>Ga0209270_1000037_pt1 | contig 346360 bp, 310 predicted proteins | sample MTBAKSrepl1MetaG_FD_187456 | JGI IMG/M metagenome (GOLD analysis project Ga0209270, IMG submission 187456) | Enrichment culture microbial communities from Arthur Kill intertidal strait, New Jersey, USA, that are MTBE-degrading - MTBE-AKS1... | ecosystem: Environmental > Aquatic > Marine >... | reverse complement strand
CCACTGTGAGTCGTACTCCGCCTGATGCTCGAACACCAGACGAACCGCCCGTTCCCGGACCTCCGGGGAATATCTCGATTTCCTGCTCATGACTCCATCCTCTCAAGAAATGGAGCCTCCGGGAAAGTCGGGGCGGTTCACAGGGGTATATGGGCGCTGCCAGAGGTGGACAAGATGCCGCCGTGTGAGTGGATACGGGCGAGGCGCTAACAAATGGTGCCTGCTGGACTTGCAGTGGACCTAACAAAGAAAAAGCGGCCCCTGGCGAGCCGCTTTTGTGATGCCAACTGATTGATTTAATTGGTCGGGGTGACAGGATTTGAACCTACGACCCCCGCCTCCCGAAGGCGGTGCTCTACCAGGCTGAGCTACACCCCGTTAGTAGGTACGGCTGACGGCGAATCGGGCCAGTCCGGCCAGGGCTTCACGGAAGGGCGATTCGGGTATCGCCTCCAGCGCCCGGATGGCTTTTTCGGCCTCCTGCTGCGCAGAGCGCGCAGTGTACTCGATGGCCCCGGTCGATGCAATGGCGGCACGGACGGCGTCAATCCGGTCCAAGCCGCCGTTCTCGATGGCGCTGCGCACCACCGCCACCTGCTCCGGGGCACCTTCGCGCAGCACGTGGATCAGCGGCAGGGTGGGCTTGCCTTCGGCCAGGTCGTCGCCGATGTTCTTGCCCAGTTCGCCGGCGTCGGCGCTGTAGTCCAGCGCGTCGTCCACCAGCTGGAAGGCCACACCCAGGCGCATGCCGTAGTCGGCCAGGGCCTGCTCCTCGGCCTCCGGCCGGCCGCCCAGCACCGCGCCGAGGCGGGCGGCGGCCTCGAACAGCTTGGCGGTCTTGCAGCGGATGACCTCGTAGTAGCGTTCCTCGGTGGTGTCCGGGTCATGGCAGTTCATGAGCTGGAGCACCTCGCCCTCGGCGATGATGTTGGTGGCGTCGGCGAGGATGGCCATCACCCGCATGATGCCCACGTCCACCATCATCTGGAACGAGCGCGAGTAGAGGAAGTCGCCCACCAGCACGCTCGCCTCGTTGCCCCACAGGGCGTTGGCGGTCTCGCGGCCGCGGCGCAGGTCGGAGTCGTCCACCACGTCGTCATGTAGAAGGGTGGCGGTGTGGATGAACTCGATGACCGCGGCCAGGTCGACGTGGCGGCGATGCTTATAGCCGCAGGCGCCTGCGGCCAGCAGGACCAGCAGCGGGCGCAGGCGCTTGCCGCCGCTGTTGACGATGTAGTGGCCGACACTGTTGACCAGCACCACGTCGGATTGCAGGCGCTCCAGAATGAGCGCGTCCACGGCGGCCATGTCGTCGCGCACCAGGGCGCGGATGGAGTCGAGTTCCATGGCGGAGGGCGTCAGTTCCCGGTCATGTGCGGATGGTGGAGGCGATGGCGGCAGAAAAGTCGTCTTTGCGCAGCCCGGTCCGAATCATATCGTCCGGGAGGCCGCAGGTACATCCGTGTGGTCTGAAAGATACATCGAATGCACCGTCGGCCGCAGTACACTAAGGATCGGGGTGCGGGGGTGTCAAGAAATATAACGTGTCGGCGCACGGTTTCGCCGCCGTTTCAGGTTTGCGCCGCCGCGGCTTCTGGTATATTCTTTCGCGCTTCAAAGGCGGTGGCTGGATTGGTCCGGCCGTCTGTCCCAGGAGAGGTGTCCGAGCGGTTGAAGGAGCACGCCTGGAAAGTGTGTATACGTTAACAGCGTATCGAGGGTTCGAATCCCTCCCTCTCCGCCACTTTCCCCCAAAGCAAGACCGCTTCAATGGCGGCTTGTATCGGTCCCCTCGCAACGATACATTGTGAACCCCGTCAGGCCCGGAAGGGAGCAGCGGCAGCAATGGACTCGTGTGCCGGGGTGTGGCTGGTGCAGGCCGCCACCCATTGTGTCGTCAATGCCGCTTCCGTCGGCCCCGCAGGCGCCCCGCGCCGCGGGCCGTACCCTGGCCGGTGGTTGCCAGCCGCCACCCGCGGCGCTCCCGTGAACCCGGAGGCGGAGCAATGAGCTACCAGGTCCTCGCCCGCAAGTGGCGGCCGCAAACATTCCAGTCCCTGGTGGGCCAGGAGCACGTGCAGCGGGCCCTGGTCAACGCCCTGGACCATGATCGCCTGCATCACGCCTACCTCTTCACGGGGACCCGGGGCGTGGGCAAGACCACCATCGCCCGTATCCTGGCCAAGTGTCTCAACTGCGAGACCGGCGTCACCTCCACACCCTGCGGCAACTGCCCCTCCTGCCGGGACATCGAGCAGGGCCGCTTCGTCGATCTCATCGAGGTGGATGCCGCGTCGCGGACCAAGGTGGAGGATACCCGCGAGTTGCTGGACAACGTTCAGTACGCTCCCTCCCGCGGTCGCTACAAGGTCTATCTCATCGACGAGGTGCACATGCTCTCCGGGCACAGCTTCAACGCCCTGCTGAAGACCCTGGAGGAGCCGCCGCCGCACGTTAAGTTCCTGCTCGCCACCACCGATCCGCAGAAGGTGCCGGTGACGGTGCTCTCCCGCTGCCTGCAGTTCAACCTCAAGCGCCTTTCCCCGGAGCGGATCCGCGACCACCTGGCCCACATCCTCGCCGAGGAGGGCATCGAGGCGGACCCGCCGGCGCTGCTGGAGCTGGCACTGGCCGCCGACGGGAGCATGCGCGACGCGCTCAGCCTGCTCGACCAGGCCATCGCCTTCGGGGGCGGGCGCCTGGAGGCGGACGAGGTGCGCAACATGCTGGGAACCCTCGACCGGGGGCGCATCTTCGAGCTGCTGGAACTGCTCGCGGCGGGGGATGCCGCAGTCCTGCTGGACCGCAGCGCCGGGCTGGCCGAACAGGCGCCGGACTACGGCGCGGTGCTCGGTGAGCTGGTGTCGCTGCTGCACCGGGTGGCCCTGGCCCAGCTGGTGCCGGAGGCGGTGGGCGACGAGCTCGGCGATCGTGAGCGGGTGCTGGCGCTGGCCGGGCGAATCGAGCCGGAGGAGGTCCAGCTCTGGTACCAGATCGGCCTGCTCGGGCGCCGGGACCTGCCCCTGGCCCCGGATCCCCGGGGCGGGTTCGAGATGTTGCTGCTGCGGATGCTGGCGTTCCGGCCCGCGACGGCGGCAGCGTCCCCGACGCCGGCCGCCGGCGGTGCCGCACCCGCCGGCAGCGGCGGCAGGGAGGCCCGCAGCGCCCGCGAGGCCCTTGAACAGGCCCGGGCCCGGGCCGGCGGCACCTCGGAGCCCGGCGGCACCCACCGGGCCGCCCCGGCCGCGCCGCAGCGTACTGAAACGCGGCCGCAGCCGGCCGCCCCCCGAACAGTCGGCGTTCCGGAACAGCGCGAGGTCCGGGAGCCGGAAACCCGCCCGGGACCGGTCCGTGGCGTACCACAGGAAGCCGGGCCGGCGGGGAACTCCGGTCCGGCGGTCATCAGCGACTGGGCCGCCACGGTTCCGCGGCTGGGGCTCAACGGTTTCACCCTGCAGCTGGCCAACCACTGCGTCCTCGACCGGGTCGAGGGACAGTCGATCCGGCTGCTCCTGGACCCGGCCCAGTCCAGCGCCCTGAGCGAGAGGCTGAAGGAGCGGATCCACGACGCCCTGTCCCGTTACCTGGGCCAGCCGGTACGCCTGGAAATCTTGGTGGGGGCGGCGGACACGGAGTCGCCCGCCCGCCAGCAGCAGCGCGCCCGCTCCGAGCGCCAGCACGCGGCCGAGGTGCATATCCAGTCCGATCCCAACGTCCAGGCGCTCATGGACACCTTCGACGCCAGCCTCGTCCCCGGCTCCATCCGGCCGACCGAGCACTGATATTCAAGACACTGACGAAGACTGCTTTCACCACGGAGGCACGGAGGACACGGAGAAAAGACGAAAAGAAAAACTATCCACAGATTACACAGATTACGCAGATTGTGTTTCTTGTCGGATGCAGCCCCGGAAGGTTGCCCGGTCGCGAGGATCTCTCCGGCTCCCGAGCAGGAAGGAAACGTCTGCTCCCGGATCGTTCACCGGTTCCAAAGTCGCCCGGTAAAAATCTGCGCAAATCGGCGTAATCTGTGGATAAACCGTCTTTGTCCTTTCTCTGTGTCCTCCGTGTCTCCGTGGTGAAAACGAAACTGCAACAGAAATGAGCGAGGTGCAGCAATGAAAGGTGGTTTGGGCAACCTGATGAAGCAGGCCCAGAAGATGCAGGAGAACCTGCAGAAGGCCCAGGAGGAACTCGCCACCATGGAGGTGAGCGGCGAGGCCGGGGCCGGGCTGGTGAAGGTGGTGATGACCGGGCGCCACGACGTGCGCCGGGTGAGCATCGATCCCAGCCTGCTGGAGGAGGACAGGGAGATGCTCGAGGATCTGCTGGCCGCAGCGGTGAACGACGCGGTGCGCAAGGTGGAGCAGGTCACCCAGGAGCGCATGGCCGGACTGGCCGGCGGCATGGGGCTGCCCCCGGGCATGAAGCTGCCCTTCTGAGCGCGCCATGAGCTATACCCCCCTGCTGCAGCAGTTGATGGAGGCCCTGCGCTGTCTGCCCGGGGTGGGGCCGAAATCGGCCCAGCGCATGACCTTCCACCTGCTGGAGCGCGACCCGGAAGGGGCGCTGCGGCTGGCGAAGGCGCTGACCGAGGCGGTTGAGCGGGTGGGCCGGTGCAGCCGCTGCCGGACCCTGAGCGAGGATCCCCTGTGCCCGCTCTGTGCCAGCCAGCGGCGTGATCGGAGGCTGCTGTGCGTGGTGGAGACGCCGGCGGATGTGCTGGCGGTGGAGCAGTCGGGTGCCTACGCCGGGCTCTACTTCGTGCTGGGCGGCCACCTCTCGCCCCTGGACGGCATCGGTCCGGAGGAGATCGGGGTGGATGCCCTGTTGGCACGGGCGCGGGAGGGGGTGGAGGAGGTGATCCTGGCCACCAATCCCACCGTGGAGGGCGAGGCCACCGCCCACTATATCGGTGAGTTGCTGCGGGAGCAGGGGGTGGGCGTCAGCCGTATCGCCCATGGCGTGCCCCTGGGCGGCGAACTGGAGTACGTGGACGGCAGCACCCTGACCCGGGCCCTGGCCGGGCGCAAGCCGATTTAGTGTACTGCTTCACGCCTGGAGGTACCTTCAGAGCCTACCCGAGCAGTGTGCAGGCAATGGTTGTTTCCCTTGTCCAGCGGCACAACGCGGTCATGGTGCTTTCGTGGGGGCTCCCTTCGGGCGAGCCGTTGGCCGGCCACCTGCGGTGTTGCGCTTGCTTGAAAGGGGGACTGCCATTCCTGCGCAAGCGCGCCTTGCATCTGACCGGCCAGCAACTCGCTGAAAGTGCCTCCAGGCGTGAAGCAGTACACGAGTCCTGCTTCAGCGCCGCCGGCGCCGCGGCGGTTCCTCCCCGGCGCGCCCGCCCTCCGGCGTGCGCCTCGCCCAGCCCCCCTCTGGCCGGTTCTTGTCCGGATTGCTGAAGGTGAAGCGGCCGAACAGGACGCACCCCTTCATGCCGGGATCGCAGACCGTCCCGCCCACCCGTTCGCAGCGGCCGTTCACCTCGTGCGGACATCCCCAACCGCTCATTTGCGCCACTCCTGCATCAGGGACCCGCTACCGTCGCGGATCCATGGATTCACGAAAAGATTACCACGGAGAAGGTCCACAGCCGTACCGCCGTGGTCTATGATTAGGCGGGACGGTGCAGTGCACAAAACGTCATCACGGCTTCATGCGCCGCAGCCATTGTGTGTTCACCATGAAGGCACGAAGGACACGAAGAAAGGCAACAAAAAGACCGTCAACCGCAGATTGACGTTGATTGACATTGATTTAGCATCAGACGTTGACAGCTCCGTTGAGATGCATGCCACTAGCCGGCACGTTGGCCCGCTCCGGCAGGGCGCTCCCCAGCAACTCCGGAGCAATCAACGAAAATCAACGCCAATCTGCGGTTCATTGAGTTTTTTCTTCATGTCCTTCGTGCCTTCGTGGTGAGATCCCGTGGTGAGAACCTGAAACACCCGGTGACGGCAGAGTCCAGCGAGCGAGATCATGGAACAGAGTGAAGCCAAACCCGGAGCAGCCGTGATCCTCGACCGTGAGGGGCTGGATTGCCTGCTTGAAACCCTCGCCGCCGAGGGTTACCGCGTGCTCGGCCCCGTGGCCCGCGACGGGGCGGTCACCTATGCACCGGTACGCAGCACGGCGGACCTGCCCGTCGGCCTGCGGGATCGCCAGGAGGGCGGAGTCTACCGGCTGGAGTCCGGGCGGCCGGGGGCGCTGTTCGACTACGTCCACGGCCCCCACACCTGGAAGCACCACCTGTTCCCGCCCGAGCAGCGACTGTGGCGGGCCGAGCGCGACGGCCGCGGCTTCCGCATCGAGTCCGTGGCCGATGACGAGCCGCCGCTTGCGCTGGTGGGGGTGCGGGCCTGCGAGCTGCGCGCCATGGCGATCCAGGACCGGGTGTTCGACAACGGCCAGTTCGCCGAGCCGGGCTACCTGGGCCGGCGCGGAAAGGCCTTCGTGGTGGCGGTCAATTGCACCCGCGCCGGCGGCACCTGCTTCTGCAGCTCCATGCATGCCGACGGACCCCATGCCAGCGGCGGCTACGACCTGGCACTGACTGAAGTGATGGAGGCGGGAGCCCACTGGTTCCTGGTCGAGACGGGCAGCGAGTCGGGCGCGCGCGCGTTGGAGCGGCTGCCGGGCCGCGCCGCGGCACCGGCGGAGCGCTCGGCGGCATTCGAGGCGGTGGAGCAGGCAGCGGCCGCCATGGGGCGGGAAATGCCGCCCGAGGCGGTGGACCTGCTCCGCTGCAACGTCGAGCATCCCCGCTGGGACGATGTGGCCGGGCGCTGCCTGAGCTGCGGCAACTGCACCCTGGTCTGTCCCACCTGCTTCTGCAGCACGGTGGAGGATGTCACCGACCTGGCCGGTGATGTCGCCGAGCGCTGGCGCCGCTGGGATTCGTGCTTCAACCTGGAGTTCAGCTATATCCATGGGGGCAGCGTGCGCCGCCAGGTGAGCGCGCGCTATCGGCAATGGATCACGCACAAGCTCTCCACCTGGTGGGAGCAGTTCGGTTCCTCGGGCTGCGTGGGCTGCGGACGCTGCATTACCTGGTGCCCGGTGGGCATCGATATCACCGCAGAGGTGCGCGCCATCCGCGACAGCGAGGAGAGGGGGTAGGCCATGTCACAATTCGAAGGCATCGACAAGCTGCTGCGGGATCATCCCTTTTTCAGCGGCATGAAACCCGACTACCTGGAGCTCATCGCCGGCTGCGGCGCGAACGAGCGCTTCGACGCCGGCCAGTACCTGTTCCACGAGGGCGAGGCGGCCGATCGCTTCTATCTCATCCGGCATGGCGCGGTGGCCGTGGAGCTGCATGCCCCCGGGCGCGAGCCGATGGTGCTGCAGACCCTGGGGGAGGGGGAGATCCTGGGCTCCTCCTGGATCGTTCCGCCCTACCGCTGGCTGTTCGACGCCCGCGCGGTGCAGCTCACCCGGGTGGTGGGCCTGGACGCAAAGTGCCTGCGCGACAAGTGCGAGGCGGATCACAGCCTCGGCTTCGACCTGATGAAGCGGTTCGCGCCGGTCCTCTCCGCCCGGCTCGCGGCGGCGCGGCTGCAGCTGTTCGACATGTACGGAAAGCCCGGCGAGCGGAGGGGTTGAATCGTGGCGCGGGATCCCATGCTGCCCACCCTGTTCGAGGTGGCGCGCTTCCGGCGCGAGCTGAACGACGTTTTCACCCTGGAGCTGACGCCCCCGGCGGGGGCATTTCCCTTCCAGGCGGGGCAGTTCAACATGCTCTACCCCTTCGGTGTCGGCGAGGCGCCCATCAGCATCAGCGGCGATCCGGACCGGCCGGAACGACTGCTCCATACCATCCGCGCGGTGGGCGCGGTGACCGAGGCGCTGGGGCGGCTGCGCCCCGGGGACGGGGTCGGCGTGCGCGGTCCCTTCGGCAGCGCCTGGCCGGTCGCCGAGGTCGAGGGCATGGACGTGGTCTTCGTGGCGGGCGGGATCGGCCTGGCGCCCCTGCGCCCGGCCATCCACCAGGTGCTGGCCAACCGTACCCGCTACGGCCGGGTGGTGATTCTCTATGGCGCCCGCAGCCCCGGGGAGATCCTCTACCGCGCCGAGCTGGAGCGCTGGAGCGGGCGGCTGGACACCTACGTGGATGTGACCGTGGACCGGGCCAGCCCCGGCTGGGCGGGCAACGTGGGGGTGGTGACCAGGCTCATCGAGCGCGCCCGCTTCGACGCCCCGAACACCGCGGCCTTCCTCTGCGGCCCGGAGATCATGATGCGCTTCACCGTCGAGGCGCTGAACAGCGCCGGGGTGGAGGACCGCCGCATCCACGCCTCCATGGAGCGGAACATGAAGTGCGCCGTGGGCTTCTGCGGCCACTGCCAGTTCGGCGCCAGCTTCGTATGCAAGGACGGCCCGGTGTTCCGCTTCGACCGCATCCGCTCGCGCTTCAACGTTCGCGAGCTTTGAGAATTCTTGAATAGACAGGATTTACAGGATTGACAGGATTTTTTGTTTTATCCGCGGATTACGCAGATTACGCAGATAATTCCGGTTTAAAGGAAAAATGCCCGACGACAATCGCGCACTGCACTTTCTGTGCATGCAAGGCAGCATGCCGACGGAACACGGAACACGGAACACGTAGATTTTTCCATGTCCTGTGAATCCTGAAAAATCCTGTAAATCCTGTCCATTTGTGGTTTTCAGAACAACAGGTGACCGCGATGAGAAAACCGAAACTGGCGGTATGGAAGTTCTCCTCCTGCGACGGCTGCCAGTTGAGCCTGCTCGACTGCGAGGACGAGTTGCTGGCGGTGGCGGGTGCGGTGGATATCGCCTACTTCCTGGAGGCCACCCGGGCCCGGATGCGCGGGCCCTACGACCTGTCCCTGGTGGAGGGCTCCATCACCACCCCGGAGGAGGCCGAGCGCATCCGCAAGGTGCGCAGCCAGTCGCGTTTCCTGGTGACCATCGGCGCCTGCGCCACGTCCGGCGGCATCCAGGCGCTGCGCAACTTCGCCGACGTGGACGCCTTCGCCCGGGCCGTCTACGCCCACCCGGAGTACCTGGACACCCTGGCCACCGCCACCGCCATCCAGGACCACGTGCCGGTGGACTTCGAGCTGCGCGGCTGCCCGATCAACAGGCACCAGCTGCTGGAGGTGGTGAACGCCACCCTCAACGGCCGCCGCCCCAATATCCCCGACCACAGCCAGTGCGTGGAGTGCAAGCGTCATGGCACCGTCTGCGTGCTGGTGGCCCACGGCACCCCCTGCCTGGGGCCGGTGACCCAGGCCGGCTGCGGCAATCTCTGCCCCGCCTGCAGCCGCGGCTGCTACGGCTGCTTCGGCCCCAAGGAGACGCCCAACACCGCCGCGTTGAGCGCGAAGCTGGGTGCGGAGGGGCTCGACGGCCGCGCCATCGGCCACCTCTACAGCACCTTCAACGCCAACGCACCGGCCTTCCGCGACGAGAGCCAGAAGCATGAGTGAGCGCAGCGGCACCCGGACCATCAAGGTGGACGCCCTGGCGCGGGTGGAGGGCGAGGGCGCCCTCTACCTACGGGTGAAGGACGGCGCCATCAGGGATCTCAAGTTCCGCATCTTCGAGCCCCCGCGCTTCTTCGAGGCGCTGCTCGCCGGGCGCGACTACGCCGAGGCGCCGGACATCACTGCCCGTATCTGCGGCATCTGCCCGGTGGCCTACATCCTCAGCGCCAGCCACGCCATGGAGCAGGCCCTGGGTATCCGCGTGACTGGACCGCTGCGGGACCTGCGTCGGCTGCTCTATTGCGGCGAGTGGATCGAGAGCCACGTGCTCCACGCCGCCATGCTCCACGCGCCGGACTTTCTCGGCCTGGACGACGCCCTGCAGATCGCCGAGCGGAATCCGCAGCTGGTGCAGACGGCGCTGCGGCTGAAGAAGCTCGGCAACACGATCCTCGAGGTGGTGGGCGGCCGCGCCGTACACCCGGTGAACACCCGGGTGGGTGGCTTCTACCGGGCGCCGGACCGGGCGCGCGTCCGGGCGCTGGCGTCGGAGCTGGAGTGGGCGCTGGAGGCCTCGGCGACCCTCCTGCGAGCCTTCGCCGCCTTCGACTTCCCCGACTACACCCACGACTACACCTGCGTCTCCCTGCGCCATCCCGACGAATACGCCATCACCGAGGGCCGGCTGGTCTCCAACCGCGGCCTGGACATCGCCATCGACACGTTCCTCGATCACTTCGGCGAGGAGCACGTAGCCCACTCCAATGCCCTGCACGGCTACCTGGGCGCGGGCGAGCCCTACCTGGTGGGCCCCATCGCCCGCTACAACAACAATTACGATCAGCTCTCGCCGCTGGCCCGGGGTGCGGCCCGCGAGGCCGGCCTGGGCCCGATGGTGAACAACCCCTACCAGAGCCTGCTGGTGCGGCTGGTGGAGACCCTCTACGCCTGCGAGGAGGCGCTGCGGCTGGTGCGCGCCTACGAGGAGCCCGACGCCGCCTGCGTGGAGGCGGCGCCCCGGGCGGGCGTGGGTCACGGCTGCACCGAGGCCCCGCGCGGTATCTGCTATCACCGCTACGCCCTGGACGAGACGGGGCACATCCTGGAGGCGCGCATCATCCCGCCCACCTCCCAGAACCAGAAACAGATCGAGGATGATCTGCGCGGGGTGGTTGCGCGGAACCTGGCGCTGCCCGACGAGCAGCTCAAGCTGCGGTGCGAGCAGACAATCCGCAACTACGATCCCTGCATCTCCTGCGCCACCCACTTCCTTGATCTGACCGTCGACCGTGAGTAGCGGTCCGCGCCAACCCTACCTCCTGATCGGGATCGGCACCGACTACCGGGGCGACGACCAGGCCGGCCTGGAGGTGGCGAGACGGCTCCGGGGCCGCACGGCGGAGGTGGAGGTGCGGGAGTTCTCCGGCGACGGCGCGGTGCTCATGGACTCCTGGGCGGGGCACGACCGGGTCACCCTGGTGGATATCTGTCGCTCCGGCGCCCCGACCGGGACCCTCCGCCACTGGCGGCTGCCGGGCGATTCCCTCCCCGCCGCCCTGCGCCTCGGCTCCAGCCATGCCTTCGGGCTGGCCGAGGCCCTGGCCCTGGCCGAAACCCTCGGCCGCCTGCCGGCGCGGCTCGACCTCCACGCCATCGAGGGCGAACGCTTCGCCCTGGGCGAGCCCATGTCGCCCGCCGTGGAACGGGCGGTGGAGACCCTCGTGGCAGAGCTGGCGGCGCGGACTGGTTAATATTTGGTTCTCGCCAAGACGCCAAGACGCCAAGAACGCCAAGGGAATGGGGGACTACGGAATGACGGAAGACGCAATTGGGAAGCAGATCGTCGACATTGCGGTGGAGATTTATCAGGAGGTTGGCCCTGGTCTGCTGGAAACGGTCTATGAGGTCATCCTTGCGAATGAGCTTCGATAGAGGGGCTTACAGGTAGAAAGGCAAGTTTTAATTCCGTTGATTCCTTGGCGTTCTTGGCGTCTTGGCGAGAGGAAACTTCTTCTCCCTGCACCCACGAATTCTGCTGACGAGCCTGCTTCACTTCGTGTTCTTCGTGCCTTCGTGGTGAGATTTCAATAGACCCGTAGGGTGCGCCGCGCCCACCGTGCGGCTCATGGGGAGCCGTCGAACCCCGGTTGCGGAGGGACCCTGGGCGATCTTGAAAACGTCTCTCCCGGCCGCCATATCGCTCAACAGATGGTCAGCCGGAGCATCTCATGAGTGATTCAATCCACATCGTCTGCCCCCATTGCGGGGCGGTGAACCGCATACCCTCCAGCCGCCTTGCCGAACACCCCCGTTGCGGCAAGTGCCGCCAGCCCCTGTTCGCCGCCTACCCCGTGGCGCTCACGGCGGAGAACTTCCAGCGCCATATCGAGCGCAGCGACATCCCGGTGCTGGTGGATTTCTGGGCCCCCTGGTGCGGGCCCTGCAAGATGATGGCGCCGGCGTTCGAGGAGGCGGCGCGGCAGCTGGAGCCCCGGGTCCGCCTGGCCAAGGTGGACACGGAGGCCGAACAGGCCCTCGGCGCCCGGTTCAACATCCGCAGCATCCCCACCCTGGCCTTGTTCCGCGGGGGGCGGGAAGTGGCCCGCCAGCCCGGCGCCATGGGCGCGGCGGACATCGTGCGCTGGGTCCAGTCGCGGCTCTGAGGTGGGCGTGGGACGGATCTTTCATAACGCCAAGGCGCCAAGACACCAAGGCGCAAGGAAAAGCCACTGACTCCAGGGCGGGAGAGGATACGGACTTAATCCGTTATCGGGTCAGCCTTGGCGCGCTCTGCGTCTCTGCGAGAGGTCGCATTTCGGTTTCTCTCGCCAAGGCGCCAAGGCGCAAAGAAGAGTAAGTGTTCCCAGGGCGACAGAGGAAAGGGACAAATCGATCATCCGGTATTCCTTGGCGCGCTTCACGTCTTGGCGAGAGACAGAAGAAGGTTCCCTGCTACGTGACTCCGGTGTTCAGCCGCCGACGAGGATGAGGTGCAGGTGGCGGGGTCCGTGGGCGCCGAGTTGCAGGGTCTGCTCGATGTCGGCGGTGCGGGAGGGTCCGGTGACGAAGTTCACCGCCCGCGGCATGCCCCGCCGGCGCAGTTCGGCCCAGACCTCCTCCAGCCCGGCCACCACCCGTTCCGCCTCCACCACCACGATGTGAATCTCGGGCAGGAAGTTGATCCGGGTGGGATTGCCCGGGCCCGCCAGCAGCACCACGCTGCCCGTCTCGGCCACGGCGAGGTCAGCCCGGCTCAGCCCCACGCGGTCGTCGGCCCCGGCGGTGCCCGCCCGGATCTCGATGTCCCGCCCGGTCCAGTCCAGGTCGGTGAGCCAGGGATCGGTCCCACAGACCAGGCGCCGCGCCTGCTCCCGTTGCTCCAGGCAGTCCGCAACCGCGGCGGGAATCGCCTCCCGGCCGTCCACCACCTCGAGGCTGGCCGCGGCCCTGAGCGCCCGTTCCCGGAACCGCTCCAGCGGCTCGCCGGCGAGCGCCGGGCGGGGTGCGCCGGGTGAACCCCGCAGCCGCTCCTCCAGGGCCCGGGCGCTGACCGGCTCCACCGGGCCGCGGCCGAGGTTGCCGCGGATGGCCGCCAGGATGGCGTGGCGCGCGTCGCTCACGGGCGGTCGCCTCCCTGCCGCTTCCAGCGGCTCATGAAGGTCTGCCCCTCGGGGGCGGGGAGATCGCGGGCGGCGGTCCAGCCGCCGGCGCCGGGGAGCTGGCGGAAGGCGCCGCGGCGGCGGCCGAGCCGGCCCAGCACCCAGGCCGCCGCGCCGGTGGCGGCCCGATAGAGGGTGGGCCGGGCGGCGACGGCGCCCCACAGGCGCAGCCCGAGACGCCAGCGCGCGGGCGTGTTGCCCTCGCTGAAGTTGCGCTCCCGCAGCCGGCGCAGCAGCCCGGGCAGCGGGATGCGCACCGGGCACACCTCGCCGCAGCGCCCGCACAGGGTGGAGGCCTCCGGCAGGTGGCGGGTCTCCTCCAGCCCCGCCAGCATGGGGCTCAGCACCGAGCCCATGGGGCCGGGATAGACCCAGCCATAGGCGTGGCCGCCCACGGCGCCGTAGACGGGACAGTGGTTCATGCAGGCGCCGCAGCGGATGCAGCGCAGCATGTCGCTGAACGGGCCGCCGAGCATGGCGCTGCGGCCGTTGTCCAGGAGAATGACGTGGAACGCCTCGGGGCCGTCGGGGTCCTCCGCCCGGCGCGGTCCGGTGAACAGGGTGGTGTAGGAGGTGAACTCCTGGCCGGTGGCGCTGCGCGCCAGCAGCCGCAGCAGGGTGGCGGCGTCGTCCAGGTTCGGCACCACCTTCTCCAGGCTGGCGGTGACGATGTGGACCCGGGGCAGGGTAGCGGTGAGATCGCCGTTGCCCTCGTTGGTGACGATGATGGCCGAACCGGTTTCGGCCACCAGGAAGTTGGCCCCGGTAATGCCCACGTCGGCGGCGATGAAGCGGTCGCGCAGCACCCTGCGGGCCTCGTCCACCAGCTCCGCCACCTCGGTCAGGGGGCGCGGATCGAGGTCGGCGTGGAAGCGGTGGAACAGCTCGTCCACCTGCTCGCGGGTCTTGTGGATGGCCGGGGCGATGATGTGGCTGGGCGGCTCCTTGGCGAGCTGGATGATGTACTCACCGAGATCCGTCTCGGTGACCTCCAGCCCCGCGCCCTCCAGCGCCTCGTTGAGCGCCGCCTCCTCGCCCACCATGGACTTGCCCTTGGTGACGCGGCGGGCACCGGCGGCGCGGCAGATCTCCAGTACCTTCACCTGCAGCTCGGCGGTGTCCCGGGCCCAGTGCACCTGGCCGCCCTGTTCCCGGACCTTTGCCTCGAACCGCTCCAGGTACCAGTCCAGGTGAGCCAGGGTGTGATCCTTGATGGCCCGGCCCCGCTCCCGCAGCGCCTCGAACTCCGGCAGGGCCGCCACGGCGGCGGCGCGCTTGTCGACGAATCCGCCCCGGGCCCGGCCCAGGGCCTGCTGCAGGCGGGCATCGGCCAACGCCCGGGCGGCGTTCTCCGGAAAGGTGCGTGAGGTGGCCTTCATGCCGGCTCCTCCCCCTCGCCGATGGCCGGAGTGTCGGTCATGCCCGCCAGTACCTCGGCCACGTGGCGGACCTGCACCCGGCTGCCGCGGCGCTTCAGGGCGCCGGCCATGTTGAGCAGGCAGCCGAGGTCGCCGGCCAGCAGCAGGTCGGCCCCGCTCGCCTCCACGTGGCCCGCCTTGTCCCGCACCATCTGGGCGGAGATATCCGGGTACTTGACACAGAAGGTGCCGCCGAAGCCGCAGCAGGTGGTGCTCTCGGCCATCTCCCCGAGCTCAAGCCCCTCCACGGCGGCCAGCAGCCGGCGCGGCTGGCCGTGGATGCCCAGTTCGCGCAGGCCGCTGCAGCTGTCGTGGTAGGTGGCGCGGGCCGGCACGCGGGCGCCGAGGCCGGTGAAGCCGCGTACGTCGGCGAGGAAGGCGGTGAGCTCGAAGGTGCGCTCCGCCAGGGCCCGGGCGCGGCGCTGCCAGGGCGGGTCGTCGCTGAACAGCTCGGGGTAGTGGGCCCGGATCATCCCGGCGCAGGAGCCGGAGGGGAGCACCACGTAGTCGTAGGGCGCGAAGGCCTCGATGACCTGGCGGGCCAGGCGCCGGGCGCCGGCGCTGTCGCCGCTGTTGAAGGCGGGCTGGCCGCAGCAGGTCTGCGCCTCCGGCACTTCCACCCGGCAGCCGGCGGCCTCCAGCAGGCGCACGCTGGCGAAGCCCACGCCGGGGCGGAAGAAGTCCACCAGGCAGGTGACGAACAGGCCCACCCGCGGGGCGGCGTCAGGTGATGACATCCGGGGCCTCCCGGCCTGTGCGGGCGCGGATCTCGGCCAGTCCATCGGCGATGTGGATGAGGTCCGCCAGCGCCTCCTGGGCATCCAGGTGGTGGCGGTCGGTGTCGGGATCGAAGCGCTCCAGGTAGACCCGCAGGGTGGCACCCTCGGTGCCGGTGCCGGAGAGGCGGAAGACGATGCGCGAGCCGTCCTCGAACCCCACGCGCAGCCCCTGGCCGCTACTGGTGCTGCCGTCCACCGGGTCGGTATAGCCGAAATCGTCGGCATAAGCCACCCGGTTGCCGTCCAGGTCCGTGCCGGGCAGCGCCGCGAGCCGGGCTCTAAGGTGCGCCATCAGGCCGCTGGCGGCCTCCGCGGGAATCCCCTCGTAGTCGTGGCGGCTGTAGACATTGCGGCCGAACTCGGCCCAATGGGTGCGGACCACCGCCTCGACCCCCTCGCGGCGGACGGCGAGGATGTTGAGCCAGAACAGCACCGCCCACAGACCGTCCTTCTCGCGCACGTGGTCGGAGCCGGTGCCGAAGCTCTCCTCCCCGCACAGGGTGGCCCGTCCGGCATCCAGGAGGTTGCCGAAGAACTTCCAGCCGGTGGGGGTCTCGAAGCAGGGGATGCCGAGCTTCTCCGCCACCCGGTCGGCGGCCTGGCTGGTGGGCATGGAGCGGGCGATGCCCTTCAGCCCGCCGGCATACCCCGGCACCAGGCGCGCGTTGGCCGCCAGCACCGCCAGGCTGTCTGAGGGGGTGACGAAGAAGCCCCGCCCCAGGATCATGTTGCGGTCGCCGTCGCCGTCGGAGGCGGCGCCGAAGTCCGGGGCGTCGGGCCCGTACATCTCCTCCACCAGGCCGTGGGCGTAGGTGAGGTTCGGATCGGGGTGACCGCCGCCGAAGTCGGGTAGCGGCGTGCCGTTGATGACCGTCCCCGCCGGCGCGCCCAGGCGCTGCTCCAGGATGGCGCGGGCGTAGGGGCCGGTGATGGCGTGCATGGCGTCGAAGCGGATGCGGAACCCGGAGGCGAGCAGCCCGCTGATGGCGCCGAAGTCGAACAGCCGCTCCATCAGCGCCGCGTAGTCGGCCACCGGGTCGATGACCTCCACCCGCATGCCGCCCAGCTCCGTCTCGCCCGGGCGGGAGAGATCCAGGTCGGGCGCCTCGAGGGTGCGGTACTCCCCGATCTGCCGGGACGCCGCGTAGATGGCCTCGGTCACCTTCTCCGGGGCGGGGCCGCCGTTGCCGGTGTTGTACTTGATGCCGAAGTCCGCGTCGGGGCCGCCGGGGTTGTGGCTGGCGGAGAGGATGAGCCCGCCGAAGGCGCGGTGGCCGCGGATGACCGCGGAGGCGGCGGGGGTGGAGAGCAGGCCGTCGCGCCCCACCAGCACCCGGCCGAAGCCGTTGGCCGCGGCCATGCGCAGAATGACCTGGATGGCCTCGAGGTTCCAGTAGCGCCCGTCGCCGCCCACCACCAGCGTCTGTCCCCGGAAGCCCTCCAGGCTGTCGAACACCGACTGGACGAAGTTCTCCAGGTAGCCGGGCTGGCGGAAGGTGCGGACCTTCTTGCGCAACCCGGAGGTCCCGGGGCGCTGGTCGTCGAAGGGCGTGGTCGGTACATGCTTGACGGTCGGGCTCATGGCCGGGTCGGGTGCTCCTGGCAATCTGTTGAAGTCGGCGGTTCAAGCATACCGTTCCCGGGCCCGGCAAGGCCACCGTGCCGGGCGCTCCCCTTGGGCGCCGCGTTGAGAATTTCTCTCGCCAAGCCGCCAAGGCGCAAAGAAAGGCTATTGACTCCAGGGCGGCAGGGGCACGGGGACACGGCCATTGCCGGTTCGACCTTGGCGTGCGCGTCTCTGCGAGAGGCCGCGCCCGGTTTCTCCCGCCAGGGCGAAAAGATAGACCCATGGGCTAGTGTACTGCGCCACTCTTGGAGGTACTTTCAGAGCCCCCCGAAAGCGCCAGGACAAGGCGCAGTGCGCAGGCAATGGTTGTTCCCTTGTCAAGCGCTGCAACGCCGTCATGGTGCTTTCGGGGGGCCCCCTGCGGGCGAGCCGCTGGCCGGCCATCTGCGGCGTTGCGCTTGCTTGAAAGGGGGCCTGCCCTTCCTGCGCAAGCGCGCCTTGCATCTGACCGGCCGGCGACTCGCTGAATGTGCCTCCAAGAGTGGCGCAGTACACTAGGGGGCTTGAAAAGGCACGTTCCGGACACATCTACAAGGATTGTGTCGCGGGCCGTGGGCCCGCCCGTAAGGATTCCAAGCCTGTATCGAGGAGCCAGACCGAAGATGACCGTTGACGCCCACAAGGAGACCCTGGGATTCCAGGCCGAGGTGAAGCAGCTGCTCAACCTCATGATTCACTCCCTCTACTCCAACAAGGAGATCTTCCTGCGGGAGCTCGTTTCCAACGCTTCCGACGCCTGCGACAAGCTGCGCTTCGAGGCCCTGGCCGACGACGCCCTCTACGAGGGTGATCGCGAGCTGAGCATCCGGGTCGACTTCGATCCCGAGGCGCGCACGTTGACCGTGACCGACAACGGCATCGGCATGTCGCGCCAGGAGGCGATGGACAACCTGGGCACCATCGCCAAGTCGGGCACCCGCCAGTTCTTCGAGTCCCTGACCGGCGACCAGGCCCGGGATGCCCATCTCATCGGCCAGTTCGGGGTCGGTTTCTACTCCTCCTTCATCGTCGCCGACCGGGTCACGGTCGAGACCCGCCGCGCCGGACTCGGCCCCGAGCACGGGGTGCGCTGGGAGTCCGACGGCGCCGGCGCCTACACCCTGGAGACGGTGGAGCGGGCCGGGCGGGGCACCGCGGTCACGCTGCACCTGCGCGAGGGCGAGGACGAGCTGCTGGACGGCTGGCGGTTGCGCGGCATCCTGGGCAAGTACTCCGACCACATCACCCTGCCCATCCTGATGGCGAAGGAGTCCTCCGGGGGGGAGGGGGAAGAGGGCGGTGCGGAGACCGAGCAGGTGAACCGCGCCACGGCGCTGTGGGCCCTGCCCAAGGCCGACATCAGCGAGGAGGAGTACAAGACCTTCTACAAGCACGTGGCCCACGACTTCGAGGACCCGCTGGCCTGGACCCACAATCGCGTGGAAGGGCGGCTGGAGTACACCTCGCTGCTCTACCTGCCGGCCCGTCCCCCCTTCGACCTGTGGGACCGCGACGCCCGCCACGGCGTGAAGCTCTACGTGCAGCGGGTCTTCATCATGGACGATGCCGAGCAGCTGATGCCCCGCTACCTGCGCTTCGTGCGCGGCGTCATCGACTCCAACGACCTGCCCCTGAATATCTCCCGCGAGATCCTGCAGGGCAGCAAGGTCATCGACAGCATCCGCGCCGGGTCGGTGAAGAAGGTGCTGGGGCTGCTGGAGGATCTGGCGGAGAAGCAGCCCGAGGATTACAGCCGGTTCTGGACCGCTTTCGGGCAGGTGCTCAAGGAGGGGCCCGGGGAGGACTTCGCCAATCGCGAGGCCATCGCCCGGCTGCTGCGCTTCGCCTCCACCCATACCGACTCCCCGGAGCAGACGGTCTCCCTGGCCGATTACCTCGGGCGCATGCAGGCGGGACAGGAGCACATCTACTACATCATCGCCGACAGCTTCGCGGCGGCCCGCAACAGTCCCCACCTGGAGCGGCTGCGGGAGAAGGGCGTGGAGGTGCTGCTGCTCACCGACCGCGTGGACGAGTGGCTGATGGGCCACCTGATGGAGTTCGAGGGCAAGGGCTTCCGCTCCGTCACCCAGGGTGATCTGGAGCTGGACAAGATCGCCGGGGGCGGGGAGACGCCCGAGGAGGAGGAGAAGGCCGACCTGGAGGCCCACAAGGCGCTGCTGGAGCGGGTCCAGAAAGTGTTCGGCGAGTCGGTGCGGGAGGTCCGGGTTTCCGGGCGCCTGGCCACTTCGCCCGCCTGCCTGGTCCGCGGCGCCGACGAGATGAGCGCCCATCTGGAGCGGATGCTGCGCGCCGCCGGCCAGGAGGTGCCGAAAGCGAAACCGATCCTGGAGCTCAACCCCTCCCATTCCCTGGTGGCGCGTCTGGAGGGGACAACGGACGAAGCGCGTTTCGAGGACCTGGCCCGATTGCTGTTCGACCAGGCCCAGCTTGCCGATGGCGGGCAGCTGGAGGATCCCGCCAGCTTCGTCCAGCGCCTGAACCGGCTGCTGCTGGAACTGCCCGGGTAACGGGGAACAGGGAACGGGGAACAGGGTAGTGCAGGTGCGGATTTCTCTGCACCGGCAGGCGCCGCGACTGGATGCCCAACTAGGCAGGACAGGTTCGGTACTACAACTCCGAACCCGTGCCCCGTCATCTGTTCCCCGTTTCCTGGGCGTGCCCACTTGCATCCCGGCGCCGGATTGCTTAGGGTCAAAAAAGGTATCCGTCTTGATGGACTGCAGCCCCATTGGGCGCGCAACCTCGGGCAGGCCCGTATCAATACCGATCCGGTCTGGTCAGGTCGTTCTAAGGTGATGAACCGAACAACGAACTCCCAGCGGAACGTGTCAAACGCTTTCCGTTCCTCGGTTCTATGCTGGCTCCCATCGTGCCTCCGCGCACGGTCGGCGCCATGCCTCGCGTCATCCAGTGGCGGCATTTTTCGCCATCCCGGGCCCGTGACACGGCCGGGATGACCTGCGGGCCGACGCTGTCGGCCGGATTGGCACGCATGGAGGAGAACCGATGAAAACAACAACATTTCGTTTGATCCGCGGATTCGCTACCGCAATGACGCTGTTCTCCGCGCTGGCGGTGGGCGGCGCGGCTGCCGGAACCCTCGATGAGGTGAAGGAACGGGGCGTGGTGCGCATCGGCATCGCCAACGAGGCCCCATACGGCTACATGGACCTGGACGGCAAGGTGACCGGCGAGGCGCCCGAGGTGGCCCGCGCGGTGTTCAAGGCGATGGGCATCGACAAGGTCGAGGCGGTGGTGGTGGAGTTCGGTTCCCTCATTCCGGGCCTCAAGGCCGGGCGATTCGATGTCATCGCCGCCGGCATGTACATCACCCCCGAGCGTTGCGAGCAGGTTCTCTTCTCCGAACCCAGCTACAAGATCGGCGAGGGCTTCCTGGTGCCTGCCGGCAATCCCAAGAATCTCCATGGGTACGAGGACGTGAAGTCCAATCCCGACATCAAGCTCGGCGTCGTGGCCGGTGCGGTGGAGGGGGGCTATGCCCGTGATGTGGGCATTCCCGACGAACAGGTGGTGATGCTGCCCGACAACGCCACCGGCATGGGCGCGGTCAAGAGCGGCCGGGTGGACGCCTACGGCGGCACGGCGCTCACCGTGGCCCGCCTGGCGGCCAACGATCCGACCGTCGAGACGGCCCAGCCCTTCGAGGACCTGGTGATCGACGGCAAGCTGATCGCCGGTCACGGCGCTTTCGGCTTCCGCAAGGGTGACGAGGATTTCCGGGACGCATTCAACGAGTATCTCGCCGGCTACCTGGGCACCGACGCCTGGGAGCAGACCGTGACCCCGTTCGGTTTCGGGCGCCACACCCTTCCGGAAAAGAGCGCCGCCGAACTCTGCGGCGGTTGAGCCGAACGGGCCAGGAGTCGGCCGGATCAGGGCGTCGCGCCCGCGCAGCTGCGCTGCGGATGCCCTCCCGGCCGACTCCACCGGTCCGGTTCCGATACCTGCCGGACTGACGGATAACCGAATCCGATGACTCTTGCCGAGATCCTGCCCTACCTGCTCAAGGGCACCTGGGTCACGGTGGAGATCACGCTGGTCTCCATCGTGCTGGCCCTGCTGATGGCCTTCCTCGCCGGGATCGCCCGGGTTTCCGAACACCGCCTCGTGCGCTGGATCGCCCGGGGCTACGTGGAGCTGTTCCGCGGCACCTCCCTGCTGGTGCAGATGTTCTGGATCTACTACGCCCTGCCGATGCTGGGCGTGGAGATGAGCGCCTTCACCGCGGGCGTCCTGACCCTCGGGCTCAACATCGGGGCCTATGGCGCCGAAGTGGTGCGCGGCGCCATCCTGGCCGTTCCGAAGGAGCAGTACGAAGCCTCGATAGCGCTGAATTTCACACCGCTGCGGCGGCTGTGGCAGATCATCCTGCCCCAGGCCATCCCCGCCATGATTCCCCCCTTTGGCAACAATGCCATCGAGCTGCTCAAGGGCACGGCGCTGGTCTCCCTCATCACGCTTCACGACCTGACCTTCAGCGGCCAGCTGCTGCGCAATCTCACCTACCAGACCGCCGATATCTTCAGCCTGGTGCTGCTGCTCTATTTCGTCATCGCGCTGCTCATCACCGCTGTCGTGCGGCTGCTGGAGCGCCGGTTGGGCGTGGGGCTCGATCGGGGAGGGATGGCCCGATGAAGTTCGTCTGGGACTGGGACTACGCCCTCGAGATCCTGCCGCCGCTGCTCAAGGCGCTGGTGGTGACCATCGAGGCGACGCTGCTGGGCTTCCTGCTGGCGCTGGTGGTGGGGCTGCTGCTCGCGGTACTGCGCCGCGCCCCACTGCGGCTGGTCCGCTGGCCGGTGGTCTTCTTCGTCGAGTTCGTGCGCAGCACGCCGCTGCTGGTGCAACTCTATTTCCTCTACTTCGTGCTGCCCGACTATGGCATCTCGCTGCCGGCGCTGGTGGTGGGCGTGGTCGGTCTCGGCCTCCACTACAGCGCCTACACCGCGGAGGTCTACCGTTCCGGCCTTGACGGCGTGCCCCGCGGCCAGTGGGAGGCGGCGCGGGCGCTGAACCTGAGTGCCTTCCGCACCTACCGCGATGTCGTCGTGCCCCAGGCCATTCCACCCATCATCCCGGCGCTGGGCAACTACCTGATCTCCATGTTCAAGGACTCGCCGCTGCTCTCGGCCATCACCGTGGTCGAGGCGCTGCAGCAGGCCAAGATCCTGGGCTCGGAGAGCTTCCAGTACCTTGAGCCCTTCACGGTGGTGGGGTTGCTGTTCCTGGCACTCAGCCTCCTCTCAGCCGCGGGAGTGCGCCGGGTCGAGCACCACCTGCCAAAACACGGGATCCCGATGAAATGAAACCGATCGTCGAGTTCAGGAAGGTCACCAAGCGGTTCGGCGACCTCGTCATCTTCGAGGACTTCGACTTCCACGTGAACCCCGGCGAGAAGGTGGCCCTGGTCGGTCCGAGCGGATCCGGGAAGACCACCGTACTGCGCATCCTCATGACCCTGGAGAAGATCCAGGGAGGCGTGGTGACCATCGACGGGGAGCCGCTGTGGCACGAGATGCGCAACGAGGAGCTGGTTCCCGCCAGCGAGGCGCACCTGCGGCGCATGCGCAAGAACGTGGGCATGGTGTTCCAGCACTTCAACCTGTTCCCGCACATGACCGTGCTGCGCAACGTCACCGAGGCGCCGGTCCACGTGCTCGGCCTCAACCGCGAGGAGGCCAACGAGCGTGCCCTGGAGCTGCTGAACATGGTGGGGCTGGCGGAGAAGGCCGACGCGCACCCGGCGCAACTGTCCGGCGGCCAGAAGCAGCGGGTGGCCATCGCTCGCGCGCTGGCCATGCGCCCGCGCATCATGCTCTTCGACGAACCCACCAGCGCGCTCGACCCGGAGCTCGTCGGCGAGGTGCTCAACGTGATCGAGCAGCTGGCCCATGAGCACGACCTGACCATGCTGCTGGTGACCCACGAGATGTGGTTCGCCGAGGAGGTCGCCGACCGGGTCTGCTTCTTCGACCACGGCCGCATCGTGGAGGAGGGGGATCCGGCCCGGATCTTCCACGAGCCCCGCAATCCCCGCACCCAGGAGTTCCTGCGCGCGGTGATGAAGCACGACTGAGGGATTTCTCCGCCAAGGCGCCAAGATGGACATCGGTCTGTACCGCTCGCCAGGACGTCTGCCGGTGTCGCTGTTGACGAGCGAAACCAAATCTTCCTGTACGCCATCGAAACCCGAAGTCCAGCGGACTCGGCACAGCCAGCGAACCGATAACGATTCAAAACAATCCTGGCGACCTTGGTGCCTTGGCGGTTAAAACAAGAAAGCCCCGGGGGCTCGCGCCCCCGGGGCTTTGTCGTCGTGGCTGCAGGGTTACTTGCGGGCGCCGGGGCCGTTGACCGGCAGGCCGTTGCTGATGTAGGTCAGGAAGTACTCCAGGTTGCGGTACTCCTCGCTCTGGGGTGAAAAGGCCTTGGCCCGGACCTGCTCGTTGCAGCCCTTGAAGCGGCGGTTGAGGGTGCCCATTTCACCCCACTTGGAACGGTACTTGGGGAAGTGGGTGATATGCCCCACGGACATGCTCAGCAGCTCCGTGCGCAGGTTCTTGCCGACGCTGTAGACGTGGCAGTCGGCGCAAGCCAGATTGAGCTGCCCGCGCTTGGTGAAGTAGAACTTCTTGCCCGCCTCGTAGGCGGCCAGGGCCCTGGGGTCGTCGGGGATCTTGACATCGAAGATCTTGCCCCGTGAGAGGAAGGCCAGGTAGGCGGAGAGGGAGGCGATGTGCCCCTTGTTGTACTTGAGCGGCTCCTCGCCGTTCTTTACCCGGCACTCGTTGATCTCGAGCTCGAGGGTCTTCACCTGGCCGGTCTTGGCGTCGAAGTAGGGATAGTTCTGGCGGATCCCCTCCTTGTAGCCGGGGAAGCAGTCCGCGTAGGTCTTGCCGTTCTTGAACGGCGTGTGGAACAGGGTCTCTCCCTCGTCGATGGCCGGTCCGTAGGGGGGGAACTCCTCGATGGAGAGCCAGTTCTCACGGGCGATGGGATCCAGGGCATAGGCACCGTTTACATAGTCCTCGAAGGGGACGTCCGGGAACTTCTCCTTGTAGTAGTCGCGGAACGCCTGCAGATCCTCCTCGGGCGTGGCCTGTGCGGTCACCGGCATCAGGGCGACGGCCGCAGCAATGGCCGCAACACTCATCAGCTTCTTCATGGATACTTCCTCCAGCAGTTCCGGGCCTGCCCGGTGGGGCGGCGCCGGTCGGTTGTTCACACGCGGGTGGACGCGGGTTCGTTGCCTCAGAGGGTCCAGACGAACTCCACGACCTTGTCGATCTCGTCCTCGGTCAGGATCATGTGCCGCCCGAAGGGGGGCATCATGGTGTTCCGATTGGCCTGGCCGGGATCCCAGATCTGTTCGCGCAGCTTCTCCTTGCTGGGGAAACGCTTGTTCATGACGATGAGCGGCGGGCCGATGTTGCCGGGCGAGACGCCGCCGGGGATGGCGTGGCAGGCCAGGCAGTTGCCGCGACGACGGTCGAAGGCGATCTCCTTGCCCTGCTCGATGATGGTGGCGTGTTCTTCGGTGTGGGCGGCGAGTGCGGTGCCCTGGCCGCCCATGGCCAGCAGCAGTGCGCTCACCGCGGTAGCGGCGAGAATGGATTTCGCGGAATTCCGCATTGCTCTCTTCCTCCGGTCAGTCCGCCTTGGTGGGGAGCGGCTTGTCGTATTGTTTCGCCTTGGATCAGGCCGTTCCGTGTGCGCACGGTGGCTGCCAGGCGTTTTGATTTTATTTTTGAGACCGCATGGTTGCGGTGCCGGTTATTCTACCGACTGAGTTCGTAGGATACCGAATCAGACCGCATTGGCAAGGGTCAGTCGATCCGGGAGGCCGGGGGACGGGGGCGGGGCATGGTGGGGGGATGCTTCAGAGTGTGCTCACGGGTGATGGATGATCCGCGAAGCGAAGCCGCTACCCACCCGTCACCCGGGAATTTTCATGGTTCCCGGTCACGCCGGTGTTCCTTCTCCTCTTTCGCGATCTTCTCCAGTTCGGCCAGCCGCGCCTCCACGGACGAGGCGGTGTAGAAATCGTTCCCGGCCTTCTGCCGGGCCACCTTGAGCTGCTGCACCGCTCCCAGGACATCACCGGAGAGGAAGTAGTATTCCGCCTGGGCCTGGTAGGCCCTGGCCTGCTCGCCGAGTTCGGCGTGAGCACGGGCCAGAAGCCGATATACCTCGGGTTCTTCCGGCTGTTCCCGGCTATGGGAGCGAAGCAGTTCGCGGGCCTTTTCCGCATTCCCGGCCCGGATGAGCGCCTCGGCGTACTGAAGCGTGAGGGCGCTGTTTCCGGGATAGACCTTGAGGGCTTCACGGTAGAGGCGGGTGGCGTCAGTCAGGTTGCCGGCCTCGAGCTCGTTGTGGGCACGGGCCGAGAGCAGCATGGGGTGCTCCCCCTCGCGGGCGATGAGGGCGTCGAGTTCACGACGTGCGTCGGCATGGTCACCCAGGGCACCCTGGGCCAGTGCCAGGCCGTAGTGCAGTGCCGCTTCGCTCCGGTACTGGCCACCCTCGATCAGGCGCTGGTAGTGGCGCAGGCTGGACCGGGGATCCGTCTCGCTAAGCACATGCAGTCGTGCCTTGACCAGGGCGTAGGTCAGGCTGTCGGGAACCTGCCGGTAGTCATAGCGCTGGGCCCGCTCCTGGGCCTCGGCGATGCGATCCCGGGTGACCGGGTGGGTGCTAAGGAACTCGGGCGGCTTGCCATAGTAGCGGCTCGAGAACTGCAGACGCTCGAAGAAGGTCGCCATGCCGTGGGGGTCGTATCCGGCCCCCGAGAGGTTCTGGATGCCGACGCTGTCCGCCTCCTGCTCGTTGTTGCGGGTGAAATTGATCTGCATCTGGGCGCTGGTGGCGGTGACCGTGGCCAGGGCGGCCTGGCCGAGATCGGCGTTGCCGCTTTTCCCGGCAACGACCATGGCGGCGAGGAGGGCGGCCAGGGCGGGCAGGCTCAGGTTCTCGGCCCGCTGAATCTGCCGGGCGATATGTTTCTGGCTAACGTGGGCCATTTCATGGGCGACAACCGCGGCCAGTTCGCTCTCGTTCTCGGTAGCGGCGAACAGGCCGGTGTGAATGCCGATGTTTCCCCCGGGACCGGCGAAGGCGTTGATGCTGTCCTCGTCGACGATGAAGAAGTTGTAGTGCTGACCGGTGTCGTCGCCGTAGGCGCTCAGGCGGTTGCCCAGCGATTGGAGGTAGTCCTTGGCCTCGGGATCCTCGAGCAGCTTCATGGAACGCCGGATCTCGCGCATGAAGGCTTCGCCCAGTTTCCTGTCCTGTTCCGGGCTGAGTGCCGCCGCGGAGGGATCCCCCATGTCGGGCAGCTGGAAGTCCGTCTGGGCCATGCCGGCCACGGGAAGCCAGGCCAGCAGGCTCGCGCAGAGGAGCGGAGTGATGCGTTGCTTTAACATGTCGTGGAAGGCCGATGGAGTTTCACGGTTCGGATCGGTTGTGGTGCAAGAGTGGTTGACGAATGTGCACAAAACAGGGAAGCGCACGCCATCCATGTCAGCGCCGGTTTACCCGCGGCTCGGGTGGCTATCCCGGATACGGGCCGCGGAGGGTGTGCCGCGTCATCCGCTGCGCGCTCCACCCGTGGCGCCCGGAGACTGCGCGGCGGGGGCGGACGTCAGCTCCCGTGGCGAGTGTCCGTTCGATCATTGTAGAGTTCCTGGTGCGCAATTGCAGTGCCGTTCTCTTCCGTGCCGCTTGTGCGGCCGCAGTGCCTGGGCGCCATCTGTGTGATGGACAACCAGGGACGGAAAAAGTGCCGGTTGATGGAGGTTGTCCGGGTACTTGATAGCGTAGCGGCGGGGTGGCAAGGTAGTCGTCATCGAATCGGAACTACATGATGATAAGGCTGATTAATGCGGTTTAATCAATTTTTTCATGTTGCGTTCGTGAGTCGATTGCCATATAAACACTTACCCAAATTCAGGAATGCCGGATGGGATCCCATTAACTGAGATTCATCCACCCAGATGAAGGAGAACTTAAGAATGGCCGCTTTTGATCAAGAGCTGGACGCTTCCGGACTGAACTGCCCTCTGCCCATCCTGCGCGCCAAGAAGACCCTGGCGGGCCTGGAGAGTGGTCAGGTTCTGCGTATTGTGGCGACTGATCCGGGGTCCGTGAAGGACTTCGAGGCGTTCGCCAAGCAGACCGGCAACGAGCTGCTTGAGTCCGGCGAAGAGGGTGGAAAGTTCGTCTTCCTGATCAAGAAGGCCTGAGGGCCCCGGGAAGCAGTTTCAACCCCCAAGCTACTGGCGGAGAAGCGCAATGGATCAGAAAAAGCTCGCGATTATCGCAACGAAGGGAACCCTCGACTGGGCCTATCCCCCCTTCATTCTGGCCTCGACGGCCGCCGCCCTGGGTTATGAAACCCAGATCTTCTTCACCTTTTATGGCCTGCAGCTGGTGCGCAAGGACCTCGATCTGAAAGTCTCCCCGCTGGGCAATCCGGGGATGCCGATGCCCATGGGCATGGACAAGTGGTTCCCGGTCCTGGGCACCGCGCTGCCTGGCATGGAAACGGTCATGACCGCCATGATGAAGAAGAAGATGAAGGACAAGGGCGTGGCCAGCATCGAGGAGCTCCGCGAGCTCTGCCAGGAGGCGGAAGTGAAGATGATCGCCTGCCAGATGACGGTGGATCTCTTCGACTTCAACACCAGCGATTTCATCGACGGGCTCGAATTCGGTGGTGCCGCCACCTTCTTCGAGTTCGCCGGCGAATCGGATATCTGCCTATACATCTGATCCGACCGCTTCACTGCGGGCCCCGGCCCGAAAAAAGCCCCCGGCATCGTCCGGGGGTTTTTTTTCAGCTCGAGACCGGGCGGTGGCATTCACCGCCAAGCCACCAAGGACGACACGCAGGGTAGGGTGCGCCGCGTGCACCAATACACCGGCCTGCGATCCATCGCCGCGAGGGCGCGTCGCCGGTAGGTGCAGATTCATCTGCACACCCCGCCCCGGCCCAATCCCGTCGATCCTGTAAATCCTGTCTATGAAAAAAAAGCCCCCTCCGGGGAGGGGGCCTCAATCCGAGGAGGATGGAACCGGTTTGCTCAGGCGCTCTTGCGCGTGGTGCTGCGGGCCGCCGGCTTCACGGCCGCCTGGATGTTGATGCTCGCCTCGAACCACTTGCTCAGCTCGGAGCCGGTCTGCATGGCGTTGTCGACGTTCTGCCTGGCGACGCTGAAGAACTTTTCGCTGACCTCGGCCATCAGCTGGGACTGGAGTTCGACTAGTTCCCTGACGTCCTTCACGGTGGTGAAATTCTGGGTGTAGCGGGCGCTGTCCTGCAGTGCCTCGTTGATGAGGGCCATCTGCTGCTGCCCGGCGCGCTCCACGGCGCGGGTGGTGATCTCGCCCAGTTCCATGAACGGCTTCCAGGCGTTTTGGCTCATTTCGGTCATGCGGAAGAACAGCTCGTTATCCATGGGGGTACCCTCTATCTGGTGCGCTGCAACAATGTTGCGGTGCAATATAGCGATACCGGCGTGGGTCTGTCAAGTGCCACCGTGCGAACGTGAGCCCGGGCTCACGGGGCATGGCGAGGCTGAGTGGCGATAAACGTGCTGCCGGTTTCGACGGAGAGCTTCAGACGGGTGTATCCGGGGTGCCTGGAAGGGAGGTTCGCGGCACAGGAGCAGAGGCGGGCTACTTATCGTTCTTCTTGGGCTGGGCGTCGCTGTCTTTCTTGGTGGTGGAACGCGCCGAGCCCTGCATTCCGCTCGCAGCCAGGAAGTTCTCCTGCATCGTCTTCCACATGTTGAGATTGCGTTCGGCCATCTCGGACATCATGCCCAGCGGGGTCTGGGTAACCAGATCCTGCAGCTGATTGCGCATGCTGCTCTGCTGCTCGATGAAGAAGCTCAGGCTGCGCTCGAGGTAGCTGCTCATCATCCCCTGAAGGGTGTCGCCGTAGAAGCGGATGAGCTGCTCGAGCAGTTCGGTGGTGAGGATTGGGGTGCCTTGCTCTTCCTGCTCGGTGATGATCTGGAGCAGGATGGTGCGGGTCAGATCCTCCTGTGACCGGGCGTCCACAACCTGGAACTCCACGCGGTCGAGGACCAGCCGCTTGACGTCCTCCAGCGTGATATAGCTGCTGATGGCCGTGTCATAGAGACGGCGGTTGGGATATTTTTTAATAATTCTCACATCTGACATGGTCATGCAGTCTGACCGACTAACCCGCGGGCGTCAAGACGTTCGGGCTCCGGGAAACGGGCCTGTCCCCGCCACTGGGCGGGGACAGGCCCCCGGTGTCGGTATCCTTTGGTGGCGGATGGTTCACCGGCCATCAGAACATGTGCTGGCCGCCGTTGATGGCGAGGTTCGAACCGGTGATGAACCCCCCTTCCTCGTCCGCCAGGAATGCCACGGTACGGGCAATCTCCTCGGGCTTGCCGAGGCGGCCTACCGGGATCTGGGCGATGATCTGCTCCCGGACGCTCTCGGGTACCGCCATCACCATGTCGGTGGCGATGTAGCCGGGTGAGATGGTGTTCACCGTCACGCCCTTGCGTGCGACTTCCTGGGCCAGCGCCTTGGTGAAACCGTGCATGCCGGCCTTGGCGGCGGAGTAGTTGGCCTGGCCGAACTGTCCCTTCTGGCCGTTGATGGAGGAGATGTTGATGATGCGCCCGAAGCCGCGCTCGGTCATTCCCTCGATGACGTGCCGGGTGACATTGAAAACGCTGTCGAGGTTGGTGCGGATGACCGCCTCCCAGTTCTCCGGGCTCATCTTCCGGAACATGCCGTCACGGGTGATGCCGGCGTTGTTCACCAGGATGTCCACCGGGCCGAAGCTGGCTTCGACTGCGGCGATCATCGCCTTGCAGGACTCGAAGTCGGAGACGTCACCGGCCACGGTGCCCATCTCGTAGCCCTCGGCCTTGCGGTCCGCCTGCCATATCTGCGCCTTCTCCTCGCTGCCGGGCATGTGGTTGGCCACCACCGTGCAGCCCGCGTCGGCGAGCGCCTTGCAGATGGCGGTGCCGATGCCGCCGGTGCCGCCGGTTACCAGTGCGATTCTTGCCATCTCATAGTTCTCCGGTTCAGGTATTCTTGTGGTGTCGATTCGTCAAGGGGCGGTCGATCCGGTGCGCACGGAGCACCCTACCAATGCCTCGGAAAGGTGCGCTGTTCACACCACCACCGGTCCCCGTAGGGTGCGCCGTGCGCACCGACGCCGGTTTCGAATAGCTCAGCGTTCGATGGCCAGCGCAACACCCTGGCCGCCGCCGATGCACAGGGTTGCGATGCCCTTCCTGGCGTCACGCTTGATCATTTCGTGCACCAGGGTGACGAGGATGCGTGCGCCGCTGGCCCCGATGGGGTGGCCGATGGCGATGGCACCGCCGTTGACGTTCACCTTGGCGGTATCCCAGCCCATCTCGCGGTTCACGGAGATGGCCTGGGCGGCGAAGGCCTCGTTGGCTTCGATGAGGTCCAGGTCATCCACTGTCCAGCCGGCCTTGTCCAGGGCGCGCTGGCTGGCCGGGATGGGGCCGGTGCCCATGATGGACGGCTCGACACCGGCGCTGGCGTAGGCGGCGATGCGGGCCAGGGGCTCGAGACCCAGGGACTTGGCCTTGGTGGCGGACATGAGCAGCACCGCGGCCGCGCCGTCGTTGATGCCGGAGGCGTTGCCGGCGGTGACCGAGCCGGACTTGTTGAAGGCGGGACGCAGCCTGGCCAGCTGTTCGGCGGTGGTGCCGTGGCGGGGGAACTCGTCCACCTTGAAGATCAGCGGATCGCCCTTGCGCTGGGGAATTTCCACGGGAACGATTTCGTCGTCGAAGCGGCCGGCCTTCTGGGCGGCCTCCGCCTTCTGCTGGGAGGAGGCGGCGAACTCGTCCTGCTCCTCGCGGGTGATACCCCATCTCTCGACGATGTTCTCGGCGGTGCAGCCCATGTGGTAGCCGTTGAATGCGTCCCACAAGCCGTCGTGGATCATACTGTCGAGCATCTCCCAGTTGCCCATGCGCTGGCCGTCGCGGGAGCCATGGAGCACATGGGGGGCGAGACTCATGTTCTCCTGGCCGCCGGCGATGATCACGTCGGCGTCCCCGCAGCGGATGGCCTGGGCGGCCAGGTGGAGCGCCTTCAGGCCGCTGCCGCAGACCTTGTTGATGGTCATGGCCGGGACCTGCACCGGCAGTTCGGCCTTGATGGCCGCCTGGCGGGCCGGGTTCTGGCCGACGCCAGCGGTCAGCACCTGGCCCAGGATGACCTCGTCGATCTGTTCAGGAGCTACGCCGGTACTGGCGAGCAGGTGCCTGATGACGGTTGCGCCCAGATCGCTGGCGGGTATGCCGGCCAGGGATCCGGCGAACTTGCCCACGGCCGTGCGGGCGGCGGCTACGATGACCACGTCTTGCATGGTGTATGACTCCTCTTTCCCATCTGACAAGAGGGCAGGCGGCCTAGGAGCCTGCCAATTGAGATCAGTGTTCGTGGAACCGCGGACGACAATCGGAGGCAATCGGGTCGGCGGTGTTTTGGTTGCAGTGCAACATAGTAGCAGGAACAGCTATATGTCAACTACTGGTGGCTGTTGGAGCCGCCTGTCACTGCACCAACGGGGTGCTGCCTGGCAGACGTGCAGTCACGGATACAAAGGATAGCTGGTCGAGGGGTGGAGGGTGAGGGAGGGCCTGGTGCAGGCGCGGTTTGGCGCCCATGTCCGCTGTCGTTCAGGGCAGGGGCTTTCGGCGCTGGTGGCCCGCTCAGGCGTGCTGCTGGCGGAACAGCTGATCCGACTCGGCGGGACGGCGCCAGTAGTGGCCCTGGCCCTGGTGGCAGCCGAGCTTCTGGAGCTCACGTGCCTGATCCGCCGTTTCGACACCCTCGGCCACCAGGTCCAGCCCCAGGCCCCGGGCGAGGCCGACGATGGCGCGGACGATGGCCTGGTCCTCGCTGCTCCCGGGCAGTCCATGGACGAAGCCGCTGTCCACCTTGATGATGTCGATGGGAAAGCGCTTCAGGTCGGTGAGCGAGGAGCAGCCGCTGCCGAAATCGTCGATGGCGATCTTCACGCCCAGTCCGTGAAGGGCTTCCAGGCAGTCGCCGATCTGGGCCATCTGGTTCATCAGGCTCACCTCGGTGAACTCCAGCTGGATTGCGGCGGGTTCCAGCTGATGCCCGGCGAGCACCGAACCGATTATCTCCACCAGGCCATCGTTGCGGCACTGGCGGGTGGAGAGGTTGATGGCCAGGCTCGGAACGGAACTCCCCTTCTGCTGCCAGGCCTTGAACTGTTCGCAGGCGGTCCGGATGACCCACTCCCCGAGCTCGACGATGATCCCGGTCTCCTCGGCCACGGAGATGAACTCACCGGGCAGCAGCAGCCCCTCCTCGGGGTGATCCCAGCGCAGGAGGGCCTCCATGCCGAGCAGGCGGTTGTCATCGATCTGGTACTTCGGCTGGTAGTGGAGGCGGAACTCGCCCCGCGCGAGGCCGCGACGCAGTCCGTTCTCGATGTGCAGGCGCCGCAGCGCCGCTGCGCTCATCTCCTGGGTGTAGAACTGGACATTGGCGCGTCCCAGCTCCTTGGCCCGGTACATGGCGATGTCGGCATTCTTCAACAGGGCGCCCACGGTTTCGCCATCGCGCGGGAAGGTGGCGATGCCGATACTGCCGGAGATGGTAAGCGCGCTGGCCTCTGCATCGATGTCGCGGGCCATGACCTCGAGGATGTTGTGGGCGACCTGGGCGGCCTCCTGGGGCTGGTTGAGCCCTTCCAGGATGACCGTGAACTCGTCGCCGCCGAGGCGGGCCACGGTGTCGGAACGCCGGACCACCCCTTCGAGCCGGGCTGCGATGGTCTTGAGCAGTCGGTCGCCGGCGTCGTGCCCCAGGCTGTCGTTGATGAGCTTGAACCGGTCCAGGTCAATGAACATCACGGCCAGGTTCTGGTTGCTGCGGCGGGCGCGCATGATGGCCTGCTCCAGGCGGTCCATGAGCAGGTGCCGGTTGGGCAGGCCGGTGAGGGGATCGTGGTAGGCCAGGTGCAGCATGCGCTGTTCGGCCTGGCTGTTGAAGAGCATGCGCCGTACCCGCTGCTTCAGGACGGACATGTTGACCGGCTTGGTGATGTAGTCGAAGGCGCCGACCGAGAAGGCCCGCTCGATGGACTGCTCGTCGTCCAGGCCGGTGAGCATCAGCACGGGCACGCGCCGGGCCCAGTCCCGGGTCTGCAGCTCGGAGCAGGTGGCGAAACCGTCCTTGTCCGGCATGATGGCGTCCAGCAGCACCAGGTCGGGATGGTTCGTCTCGCAGACCCGCAGCGCCTCCTCGCCATCCAAAGCCTCCATGACGAGGTAGCCCTCGTTCTCCAGGACCCGTCGCAGCAGGAGACGGAAGGAGGCGTCGTCGTCAGCTAGTACGACGGTGATGGACTGTCCACCGACCTCTGGTTTCATGGCAGGGCGTTTCGCATTGATCAGGCACCGATTTTTTAGTTGCAGGTTAGAGCCTAAGGGGTCGGCTGGCAAGCGTTGTGCGGGCATGCGATTAAGACGGCGGTGGGATCCTGATAGACTGATCGCCCACAGGCAATGGGGTTGTCGGGTCGGGCCGATGACAGCCGGCTGTTGCAGCCGCTGTCCGTACCCTGTCCCCGCCCTGCATGCCGGAGACGGGCTTCCGCGGCGCCGATTGACAGTGATTGTTTCACCAGACAGCAGGAGTCATCTGTGCACCTTCATGAGGTAGAGACCATCGGCCGGGACGCGCTAGCCGATCTCCAGGTCGGGGCGTTGCGGGCGACGCTGGAGCGGGCGCGGCGGTCACCGTTCTATGGACGCCGCCTGGCCGAGGCCGGGATCGGGCCGCAGGATATCCGGACTCCCGGTGATATCCGCAAGCTCCCGCTGACCACGAAAGATGATCTGCGGACCGAGTATCCCTTCGGCCTGGTGGCCTGCCCCCGGGAGGAGCTGGTTCGGCTGCATGCTTCCAGCGGCACCACCGGGGCCTCCACGGTGGTCTTCCATGACCGGCAGGACCTCGACAACTGGTCGGACCTGGTGGCCCGCTGCATGTACATGGTGGGCATGCGCCCCGGCGATGTGTTCCAGAACATGACCGCCTACGGGCTGTTCACCGGCGGGCTCGGCATGCACTACGGCGCCGAGCGGCTCGGCTGCCTCACGGTGCCCGCCGGACCCGGCAACACCCAGCGCCAGGTCAAGCTTATCCGGGATTTCAGTGTGACGGCGCTGCATATCATTCCCTCCTATGCTTTGCACTTCGCCGGCTGGCTTGAGCGCGAGGGCATCGATCCGGGGGATCTGACCCCGCGCATCGCACTCATCGGCGCCGAGCCCCACACCGGGGAGGCACGGAGCCGGATCGAGAGCCTGCTCGAGCTGAAGGCGTACAACTCCTACGGCCTGTCGGAGATGAACGGCCCCGGGGTTGCATTCGAGTGCCCGGAGCAGCAGGGGATGCACCTGTGGGAGGATGCCTTCCTGATGGAGGTGGTCGACCCCGAAACCCTGGAGCCGGTGCCCGACGGCGAGCCCGGCGAACTGGTGCTCACCACCCTCCAGCGTCGCGCCATGCCCATCCTGCGCTATCGCACCAAGGACATCACTCGCATCCTGCCGGGCGAGTGCGCCTGCGGCCGCACCCACCGCCGTATCGACCGCATCACCGGCCGCAGCGACGACATGTTCATCATCAAGGGCGTGAACATCTACCCCATGCAGATCGAGCGGGTGCTGCTGGGCATTCCCGAAGTGGGGCAGAACTACCTCATCATCCTGGACCGGGAACAGGATATCGACCAGCTGCGGGTGAAGGTGGAGATCAAGGCGGAGCACTACCGCGACGACCCCGCCGCCATGGCCGTCCTGCACCGGCGTATCATCCACCGCCTGCGCGACGAGCTGCTGGTCACCCCGGGCCTCGATCTCATGCCGCCCCGCAGCCTCCCCGAGGCCCAGGGCAAGGCCCAGCGGGTCGAGGACCTGCGGCCAAGGTAACTACCTGTCACCACGAAGGCACGAAGGGCGCGAAGAGAAGACTGAAAAGAATATATGGCTCGTCCGCAGGATCCGTGGGTGGATGTTTCTCTCATAACGAGTGTCGAGTGCATGCTGCGCATGGACAATTGGGGGCAGCGAGGCACATTTTTCGGGTAGTGTCATTCCGGGACGAGATCTTTTTTGGATCTCGCCAAGACGCCAAGAACGCCAAGGGAATGGGGGAATAGGGAATGAGGGAAGTCGCGATTGGGAAGCGGATCGTTGACATTGCGGTGGAATTCATCGGGAGGTTGGCCCTGGTCTGCTGGAAACGGTCTATGTGGCCGACATTAGGCGCGGCTACCTGCTCAATTTCGGCGTGGCACTTATGAAACAGGGGATCTCTCGCATCGATAATCGGCTGGAAGAGAATTATTGATTCCTTGGCGTTCCTGGCGTCTTGGCGAGAGGAAACTTCTTTTCTCTGCACCCACGAATTCTGCTGACGGCCGTTTTTTTAATCTGCGCAAATCAGCGTAATCTGCGGTTGATTCGCTTTTTGCATTTACATTCTTCGCGTACTTAATGCCTTGGTGGTGCAGATCGTAGGGTGCGCCGCGCGCACCGTTTCCCTTCACTAATTCACTTTCCGCCCGCGGCTGGCCGGTGAGATATCCACATGACTGAGACGACCAAGAAGATCGACAAGGCCTACATCGACTCCCTGCGCCGGGACATCGTCTTCAGCGACACCCTGCGGGGGCAGCCGCTGACGTTCCATGCCACCTGGGGCCTGTTCTCGCCGCGCGCCGTGGACGACGGCTCGCGGCTGCTGCTGGAGCACGTCGAGGTCAACGAGGGGGATGACTGCCTCGACGTGGGCTGCGGCTACGGCGTGCTGGGGCTGACACTGGCGCGCCTGGCCCCGCGGGGGAGCACCTGCCTGGTGGACAAGGACTTCGTGGCGGTGGACTACAGCGCCCGCAACGCGCGGGTCAACGGCATCGACAACTGCGAGGCCTTTCTCAGCAACGGTTTCAGCGCCGTGGGCGAGCGCCGCTTCGATCTCATCGTCTCCAACCTACCGGCCAAGGTGGGGAAGGAGATGCTCTACCTCTACCTCTACGATGCACTCACGCATCTACGCCCCGGCGGACGCTTCTACGTGGTCACCATCTCCGGTCTGCGCCGCTTCATCGAGCGCGGCTTCAAGGAGGTGTTCGGCAACTACGACAAGGTCAAGCAGGGCAAGGACTACACCGTGGCGCTGGCGGTGCGGGAGGAGTCAACACGGTTTACGGCATGAATTTCACCGCCAGTACACGAAGGGAGAAAACACAAAAGCGAATCAACCGCAGATTACGTTGATTTGCGTGGATTAATAGAACGCTACCCGTGTCGTAGTGCAGTGGTTGAACAGACGACAGGGAAGACCGGGACGTTTCTCCGACCAACGCGATCCACTTGAAACGGGACGGTCCGGATGTCCGAACAGGAATCCCTGAGCCGACAGAAAATCTGCGTAAATCAGCGTAATCTGCAGTTAAAACTCTTTTCTGTCTTGTCTACGTGCCTTCGTGGTGACAGGTCTTGACGTACTCAGCCCCGAGCCTGTGGTGCGCGGTATTCGCGCAGGTAGGGCAGGAGATCAAGATACTCGGCGCGGGCCTTCATCTCGAAACGGATACGGGCCGAGCGATCAGTTTCAAGAACCAGATTGCCGTCGCGCAGAACCCGGTGGATCAGGTCCGGGGAGGCGCGGTTGAGCACGACCAGGTCCACCGGACGTCCCAGCGAATCCTCAAGTTCGGCCGCGAGATCGAGCCCGAGCCCGTCAAGGGAAGAGGGCAGCTCATTGCGATAGAGGACGGCGATATCCACATCGCTCCCCCGACCCGCCTCTCCACGGGCTTCACTGCCGAAGAGGTAGGCGCACACAATGTTCTCCGCATGCGGTCCGAGCGCAAGACGGCTCGTCTCGATGATGCCGGAGCTGATTGGCCTGTTCATGCAAGCGATTATCGACCAGGGACAACGGGGGCTGCAAGGCGCCCGGAGGGTTGCATTCTGGCTACCACCAGGGTGCCAAGGACACCAAGAGTTGGAAATGGAGTGTAGGGTGGGGTGCACCGTGCGCACCGGTGACCTGCACCAACCTCGGAAGTTCAAATCGCCGCGGGGGCGCGCCTCCCACAAGGTCCGCCGGCCCCGGTGGTCGGAGCGAAGCCTGTGGGTGGCCCGCCCCGGGGCGATGAGGCTTACCCGCAATCGGTGGCATCTACCGCCGCCGAGCAGACACTGAATATTCACCACGAAGGCACGGAGGACACGAAGAACGACGGGAGGCAAAACGGGCTGCAATGATGCGGTGGTTGATCGCTGTCCGGGCCATATGCAAACAGGAATCCTGTCAATCCTGAGATATCCTGTTAATCCTGTCTATTAAAAACCCTGACTATTCATTCCAAAGCCACGCCGCGCCGCGGACCCCGCTGGAGTCGCCGTGCAGTGGCGGAAGGAGCCGGGTGCGCACCACGTCGGAGAAAATCCAGGACCCCCAGCGCTTCGGGACCTCGTCATAGAGATGGGCCAGGTTGGAGAGCCCGCCGCCCAGTACGATGATTTCGGGATCGAGGATGTTGATGACATGGGCAAGGCCGCGGGCCATGCGCCCGGCGTGCCGATCGAGGGTCGCCCGGCAGTCCGGGTCGCCTGCCGCGGCCCGTGCGGCGATGGCCTCGGCGGTCAGGTCCGTTCCCGTGGTCCGGCGATGGTCGGCGGCCAGCCCCGGCCCGGAGAGCCAGGTCTCCAGGCAGCCGTGGCGTCCGCAGTAGCAGGCCGGGCCGGGAAGTTCGTGGGGCTCCGGCCAGGGGAAGGGGTTGTGGCCCCATTCGCCGGCGATGCGGTTGGCGCCCGTCCGCACCTTGCCGCCGATGACGATGCCAGCGCCGGTACCCGTCCCGGCGATCACCCCGAAGACGCTCTCCGCTCCCCGGCCGGCACCGTCCATGGCCTCGGACAGCGCGAAGCAGTTGGCGTCGTTGGCGAGCCGCACCGGGCGCCCGAGCGTCTCCTCGAGATCGGCGCGGAGCGGGCGGCCGTTGAGCCAGGTGGAGTTGGCGTTGCGGATGAGGCCGGTGGCGGGGGATTCGGAGCCTGGGATGCCCACGCCGACCGGGTGTGGAACGCCTGTCACCCGGTCGGCTTCATGGGCCAGCGCGCGGATGAGTTCGAGGCTGGAGCGGTAGTCTCCGCGGGGTGTCGGGCGACGCTCCCGCAGCAGCACACGGCCCGAACCGTCCAGGACGATGACCTCGGTCTTGGTGCCGCCGAGGTCGATGCCGACGCGGTAAGGCAACTCCGGGTCTGCGGCTACCAGCAGCCGGTCGGGGTTTTGGCGCCCAGGTGGTCGAGGGTCAGCGGATCGCAACTGACTCCCGCGGCGACGTCGTTCTCCTGCCCGGTCCCGGCGATGGGGTCAGCCGTCAGCGTGTATTGATCGGGATCGGGAGTGGCTACCGATAGGTTGTAGAACTTACGGCCTTCCTTGGGCGACTGGGTGAAGGGCAGGGTCACGGCGTTGCCGGCGCCATCCTGGTCATAGCGTCCGTTGGAAGCATAGAAACGCTCCATGAATCCGGACAGCTCGGTCAGCGCCGCCTTTGCATCCGCGCGGCGGCTCTTGCGCACCTGCTCCTGGTAGGAGGGCAGGGCGATACTCGCGAGGATCGCCACGACAACTACCACGATCATCAGCTCGATGAGGGTGAAACCCCGTTCCCCGCTCCGGGTCGGTTTGCAAGTGTGCAGGTTCATGGTGTGCTGTCGTCCCCGTTTTTCATTCAGTCCCGCAGCCGCCGGGGCCGGTGCGCCGCCTGACGCACCGGCCGCCTCGCCTCACGGCCTCAGGTCGATCCAGCCGCGGATCTGGCTATCTTCTCCTCCAGGGCTTGTTATGCCGCTCACTACGCTTCCTCCCACATACCCAGGTTGCACCTCGCTGCTGCCGCTCGGGTCATAATCTGACCGGTCGATGGGAAGAATCCGCCAGTCCTGCCCTGTGCCTTCCTTCTGCCAGACCTTGTGACCGCGCCAACTGCGGAGCTTGTCGTAGGTAGCCACGTCCGGATTGGCTGCGAAGAAATCGGCCAGGTTCTGCAGCGCGGCCGCCTGGTCAGTCGCCGTCAGGACAGCATCCAGCAGCTCCAGGTAGGTGTAGTAAAGATCATTCAATTCACCATCGGTGAAGAAAATGTCTGTCAGCTGGGTATAGTGGCCCCACTCCATGCCCTGGACGACCTCCTGGACCAGCCGCGAATGAGCTGCGGCGGCCCCGTAGCAGTAGAGGGAGGCATTCCCAGTCTTGAAGTTGAACCAGTCGCCGTAGTCGAAGAAGACCGTCGACTCGTAGAGCATCCCGCTCTGATCATCCCCGAAAAGGAGTGCCAGTAGTTCCTCTATGAGATTCCAGGAATAAGCCTTGGCGATGATGCCGCCCACGCGATTGCCATTCTTGTCATGGGGCAGGTAGGTGATCAGTGGAAGGCCAAGCAGTGTCTCCTTGGCCGGCTGCAGCGTGTAGGCAGCGGTGTCGTCACTGTTGACCGCGAGCAGTTGCATGGTCAGGGCGCCATTGCGCCAGCGATAGCCTGTGTATTGCTTCTCCTGGGCGGGCGTCAGGTGTCCAAGAGGGTTGATTGACGGGTCGATGTAGCCTTCTTCCGGATCATCGAAGGGGACATCGTACTTGTGGATGCCCCAGACGCACTGAGGCAAAGTGGCGTGTATGGCCAGGTCCTGTACGACGCGGTTGTAGAAGAGAATGCGCAGTGTCGCAGTCGTGGATTTCTCGATCCCCTGGGCCAGGGTCTCGGGCGCGCACTGGCCGTCTGGTAGCCCATCGTCACTGTCGGTGCGGATGTCGTTGAGGGAGAAGATGAGGGACGCATTGCCGTGATAGGTGTCCACCAGTTCATCCGGTTCACGTCCCAGGATCTCCAGCTGATACTGGACCATGTCCTGGTAGTCCTTGACGTTCCAGGTGCGGCAACCGATCTGGATGGCCGGGCCGGTGGATAGGTCGGCATTGGCCAGGACGACGATGAACTTCTGGTTTGGATCGAGGCGATCGGTCAGGCTGGCGGAGCCATAGGGCTCCTCATCATCCTCGGCCAGGCCGAGCCGATCAAGGCGAGCCAAGGTGTTGTGTATGATGGCATTGCCTTCCTCATTGGTCTCTTGATAAAAGGGTGAATCTCCGTCCGTAACGGCGGGGTCTCCGGTATAGGCATCGATGCGGGGCAGGCCGCGCCGGGGCTCGAGGTTCGGGTAGTCCACGTAGGAGGTCTGGTGCACCTTGTCGTAGGCGTGGACGTGGCCGTCCGGAAGCCCGCCGTAGCCGCCACCGGCGGGGTCTTCCACTGGCTGGGCCGGCGCGCCGCGACAGATGGTCATTCCATAGCTGTCACAGACCTGCTGCAGGTTGTCATCCACCAGCATATCGAAATCAATGGTGGTGACACCGCCGTGAGGCGTGTCGGTGGTGACGTCGATGAGGCCGCCAAGGATCTGTCCGAAGCTGGACTCGGGCGGCAGTTGGACGGCATTGATGTAATACATGTTGAGTTCGTCATCGATGCGGACGATGGTCGGTTGGGAGAAGGTGCTGTCGCTGAAATATTCGCCCACCGGCGTGCGTAGGATGCCCTCTACGGCGATCTTGTCATCGTCAGTAAGGGTGTGATCGCCATTGAGGTCGAAGTTTACGGTTTCGGGTGAAGGGCCGTCACCGCCTGAATGGATGTCCAGGGCCATGTGCCAGCTCTCGACGTAGTAATCCGTTTTTGAGGCATCGGGAATCGGATTGGTCGTCATGAACTGTAGGCGTGCGCCCAGATAGGGCCGACCCACCAGCCGCTCCCCTGTATCGGGAAGTGCGACCCGCCACCCGTAATGCTCGCTCCAGTCGGGCTCGTGCTGGGTTACCAGCCGGGCGTACTTGGATTCCGCTCCCCCGGTGTAGGTCGTCTGGGTCAGGGTCTGGCAGACCAACGTGCCTTCCAGTTGGTCGTTGGTGGCAAAGTCATCGCATGCATCGTCGCCATCGGCATGGGGGTGATCCTGGATGGGATATTCCCCTCCGCTCTTGTCCCAAATGCCGTATATGTGCTGGGTGGTCGTATCGGCGGCATCAGCGCTGCTGAGCAGGCTGCCGGTGCCCGCATAGACCATGAGCCCCTTGCGGGTGTAGTGTCGCGCCACAAGCGGGGTGATGGTGATGGGGCGGTCCGCACCGGCCTCGAGGAGTTTCTGGGAGCTTACGGTCAGCGCGTTGCCGCTCATGGCAAAGGTGAACTTGTAGAGATTGCCCTTCAGGTCTCCGGCGTAGCCGGTTTCGGCTTTGAGATCGCCGTCGGCATCGATGGCGATGACGCCAGAAAGCCCGTTGCCGTTGGGGCCCGCCTCGCAGCCGTAGGCCTCCACGCACTCGTAGGCGACATGGGTTGGCACTGTCAGTCGGGTCCAGGGGAAAGAGGTGGATGGCCGCATGGCCGGTGGAACTGCCATAGCCGTTGCCGGTGACGACATACCACTTGCCGTTGGGCATCCGGACGACCTGCGGGCGATTGTAGATATAGCCGAGATTGGCTAGGTTGCCGCTGCCGGCATGGCGTTCGAGCAGGAGTTTGCTGGGGTGGTCTGCATAGTCGGCATGCGTGACATCGAGCGCCCAGAGGCCTTTCCCGCCGGCACCCAGTCCACCGGTTAGAACGGTTTTCCAGGTGGCGCTGTCGGTGGTGCAGTTGGTGGTGCAGGCATCAGCGGCAAACAGTTCCCCATCAACGTAGTACTGGTGCTGGTAGGGCCGGGCCGTCAGCCCCCTCAGGCCTTCGATCCGGACGGACTCCGGCGTGGCGGAATCATCGGAGATGGTCAGGAGCATGGAGGGCAGATAGGCAAATACCTCCGAGCCGTCACTGGCGTCGAAGGCGTGGAGCATCCCGTCATTCGCGCCTAGGTAGACGCGCCCTGAGCGTTCCGCATGAGTTTCTCTGAACGTGCTGTAGCCCGGCAGGTTGTAGCTCGCGGCGGGCTTGGCAATATAGACGGGTTGTGTGCGGATGGTATCGCCCATAAGGCTGAAACGACGGCGGAAAACACCATCCGGGGCTTCATTGCTGCGGTCGCCCCGAACGAAATTGAGGACGCTGCTCTCGTAGGCGCCGAATGGGCCCTCAGTGACTTCATTATCGGCCAGGGTCGGATCCAGGGCGAGTTTCTGGTCATCATCCAGGTTGTCCCAGAGAAAGGGGGTCTGGTTCCCGGAAACGACAGTGAAAATGTTTCTTCCACCTCCGTCGTCAGGTTCCTTCCAGAAGTCCGGTTCCGTCACGATGCCATCATATTGTACGGGCGGATCGGTGTCGGCAGAATCCTCGTTCTGGCCTTCGCCCTGTGCAAATGCAGCACGTACGGCCCAATTGCTGTCTGAAGGGCTGCTGAAGTCCGGCGGTGTATAGCCCAAAACCACATCGGTGGTGAGTGCCCCTGTTTCGGCGATGCTGTACTCGATGAGATCGCCCTGCCAGGCGATATTTTCAAACCAGGTTCGGTAGCCGGTGGTGGCGCCTCGCTCTAGGTTGTAACCCTGCAGGGTGTAGGGCGCGATTGTGAATGGGGTCTGGGAGTATGGATCGAATGTGGCAGCAGCCCGGGTCATGGAGATGGGCAATGTTGAAAGAGCGAGGGCGATAGTCAGCATAATTATGTGATTGGGCCGTTTCATGGCATTTACCTCGCTTCTCCGATCCCGGTCGTTTCATTCCGCGATCTGGTGTAGATATACGGATTGTACGATTCGTTGGGCACCGCGGCTGGATTGGGCGCGGGTCGTGATGATGAAAGAGTGGTTGGTATAGGTGACGCCGCCGGTAGTGTAAGCGCCCATTTCCCCAAGCACGTCGGAGTTGTCGCCACCATATTCAACAACAAAATCAGCGATTGCGTTCCCGTCATCATCGTCTACGGTTTCGTAGGCAAAAACCCAGTCCCAGTCAGATGGAGTGATGTTTGGAAGGGTAGTGGCGTCATAATACTGATCACCGGCCAGATCATAGTTGAAATCAGCCGGGTTAGCGGTGGTTTCGATGATATCCGGTATCACATGGTCGTTGATCGCGCTTGTGATGATGCCCTCGGCATCGATCAGTGCGCGCGTCTGGAATTGCATGTTGGAAGCCATCATGGTGTCTAGAGTCGTGGTGTTGAGGGCTGCAATGCCAAGCATGGTGAAGATGACCAGGAAGATCAGCGACACCGGCAATACCGCTCCTTCCTGCAGCGAACGGCGGCTGCGCTTTGGGTGCATGATGTGGCAAAACATGTCGGACCTGCCCTCCGCTATCGGTTCCGGAGCTTCACCGTGGTGGAGTAGAGCTGGCGGCGGTAGTTGTCACCTGGTGTCGCGTTGTAGTCGGCAAAACTGTAGGTGTTCGTGTCGGCGAGATCATATTCCTGGCATTCGCCACGCATCAGTATCCAGACCCGCGCGGCAACGACCTGTTCCCAGTCATCGTCGACCAGTTCGTCCGGGTTGCGATAGCGGTGTGCTGCACTCGTGCCATCATCTGGGTCGGTGTCAATGCCGAGCTGCAGCTGCAGCTCCTCGACGCCAATGGCGATCTCCTCCGGTGTTCCGGGTCTTCCTTCGTCATCGAGGTTGACGCGATACAGTGCTGGCACGCTGTTTCCCTGGCACTGCTGGACGGAATCTCCTATGTAGTAGGCATGGGCAATCAGCTCGGAACTCTTGACAGGGTGTTGGTAACCAGGGTCAAAGATGTTACTTGCCTTGTCTGCGCCACGGAATATCAGTGCCTCGTAAGGCGAGGTACGGATATAGATCTTCCCATCCTCCATGTCGCCATCAGGAATGGCCTGGGGGGAGGCATAGCGCACAACCAGGATGTCGCCCGCCGTGTGGTCTGAGCCGTCCACGCAGGCGCCATAGCCGGTGTCATCGGGATCATAATTGAGTCCGAATATGCTGCGCTCGAGCATCAGGCCCCAATTGCCGGGTTCTGAACTCGCGGCCGATGTGCATGTCTCACTGGGGGTTTCGGGCGGGGCTTCGGTTCCCTCGGCACTGCCAATATCCCAGACGTATAGACCCCAATAGCCGGAGCGCCGAATGTCTCGGGCAATGGTGTCGATGGCGTAGCGGCCGTTTTCCTGCATGCGGCCCAGGGTCTCCAGCGCGGTGTAATTCCGTTTGTTGGCGAGGTAGAGCTGGGTGATGCCGGCCAGCAGCACCAGACTGATGACGATGGCCACCATCAGCTCCACCAGCGTAACCCCCTTTGAACGATGGGCGGTGCGGGAGAATTTCATCATCGTGCTCATAGCGCCACGTCCAGTCTGTAAACACTGACGGCGTCATCCAGTGCAACGTCCGGGTCGCAGGTGGCGATGGCCACACCGGTGCGCCCCTGATCCCAGCAGACGCTGACGGTGTACTCGCCGTCGCCAGGTGTGCCACCGTCATCCACATGGCCCGTTCCAGTGGGAAGAAACGCAAGGGCATTCAGCCAGGCATTGCGGTCGTAGCTGGCCATCTGTGATGTATCACAATCAACCGATTCACAGTCCTGGGTGCTGCTGACTGGAGCGCCCGAGTAGTCGCCGTCGCGAGCGGCAGCCGGGTTGGCCCGAATCCGGTCCGCCATGTCGTAGGCAAGCAACACCGCCTGGGAGCGCATGTAGGCCATCTGGCTCTCCTTCAGTCCGGTGACCTGCAGGGCGGCGAGGCCGAGCAGGCCGATGGAGAGGACCAGCACGGTGATGAGGATCTCGATCATGGTGAAGCCGGACTGAACGTGTCCGCTCATTCGCGGAGTGACACGGGCGGTTTTCGCATGTCCTGTTGTGGTTTCTATAGGCATTTTTCGGCACTCACGACGACTCGTCCGCTGGTCTGGATGTCGATCTGTCGGCCGGGCCGCTTGTCGGCTTCACAGCCTCCACCCGAAGTCCGGTCATCGGTCAGCTGCAGGGTGTCGGCATTGCTGATGGAACCATCACCGTTGTAAGTGAACACTGTCACTCCGCCGATGCTATCCAGTTTGTTACCTCCAGCCAGTGCCTCGACGGTGCGAATGGTATCCTCGCCGGGATCCTGTACACCGTCGTCGTCGGTGTCGGGCCAGATTATCCAGCCACCGCCCCATTCGTTGTCCGCCACCGCTGGGGTGACCGAAACTGTCATCCGCACCGGCACGGCACCCCGCTTGATGGCCTCGCTCCGGGCCAACTGGAGCGCGGTGATGAACTCGTTGGCCTGGGTCGTGAGCCGATTGTTGAGGATGAAGGCGCGGAAGCTGGGCACTGCGATGGTGAGCAGGATGGCCAGCACCACTACCGTGATCATCATCTCGATCAGCGTGAAGCCTCGAAATCTTTTCATGATTATCTACTTAGACCAGGTTGTGGTGGCTGTCACGGCTCTCCCGACGGGTGGCGGCGGGGGGCCGATGAACGGTAGTCAGGTGCAGTCCAGCGGTCGTCCCCGCGCATCCTCGTGCACCGTGTCGCCGTCGTTGTCCCGGGTGACCCGGGCGCGTCCCGTCCGGTGGACGATGATCCCGCGGGCATAGCGGTCCTCGCCATCCCGGGGGCAGAAGCGGAAGGTCCCGTTCTGGCCCCGGGTCCGTCCCTCGGGGGTGAACTGAATATAGTCATTGGACCCGAAGGCGCGCCAACTCAGGGTGTAGCCGGGAGCCGGGGCCTCCCCGACCCGGAGCAGCCGATCGCCGTCGCCGGGCTCCAGGAGCCGGTCGCCGTCCACGTCGCTGAACAGTCGCCAGCCCTCGCTCCAGCCGGCATCTCCGCAGCGGGTGGAACCCCGGCACAGGGTCACCGGGACCGCCCGGGCAACCGCCGTGCTGCGGGCCAGGTGCAGTGCCGCGAGCAGTTCGTTGACGGCCGCGGCGCTGCGATTGGTACTGGCCACATGGGAGAAGGCGGGTACGACGACGGTGACCAGCACCGCGCCGAGGGCGAGGGTGATGATCAGTTCCTGCAGGGTGAAGCCCGACTGCCGTTCCATGGCGGTCTCTCCTCTTCCGTGAGGTGGTTGGGGTTGCGGCGGCTTCCTGCCACCACGGGTTGGTGTATCTGATTATTTCATTTTCACCACGAAGGCACGGAGGGCACGAAGAAAGGCGTGAAAACAGGCAGGGTGTAATGGCCCTGCAGTTCAGCGATGCCCGGGTCTTGAAGAATATTCAAAAGAACCTGTAATTCCAGTCTGTTCCAGGCGCTAACGGTGCGCGCGGCGCACCCTACGGGGTTACGCTGGTGCGAATGCCACGGTCGAAGCCCTGAACAAAGATTCATTAACCTGCAGAGCCCAGATTTTTCTCGCCAAGATTGCCAAGAACGCCAAGGTTCAGAATGATCAATCAATACCATTATGAATGGAGCATTGAGCATCGTCTGGGACGAGGGCTGCTGCATTATTAAGATCGTCAATCCTTTGTTTCCTTGGCGTTCTTCGCGTCTTGGCGAGAGATTCCTGTTTTTCGTGCCTTCGTGGTGAACAACACCGCCCCGGCCGGAGCCACCGCGTCTTCCAGGCGCTCGGTGTCGAGCAACTGCTGTGGTTCGTGGTGAACAACACCGCCCTGGCCGGAGCCACCCGGCCTGCCCGCACCGGGGTGAAGCTGGTAACATCCTCCTCTTGGGGAACCGGCGGTCCGGCCCATGCCGGCCGTGCCGCCGGCGGGCGATGTCCAACTCAAGGATAGCGTATGAGCGATTGTCTGGTGGTCGGCGGCGGCATCATCGGGATGCTGACCGCGCTGGAGCTGGCGGATGCGGGCCTGGAGGTGACGCTCCTGGAGCGCGGCGAGACGGGGCGCGAAGCCTCCTGGGCGGGGGGCGGCATCCTCTCGCCGCTGTTCCCGTGGCGCTACCCCGACGCGGTCACCCAGCTGGCCGCCTGGAGCCAGGATCACTACGAGGCGCTGGCCCTGCGGATGCGCGACGGTTCGGGGGTCGATCCCGAGTGGACCCGCAATGGCCTGCTGGTTCTGGAGACGGGCGAGCGCGGCGCGGCGGAGGAGTGGGCGCGCCGGCACCACCGCCGGCTGGAACTGGTGGATGGCGGGACGGCACACGGCCTGGAGCCGAACCTGGCGAAGGTGCCGGAAGCGGCCATCTGGATGCCGGAAGTGGCCCAGATCCGCAATCCGCGCCTGGTCCAGGCCCTCCATGGCGCGTTGGAGGCCGGCAACATCCGCATCCAGTCCCACACCCCGGTGGAGGGGCTGCTGTTCAAGGGCGACCGGGTGGCCGGGGTCAACACCCCGGCGGGACGGCTGGAGGCGGAACGGGTGGTCATCGCCGCCGGCGCCTGGTCCGGCCGGCTGCTGGCCGCCGACACCGAGGCCCGCCTGCCGGTGGAGCCGGTGCGGGGCCAGATGCTCCTGTACCACGCCGGCCCGGACCTGCTCCGGCGCATCGTACTGGCCCACGAGCACTACCTGATTCCCCGCCGCGACGGCCGCGTGCTGGTGGGCAGCACGGTGGAGTACACCGGTTTCGACAAGTCCACCACGACCGCGGCCGAGCAGAAGCTGCGCGCCTTTGCCGTCGAGCTGGTGCCGGGTCTGGCGGAGTGCCCGGTGGAGCGCCACTGGGCCGGCCTGCGGCCGAGCTCGCCCAAGGGCATCCCCTACATCGGCGAGCTTCCGGGTATCCGGGGCCTGTACGTCAACGCCGGCCACTACCGCAACGGCGTGGTGCTCGCCCCCGCCTCGGCGCGCCTGCTGGCCGACCTCGTCACCGGGCGCGCGCCGATCCTCGACCCGGCGCCCTACCGGCCGGTGCGGTGATGGTTTTCAATAGCCAGGATTCACAGGACGGACAGCCATAGAAAAAAGATTCACCACGAAGGACACGAAGAAAAGCGATAAAGACGATCTATCCGCAGATTACACAGATGACGCAGATTTTGACGGTGCCGTCTGCTGCCCCTGAGGTTGAACGACGCAGCTGATCGGCTGAGGCGCCCCTACGGCAGATCCGAATCAATGCCGCTTGGATTTATGATCGGCAACCCCAATATCGACGAACGAATCTGCGCAATCTGCGGATAGATCGTTTTCTTCTTCGTGCCCTTCGTGGTGAATTGTTTGCAGGGAACCTGCAGACGCACTCCGGGATACGCCTTATCCGTCTTCCTCAGACTGCCGGGCCGGGATCAGATCGTCGAGGGTAACGCCTAGCACTTCTGCCAACTGGTTTATTACCTTCACCGAGCCGCTCTTCCGGCCGGATTCAATCTGGGATACATAGGTTTTGTCCACGCCGGCGCGCTGCGCCAGTTCCGACTGGGTCAGGCAACGGAACTCGCGCCAGACCCGCAACGGGGCATCGCCCTCGACCAGACGGCGTACCACTTCATGGGGAAGCACCTCACCGTCGTCGGCCATGGCGGCATCGTAGGCGCGCAGATCCTCCGCCTCCTCTGCGAGGCGGCGCATACGCTCGAATTCCGCGAAGGGAACAACCGCATATTCCGGCTGGCCGTCCCGCTCGATAATCTGGATGTTGCCGTTCATTTGTAGATATCTCCTCGTGGCCTGATATCCACCACAAGAATGACAAGTCGCCCGGACTCCAGAAGGTAGAGGGCACGCCAGGTACCGATTCGCAAGCGATAGCCGGGGCGTCCGTGCAGGGGTTTGACATCGAGATCCTTGCGTTCCGGATTGTCTGCAAGAGCCTCAAAGGCAGCGATGAATCGCCGGGCCATTTCGACCGGCATCTTCTGTAATGCCTTGCGTGCCGGGCGCTTGTACTCGATGCTCCACATGCTCGATCAGACTACAGCAGGGTTGACTATTGGTCAATCAGGAGGGTGTTACTGCCACGACACCTTTGGCGAATCTGGTTCTTGAAATTTTCACCACGGTGGCACGGAGGACACGGAGAAAAGCGGGAAGAGTGACATGATTTGTTGGAGGGGCGCATGGTTCAGGCGAGCCGCCCATCCACAGCATCAAACAAAATCCTGTCCATCCTGAAAAATCCTGTCTATTGATGTTCCTCCTGTTTTTCTTCGTGTCCTCCGTGCCTTCGTGGTGAATTGTTTTGTGGTGAATCTTTCACTCGATGCCGAGTTTCTTGAGTCGGTAGCGCAGGGCGCGGAAGGTGATGCCGAGCTTGCGGGCGGCGGCGGTGCGGTTCCAGTGGGTCTCCTCGAGGGCCTGGAGGATGGCCTCCCGCTCGATCTCGCCCAGGTACTCGGGCAGCGGTTCGCCAGCGGCGGTTGCGGCCCCGGTGTCTCCACTGGGCTGCGGAAGGTGCAGGTCCTCGGCGCGGATCACGTTTCCATCGCACAGGGTCATGGCCCGTTCCAGGATATTCTCCAACTCGCGCACATTGCCGGGAAAGGGGTATCCGGAAAGGGCCCGGATGGCGGTCGGGTCGAGTTGCGGGGTGTCATGGCCCCATTGGCCCCCCAGCCGCCGGAGGATGCTCTCGGCCAGCAGGGGGATGTCCTCGGGATGCTCCCTGAGGCTGGGGACATGCAGTTCTATGACGTTGATGCGGTAGTAGAGGTCCTGGCGGAACGCATTGCGCTGGACCAGTTCGCCGAGATCCTTGTGGGTGGCGCTCAGGATGCGCACATCGATCTTCACCTCTTTCTGGGCGCCGATGGGCCGGACCGCCTTCTCCTGGATGGCGCGCAGCAGCTTCACCTGCATGTGCATGGGCAGATCCGCCGCCTCGTCCAGGAACAGGGTGCCGCCGTGGGCGGCCTGGAACAGCCCGGGCTTGTCGGTCAGCGCGCCGGTGAAGCTGCCCTTGCGGTGACCGAAGAATTCACTCTCCATCAGTTCGGAAGGGATGGCGCCGCAGTTCACAGGAACGAAGGGCATGTCCGCCCGTGGTCCGTTCTCGTGGATGAGGCGTGCCACCAGCTCCTTGCCGGTCCCGGACTCGCCGCTGATGTAGACCGGTGCCTGGCTGCGGGCGAGCTTGGCGATGAGCTCCCGAACCCTCAGGATGACCGGGGACTCACCGAGCAGTCGCTGTTCGGCGGGTGGCCGGCGCCCGGCGGAGCGGCTGGAGAGCTTGAGCGCTTTTTCCACCAGGCCCCGCAGGACCGTCAGATCGACGGGCTTGGAGACGAAATCGAAGGCGCCGGCCTTGAGTGCGGCAATGGCCGTTTCCATGCTCCCGAAGGCGGTGATGACCGCCACCGGGAGCTCCGGGTGGTGCTCCTGGATGTGACCCACCAGTTCGATCCCGTTGCCGTCGGGAAGGCGCATGTCGGTCAGGCAGAGGTCGAACTGTTCGTCGCGCAACCGCCCGAAGGCATCGCCGAGGTCGGCCGCGGCGACCGTGTCGATCCCCATGCGCGCCAGGGTCATTTCCAGCAGCTCCCGGATATCGGGTTCGTCGTCGACGATGAGGGCCTTGTAGTGTTCCATGACCTGTCAGCCTACAGTGTCTGGATGCGCGGATCCGCGAACAGGATACGAAAACAGCAGCCGCCGGTGGGCACGGGAACGTAGTCGAGCCGGGCGCGGTTGGCTTCCGCCAGCTCCCGGGCGATGTAGAGCCCCAGCCCCGTTCCACCGGTGCGGTCGGTGGTGAAGAAGGGCTCGAATATCTGGGAGGCGACTTCCGGGGCGATTCCCGGGCCGTTGTCGATGATATCTAGATAGGGGCCCTTGGTTTCGCGGGTGATGCCGCCCTGGAGAACGAGCTGATAGTGGCCGTCAACCGGGCGCCCGTAGCGCAGGCTGTTCTCGCACAGGTTGGTGAGTATCTGCCGGAACTGGGTGGTGTCGATCAGCACCCGGGTTTCCGGCGGCCTGATGGACAGGAACAGGTGGCCGGGGCCGAGCGCGTGCTGGAGCGAGAACTCTTCGCAGAAGACGGCGAGCCAATTCTTCAGATCCAGCACCTCGGGATGGGAGGCCTCCCGGCGGGAGAGCTGCAGCACGTTCTCCACGATCTCGTTTACCCGCCGGGTGTGGGTGCCGATGATCTCGATGAGCCGCTGATCGCCCGCCTGCAGGTCCGGGGTCTCTCCAAGCAGCTGGGCGGCATGGCTGATGGCGCCGAGGGGATTGCGCACCTCGTGGGCGATGCTGGCGGTCAGTCGGCCCAGGGAGGCGAGTTTCAGCTGCTGGGCCTGCTGCGATGTGCGTGCCATGTCCTCGAGAAAGATCAGGTAGCCCGAGCCGCCGCCGCTTCCCAGGGCGGTGAAACGGGGCATGAGCTCCGCGGCCGTGGGCGCGACCCGGAAGGAGGCGGGCTGGTACTTCTGGTCGACCAGCCAGCGGCGCAGCTGGACGTCCAACTGCGCCGAGACCTGGACCAGGCGCTGCCCCTCCACCGAGGCGGGCAGGCCGAGAAGGTACCACGCCGCATTGTTCATCAACCGGATGCGCAGCTCGGGGTCGACGACGATGATGCCCGACTGCATGTGCTGGATGATGTGCTCGTTGAGCCGCTCGAGGCTGGCCAGATCCACGCCGCGCTGGGCGGCAAGGGCCTCGCTTGCCCTGGCCCTGCGCGACAGGCCGTCGGCGAGAAAGGCGCCGGCGAAAAGCATGGCGCCGAGGATGCCGGACTGGGTGTAGGCGGTGGTGGAGAAGATCCTGAACAGGTCGGCGTAGAACTGCTCGGCGAGGATTGCCAGGCTGGCCATGGCCGCGAACAGGAACGCGTGTCGCCCCGGCAGGAGGAGGCTGCCGCCGGCCACGTTCACCACCAGCAGCATGCCCATGCCGGTGGTGACGCCCCCGCTGGCGTGCATGAGCAGGGTGATGGCCGCAACGTCCGTCAGTACCTGCAGCGTGGTCTGTTCGCGGAAGCCGGGCCGCTGGCGGCGGATGGTGACGATGCTCGCCAGGGCGAACAGGACATAGGCCCCGCTGAGCCAGCCGAACAGCCAGGGCTGATGGCTGCCCAGGAAGTTGGGTCCCATGCCGCTGAAGTAGAGCCCGCTGAGAATCAGCGCCAGCAGCAGGCGATAGATATTCAGGATCTGCAGGGGTTTCCAGGTCTGGCCGAGTCCCGGCCGGCTCAGGATCGCGTTGCCGATGCCCTTCCCGAACCACCCCATCAGCCGCTCCCTCCCGCGAGCCCGGTTCGGCTCATGCGCCGGGCCCCCCGCCTTCGGCGTCCCTGTGCCGGGCGCAGCAGTAGGGCTGGCCGTCGCGCATCAGCGCCTCGGCGGCGGGGACAAAGACGCCGCAGTGGGTGCAGCGCAGCATCCGTTGTGTCGGGGTTGCCGCCGGGGGGTGTCTCGCGGGCAGCCGGGAACCCGCACGCCAGCGGCGCAGGAAGCGCCAGGCGAGCCAGGCGATGACCGCCAGGGCAATGAGTCGGAACAGGTTCATGAACACAAGTGTAATTCGCCCCGGGCGCCTGTGCATGGTCGAGTATCGAGGGAGTGCGTGAGTGCGTGGATGTGTGAATGTGTCGCAGGGCCGGATTTATCCGGCCGGGCAGGGCGTCGGACTCATTGGCTGCGCCGCCTTCAGGGTGAAAAGCGACGAACGTTGCCAGGCATGCTTTGCTTCGCCCCGGTGTTTGCCGGAAAATAGGCGACCTTTCCCCTGCGGCCGGGACGTCTAAGTGTGACCAAGGAGAATCCGTCAATGACCGAGCCCCTCCGCGTGGTGATGGCTCAGTTGAATCTGCTGGTCGGCGATATCACCGGTAACCAGGAGCGGATGGCGGCGGCGGCGATCCGGGCCCGTGACGAACTGGGCGGGCACGTGGTGGTGTTCCCCGAGCTGAGTCTCACCGGTTACCCGCCCGAGGACCTGCTGCTGCGCCCCGAACTCTATACCCGGGTGGGCGAGGCGCTGGCCCGGCTGGCCCGGGAGGTGCGGGGCATCGACATGATTGCGGGGTTCCCGCACCAGGCCCTGGGCGGCTACTACAATGCCGCCGCACTGCTGCGCGAGGGACGGATGCAGGCGGTCTACCACAAGCAGCACCTGCCCAACTACAGCGTTTTCGACGAGAAACGCTACTTCACCACCGGCAGCGGGCCCTGCGTGGTGGACATCCGCGGCATACCGGTCGCCATCACCATCTGCGAGGATATCTGGATGGCGGAGCCCATGCTGCAGGCCCGTGCCGCCGGCGCGCGGCTCATGCTCAACCTCAACGCCTCACCCTTCCACCGGGGCAAGCTCCTGGAACGGGAAACGGTGCTGCGGGAGCGGGTCCGGGAGGGCGGCATGCCCATCGTCTACGTCAACCTGGTCGGCGGCCAGGACGAACTGGTCTTCGACGGCGGATCCCTGGTGATGGCGGCCGATGGCGGGGTGCGCGTGCGCGCGCCCCTGTTCGAGGAGGCCCTGGTGCCGGTGGATATGGCGGTCGATACGCATCTGGAGCCGGCCAATGGAGCCTGGTCGGCGCCCCTGGACGATGAAGTCGCCATCTACCAGGCCCTGGTGCTGGGGGTGCGCGACTACGTGGACAAGAACGGTTTTCCCGGCGTGGTCATCGGACTGTCCGGGGGCATCGATTCGGCCCTGACCCTTGCCATCGCCGTGGACGCCCTCGGCCGTGAACGGGTGGAAGCGGTGATGATGCCGTCGCGCTACACCGCCGACATGAGCGTGGCGGACGCGCGGGCCGAGGCCGAAGCCCTGGGGGTCGAGTATCACGTCATTCCCATCGAGCCCCTGTTCACCGCCTTTCTCTCCAGCCTGGAGCGGGAGTTCGCCGGGTTGGCGCGGGATACCACCGAGGAGAATATCCAGGCACGCTGCCGCGGCATCATCCTGATGGCCATCTCCAACAAGAAAGGCAAGATGGTGCTGACCACCGGCAACAAGAGCGAACTGGCGGTCGGTTACGCCACCCTGTACGGTGACATGGCCGGCGGATTCGATTTGCTCAAGGACGTGCCCAAGACGCTCGTTTTCCGGCTGGCGGAATATCGCAACCGGATGGCGCCGGTGATCCCGCAGCGGGTCATCGACCGCCCGCCCTCGGCGGAACTGGCTCCCGACCAGGTGGATGCCGATTCACTGCCGCCCTACGATGTGCTCGATGACATCCTGGAACAGTACGTGGAGCGGGATCGTTCGGCGGCCGAGATCATCGACTCCGGCCACGACGCGGATACGGTACGCCGGGTCGTCCGGATGGTGGACAGGAACGAGTACAAGCGTCGGCAGGCGCCGCCGGGGGTGCGCATCTCGCGCAAGGCGTTCGGCCGCGATCGCCGCTATCCCATCACCTCCGGGTACGGACGGCGGCACTGAGCCGGGATCAGGGGCGGTGCCTTGCAAGGGCATGCACGAGGGGGGATGCGCCGTGCGTGCCGTTCATGCCTTCAGGTTGGAACTATCTGACTGAAAAAGGGGAATGAAGATGAAAAAGGTGGAAGCGATCATCAAGCCGTTCAAACTCGATGACGTACGCGAGGCGCTGGCCGAAATCGGCATCACCGGGATGACGGTGGTGGAGGTGAAGGGTTTCGGGCGGCAGAAGGGCCACACCGAGCTCTACCGCGGCGCCGAGTACGTGGTGGATTTCCTTCCCAAGGTGAAGGTGGAGGTGGTGCTGGCCGACGACCAGGTCGAGCGCTGCATCGAGGCGGTGACGGCCGCTGCCCGCACGGGCAAGATCGGCGACGGCAAGATCTTCGTCACTTCCGTTGAGCGGGTCGTCCGCATCCGCACCGGCGAAGAGGATAACGACGCCATCTGAGGCAGGTTCGGTGCGCGCGGCGCACCCTGCGTGTTGTTTGCCACCACCAGGGTAGGGTGCGCTGCGCGCACCGGCTCATTCGATGTGGCTGACCACATCCTTGAGCGGACGGCGCGGCGTGGGTTCCGGCAGCTCGGCGGGGTAGCCCACGCTCATCAGGGCCACCGGCCGGACCTCTTCGGTCTCCCCGATGACGGCCCGCACCGCCGCCTCGTCGAAGCTGCCGACCCAGGCGGAAGCCATCCCCGCGGCCACGACGGCCAGCTGGGCATAGGCCGCGGCAATGGTGGCGTCCTGGATGGCGAACAGGCTGGCTCCACGTTCGCCATATTCCATGGCCGAGCGGGAGGGAATGGCCGAGAAGACCAGGCAAGCGGGCGCCTCGGCGATGAACGCCTGGCCGCCGGCAGCCTGGCGCAGGGCCTCGCGCTGTGCCCGCCCGGTGACCACCGTGATGCGGTAGGCCTGCAGGTCGCCGGCGGAAGGCGCCGCGCAGGCGGTCTCCAGGATGGCGTGCAGCTTCTCCGGTTCCACTGCGACGTCGCTCTGGTATCGGCGCACGGAGTGGCGGTGGCGGACCGTTTCGAAAAAGTCCCACATGTTGACTGGCTCCCGGATCGAATGGGCGGCCCTCCGCCCCGTTCCGAGCGGGGGAGGGCACTTCCTTCTCGCTTAGGCGTCTGCCGAACCACACCGCAACCCGGCGTTCGGCCACGACCCCGGCCGAATTGACATGCCGGCGATGCGGCGCATCAGGTCAGTTCAGTTGCTGCCGGGTTGATGGAACACCCGTGACGCGTTTCTGTCACCTCGCCGCCGCAGCCCGCAGGGCCGGGTGCTCGGGGTAGTTGAGCTTCAGTACCCGCAGGGCGTCCGCGGCGAGGTCGTCCATGTCCATGGCCCGGTAGGCCCGGGCCAGCATGGCCAGCGCGTCCGGCGTGGCCGGGGTGCGCGGATAGTTCTCCACCACGTAGCGGGCCCGGTTGGCGGCCGCCACGTAGGCACCCCGGCGCATGTAGTAGTCGGCCACGTTGAGCTCGTACTGGGCGAGATTGTTGCGCAGGAACAGCATGCGCTGGCGCGCGTCCGCGGCGTACTTGCTGTCCGGGAAACGCAGCACCAGGTCGGAGAAGTCCTGGAATGACTGGCGGGCCGCCCCGGGATCGCGCTGGGATTCGTCCCGCGGCAGGTAGCGCTCGATCAGCCCCCGGCCCATGTTGAAGTTCGCCAGTCCCTTCATGTAGTAGGCATAGTCCACATTGGGGTGGCGGGGGTGCAGCTTGATGAAGCGATCCGCCGCCGCGACGGCCGATGCCGACTCGTCGTACTTGTAGTAGGCGTAGATGATCTCCAGCTGCGCCTGCTGGGCGTAGCGGCCGAAGGGGAAGCGGGCCTCGAGCAGTTCGTAGAACCGGATGGCGTTCTCGTAGTCGCCCTCGTCGAGCGCGGATTTGGCCTCGCTGTAGAGCCGATCCGCCGACCAGTCCTTGGTCTCGTCGATCTTGTCCGGGAGCAGGGAGCAGCCGCCGGTAAGCAGCAGGGTGAGCAGCAGTAGCAGGGTGGTGATTCGCATTGTGGTAGATTATCCCATTTGCATAGGGAGGAAAAGCGAGGCTGCGGTTCATGTACGGACACCGCTCCGGCCCCTTCCCGTTTCGATATGCGCAAGTCCCTCTCTCTCTCCGCCGCCATCCCCGAGGAGATGGCCGGCTTCCGGCTGGATCAGGCCCTCGCGGGGCTGTTTCCCGACTATTCGCGCTCGCGGCTGCAGGCCTGGATCCGGGCTGGCTGCGTGGAGGTCGACGGCCGCCGCCTCCGCCCTCGGGACCGGGTGGAGGGCGGCGAGCAGGTCCGGCTCCGGGCCGAGCTGGAGGCCAATGATAATTGGGAAGGCCAGCCGATTCACCTGGACATTGTCCACGAGGATGATGCGCTGCTGGTCATCAACAAGCCGGCGGGGCTGGTCGTGCACCCCGCGGCCGGAAACCCGGACTCCACCCTGGTAAACGCCCTGCTGCATCATGCCCCGGAGCTGGCCCGGGTGCCCCGCGCCGGGCTGGTGCATCGGCTGGACAAGGACACCAGCGGGCTGCTGGTGGTGGCCCGCACCCTGGGAGCCCACACCCGGCTGGTGGAGCAGCTGCAGGCCCGCACCATGGGGCGTGAGTACGAGGCGGTCTGCGTGGGGGTGCTTACCGGCGGCGGAAAGGTGGATGCTCCCATCGGACGGCACCCGGTCCAGCGCAAGCGCATGGCTGTGGTGCTGAGCGGCAAGCCGGCCGTGACCCACTACCGGGTGGTGGAGCGTTTTCGCGGCCATACCCGCATCCGGGTTCGGCTGGAGACCGGCCGCACCCACCAGATCCGGGTGCACATGGCCCATATCCGCCATCCCCTCCTGGGGGACCCCGTCTATGGAGGACGGCTCCAGCTGCCGCCCGGCGCCACCGGACCGCTGGTGGAGGCGCTGCGCGCATTCCGCCGCCAGGCCCTGCACGCCTGGCGGCTGAGCCTGATTCACCCCGCCACGGGGGAGGCGGTCAGCTGGGAGGCTCCCCTGCCGGACGACATGGTCCGCCTCATCGAGGTCCTGCGGGAGGACGCCCGACACCTCGAGGTCGAGCCCTGGGATGTTTGATGCAGGGTGAAGGGTGATGGGGGAAAGGTGAGTGGTGAATGGATAAGGGCACCGCTCACGCACTCACGCACTCACGCACTCACGGAACACGGAACACGGAACACGGAACGCCATGTCCCCCGACGACCTCATCCTCCCCGACTGGCCCGCACCCGCCCGGGTACGGGCCGCCTGCACCGTCCGTACCGGCGGGGTGAGCGGCGGACCCTACGCCAGCCTGAACCTCGGTGACCACGTGGGCGATGCCCCGGCCGCGGTGGCCGCCAATCGTGCACGCCTGGCCGCGGCCCTGGCGCTCCCCGCCGAGCCCCTGTGGCTGAAGCAGGTGCACGGCTGCGCGGTGGCGGAGTCGGGAAGTGCCGTCGCCGGCTGCGAGGCCGACGCGGCGGTGGCCCGGGGGCCGGGCCGGGCCTGCGCCGTACTGACCGCCGACTGCCTTCCCGTGCTGTTCTGCGACCGGGACGGGAGCCGGGTGGCGGCCGTCCACGCCGGCTGGCGCGGACTGGCGGCAGGCGTACTGGAGGCGGCTGTCACCGCCCTGCAAACCGACCCGGGTAGACTACTCGCCTGGCTCGGCCCGGCCATCGGGTCGTCCGCCTACGAGGTGGGCGGCGAGGTGCGCCGGGCGTTTCTCGAGAACACGCCTGGTGCCGACGCCGCCTTTCGCCCCTCGCCCGCAGGGCGCTGGCTGGCGGATCTCTACACCCTGGCCCGGCTGCGCCTGGCAGCAGCCGGTGTCACCGCGGTGTACGGCGGGCACTGGTGCACCTTCACCGCCGCGGACCGTTTCTTCTCCTATCGCCGGGAGGGCGTCACCGGCCGCATGGCCAGCCTGGTCTGGATCGCGGACTGACGGCGCCGACTTGGGGCGATCACCACGGAGCCACGCGGGCACCGGTTCCTTCCCGGGCCGGATGGGCATGGGCCCGGAATCGGGTATCATCCCGACCTTGCAGAGCAAAAACCCGTCACCGCGGCGGGTGACTAGGGAGGAGACCGAATGACGCAGTGGTACATGCTGACCCTGGTGGGCAAGGACGCGCCGGGTATCGTGGCGCGGGTGACCTCGGCCCTGTACGAGGGAGGCTGCAACCTGGGTGAGGCATCCATGGTGCGCCTGGGCGGTAACTTCACCATCATGCTGATGGTCCAGTTCGAGGGCACCAACCATGGTCTGGAAGGACTGGTGCGGCCGGTTTCAGACTCCCTCGGCCTGCGCCTGCACGTGGACCGCATCGATGGTGAACTGCATCACCACGTGGAGCCGGATGTGCGCATCACCGTCTACGGCGCCGATCGGGCGGGCATCGTCGCCGCGGTCACCGGCGCCCTGGCCCAGGCGGGCCTGAACATCACCGACCTCGCCTCGGACGTGGGCGGCACGGAGGAGAACCCCATCTACATCCTGTTCATCGAGGGCGTGGCCATGGAGTCGGTGGAGGCGCTGGAATCGGCCCTCGAACTGCTGGCCAGTGAACAGGGCGTCGAGGTGAAACTCGCCCCCATCGATACCCTGGTGGGGTAGGCCGATGGCGGTACTGGAGATCCTGACCTATCCCGACGAGCGGCTGAAACAGGTGTCGGAGCCGGTGGAGGTGTTCGACGACGCGCTGCGGGCCTTTCTCGACGACCTGGAGGAGACCCGCCTGGCTGGGCCCGGCGCGGTGGGCATCGCCTCGCCCCAGGTGGGCCGGTTCATCCGTGCGGTGATCGTGGATGTTTCCGGGCGCAAGAAGACCAAGAGTCACGGCCGCCTGGTGCTGGTGAATCCCGAGATTACCGAATGGGACGGCTACGCGGTGGGCCGCGAGGGCTGTCTGTCGGTGCCCGACTATACGGGCAACGTGATCCGTGCCGAGCGGATCACCCTGGTGGCGCAGGACCCGTTCGGAGAGCGCCACGAGTACGCGATGGAGGGCTACGAGGCGCGTGCCGTTCAGCACGAGATGGATCACCTGGACGGCCTGCTGTTCCTGGACCGCCTGGTGAGCCGGCGCAACGACCTGTTCCGGCGCAAGGTCTACCAGTGAACGCCGGCGGTCCCCGTGGCGAGGCGGAGGCGGGCGCCGGTCTCTCCTCGCCGCTCATGCCCCACCCCCTCCCGGGCCAGGCCTCACGCCGCGAGGTCTGGGCCTGGGCCATGTTCGACTTCGCCAATTCCGGCTACACCACGGTCGTTCTGACCGCCGTGTTCAACGCCTATTTCGTGGGCGTGGTGGCGGCCGGACAGGGCGAGGGGCTGGCCACCCTGCTGTGGACCCTGGCGGTGGGCATCTCCAACGCCCTGGTGCTGGTGAGCGCGCCGCTGGTCGGTGCCATCGCCGATCACAGTGGGGCCAAGAAGCGCTTTCTCCTTGCCTCCACCCTGGGTTGCGTGTTCTTCACCGCCGGTCTCGCTCTTGTCGGGCCGGGCGACGTGGCGCTGGCGATGTTCCTGCTGGTGCTCTCCAGCTTCATGTTCGCCTCCGGCGAGAACTTCATCGCCGCCTTCCTGCCCGAGATCGCCACCCCGGAGCGGATGGGCCGGGTTTCGGCCTATGGCTGGGCGCTCGGCTACTTCGGCGGGCTGCTGGTGCTGGGGCTGTGCCTGGCCTACGTGACCTGGGCCGGCGGCCGGGGGCAGACCGCGGTGGACTATGTGCCGGTGGTGATGCTGCTGGTGGCGGTGGCCTTCGCCCTGGCCGCGCTGCCCACCTTCCTGGTCCTGCGGGAGCGGGCAATGCCGACGCCGCTCGACCCCGATTGCCCCGCCGGCTGGCGCTGCTGGATCCGGGCCGGCTGGGGGCGGGTGGCCGACACCCTGCGCCACGTACGCCGCTACACCGACCTGTTCCGCTTCCTGCTGACGCTGACCGTCTACCACGCGGGCATCCAGACCGTGGTGGTGCTGGCGGCGGTCTACGCCCAGCAGGTGCTGGGTTTCGGCACCAACGAGGTGCTGGTGATGATCCTGGTGGTGAACGCCACCGCGGCGCTCGGCGCGCTCGCCTTCGGGCGCATGCAGGATCTCATGGGCTCCATTCCCACCCTGGCGCTGACGCTGGTGCTATGGATCCTCGCCATGGGGCTCGCCTACCTGGGCGGGACCAAGGCCGCCTTCTGGGTGGTGGCCAACCTGGTGGGGCTGGCCATGGGTGCCAGCCAGTCCGCCGGCCGGGCCCTGGTGGGGCGCTTCTCGCCCGCCGGCCGATCGGCGGAGTTCTTCGGCCTCTGGGGCCTGGCGGTGAAGCTGGCCGCCATCGTCGGTCCGGTCAGCTATGGCCTCATCAGCTACGGTACCGGCGGCGATCACCGACTCGCGCTGCTTTCCACCCTGGCCTTCTTCGTCGCGGGGCTGGCGCTGTTGCTGACGGTCAACGAGCAGCGCGGGCTGCGCGCGGCCCGGGAGGCTGAGTGAGTCTTTCGGTTCTGCCCTGGATCGCGGCGGCGCTGCTGCTGGCGCTGGGGCTGAGGCGCCTGAACCGGGCGGTGCGGGCCGCCGCGGTCGCCGACTGGGGCCAAGGCGGACTGAACTGGCTGGACGGCCTCAACCGGCTTTTCTGCAGGCACTGGCACCGGCTGCAGGCCGATACCGTGGACCTGCCGGAGTCGAGCGGGGCCATCGTGGTGGCCAACCATGTCTCCGGTCTCGATCCCCTGCTGATGATCGCCGTCTGCCGGCGGCCGCTGCACTTCATGATCGCCACCGAGGAGTACCACCGCTACGGCCTCACCTGGCTGTTTCGGGCCATGGGCTGCATTCCCGTGGATCGCTCCGGTCGCCCGGAGCGGGCCCTGCGGGCGGCGGCGCGGGCGCTGGAGCGGGGCCACGTGGTGGCGCTCTTTCCCCACGGGCGCATCCACCTGGACTCGGACCCGCCGCGCCGGCTGCGGCCCGGTGCGGCCTGGCTCTCCGAACTGACCGACACCCCCATCTATCCGCTGCGCATCGACGGGGTGCGCGGGCAGGGCAAGACCGTGCTGGCCGTGGTGCCCCGCAGCCGGGCGCGGGTCACCGCCCACCCCCCCATCCAGGCCCATGTCACGGGCAAGCAGGACTGCCTGGAACAGCTGGCGCGGATCCTCGACGCCTCCCGGGTTGAATCCCCGCGGCAAGACCCCATTTAACCCTTAATCTATATTTCTGCAGGGGTTTTCAGTCATGCGGATGGACAAGCTGACCACCAAGTTCCAGATGGCGCTCGCCGACGCCCAGTCGCTGGCGGTGGGGCGCGATCACCAGTACATCGAGCCGGCGCACCTGCTGGTGGCGCTCCTCGACCAGGAAGGCGGCACGGTGCGCCACCTGCTCACCCAGGCGGACGTGAACGTCAACCAGCTGCGCGCCGAACTGGGCAGCGCCCTGGAGCGGCTGCCCCAGGTGCAGGGTGCCTCCTCCGGCGAGGTGCACGTCTCCAACGATCTGGGCCGGCTGCTCAACCTGACCGACAAGCTGGCCCAGGAGCGCAAGGACCAGTACATCTCCTCGGAGCTGTTCGTGCTCGCCGCCCTCGAGGACCGGGGCGTCGCGGGCGAGGCGCTGCGCAAGGCGGGCGCCGCGAAGGGTTCACTGGAGAAGGCCATCGACGGCCTGCGCGGGGGGCAGAACGTCCAGGATCCCAATGCCGAGGACCAGCGCCAGGCTTTGGAGCGCTTCACCATCGATCTGACCGAGCGGGCAGAGCAGGGCAAGCTCGATCCGGTCATCGGCCGTGACGACGAGATCCGCCGCACCATCCAGGTGCTGCAGCGGCGCACCAAGAACAATCCGGTTCTCATCGGCGAGCCGGGCGTGGGCAAGACCGCCATCGTGGAGGGGCTGGCCCAGCGCATCATCAACGGCGAGGTGCCCGAGGGGCTGAAGAACAAGCGCATCCTGGCCCTGGACATGGGCTCGCTCATCGCCGGCGCCAAGTTCCGCGGCGAGTTCGAGGAGCGCCTCAAGGCGGTGCTCAGCGACCTCAAGAAGCAGGAAGGCCAGATCATCCTGTTCATCGACGAACTGCACACCATGGTGGGCGCCGGCAAGGCGGAGGGCGCCATGGACGCCGGCAACATGCTCAAGCCCGCGCTCGCCCGCGGCGAGCTCCACTGCGTGGGTGCCACCACGCTGGACGAGTACCGCGAGTACGTGGAGAAGGACGCGGCGCTGGAGCGGCGGTTCCAGAAGGTGCTGGTGAACGAGCCCAACGTGGAGGACACCATCGCCATCCTGCGCGGCCTGAAGCAGCGCTACGAGGTGCACCACGGCGTGGAGATTACCGATCCCGCCATCGTCGCCGCGGCCCAGCTCTCCAACCGCTACATCACCGACCGCAACCTGCCCGACAAGGCCATCGACCTGGTGGACGAGGCCGCCTCGCGCATCCGCATCGAGATCGACTCCAAGCCCGAGGAGATGGACCGTCTGGAGCGCAAGCTCATCCAGTACAAGATCGAGCGCGAGGCGCTGGCCAAGGAGTCCGACGAGGCCTCCAGGAAGCGCCTGGGGCAGATCGAGGACGAGATCGAGCGGCTCGAGCGCGAGTTTTCCGACCTGGAGGAGGTGTGGAAGGGCGAGAAGGCGGCCCTGCAGGGCACCGCCCACATCAAGGAGGAGCTGGACCGGGTGCAGCTGGAGCTGGAAACGGCGCGGCGCGCCGGTGATCTCCAGCGCATGGCCGAGCTGCAGTACGGCCGGGTGCCCGAGCTGGAGAAGCAGCTGGCCCAGGCGGCGGCGGCCGAACAGCAGGAGTTCAAGCTGCTGCGCAACCGCGTGGGCGAGGAGGAGATCGCCGAGGTGGTGGCGCGCTGGACCGGGATACCGGTCGCCAAGATGCTGGAGGGCGAACGGGACAAGCTGCTGCAGATGGAGGCCGCGCTGCACCGCCGGGTGGTGGGCCAGGACGAGGCCGTCCAGTCGGTGGCCGACGCCATCCGCCGGTCCCGCGCCGGACTCTCCGATCCCAACCGGCCCATCGGCTCGTTCCTGTTCCTCGGGCCCACCGGCGTGGGCAAGACCGAGCTGTGCAAGGCGCTGGCCGAGTTCCTCTTCGACACCGAGGAGGCGATGGTGCGCATCGACATGTCGGAGTTCATGGAGAAGCACTCGGTGGCCAGACTCATCGGCGCCCCGCCCGGCTACGTGGGCTACGAGGAGGGCGGCCACCTCACCGAGACGGTGCGCCGCCGGCCCTACTCGGTGATCCTGCTGGACGAGGTGGAGAAGGCCCATCCGGATGTGTTCAACGTCCTGCTGCAGGTGCTCGACGACGGCCGGTTGACCGACGGTCACGGCCGCACCGTCGACTTCCGCAACACGGTGGTGGTGATGACCTCCAACCTCGGCTCGGACCTGGTGCAGAAGCTGGCCGGCGAGGAGCACTACCAGCAGATGAAGGCCGCGGTGATGGAGGTGGTGGGCCAGTACTTCCGGCCCGAGTTCATCAACCGCCTCGACGAGACGGTGGTGTTCCACCCCCTGGGCCAGGCGCAGATCCGCAACATCGCCCGCATCCAGAGCGAGTACCTGCGCCGCCGCCTGCGCGAGCGCGACATGGACATCGTGCTCACCGATGCGGCGCTGGACCGGCTGGCGGAGGCGGGCTACGACCCGGTCTACGGCGCCCGGCCGCTGAAGCGGTCCATCCAGCAGCAGGTGGAGAACCCGCTCGCCCAGGCCATCCTCTCCGGGCGCTTCGGCCCCGGCGACACCATCGAGGTGGATGCGGGGGCGGAGGGGCTGGAGTTCCGCAAGGGCGAAGCCCGCGCGGCCTGAGTGTTTGATTTCACCACGAAGGCACGAAGAACACGAAGACGACTGAAAGAAGAAAAACTGTTAACCGCAGATTGGCGTTGATTGACGTTGATTATGCGTAGGCCCTGGACAGGCGGGAGGGGCGGTTTCACTGGGAGCGTACGCCTCCCATGGCTTGCGACCCGCCCGGCTACTGGTTGCATTGGCCTGTACCACCCAATCAACGAAAATCAGCGCCAATCTGCGGTTAATGTTCAGTTGCCTTTTCTTCGGGTTCTTCGTGCCTTCGTGGTGAAGGTTTGGGTGGTGAGGGTTTACAGGCTGGTGACCGGCCGTGATACTCGGGTCTCACGCACTCACGCACTCACGCACTCACGCACTCACGCACTCACGCACTCACGCACTCACGCACTCACGCACTCACGCACTCACGCAGATGCCCGAAATCCGTCCCGACGCCGAAACCCAGCTGGTGCGCGAGCACCCCGCCGTTATCTACACCCCGCGCCGGGCACGCAAGCGCTTCCCGGAGAACTGCGTGCAGCTCTTTGCCACCGAGCGGGAGGCCGTGGCCGCGGCGGACCCCTCCCGCGATCTCCATGCGGCCCGGGTGCTCGGCCCTTCCCGCTCCTCCGAGGGCTTCCGGCTCTACTACCTGGTGCGCTGGCTGGACGAGTAGCGGTCACGGCGCCACGACCCGGGCCTCGCCACCTGTTCCCGTGCGGCGGCATCCGCTTATACTTGACTCCGAGAGTCAACAATAAACGGAGGAACTGCCATGAAGAGTGTGCTTGCCGGATTGCTGTGCCTGCTGCTCGGGTCTTCCGGCGTCGCGGGAGCGGCGGATATGCTGCGCGACGGGGATCACGAGCTGAATCCCCGCTCGCCCGATCAGCTGCTGGGCGGTGACACGATGCTGAAGACCGCCGACGGCACCGGGTTCGGCGTCTATGCCACCGGTCCGGAGGATGCCACCCGCGGTATCCTGCTCATCCACGAATGGTGGGGTCTGAACGACCATATCCGCGCCTGGGCCGATCGCTTCGCCCGCCTCGGCTATCGCGCCTACGCCATCGATCTCTACGGCGGCGGCGTGGCCACCGATCCCGACACGGCCCGTTCGCTGATGAAGGCGGTGAACCAGCCGGAGGCCAATGCCAAGATGACCGCCGCGCTGGAGTCGCTGGCCGCCCCCGGGCGGAAGCTGGCGACCATCGGCTGGTGCTTTGGCGGCGGGCAGTCGCTGCAGGCGAGCCTGGCGGCGCCGGAGCGGGTGGATGCCACCGTCATCTATTACGGGCCGCTGGTGGCCGATCCGGAGGCGCTGAAAAAGCTGCGCGGTCCGGTACTGGGCATCTTCGCCACCCAGGACCAGTCCATCAACCCGGACAAGGTGGCGGCCTTCGAGCAGGCGATGCAGGCGGCCGGGAAGCGCCTGGAGGTGCACAGCTACGACGCCAACCACGCCTTCGCCAATCCGTCGGGGCAGCGCTACAACGGTGAGGCCGCCGTGGCGGCCTGGCAGGTCACGCGGGAGTTCCTGGACCGGGAGCTGTAGGGCAAGGGATCCACCACGAAGGCACGGAGGTCACGAAAAAAGACCGAAAGACAGAAAAGAAATAATTAACCGCAGATTGGCGTGGATTGGGGTTGATTGGGGGTGGAGCCCTGGGGCTCAGCGAACACTCCGACCCCAGCCTCTCGCAGGAGGCGGCGCTATCGGGTAGGCAAATCTCCACCCAGCCTGGCTGCCTTCCCGCGTCGTCAGGAGGCGGCACAGAAAATCTACGTCAATCAGCGTCAATCTGTGGTGAACAAGTTCTTTATTCTTTCTCTTCGTGACCTTCGTGACCTTCGTGACCTTCGTGACCTTCGTGACCTTCGTGACCTTCGTGACCTTCGTGACCTTCGTGACCTTCGTGACCTTCGTGACCTTCGTGACCTTCGTGACCTTCGTGTCTTCGTGGTGAACGCGGTGATTCCTGAAGTCCGCAGGCGGCTCCGGTATTCAGAAGGTGCCCCCGTTCCAGCCCCAGAGGTGCCGCTCGGCGTTGCTGAACTCGATGTAGATGCGCTCCGCCGGGATGCCGAGCGCCCCGGAAACCAGTTCGCAGAGACCCCTGGAGATCTCCCCGGTCCGCTCGGCCGGCAGGCCGATGCTCTTGAGCTCGAGATAGGCCAGCGGCGCATCGCTGCCGCCGAAACGCATGTCCTGGCCGATCTTCAGGTTGACCATCACGTACCGCTCGGACTTGCCCAGCAGCTCGGCCACCCGTCGCGAGGCCTGCTCCAGGAAATCCTCGCGGGACCCCGGTTCGGGGCTCAGGTTGGTGCGGACGCTGAGATAGGGCATGGAGAGCCGCCGTTCACTCGGTGCAATACTCCTCGATCTGGCCCTGTGCCTCCTCGATGCGGGTCTGGCGCTCCTCGTCGGTCAGGAACCGCACGTTGCCCTCGGCGTCGGTATAGCGCAGCCGTCCACTGGTCGTGAGGGTGTTGAGATTGGACCGGGCCTTGCGGCAGTTGTCGGCCCGCACCGTCTCGAGACGCTGCTTGATCGCCTGTTCCTCGGCGGAGGGTGCGGCCGGCTTGGGCGGTTCCGCGGGCTCGTCGCTCGTGGCGGCCGGGGATTCCGGTTCCGCGGGCGGGGTGATGGGGCGGGGTGTGTAGGGATTGATGACCCGCACCTGACCGTGTTCGGGTGGAAACTGGGAGTAGTGGGTGACACCCTGCTCGTCCACCCAGGTGTAGGTGGTGGCCGCGGTGGCGAGGCTGGGCGCCAGCAGCAGCGCCAGCACGAAGGTGTGCAGGAACGCCTTCAGGCGGATTTTTTCCATGGCATGCGGTCTCCCCGGTTTCCTTGCCTGAATATAGACCGAAACCCCCACCGGGTTAAGCGGGAGTCCCGGCTGGCGGGCGCCCGGACCGCGGAAATGCCGTACCGGTCACATTCGCGGGACTCGTTGGCGGCGAAAACGGGGAGGGTGCGGCCGCCGCCGCCGCGCCCGGGTCGCGGTGCGCTAACCCGCGTCGATCTCGTGGCAGAGGCGCAGGTTGTTGGCCCGGGCGAACTCCATCATCTCCTCGTAGAGCGCGGGTGCGGTCTGCTGCAGCGAGGGATCCAGCAGTACGCATTTGACGCCGTTCTTGACCGCCGGGCGTACCAGGGGAGAGTAGTGGATGCGGCGATTGTCGAAGGTGGAGAGATTACCGCTGATGCGCTCGGCCCAGTCGCTGGGGCGGAACTTGCGGCCATCAACCGTGAGGCCCTCGATAACGATGGTGGTAGGGGGCGTCTTGGTCATTGAGGCTCCGGATGTCGCAGCGCAACAGAAGGCAATCAGATGCGCCCATAAATCTACCTTATCAGACGACATGTCGCAACACGGCGCCGGCACAAACGGGGTGTCTGGCAGCAACCTCCGGATCACCAAGTGTTTTCCCATATTGATGAGAGGTTATGTCTTGACCTGTGCGGCGGATAACAGTAGTTTTTGAATTTTCGCACTGCCGCACGCCTCCGACGAAACCGGGTACAAACGCCGGGCCCGGGGTGGCACAAGGCCGGGCCGGACCCCGGCTTTGTGGTTTCCGGACTCCGGTATCTGTTTCCGCAAACACTCGTGCCGTAGTTCAGATTAGGATGCAACTGCCCGTATTCACGGGCATTTTTTCTAGTAAGGGGAGTGACGCTGTGGAGCTGACCGGTGCCCAGATAGTGGTGCAGTTCCTCGAGGACGAGGGTGTGGATATCATCTTCGGCTATCCCGGGGGTGCTGTTCTGCACATCTATGACGCGCTGTACACGCAGGACGCCGTAAAGCACATCCTGGTACGTCACGAACAGGCGGCCACCCACGCCGCCGATGCCTATGCCCGCTCAACCGGCAAGGTGGGCGTTGCCCTGGTCACTTCGGGTCCGGGCGCCACCAATGCCGTGACCGGCATCGCGACCGCCTACCTGGACTCCATTCCAATGGTGGTGCTTACCGGGCAGGTCCCCACCCACCTCATAGGCAACGACGCCTTCCAGGAGGTGGACACGCTCGGCATCACCCGTCCCTGCGTGAAGCACAACTTCCTGGTCAAGGACGTGGCCGACCTGGCCGAGATCCTTAAGAAGGCCTTCTACCTCGCCGCCAGCGGACGGCCCGGCCCGGTGGTGGTGGACATCCCCAAGGATGTCACCGCCGCGCGGACCGAGTACGTCTTTCCCAAGTCGGTGAAGATGCGCTCCTACAATCCCGTGGTGAAGGGGCACACCGGCCAGATCAAGAAGGCCGTGGACCTCATGCTCGAAGCCAAGCGGCCCATGATCTATACCGGCGGCGGCGTGGTGCTGGGCGGGGCCGCCGAGGTGCTCACCGAGCTGACCCGGGAACTGGGCTTCCCCATCACCAACACCCTGATGGGGCTGGGCGGCTATCCCGCCACCGACCCGCAGTTCCTGGGCATGCTGGGCATGCACGGGACCTACGAGGCGAACATGGCCATGCACCACTGCGACGTGCTGGTGGCCATCGGCGCCCGCTTCGACGACCGGGTGACCGGCAACATCGAGAAGTTCTGCCCCACGGCGCGCATTATCCACGTGGACGTGGATCCGGCCTCCATCGCCAAGAACGTGAAGGTGGACATCCCCATCGTGGGGCAGGTGGAACCGGTGCTGCGCCAGGCGCTGCGGCTGCTGCGCGAATCGGGCGGCAAGTCCGACGCCGAGGCGCTCAAGGCGTGGTGGGACCAGATCGGCGAGTGGCGCTCGCTCGACTGCCTCAAGTACGACCCCGCCAGCGAGCGCATCAAGCCCCAACTGGTGGTGGACACCCTCTACCAGGTCACCGGGGGAGACGCCTTCGTCACCTCCGACGTGGGCCAGCACCAGATGTTCGCCGCCCAGTTCTACAAGTTCGACAAGCCGCGGCGCTGGATCAACTCCGGCGGCCTCGGCACGATGGGATTCGGCCTGCCCGCGGCCATGGGCGTGCAGTTCGCGCACCCCGACGCGACGGTCTGCTGCATCACCGGCGAAGGCAGCATCCAGATGAATATCCAGGAGCTCTCCACCTGCCGCCAGTACGCTCTGCCGTTGAAAATCATCAACCTGAACAACGGCTTCCTGGGCATGGTCCGGCAGTGGCAGGAGTTCTTCTACCAGGGGCGCTATGCCCAGTCCTACATGGAATCGCTGCCGGATTTCGTCAAGCTGGCGGAGGCCTACGGCCACGTGGGCATGCAGATCAGCCGCCCGGAGGACGTGGAGCCGGCGCTGCGCGAGGCCATCGCCCTCAAGGACCGACTGGTGTTCATGGACTTCCTGGTGGACCCCACCGAGAACGTCTATCCCATGATCCCCGCCGGGGCCGGGCTCAACGAGATGATCCTGGTCTGAACCGGGACGCCACAGACGGACGGGCATACTGAATTATGCGGCACATCATTTCGATACTGATGGAAAACGAGGCCGGCGCGCTGTCGCGCGTGGCGGGGCTGTTCTCCGCCCGGGGCTACAACATCGAGTCGCTCACCGTGGCGCCCACCGAGGATCCCACGGTATCGCGCATGACCCTGGTCACCAGCGGGTCGGAGGAGATCATCGAGCAGATCACCAAGCAGCTGAACAAGCTGGTGGACGTGGTGAAGCTGCTCGATCTCACCGAGGGTCCCCACATGGAGCGCGAGATGATGCTCATCAAGCTGCGCGCCACCGGCGCCGGCCGGGAGGAGCTGAAGCGCCTGGTGGACATCTTCCGCGGCCGCATCATCGAAGTGACCGCCTCCACCTACACCGTGGAGCTGACCGGCAACAGCGGGAAGCTGGACGCGTTCCTGGAGGCCGTGGGGGAGCTGGTCATCCTCGAGGTCGTGCGCTCCGGGGTGCTCGGCATCGCCCGCGGCGAGAAGGGCCTGCGCGCCTGACATCACACCCTATTCATTCCAATGCGGGCGCTGCGCCCGTCGACGCTTGACCGATACAGACCCTCAGGGGGAGGACTGAAGAACATGCAAATCTACTACGACAAAGACGCCGACCTGTCCATCATCCAGGGCATGAAGGTGGCTATCGTCGGTTACGGCTCCCAGGGCCACGCCCATGCGAACAACCTGAAGGATTCCGGCGTCGAGGTGGTGGTGGGCCTGCGTCCCGGCTCCGGCTCGGCCGCCAAGGCCGAGGCCGCCGGCCTCGCCGTCAAGGCCGTGGACGAGGCCTGCAAGTGGGCCGACCTGGTCATGGTCCTGGCCCCGGACGAGAATCAGTCGGACATCTACCGCAACGATATCGAGCCCAACCTCAAGCAGGGCGGCGTGCTGGCCTTCGCCCACGGGTTCAACATCCACTACAACCAGATCGTACCGCGCGCCGACCTGGACGTGATCATGATCGCACCCAAGGCCCCGGGTCACACCGTGCGCTCCGAGTACGTCAAGGGCGGCGGTATTCCCGATCTCATCGCCGTGCACCAGGACGCCTCCGGCCGCGCCAAGGAGATCGCGCTCTCCTACGCCTCGGCCATCGGCGGCGGTCGCACCGGCATCATCGAAACCACCTTCAAGGACGAGACCGAGACCGACCTCTTCGGTGAGCAGTCCGTACTCTGCGGCGGTGCCGTGGAGCTGGTGAAGGCCGGTTTCGAGACCCTGGTGGAGGCCGGCTATGCGCCCGAGATGGCCTACTTCGAGTGTCTGCACGAGCTGAAGCTGATCGTCGACCTCATGTACGAGGGCGGCATCGCCAACATGAACTACTCCATCTCCAACAACGCCGAGTACGGCGAGTACGTCACCGGACCCAAGGTGATCAACGAGGAGAGCCGCTGGGCCATGAAGGAGGCCCTGGAGAACATCCAGAACGGCAACTACGCGAAGAACTTCATCCTCGAGGGTCGCACCGGCTATCCCGAGATGACTGCGCGCCGGCGCCTCAACGCCGCCCATCCCATCGAGCAGGTGGGCGAGCGGCTGCGCTCCATGATGCCCTGGATCGGCGCCAACAAGCTGGTGGATCGCTCCAAGAACTGAGGCAAGCGGCCGGTGGTCCGGGTTGCCCGGGTCCATTCCTCCATGCGAACCGTTGACCGGCAAGCCGGCCCCCGCGGGGCCGGCTTTTCCGTGCCGCGCTGGATATGCCCCCGGGATCTTGACGTATAATCGGGCCATGAGCGACCAGCCTGAAATCCCGGACCAGAAGCCCCGTCCCCGGGGCATCTACCTGCTTCCCAACCTGTTTACGACCGCGGCGCTGTTCGCCGGTTTCTACGCCGTGGTGGCGGCCATGAACGGCCGATTCGAGGCGGCGGCCGTGGCCGTGTTCGTGGCCATGGTGCTGGACGGACTGGATGGCCGGGTGGCGCGCATGACCAACACCCAGAGCGCATTCGGGGCCGAGTACGACAGTCTTTCCGACATGGTGGCATTCGGCGTGGCTCCGGCGCTGGTGGCATACGAGTGGGCGCTGTCCACGCTGGGCAAGCTGGGCTGGCTGGCCGCGTTCCTCTATACGGCCAGCGCGGCGCTGCGGCTGGCCCGCTTCAACACCCAGGTCGGCAGTGCCGACAAGCGCTATTTCCAGGGTCTCCCCAGCCCCTCCGCCGCGGCCATCGTGGCGGGCATGGTCTGGGTGGGCACCGAGTACGGTCTGGGGCCGGACCTGATCGCCGTTCCCACCTTCGTGCTGACCGCCCTGGCCGGGTTGCTGATGGTCAGCAACCTGCGCTACCACAGCTTCAAGGACCTGGATTTCCGCGGCAAGGTCCCGTTCTTCCGCATCCTCGTCGTGGTGCTCCTGTTTATGCTCGTGGCCACCTCCCCATCGCGCGTGCTGTTCGCCGGGTTCCTGCTCTATGCCCTTTCCGGACCGATACTGACCCTGCGTGATGTCCGCCGCCGCCGTGCCGTCCGGGCCCGGGAACGCGACAGCGGCGGGCACTGAGTCTCCGTCCCGGCCGGCTCGTCGCTACCAACCGGGAAGCTCCACCGCCCAGGTGGTCTCTAAGCCTGACACCGTGCTTGCGGCGCCCCCCGAAAACGTGGGACAAGACACAGTGCGCAGCCGGCAATGGCCCGGTCCTTGACCCGCACTGCAACGCCCCCATGGTGTTTCCGGGGCGGCTCCCAGCGGGCGACTCGCTGAAACTGCCTCCATGGGTGCAACACTGCACGAGTGCCCGCAGTCACGCCCCGTGGCCGCGCTCGCCGTGCGTACCGGCCATGCCATGGCGACCGGTTTCCCCGGGGGTTCAATGTGGCTTTGTCGGGTTGAAGGGCTGTAAACTGGAGCGCATTGCGAGGAGTGGAATTCATGACCCAGCCAGACAAACTCATCATCTTCGACACCACGCTGCGCGACGGTGAACAGAGCCCCGGCGCCTCCATGACCAAGGAGGAGAAGATCCGTATCGCCAAGGCGCTGGAGCGCCTGCGCGTGGATGTGATCGAAGCCGGTTTCCCCATGGCCAGCCCGGGTGATTTCGAGGCGGTCCAGGCCGTTGCCCGGGCCGTTCGCGGGAGCACCGTCTGCGGCCTGGCCCGCGCCCTGGAGAAGGATATCGACCGGGCCGGAGAGGCGCTGCGCGAGGCGGAGTCGGGACGCATCCATACCTTCATCGCCACTTCGCCCATCCACATGGAGCGCAAGCTGCGCATGAACCCGGACCAGGTGCTGGAACAGGCGGTCTGGGCGGTGAAGCGGGCGCGCCAGTGGACCGACAACGTGGAGTTCTCGGCGGAGGACGCCGGGCGCTCCGAGCTCGATTTCCTGTGCCGCATCTTCGAGGCGGTCATCGAGGCCGGCGCCACCACCGTCAACGTCCCGGACACGGTCGGCTACGCCATGCCCCACCAGTTCGGGGAGACCATCCGGCAGTTGATGGAGCGCATTCCCAATGCCGACCGGGCGATCTTCTCGGTGCATTGCCACAACGATCTGGGCCTGGCGGTCTCCAACTCGCTGGCCGCGGTGCTCAACGGCGCCCGCCAGGTGGAGTGCACGCTGAACGGCCTGGGTGAGCGGGCGGGCAACGCCTCCCTGGAGGAGGTGGTCATGGCGGTGCGAACCCGGCGCGATGTATTCCCCTGCGACACGGACCTGGACACCACCCAGATCATGACCTGCTCGCGGCTGGTGGCGGGCATCACCGGTTTTCCGGTGCAGCCCAACAAGGCCATCGTGGGCGCCAACGCCTTCGCCCACGAGTCGGGGATCCACCAGGACGGTGTGCTCAAGAGCCGCGAGACCTACGAGATCATGCGTGCCGAGGATGTGGGCTGGAGCGCCAACCGCATCGTCCTGGGCAAGCACTCGGGACGCAACGCCTTCCGCAGCCGGCTCGAGGACCTCGGGGTCCACTTCGAAGCCGAGGAGGATCTCAACAACGCTTTCGCCCGGTTCAAGGACCTCGCCGACAAGAAGCACGAGATCTATGACGAGGACCTGCAGGCGCTGGTCACCGAGGCCAGTCTCGAGAGCGGCAATGAGCGGGTCAAGCTGGTCTCCCTGCGGGTCTGTTCCGAGACCGGGGAGACCCCCGAGGCCACGGTCACCCTGACCGTCGACGGGACGGAGGTGCGCACCACGGCGCCCGGCGGCGGACCGGTCGATGCCGCCTTCAAGGCCATCGAGTCGGTGGTCAACAGCCAGACGACGCTGCAGCTCTACTCGGTGAACGCCATCACCAGCGGCACCGATTCCCAGGGCGAGGTGACGGTCAGGCTGGAGAAGGGGGGGCGGATCGTCAACGGACTAGGTGCCGACACGGACATCGTCATCGCCTCCGCCAAGTCCTACGTCAACGCCCTGAACAAGATTCTGGAGCCGACGGCCCGCGCGCACCCCCAGCTCGGGGATGTCTGAAGGGGCGCCGCCCCGGACCGGGTATGGCGATATCCATGAGCAACCGCCGGCTGCGCTACCTGGACGCCATGGGGATCACCGCCTGGGTACGGCGGGCGGACGCCTCCGCCCCCGCTTCCGGGGCCGATGGAGAAGCGCCGCGGTCCGCCGGGCATGAGGTGGCGGCGCCGGTGCCGCTGCCCGAAATCCGCTCAACCACAGTCCCCGAAACGGGGAGGGGGGTTCCCGACCGGATCGCGACTCTGGGTTGGGAGGCGCTCGCCGGTTGCGTGGCCGACTGCCAGGCGTGTCCGGAACTGGTGGCCAACCGCAGCCGGACGGTGTTCGGCGTGGGGAACCGGAGCGCCGACTGGCTGATCATCGGCGAGGCGCCGGGCGCCGAGGAGGACCGGCTGGGGGAGCCGTTCGTGGGTCGGGCGGGCAAGCTGCTCGACGCGATGCTGGCCGCCATCGGCCTCGATCGGAGCCGGGCCTATATCGCCAACATCCTCAAGTGCCGCCCGCCCAACAACCGCGATCCGAAGCCGGAGGAGGCGGAAGCCTGCCTCCCGTTCCTGTGGCGCCAGATCGAGCTGTTGCAGCCGAGGATCGTCCTGGTGGTGGGGCGGGTGGCCGCCCAGACCCTGTTGCGCAGCCATGATCCCGTGGGGCGTCTGCGGGGCCGGGTGCACCGGCTCGACGGGGACGGCATCCCACTCGTCGTGACCTACCACCCGGCCTACCTGCTGCGCTCGCCCCAGGAGAAGCGCAAGTCGTGGCAGGATCTGTGCCTGGCCGTGGATGTCTACAATGAAACCCGGCACCGGGCCGAGCCGGATCGGGGCGGCGTCCGGGAGGAGGATATATGAGCGCGGTTCCCAGGCCGGTGGGCGTGAGCCTCAGGCCGATGACGCAGGAGGATGTCGCCGCGGTCATCGACGTGGAGGTTCGTTCTTACGAATTCCCCTGGACCGAGGGCATCTTCCGTGATTGCCTCCAGGTCGGTTACAGCTGTTGGCTGGCCGAGGCGGATTCCACCCTGACGGGCTACGGGATCATGTCGGTGGCCGCCGGCGAGAGCCACATTCTCAACCTGTGCGTGGACCCGGATTGGCAGGGGCGGGGCATCGGACGCATGCTCCTGGAGCAGATGCTGCGCACGGCCCGCGCGCACGGCGCCGATATCGCCCTGCTGGAAGTGCGTCCCTCCAATCTCGCCGCGCTCAGGCTGTATGAGCACCTCGGCTTCAATCAGTACAGTGTCCGCCGCGCCTACTACCCCTCCCGGGACGGCCGCGAGGACGCCCTGATGCTGGCCAAGAGCCTGGTCTACCTGTGAACGGCCCGGCCGCGGGCGTGATTTCGTCATCTAAATGGAGCTGATTGATACCCACTGCCACCTGGATGCGTCGGCGTTCGATGCCGATCGGGAGTCGATTTTGGCCGGCTGCGCCGAGCGGGATGTCCGGGCGCTGGTGCTTCCGGGTGTGACGGCCTCGGGCTGGGACACCCTGCTGGCGGTTGCGAAGTCCTCGGAGCGGCTCCATCCCGCCCTGGGCCTGCATCCATGGTTCATCGGCGAGCACCGCCCGGAGCACCTGGATGCGCTGGCGGCACGGGTGGTGCGGGAGCCCCTGGTGGCCATCGGCGAGATCGGGCTCGATCACTACCCGGGCGCCCCCGAGCCGGATGCGCAGCGGCGTCTGTTCGAGGCCCAGCTCGACGTCGCCCGCGACGCCGCGCTGCCGGTCATTCTGCACGTGCGCAAGGCCCATGACGAGGTCTACAGCATCCTGCGCCGGCGCGGCCATCCGCCCGGTGGTGTGGCCCACGCCTTCAGCGGCAGCCTGGTCCAGGCTCGGCGCTACGTGGATCTCGGTTTCCGGCTCGGCTTCGGTGGGGCCGTGACCCACGCTCGGGCCCGCAAGCTGCGGGGTGTGCTGCGGGCGCTGCCCCGTGAGGCTATCGTGCTCGAGACCGACGCCCCCGACATGCCCCCCGCCGGCCACCAGGGCGAGCGCAACACCCCGCTCAACCTCCCGGAGATCCTGCGCGTCGTGGCGGAAGTCCGCGGCGAGGACCCGGAGGAGGTGGCCGCCTACACCACCGCCAACGCCCGGAGCTTGTTCAGGATTTAATTGGAATCATGACCGACTATCAGGGATTGTTCGAGCGGACCCATATCCTGGTGGGTGACGAGGGGGTGGCGCGGCTGCGTTCGGCGCGGGTGCTGCTGGCGGGGCTCGGGGGCGTGGGATCCTACTGCGTCGAGGCGCTGGCGCGGGCCGGGGTGGGGAACCTGGCGCTGGTGGACCATGACCGGGTGGCCGCCTCCAACCTGAACAGGCAGCTGCCGGCGCTGGGTTCCACGGTGGGGGAGAAAAAGGTGGAGGTGCTCGGGGCGCGGGTACGGGACATCAATCCGGGCTGCAACCTGACCCTGGTGGATGCTTTCATCCGCCCCGATGACATGCCGGGACTCCTGGCGCCGGGATTCGATTTCGTCATCGACGCCATCGACAGCCTCAACTGCAAGACCGCGTTGGTGGAAGTGGCCTGGAAGAGCGGCATCCCGGTGGCATCGAGCATGGGCGCCGGCGGGCGTCTCGATCCGACCCGTATCCGGGTCGGGGATCTCTACGAGACCGAGATCTGTCCCCTCGCGCGCCATCTGCGCAAGCGCCTGCGGAGGCGCGGGGTGGGGCCGGGTGTCAGGGCGGTGTACTCGGTGGAATCCCCCCTGCCGCCCCTGCCGCCGGAGCCCACCGGGCAGGGCCGTGACCGGGCAGTAAACGGAACCATCAGCTATCTGCCGGCGCTGTTCGGACTGACGCTGGCCGGCTTGGTGGTGCGCCGGCTGCTGGAGCGGGCCTGACGGTGCCCCCGTGTCCCGGGTTCATGGGACGGCTCCTAGGCGGTCTCTTCCTGGTTCTCGGTGAGGAATTCCAGTCGGTAGCCGTGGTGATAGACCGCGGTGAGCCGGCAGCCGTTTTCCGGTTCCAGGTTGAGTTTGCGGCGCAGCCGGCTGATGTGGGTATCCACCGTTCGGGTGTTCAGGTCCGGACGGCGTCCCCAGACACTCTCGAGTATATGGCCGCGGGAGAGGAGCCGCCCCGCATTTCGGAACAGAAACAGGGCGAGTTCGAACTCCTTGGGGGTCAGCTGAACCTCCGCGTCCTGATAGTTGACCGTGCGCTCGGTGACATTGAGGTGATAGACCCCGAACATCAGGTCGTGCAGATCGGGCTGGGGCTGGGTGCGCCGCCCGAGTGCGCTGATCCGGGCCAGGAGCTCCATTCGTCGCACCGGCTTGATCATGTAGTCGTCGGCGCCATGGGAAAGCGCCCTGACGATGTCCTCTTCGCTGTCGCGGACCGTGACGAACAGTACCGGCACCTGGCGGTCCACGTACTCCCTGACCCAGTCCAGAACCTCTATGCCGCTGGTGTCCGGCAGCAGCCAGTCGATGATCAGCAGGTCGAAGCTGCTGTTGCGGACAGAGCGTTGAAAGTCCGCCCCGTTGGTGCAGCCGTGGACGGTATGGCCTGCCTCGGTGAGCCAGAGTTCGATCAGCCGCGACTGATCCTCGTCATCCTCAAGCAGTGCAATCCTCAAGTTCGGGTGCTCCCATCGCGTTACTATCTTAAATGTATCAGATTTTGTCACAAAAAAACCGGTTTCCCCCAACAACCTCGGCGCTGGATTCTGGGCTCACCCGGGGAGTCGAAGATGGACGGCGACGATAAGCTGCGCTATAGGTAACGTACACAAAAATTAACCGAGATCGCCTCTGCTTTGGTGTATCCTTTTCGCAAAGGTGATGCCTCGGTGACACAGCTGTTGTAATGTTGCTGAAGCATAACGCAAGGCATTGGCGTTTGAGACAGTGCTGATACCTGAAGTAAACTACTTTGACTAACTATGTGTTACAGCTGCCCGCCTAGAAAGGAGGCTATACAGTGATGATCAAGAACAATATGAGCAAGGTGGTGACCACTGCCGCTGGCCTGGCTATGATGGCCCTGGTGGGCGGAGCTGCTGCGGCACCCGTCCTCGACAGCAGCAAGACCATCTGGATGAACCCCTACGGTGAGTGCTGGGTGGACAGCTACGGTGGCGTGGAAAGCCTGCCCGTCGAATGTGGCGGTCCCGCCCCCGTGGTCGAGGCCCCGGCTCCCGCCCCGGAACCGAAGCCTGCCCCGGTGATTCCCACCATCGTCGTGGGTGATGCCTTCTTCGACTTCGACAAGGCCGATCTGAAGCCCGGCGCCATCGAGGCCCTGGATCGCGGTGCCCGTTCCATCAACGACAACGCCGAGTACGTGCGTCAGGTCAACGTGACCGGCCACACCGACAGCATCGGCAGCGAGGCTTACAACCAGAAGCTCTCCGAGCGTCGCGCCGGCGCCGTGGCCGACTACCTGGCCGGCAAGGGTGTGTCCCGCTCCCTGATGAACGTGAAGGGCATGGGCGAAAGCCAGCCGGTGGCCGACAACCGCACCAAGGAAGGCCGCGCCCAGAACCGTCGCGTCGAGGTGCAGGTCATCACCAAGTAACGACACGCTGTAGAAGAACAGTCGACGGCGCCCTCCGGGGCGCCGTCTGCGTTTCCTGCGCGGGCGCGCCTTTTGTCTGACCGGCCTGCAACTCGCTGAAGGGCGATTTGTGGGGCAAGAGCAGGGCTTGCCAGCCGGGCCGAGTTTGCATAGAATTGCCGTTTTTCCGGCAGGTTTGCTGATGTCCCGTGCCGATTCGTGCGGGCGTTGATGGAGAACTTCAGGTTATGTACGCGGTTATCATGAGCGGCGGGAAGCAGTACCGGGTGAGCGAAGGCGATACCCTGCGGGTCGAGAAGCTCGATGCCGAGGCGGGCGCCAGCTTGGACTTCGACAAGGTGCTGATGGTGGCCGACGGCGAAACGGTGAACATCGGTGCGCCCTACCTCGATGGCGGCAAGGTTAGCGCCACGGTCAAGGCGCACGGCCGTGCGGACAAGGTGCACATCGTGAAATTCCGCCGCCGCAAGCACTATCGGAAGCAGATGGGCCACCGCCAGTGGTTCACCGAGGTTGAGATTACCGGGATCAACGCCGGTTAAGAGAATAGAGCGAGGAATACCCCATGGCTCATAAAAAGGCAGGCGGCAGCAGCCGCAACGGCCGCGACTCCGAGTCCAAGCGTCTTGGTGTGAAGCGCTACGGTGGCCAGGCCGTGGAGGCCGGCAGTATCATCGTCCGCCAGCGCGGCACCCACTTCCATCCGGGCAACAACGTGGGCTGCGGCCGCGACCACACCCTGTTCGCCACCGCCCCGGGGCGCGTGGTGTTCGAGGTGAAGGGGCCGCGCCAGCGCAAGTTCGTGAGCGTGGTGGCCGACTGAGGTCCATCTGACAGGTCGGTCTGAAAAAGCCCCGTCCATGACGGGGTTTTTTGTGGTCGATTCGCGGGTACGACTGGGGATGCGGGGATGAAGTTCGTCGACGAGGCCACCATCCGGGTGGAGGCGGGCAAGGGCGGCAACGGCTGCCTGAGCTTTCGTCGTGAGAAATACATTCCCAAGGGCGGGCCCGACGGTGGCGACGGCGGTGACGGCGGCAGTGTCTACCTGCTCGCCGAGCCCAACATCAACACCCTGGTGGATTTCCGCTATGTGCGTTCCTGGCGGGCCCAGAGCGGGGAGCCGGGTCGGGGCGCCAACTGCACGGGGCGTAGCGGTGAGGACCGCATCATCCCGGTTCCGGTGGGTACCCAGGTCTTCGACGTGGACACCGGCGAGTTGATCGGAGACCTGGTGGCCGCGGAGCAGCGGCTGCTGGTCGCCCAGGGCGGATATCACGGTCTCGGCAACACCCGCTTCAAGAGCAGTACCAACCGGGCTCCCCGCCAGAGCACGCCGGGTACCCCGGGCGAGGTGCGCAACCTGCGCCTGGAGCTGAAGCTCCTGGCCGATGTCGGGCTGCTCGGGCTGCCCAACGCGGGCAAGTCCACCCTGATCAGCGCCGTGTCCGCCGCGCGCCCGAAGGTGGCGGACTACCCCTTCACCACCCTGTATCCCAATCTCGGCGTGGTCCGCGTGGACGCGCAGCGCAGTTTCGTGATGGCCGATATTCCCGGCTTGATCGAGGGTGCCGCCGAGGGGGCCGGCCTGGGCGTCCGTTTTCTCAAGCACCTCTCCCGCACGCGCCTGTTGCTGCACCTGGTGGATGTGCTTCCGCCCGACGGGTCCGATCCGGTCGCTGGGGTGCGGGGCATCGTCGCCGAGCTGGAGAAGTTCAGCCCCGAACTGGCCGGGCGGGAGCGTTGGCTGGTGTTGAACAAGATCGACCTCCTGCCGGCGGACGAGCGTGACTCCCGCTGTCGGGCGCTGGTGGAGTCCATCGGCTGGACTGGCCCCGTGTTTTCCATCTCGGCGGCCGTGGGAGAGGGGACGCGCCTGCTCATGCAGCAGGTGATGAACCGCCTGGAGGAGCTGAAACTCCAGCAGGATGAGGGCGCGAAACAGGAGCCGGGCGCCCCCGGGCAAGAGACGGACTCCGCCGAGGACGACTGAGTTCATGAAAAGCCGTTTCGCACTCAAGACCGCGCACCGCTGGGTGGTGAAGATCGGCAGTGCGCTCCTGACCGACAATGGCCGGCGCCTGGACCGCGAGGCGATCGCCGGCTGGGTGGAGCAGATCGCCGCCCTGCGCGCGAGCGGCATCGAGGTGGTGCTGGTCTCCTCCGGGGCTGTGGCCGCAGGCATGCAGCGGCTCGGGCTGCGCCGGCGTCCGAAGGCCCTGCACGAGCTGCAGGCCGCGGCGGCGGTGGGGCAGATGGGCCTGGTGCAGACCTACGAGAGCTGCTTCCAGCGCCACGGACTGCATACGGCGCAGGTGCTGCTCACCCGCGAGGATCTCTCGGATCGCCAGCGCTACCTGAACGCCCGCAGCACCCTGTGGACGCTGATAGACCTGGGCGTAGTGCCGGTCGTCAACGAAAACGACACGGTTGCCAATGACGAGATCCGGTTCGGGGACAACGACACCCTTGCGGCGCTGGTGGCCAACCTGATCGAGGCCGAGCTGCTGGTCATTCTGACCGATCAGTCTGGCCTGTTCGAACGGGATCCGCGCATTCATGCCGACGCGACCCTGGTGCGGCAGGGCCGGGCGGGCGACCCGGCGCTCGACGCCATGGCGGGCGGCAGTGCCGGGGAGCTGGGCCGGGGCGGAATGCAGACGAAGCTGAAGGCGGCGCGGCTGGCGGCGCGGTCCGGTGCCGCAACGGTCATCGTGGGCGGTCGCGAGCCCGATGTGCTGCAGCGGGTGGGTGCGGCGGAGGAAGTGGGCACCCTCCTGCTGCCGGCGGAGGAGCCCATGGCCGCGCGCAAGCGCTGGATTGCCAGCCATCTGCGCATGCGGGGCCGGCTGGTGCTCGACGACGGCGCCGTGCGGGTCCTGCAGACTTCGGGCCGCAGCCTGCTGGCTGTCGGCGTCACGGCGGTCGAGGGGGATTTCGCCCGCGGCGAAATGGTGGCCTGCGTCGCCCCGGACGGGCGCGAGGTCGCCCGCGGCCTGGTGAACTACAGTGCCGCGGAGTCGCGACGTATCATGGGCAAGCCCAGCGACGCCATCGAGTCCATTCTCGGCTACGTGGACGAGCCCGAGCTGATCCACCGGGACAACCTGGTCATGAGCTGAGCACGACTTACCCCGGGGGGGAGACACAAAAAAACCGGCGAAACGCCGGTTTTTTTGTGTCCCGGTCGGCTGGCGCCGACTCAGAGGGCCCTGATGTGCTTGCTCAGGCGGCTCTTGTGACGGGCGGCCTTGTTCTTGTGGATCAGGCCACGGCCGGCCATGCGGTCGAGCATGGGCACTGCCGCCTTGTAGGCCTCCTCGGCTCCGGCCTTGTCGCCGGCGGAGATGGCCTTCAGCACCTTCTTGGTGCTGGTGCGCATGGCGCTGCGCTGGCTGGCATTAAGCAGACGGCGCTTGTCCGCCTGGCGGGCACGTTTTTTGGCTTGCGGCGAGTTGGCCAAGGTCCTACTCCTGAACTGTCTGGGTTCACTATAAGGCGCGTTACTATGCCGTCTGGGCGACGGTTTGTCAACGCCCTGAATTCCAATACCAAACCCCGGGCTGCTGACAGCTCCGGGTCAAGGGCTGTAAGATGCCAGATTTTGAGCCGCAGGAGAAGGGGCATGGCCGTTTGGGTTTCTGCGATCCCGGGCGGAACGTCCGCGATCCCCGCCGCAACCATTGAACCCGGCGCGGCGGGAGCCGACCCGACCGGCCCCATTCATGGCAGGAAACAGGTGTGTCGAGAGCGCCGTACCAGCTGGCGATAGCGGCGTGAGCCGCGCCCTGATTCGATCCACCGCCTCGGTGGGTGGCATCACCCTGCTGTCGCGGCTGCTGGGATTCCTCCGCGACATGGTCATCGCCCGGCTGTTCGGCGCCGGGATGGGCGCCGATGCGTTCATCGTCGCCTTCAAGATCCCCAACCTGTTGCGGCGCCTGTTCGTCGAGGGCGCTTTCGCCCATGCTTTCGTGCCGGTTCTCTCGGCCACCCGGGAGCATGGCGGGGAGGCCGCGGTCCGGGACCTGACCGGGCGTGTCGCGGGAACACTGGCCCTGTGGCTGTTCGGAATCTCCGCGCTCGCGGTGGTGGCCGCGCCCCTGCTGATCCTGGTGTTCGCGCCGGGTTTCGCCCACACGGGGGGGCAGCTGGACCTGGCGGTGGAGATGCTGCGGGTCGTCTTTCCCTACCTGCTGTTCATCACGCTCACGGCCTGCGCCGGCGGCGTGCTGAACACCTGCGGCAACTACTGGGTTCCGGCCTTCACCCCGGCCCTGCTGAACCTCTCGATCATCGCCGCGGCGTTCTGGCTCGCGCCCCACCTGGAGGCACCGGTTACCGCCCTGGCCTGGGGGGTGCTCCTCGGCGGGATGCTGCAACTGGCCTTCCAGCTGCCGTTCCTGGCCCGGTTGCGGCTGTTGCCCCGGCCCCGGCCCCGGCGCGCGGATCCGGAGGTGCGCCGGATCCTCCGCGGGCTGGGACCGGCGGTGATTGGCGTATCCGTGACCCAGCTGAACCTGCTCCTGGATACCTTCATCGCCTCCTTCCTCGTCACCGGCAGTGTCTCCTGGCTCTACTACTCCGACCGGCTGGTGGAGTTCCCGCTGGGGGTTCTCGGCCTGGCCCTGGCCACGGTCCTTCTGCCGCTGCTGGCGCGCGACCATCTCGACGGGGACCGGCGGTTTTCCGGTCTGCTCGACTGGGGGTTGCGCTGGGCGGTCTTCATCGGAATGCCCGCCACTCTGGGGCTGGTGTTGCTGGCCACGCCGCTCATCGCCACCCTGTTCCAGTACGGCGCCTTCGGTGGCAACGACATGCGCATGGCCGTCGGCAGTCTGATGGCCTATGCCGCCGGTCTGGTGGGTTTCGTCGCCGTGAAGGTGCTCGCCCCGGGCCATTACGCACGCCAGGAGCGGCGCGCACCCGTGCGTTGCGCCGGGGCGGCGTTGGTGGTCAATCTCCTCCTGAGCCTGCTGCTGGTGCAGCCGCTGGCGCATGTGGGGCTGGCGCTGGCCACCTCGCTCGCCGCTCTCGTCAACGCGGCTCTGCTGGGCTGGAGCCTGGTCCGGCACGGTATCTACCGCCCCGAACCCGGCTGGCCGCTGTTGCTGGCGCGGGTAGGGGCCGGCTGCATCGTCCTCGCGGCGGTGTTGGCCGCGTTCACGCCGCCCGCGGAAGCCTGGCTGGCCTGGGGCGGCCTGCAGCGTGTGGGCCGGCTGGCGCTGCTGGTGGCCGCCGGCGCCCTCGCCTACTTCTGCGCGGCCTGGATCACGGGACTGCGTCCACGGCATCTGCGGGCGCCGCACTAGTGCACTGCTTCACGCCTGGAGGTGCTTTCGGGAACAGGGAACAGGGAACTCACGCACTCACGCACTCACGCACTCACGCATCACCCATCACCCATCACCCATCCCCCAAAGGACCTGTGACTGCGAATGCAACTCCCTTATACTTTCCCCTTTTGAGCGCCGTTCCGGCATGCCGGTGGCGGGCAGTGCTGAACAGATCCGGTTCGAGGCCATGAAGCTCATCCGCGGCATCCACAATCTCCGTCCCGTGCACCGGGGCTGCGTGGCCACCATCGGCAACTTCGATGGTGTCCATCTCGGCCACCAGGCGGTCCTGGGGCGGCTGGCGGAGCGGGCCGGGGAGCTGGATCTGCCGTCGATGGTCATCACCTTCGAGCCCTATCCGCTGGAGTACTTCCGTCCCGGCCAGGCACCGGCGCGGCTGACCCGGTTCCGCGAGAAAATCCAGGCCCTGCGGCGCTACGCCGTGGACCGGGTGCTCACCCTGCGCTTCGATGCGGTGCTGGCGGCAATGCCCGCGGAGGCGTTCATCCGGGAGTTGCTGGTGGATGCGCTGGGCGTTCGCTACCTGGTGGTGGGGGATGATTTCCACTTCGGGGCGGGCCGGCGTGGCGACTTCGCCATGCTCGAGGCGGCCGGGCACGAGCACGGTTTCCAGGTGGTGAACATGCACACCTTCGGGGTCGACGGGGATCGGGTGAGCAGCACCCGCATCCGCGAGGCCCTGGCGGCGGGAGACCTGGCGGCCGCGGAGAAGCTGCTGGGCCGGCCCTACCGCATGTGCGGCCGGGTGGCCCATGGCGACAAGCGCGGCCGCTCCATCGGCTTTCCCACCGCCAACATCCACCTGCACCGGCAGAAGACCCCGGTGCTGGGCGTCTATGCAGTGGAGATGTTCGGGCTCGACGAGGAGCCGGTGGCGGGGGTGGCGAACGTGGGTTCCCGCCCCACCGTGGACGGGACCCGCAGCCTGCTGGAGGTGCACCTGTTCAACTTCAGCGGCGACATCTACGGGCGCTACGTGCAGGTGGATTTCGTCCACCGTCTGCGCGAGGAGCGCCGGTTCGAATCCTTCGAGGCCCTGAAGGGGCAGATCCTGCGCGATGCCGACCAGGCGCGGGCCTTCTTCAGGGAGCGTTACGGGCGATGAATGCGGGGGCGGAACGCCCGTTCCCTCCCAATGACTGGACAGTGTGAGAGTGCCGTGGCCGATTACAAGCAGACGCTGAACCTCCCCCATACCGACTTTCCCATGCGCGGCAATCTGCCCAAGCGGGAGCCGGAGACGCTGGCCCGCTGGGAGGCGATGGATCTCTACGCGCGCCAGCGCGAGGCGTTCGCCGGGCGCGGGAAGTTCATCCTCCACGACGGCCCGCCCTACGCCAACGGCGACATTCACATCGGCCACGCCGTCAACAAGGTCATCAAGGACATCATCGTCAAGTCCCGTACCCTGGAGGGGCTCGATTCGCCCTACGTGCCCGGCTGGGACTGTCACGGCCTGCCCATCGAGCACAAGGTGGAGCAGACCCTGGGCAAGGTGGGGCAGCAGGTGGACGCCACCACCTTCCGCAAGGCCTGCCGCGAGTTCGCCGCCGGCCAGGTGGACGGCCAGCGCCGCGACTTCGTGCGCCTGGGGATCCTGGGCGACTGGAAGGCGCCCTACCTGACCATGGATTTCCGCACCGAGGCGGACATCATCCGCTCGCTCGGGCGGATCATCGGGCGCGGCCACGTGGTCAAGGGCTACAAGCCGGTGCACTGGTGCACCGACTGCGGCTCGGCGCTGGCCGAGGCGGAGGTGGAGTACGAGGACAAGACCTCGCCCGCCATCGATGTCCGCTTCCGGGTGCTGGACGAGGCGGCGCTCTTCTCCCGCTGCCACACGGTGCCGGAGCACGAAGGCACCGGGCCGGTGTCGGTGGTCATCTGGACCACCACCCCCTGGACCCTGCCCGCCAACGAGGCGGTGGCGCTCAACGCCGGCCTCGACTACGCGGTGGTGCAGGCCGAGGGCGGGCAGGGTGCCGAGCGGCTGCTGCTGGCCGAGGCCATGGTGAAGGACGCCATGGCCCGCTACGGCATCGAGCGCTACCGGGTGGTGGCCTACTGCAAGGGCGCCGACCTGGAGCACCTGAAGCTCCGGCACCCCTTCTATGATCGCGAGGTGCCGGTCATCCTCGGCGACCACGTGACCCTGGAGGCGGGCACCGGCGCGGTGCACACCGCCCCCGGCCACGGCCAGGAGGACTATGTGGTGGGGCAGAAGTACGGCCTCAAGGTGGACCACCCGGTGGGGCCCGACGGCTGCTTCCTGCCCGGCACCGAGCTGTTCGCCGGCGAGCACGTGCTGAAGGCCAACGACCACGTGGTGGAGGTGCTCAAGGCCCGCGGCGCCCTGGTGCACGTGGAGGCCATCCGCCACAGCTATCCCCACTGCTGGCGCCACAAGACCCCCATCATCTTCCGCGCCACCCCCCAGTGGTTCATCGGCATGGACCGGGAGGGGCTGCGCGAGCAGGCGCTGGCCGCCATCCACGACGTCCATTTCACTCCGGCCTGGGGCCAGGCGCGCATCGAGGGCATGGTGGCCAACCGCCCCGACTGGTGCATCTCCCGCCAGCGCAACTGGGGCGTGCCCCTGGCGCTGTTCGTCCATCGCGTGACCGGAGAGCTGCATCCCGACACGCCGCGGCTCATAGAGACGGTGGCCGCGCGGGTGGAGGAGAAGGGCGTGGACGCCTGGTTCGAGCTGGAGCCGGCCGAGTTGCTGGGCGAAGCGGCGGCCGAATACGAAAAAGTGACCGACATTCTCGATGTCTGGTTCGACTCCGGCACCACCCACGCCAGCGTGCTCGATCGCCGCCCCGAGCTCGGCTTCCCCGCCGATCTCTACCTGGAGGGCTCCGACCAGCACCGCGGCTGGTTCCAGTCCTCCCTGCTGGCCTCTATCGCCATGCGCGGCGTGGCGCCCTATCGCGGCGTTCTCACCCATGGTTTCACCGTGGACGCCAAGGGGCGCAAGATGTCCAAGTCCCTCGGCAACGTGATCGCGCCCCAGAAGGTAGTGGACACCCTCGGCGCCGACGTGCTGCGGCTGTGGGTGGCCTCCACCGACTATGCCGGCGAGATGAGCGTCTCCGACGAGATCCTCAAGCGCATGTCCGACGCCTACCGGCGCCTGCGCAACACCGCCCGCTTCCTGCTGGCCAACCTGAAGGGCTTCGACCCGGCCCGCGACACCCTGCCGCCGGAGGCGCTGCTGGCCCTGGACCGCTGGGCCGTGGACCGGGCCTGGCGCCTGCAGCAGGAGGTGGCGCAGGCCTACCGCGACTACCAGTTCCACGTCATCTACCAGAAGGTGCACAACTTCTGCGCGGTGGACCTGGGCGCCTTCTATCTCGACATCATCAAGGATCGCCAGTACACCACCCAGGCCGACAGCCGCGCACGGCGCTCGGCGCAGACAGCCATGTACCACATCATCGAGGCGCTGGTGCGCTGGCTGGCGCCGATCCTCAGCTTCACCGCCGAGGAGATCTGGCAGCACATCCCCGGCGGGCGCGAGGAGTCGGTGTTCCTGGCCACCTGGTACGAAGGGCTCTATCCGCTGGAGGATGAAACCGTGCTGGGCCGCGAATTCTGGGCGCGGATGGAAGGGATCCGCGACGCGGTGAACAAGGAGCTGGAGCGGCTGCGCAACGAGGGCGCCATCGGTTCCGGACTGGACGCCGAGGTGACGCTGTATGCCGGTGGGCCGCTGGCCGATGAGCTGGATGAGTTGGGCGAGGAGCTGCGCTTCGTGCTGATCACCTCGGAGGCCCGGGTGCTGCCGGCCACGGATCGGACCGGCGACGCGGTGGCCGCGGACGAGATGGATGGGCTCTGGATTCTCGCCCGGCGCAGCGGACACGAGAAGTGCGTGCGCTGCTGGCACCGCCGCGCCGACGTGGGGACGAGCGCGGACCATCCGGAACTGTGCGGCCGCTGCGTGGAGAACGTGGCCGGCGCCGGCGAACAGCGCCGCTTCGCCTGAGGCGCCAAGGTGCTGCGCTGGCTCTGGCTCTCGACGCTGCTCGTTGCCCTGGACCAGGCGAGCAAGTGGCTCGCCCTCGAGCGCCTGGCGCCCTACGAGGCGTTGCCGCTGGTGCCGGGCTTCAACCTCACCCTGATGTTCAACACCGGGGCCGCCTTCAGCTTTCTCAGCAATGCCGGCGGCTGGCAGCGCTGGGGACTGAGCCTGCTGGCCCTGGTGCTGAGCGTCGCGCTGACCTTCTGGCTGCGGCGGCTGTCCCGCGCCGAGGTTGTCAGCGCCGTGGGCCTGGCGCTGATCATCGGCGGCGCCATCGGCAACCTCTGGGACCGCCTCGTCTACGGCTATGTGGTGGACTTCATCGACCTCTACGTGGCCGACTGGCACTGGCCGGCCTTCAACCTCGCCGACAGCGCCATCACCGTGGGGGCGGCCCTGCTGGTGTGGGAAGGGCTCTTCGGCGGCCACAAGGCGGATGATCAAAAAACCAATGGACAGGATTGACAGGATTTTTCAGGATTAACAGGACGATCGTTTTGGTTATGAATCTTCCGCCCTTCTCATGCACGAAGAGACAAATGCCTGTGTATCCCGAGCCAATTCCGCAGTCACTCAGCCTGCCGGAATTTCCCGCCCCGCAAACTTAATCTGCGCAATCTGCGGATCAACAAGCCAGGTTCAAATCCTGTGAATCCTGAAAAATCCTGTCAATCCTGTCCATTTCAAAATCAGGAGTCGAGATGACCGAGAAGGGCGAAGGTATCCGTTCCGGGTGCCGGGTGGTGATGCACTTCGCCATCCACCTGGAGGACGGCACACTGGTGGAGAGCAGCTTCGGCGGCGAGCCGCTGGAGTTCACCGTAGGCGACGGCACCCTGGTGGAAGGCATCGAACGGACGCTCGAGGGCCTGCGGTCGGGGGAGACCCGGGCGTTCGAGATCGGCCCGGGCGAGGGCTACGGCTATCCCGATCCGGACAACCTGCATACCCTGGCGCGGTCCGAGTTTCCCGCGGAGATGAACATCGAGCCCGGCCTCGTGGTCGGCTTCACCACCCCCTCCGGCGAAGAGCTGGCCGGCGTGGTGCAGTCGGTGGAGGGGGAGCAGGTCTTGGTGGACTTCAGCCATCCCCTGGCGGGGCATCAGCTCCGCTTCGAGGTGGAAGTGCTGGAGGTTGCCTGCCCGGAGTAAGGGGATTCCAGGGGCCTGTAGGCGAGCGAATTTGTCGGGTATCATCGGGGGCAGGGAAGAAGGGACGGGGACAGGGTGGCCTCCCGGGATCAGTGAATCCAGTCCCGCGCCCGTTCCTGGTGATGGGTGACGGGAAACGGCATCATCGCCCGCACTCACGCACTCACGCACTCACGCACTCACGCACTCACGCACTCACGCACTCACGCACTCACGCATTCACGCATTCACGCATTCACGCATTCACGCATTCACGCATTCACGCGCTCACGCATTCACGAATGAAAGTCATCCTCGCCAATCCCCGCGGCTTCTGCGCCGGTGTCGACCGGGCCATCGCCATTGTCGAACGGGCCCTGGAGGTATTCGGACCGCCCATCTATGTGCGCCACGAGGTGGTGCACAACCGCTTCGTGGTGGACGGCCTGCGCAGCCGTGGGGCGGTGTTCGTGGACGAGCTCGAGGAGGTGCCTGGGGATGCCATCGTCATCTTCAGCGCCCACGGCGTGCCACAGACCGTGCAGGAGGAGGCTAAGGCGCGGGGGCTGCGGGTCTTCGATGCCACCTGTCCGCTGGTGACCAAGGTACACCTGGAGGTGGCGCGCCATGCCGTGGCCGGCCGGGAGTGCGTGCTCATCGGCCATGCCGGTCACCCGGAGGTGGAGGGCACCCTGGGGCAGTACGATCGCACCGGTGGCATGTACCTGGTGGAAACGCCCGGGGACGTGGAGCGGCTGGAGGTGCGCAATCCGGATGACCTGGCATTCGTCACCCAGACCACCCTCTCCATGGACGATGCCGCCCGGGTCATCGATGCCCTGCGTGCCCGCTTCCCACGCATCCGGGGTCCGAAGAACGACGACATCTGCTATGCCACCCAGAACCGCCAGGACGCGGTGAAGGAGCTGGCCGGACGCTGCGATGTCATCCTGGTGGTGGGGTCGCCCAACAGCTCCAATTCCAACCGCCTGCGCGAGCTGGCCGAAAACCGCGGCACTCCCGCCTACCTGGTGGACAACGCCGGGGAGATCCGCCGTGAATGGCTTGAGGGGTGCGAGGCGGTGGGCGTCACCGCCGGCGCTTCCGCCCCTGAGGTGCTGGTGGAGGGGGTCATCGAGCACCTCCGCCGCTGGGGCGCCGAGACGGTGGAGGAAGACCCCGGCCGCCGCGAAAGCGTCGTCTTCCCGCTGCCCAAGGCGCTGCAGTGACTGTGTTATTAGACAGGATTTACAGGATTTTGCAGGATTGACAGGATTAAAAAGGAAATCTGTTTGTCCGCAGATTACGCGGATTACTCAGATTGGCTAAAGATACAACTATGGCCGCGCAGGACCTTGAGGTTATCCGAATCCAAGCCTTGGCGCGCTTCCGGTTTCACGGAATGCCGGATCAACTTTAAATCTGAATCGTAAAATTCACTTCATAAATCCTGTGAATCCTGAAAAATCCTGTTAATCCTGTCTATTTGTTGTCGTTTTCGTCTTTCTCCTCTCCCAGCGACATCTCCACCCGGCTCCGCAGCCGGCCACGGGCCAGGCGGGTTTCCACGACGGTGCCCGGCGGGGCCTGGCGGGCATCGCGGAGTATCTCGCCGGTGTCGGTGCGGGTGGCGATGGCGTAGCCGCGCTCAAGGGTGGCCAGCGGGCTGACGGTGTGCAGGCCGCGGGCTAGGGCGGCGAGCTGTTCCCGGCGCCGGGCGAGGGTGGCGGCGAGGGCGTGATCCAGGCGCAGAGCGAGATTGCCGCGCTGTTGCTGGAGCTGGTGCAGGCGGTGCAGGGGGGCGTGCCGGCGCAGGTGGGCGGAGAGCTCGGCCAGACGGGCGGCCCGGCGCTGGAGAAGGTGGCCCTGGGCGCGGTCCAATCTCTGTTCCAGCTCGTCCACCCGCTGCGCCAGGGCGATGAGCCGCTGTCCCGGGTGCTGCAGCCGCTGGCGCAGCCACTCCAACCGCTCCCGGCGCCGGGCCAGGACGGTATGGGCGATCCGGCCCAGGCGCTGTTGCGTCGCCGCCAGGCGGGTCAGCCACTCGGCCCGGTCGGGTACCACCAGCTCGGCGGCGGCGGAGGGGGTCGGCGCCCGCCGGTCGGCGGCGAAGTCGGCTATGGTCACATCCACCTCGTGTCCCACGCCGGAGACCACGGGGATGGGACAGGCGCGGATTGCCCGGGCGACGCTCTCCTCGTTGAAGGGTTGCAGATCCTCGAGGGAACCGCCGCCGCGGGCCAGGATGAGCACATCGCACTCCCGTCGTGCGCCGGCCAGGCGCAGTGTCTCCACGATGGCGGCGGCCGCCGTCTCGCCCTGTACCGGGACCGGGTAGACGAGCACCGGCAGGGCGGGGAAGCGGCGGGCCAGCACGCTCAGGATGTCGCGGATCGCCGCGCCGGTGGGCGAGGTGATGACTCCAAGCCGGCGCGGCAGTGCCGGCAACGGGCGCCTGCGGGTGGCGTCGAACAGTCCCTCGGCGGCCAGCCTGGCCTTGAGCGCCTCGAAGGCCTGGCGCAGTGCGCCGGCACCGGCCTCCTCCATGTGCTCGATGATGAGCTGGAATTCGCCCCGGGCCTCGTAGAGGCTGACCCGCGCCCGGACCAGGATGCGCAGCCCGTTGCGGGGCTGGAACCGCAGCAGTTGGTTGCGGTTGCGGAACATGGCGCAGCGCACCTGCGCCGCCTCATCCTTGAGGGTGAAGTAGAAGTGACCGGAGGCGGGGTGGGCGAAGTTGGAGATTTCGCCCTCGAGCCACAGGAGCGGAAAGCCGGTCTCCAGGTGTTGCCTGACCTCCTGTACGAGTCGGCTGACACTGTAGACGATGCGCTCGGGCGGGCTGGATTCGGTGGGGAGCATGGGGTGTGAGTCTATCGGACCGTCAGTGACGGCGCATCCAGGATTACCGCCGCCCCCGGTGCGCCGCTCCAGGTCGGGAACAAGGCACGCCGCCTCCCGGCTGCGGAGCGGTGACCCGGAAAGGAGACGGCCCGGACATGCCGGGCCGTCGGTCGAGAGCAAGCCGCAGCTGGATTCAGAAGCGGGGGCCGGCGTTCTGCTGCGAGCTGCCCTGGTAGTAGGCCATGGCGCTTTGCTGGGCGGCCTGCTTGGCCAGTGCGATGGCCTCCGCATACTTGCCCTCGCTCGCCAGCTGCTCGGCCTCCTTCATCATGGCAGCTGTATCGCGCCACTCGCTGTCCACCGACTGGGCCTTCTTCTGACCCGCGCGGGCGGCGGCCATGGCCCGATCGAATTCGCTCTTCAGGGTCATGGTTTCGCTGCCGGTGGGTCCGAAGCGAGGCCCCGCGTCGGCCTGGGACATGGCCTGCTGATAGCCGATCTCGGACTGCATGCGGGCGGTGTCGGCCAGCTTGGTGGCCTGGGCGAACTCGCCCTTGGCCGCCAGCTCCTGGGCCTCCTTGATCAGTAGGCGGGTGTCGCGCCACTCCCCGCCCACGGAGTCGGCCTTGGTGCGGGCTTCTTCGGCGGCGGCCAGGGCCCGGTCGAAGTCGGTCTGGGTATAGCTGGCATCGGACTTGCCGGCCGGGGCCGCGGTCTGTGCCTTGCCGCCGGCGGAACTGCAGCCGCTCACGAGGGCGACGCTCAGGAACAAGCTCCCGAACAGGGCTTTGATCTGCATGACTCCTCCTATCTGGTGTCGGGCGTATTGTTATCGTTATATGTTTTTCTGGGCCGGCGGTTGCTGGTGGGGGGCAATGCCGGCAATACGGCGCGTTGCGCACGCCATGTCTGCATCTTGGCAGATGCTTCCGTATTTAACGAGTCCCCGCGGGTATGTCAACCGACAGCGGCCACCGGGATGTGTCCGGCGGTTTACCGGCTCATCAGCAAGCCTTATAATTCACAGCTTGATTTTTTTCACCCTCCAGACGGTATCCCTCCATGCGCATTCTCCAGGAAGCACTTACCTTCGACGACGTACTGCTGGTGCCGGCCCACTCCACGGTGATGCCCAAGGAGGTGGACCTGTCCACGCAGCTGACCCGTGGTATCCGCCTGAATCTGCCGCTCATCTCCGCCGCGATGGACACGGTGACCGAGCATCGCATGGCCATCGCCATGGCCCAGGAGGGCGGTATCGGCATCATCCACAAGAACATGACCATCGACGAGCAGGCACGCCAGGTTCGGCTGGTCAAAAAGTATGAAAGCGGGGTGATCATCGACCCCATCACCGTGCCGCCCGATACCAGCATCCGCGAAGTGCTGGAGCTGACCCGCTCCTACCAGATTTCCGGCGTGCCGGTGGTGGACGGCGAAGACCTGGTGGGTATCGTCACCCACCGTGATCTCCGCTTCGAGAACCGGCTGGATGCCCCGGTCTCCACCATCATGACTCCGAAGGAACGCCTGATCACGGTACGCGAGGGCGCCAGCCGCGAGGAAGTGATGGCGCTACTGCACAAGCACCGCATCGAGAAGGTGCTGGTGATCAACGGCAACTTCCAGCTGCGCGGCATGATTACCGTCAAGGACATCCAGAAGGCCACCGACAAGCCCAACGCCTGCAAGGACGAGCAGGGCAGTCTCCGTGTCGGCGCAGCGGTGGGTACCGGCGGCGACACCGAGGACCGGGTGCGGGCGCTGGTGGAGGCCGGTGTCGACGTGCTGGTGGTGGACACTGCCCATGGCCATTCCCAGGGCGTGCTGAACCGCGTGGCCTGGATCAAGCAGCAGTTCCCCGACCTGCAGGTCATCGGCGGCAACATCGCCACCGGCGAGGCGGCCCGCGATCTGGTGGCCGCCGGCGCCGACGCGGTGAAGGTGGGCATCGGCCCCGGCTCCATCTGCACCACCCGCGTGGTGGCCGGCGTGGGCGTGCCCCAGATCAGCGCCGTCGCCAACGTGGCCGAGGCGCTCGAGGGCACTGGTGTGCCGCTCATCGCCGATGGTGGCATCCGCTACTCCGGCGATTTCGCCAAGGCCATCGCCGCGGGCGGCTACTCGGTGATGCTCGGCGGCCTGTTCGCCGGCACCGACGAGGCGCCGGGCGAGGTGGAGCTGTTCCAGGGGCGTTCCTACAAGTCCTACCGCGGCATGGGCTCCCTGGGGGCGATGGCCCAGACCCAGGGCTCCAGCGACCGGTACTTCCAGGATGCCTCCGCGGGCATCGAGAAGCTGGTGCCCGAGGGTATCGAGGGCCGGGTGCCCTACAAGGGCACGGTGCTGGCCATCGTCCACCAGCTTACCGGCGGGCTGCGCGCCAGCATGGGCTACACCGGCTGCAACAACATCACCGAGATGCGTACCAAGCCCGGCTTCGTGCGGATTACCAACGCCGGGGTCCGTGAGAGCCACGTCCATGACGTGACCATCACCAAGGAAGCGCCCAATTACCGTATCGACTGACCCGACCCGGAACCCGCGCATGACCACCGACATCCACCAGCACCGGATCCTGATCCTCGACTTCGGCTCCCAGTACACCCAGTTGATTGCCCGGCGTGTACGCGAGGCGGGGGTCTACTGCGAGATCCACCCCTGGGACATGGACGACGCGGCCATCCACGAATTCGCTCCCCGGGGCGTGATTCTCTCCGGTGGGCCGGAGTCGGTCACCGCCGAGGAGACGCCGCGGGCGCCGGAAGCGGTGTTCGGACTGGGCGTGCCGGTGCTCGGCATCTGCTACGGCATGCAGACCATGGCCCACCAGCTGGGCGGGCGGGTGGAGACTTCCAGTCACCACGAGTACGGCTATGCCCAGGTGCGCGCCCGCGGTCACTCGCGGCTGCTGAAGGATATCGAGGACCACACCACGCCCGAGGGCTACGGCCTGCTGGACGTGTGGATGAGCCACGGTGATCGGGTCATCGAGATGCCGCCCGGCTTCAAGGTGATCGCCGAGACAGACAACGCGCCACTGGCCGGCATGGCCGACGACGAGCGCGGCTACTATGGGTTGCAATTCCATCCCGAGGTGACCCACACCCGCCAGGGGGCGCGGATTCTCTCCCGTTTCGTCCACGACATCTGCGGCTGCGAGGCCCTGTGGACGCCGGACAACATCATCGAGGACACCGTCGCCTCGGTGCGCGAGCAGGTGGGCGGCGACGAGGTGCTGCTGGGGCTCTCGGGCGGGGTGGACTCCTCGGTGGTGGCGGCGCTTCTGCACCGGGCCATCGGCGACCAGCTCACCTGCGTGTTCGTGGACAACGGCCTGCTGCGTCACCAGGAGGGCGACCAGGTGATGGCCACCTTCGCCGAGCACATGGGCGTGAAGGTGATCCGGGTCGACGCCGAAGATCTGTTCCTGGGCAAGCTGGCCGGGGTCAGCGACCCGGAGCGGAAGCGCAAGATCATCGGCAACACCTTTATCGAGGTGTTCGAGGCCGAGAGCGAGAAGCTCGCCAACGTGAAGTGGCTGGCCCAGGGGACCATCTACCCCGATGTCATCGAGTCGGCCGGCTCCAAGACCGGCAAGGCCAAGGTGATCAAGTCCCACCACAACGTGGGCGGTCTGCCCGAGCACATGAAGCTGGGGCTGGTGGAGCCGCTGCGCGAGCTGTTCAAGGACGAGGTGCGCAAGATCGGCGTGGAACTCGGCCTGCCCTACGACATGGTCTATCGCCACCCGTTCCCGGGCCCGGGGCTGGGGGTGCGGATCCTCGGCGAGGTGGAGAAGGCGTACGCCGACACCCTGCGGCTGGCGGATCACATCTTCATCGAGGAGTTGCGCCGCCACGACCTCTACGACAAGGTCTCCCAGGCCTTCTGCGTCTTCCTGCCGGTGAAGTCGGTGGGGGTGACCGGCGACGGGCGCCGCTACGACTACGTGGTCGCCATGCGCGCGGTGGAGACCATCGACTTCATGACCGCCCGCTGGGCCCATCTCCCCTACGATTTCCTCGACCACGTCTCGCGGCGCATCGTCAACGAGGTCCCGCGCATCTCGCGCGTGGTCTACGACGTCACCGGCAAGCCCCCGGGCACCATCGAGTGGGAGTGAGGCCCGGAGCCCGGGTGGGGGACAACAGGCGAAAGGCTTTTTAACCGCAGATTACGCAGATTACGCAGATTAAACTTCGAAGAGTCGGCACGTAAACCTCGGCGTGCTGGCGTGAACTCATTCGCCAGTCTGCAGGCAGCCGGGACTGGCGCTGCCTGTGTCCTTGCCCCATGGCTCTCTATTGCTACCGGAGCTATCTGTGTAATCTGCGTAATCTGCGGATAACCGTCTTTAGTCCTGTAAATCCTGAAAAATCCTGTCAATCCTGTCTAATCATGCACAAGTGACCGGGCACGACGACGAGCACTGGATGCGCCGGGCGCTGGCGCTGGCGCGGGAGGCGGAGGCCGCGGGCGAGGTGCCCGTGGGGGCGCTGGTGGTGCTCGACGGCGAGGTGATCGGCGAGGGCTGGAATCGTCCCATCTGCAGCCACGACCCCACCGCCCATGCCGAGATCGTCGCGATGCGAGACGCCGCCGTCCGGGTGGGCAACTACCGCCTCACCGGCGCCGATCTCTACGTGACGCTGGAGCCCTGCCTCATGTGCGCCGGTGCGATGGTCCATGCCCGCATCCGGCGCCTGGTGTTCGGTGCCGCCGATCCCCGCGCCGGGGCCGCGGGCACGGTCTTCGAGGTGCTGGAATCACCGGCGCTGAACCACCGGGTGACGGTCACCGGCGGGGTGCTGGCCCAGCCCGGCGGAGAGCTGCTGCGGCGGTTCTTCCGTGCCCGGCGCGGTGTCACGGACCCGGAGACGGCCGGGTAACGGCCGGCCATTCCGGCGGTTGCCGCAGGTCGCCGTCCCCGAATTGAGCATCCCGCGCCATCCGTCATTGGCCGGAGCGGGGCGGCCTGGTCGTCCGGGCTGGACATCCGTTCCTCTTTCCCGGCCTTTATGGGCGATTTCCTACGCAGTGAAGTAGCTACTGCCTTGCCGCAATGGGTCAGATATCTCTCCCGCCCTGTGTTCCAATATCCCCCACTCGACGTCGGTAATCAGTTCCGCCCGTCCGCACTCTGTGTCCACACACGGGCCGGCAGCCGGGGTGGAGCGGATTACCTGTTACGTAGTGCCGTGATTCCCCGTGCCCGTCGTGCCTGGCCGACGGCGGAGGCGATCGCCGAGAGGAAGTAACCGGCGTTTGAAGCGCTGGTAGAACTGTTCAAGGATGGCACCATGATTCTTCACCACTCCTCCCCGCAGCCAATGAACCGGCCACCGCGCAACACAAAGGCCGGCCGGCCTTGCCATCCTGCAGGGGCTTGTCTCAAACAGCCTTAACCTCTCTCTGGGTCACCGCAGGCCGGCCGGCTATCCCGGCGGTGCCATCGTGTCCGTTATTCGGAACGTCAAACACCTTGTGATTGAGAAATCGAAATACAGTGCTTGAACTGCTGGTCATTGATCGTAACGGCGAGCTTGAAAACAGGCTGAGGGATGCGCTCGCTCCGGAGCAGGCGCATCTCATACCCGTATCGGCATGGGAGCCTCTGGGCGAACCGTCCGGCCCGTTGCCGGACTGTGTGGTGGTGGAGGGTGATGCCGAAACCCCGGTGCTGCACCGGGATGACGGTGAACCGGTGCCAATCATCCGGATTGGTGGTGTCCGTGGAGGGAGTGAGCATCTGCCACCGGAGTTCGGTCGCGATGAACTCCTGGACCTGCTTGGACGGATCACGTCGGGGCGGGCGGCGGTGAAGCGCCTGGAGGTGGCTCCCGGATTCATCGCCCACTCGCGGGTGATGCGGGAAGTCCTCCACGAAGTATCCCTTTATGCCGACTGCGATGCCAACGTGCTTGTGCTCGGGGAGACCGGGACGGGCAAGGAGTCCATCGCCCGGGCATTGCATGAGGGACATGCGCGGCGCCGTGCCGGCCCGTTCGTTTCGGTGAACTGCGGGGCCGTTCCCGACGGCCTGTTCGAATCGGAATTCTTCGGCCACAGTCGGGGCGCCTTCACCGGCGCGGTGGGCGATCACGCCGGCTATTTCGAGCAGGCGACGGGGGGTACGCTGTTCCTCGACGAAATCGGCGAGTTGCCGCTGCACCAGCAGGTGAAGCTGCTGCGGGTGCTTGAGCAGCGCCGGGTCACCCCGCTGGGGTCGCGTCGCTCCGTGGGCGTGGATTTCCGGCTCGTCTCGGCCACCAACCGCGACCTGCGCGCAATGGTGGAGGCGGAACAGTTCAGGTCGGATCTTTTCTACCGGCTGGCAGTCGTGGTCTTGCGCCTGCCCGGCCTGGAAGAGCGCGGCAATGAGGACAAGCTGGCCATTTTCGAAGCGGTGCTGAACCGTGTTGCCCTGCGCATGGGTTACCGTCTCGGACCGTTGCCCGACTGGGTGCGCGGTGAAGTGGCCCGTACCCGGTTCCAGGGCAACGTGCGCGAACTCATCAACCTGGCCGAGCGCATCGCCATCACCTGCCGGGCGCTGGGGGGATGGAACCGGGAGCGGATCGGCGAGCTTTTCCATCGCCACCGGCCCCATCCGGCGAGCGGGGACGTGGAGTCCTGGAGTGGTGAGGGGGCGAGGGAGCGGCAGCACATCCTCGATCTGCTGGAGGCCCACCACTGGCATCGCAAGGCCACCGCCGCGGCGCTCGGGATAAGCCGCAAGGTGTTGTGGGAGAAGATGCGCAAGTACCGTCTCTATGACCATCCCGGCCTGCGGGGTGCCGGGCAGCGCAGGGGCGGGCGATGAGCACCGTTGCGGGAGAGGCGGCGGTGGAGGATGGGGGAGGGGGCGTAAGAATCGGCGCACGGGCCCATTCCGCCCTCTATGGCTTCTGCCTGGTGGCGGCCTTCCACAATCGCCCCCTTGACCCGGAGCAACTCGCCCTGGCCGAAGGGCTGGAGGGCCACGAGACAGGGGTCGAGGAGCTGTTGCTGGTGGGACGTCGGCACGGCTTCCTTACCCGTTGTGCCCGTTTCACCTGGCAGGACCTCGGGCGACAGACCTTTCCGGTGCTGGCGGAGCTGAACAACGGGGAGTTCCTGGTGGTGGCGCGGGTCGAAGCGGAGCGGGCCGTGCTGGTGGAGCCGCGCACGGGGCGGCCGCTGGTCTCCACCCGGGAGCAGTTCGAATCCATCTGGACCGGCCGCCTGGTGCTGGTGAAGCCCCGCCTGGGCTGGGACGATCCCAACCGGCGTTTCGGGCTGGCCTGGTTCATCCCGGTGCTCAGAAAGTACCGGCGCGTGCTGGTCGAGGTGGGGCTGGCGGCATTTGTCATCCAGCTCTTCGCCCTCTCCACGCCACTGTTCACCCAACTGGTCATCGACAAGGTGCTGGTCCACCGCTCCCTCTCCACCCTCAATGTTCTGGGCATCGGGATGCTGGTGGTGGTCATATTCGAGGGGGTGCTGAACCTGCTGAAGGTGCAGCTGCTCACCCACACCACGAATCGCATCGATGTCACCCTGGGGGCGCGGCTGTTCAACCACCTGTTGCGCATTCCCTTGCGCTACTTCGAAGAGCGGCGGGTCGGGGACACGGTGGCGCGGGTGCGGGAATTGGAGAGCATCCGTGCGTTTCTCACCGGTTCCAGCATGACGGCATTGATCGATGTGCTCTTCGTCGGGGTTTTCGTGGCGGTGATGCTCATCTACAGCGTGGAGCTGACATTGCTGGTCCTCGGCACCCTGCCGCTGCTGGCCGGGCTGTCGCTGGCCGCCTTTCCGGCCCTGCGCCGGCGCCTCTCCGATCGCTTCGACCGGGGTGCGGAGTACCAGGCGTTTCTGGTGGAGGCGGTGACCGGGATCCTGACCATCAAGGCCCTGGCGGTGGAAAACCAGATGTATCGGCGCTGGGAATCGCTGCTGGCCCGCTATGTCACCGCCTCCTATCGCAGTGACCTGCTCTCGGGCGTGATGGGTAGCCTGGGGCAGGCGGTGCAGCGGCTTATCACCCTGGCGATACTCTGGTACGGCGTGCAGCTGGCCATGGAGGGGACGATCACCGTGGGCCAGCTGATCGCCTTCCAGATGATTGCCGGCCAGGTCACCGGCCCGGTGTTGCGCATGGTGCAGACCTGGCAGCATTTCCAGCAGGTGGGGATCTCGATCCAGCGCCTCGGCGACCTGATGAACACCCCCGCCGAACCCATCATGAACACCGCCCGCAAGAGCCCGCCTCCGTTGCAGGGCCGGGTGGAGCTGCGGGATGTCACCTTCGGCTATCGTCCGGACATCCCCCCGGTGATCCGGGAGGTCAGCCTGGCGGTTGCGCCCGGAACCTTCGTGGGCGTCGTCGGCCGCAGTGGCTCCGGCAAGAGCACGCTGGCGAAGCTGTTGCAGCGGCTCTACCTCCCCGACAGCGGGCTCATCCGCTTCGATGGCGTCGATCTGAAGGAGCTCGATCCCCTGTGGCTGCGACGCCAGATCGGGGTGGTGTTGCAGGAAAACACCCTCTTCAGCGGCACTGTCCGCGAGAACATCGCCCTGCATATGCCGGATGTTTCCACGGAGCGGGTGGTGGAGGCGGCCGAGCTGGCCGGCGCCCATGAATTCATCAGCCGCCTCTCCGAGGGCTACGAAACCCGGGTCGGGGAACGGGGCGCCTCGCTCTCCGGCGGCCAGCGCCAGCGCATCGCCATCGCCCGGGCACTGCTGGCGAATCCGCGGATACTGATCTTCGACGAGGCCACCAGTGCGCTCGACTACAAGTCCGAGCGCATCATCCAGGCCAACCTCGATCGCATCTGTTCCGGCCGGACCGTGTTCATGGTGGCGCACCGGCTCTCCGCAGTCCGGCGCGCCGATCTCATTCTGGTGATGGACGAGGGGCGCCTGGTGGAGCAGGGCACCCATGATTCGCTGACGGCCCGGGGCGGCGTCTATGCCTCCCTGTTCCGCGAGGACGGGCTCACATGAGCCGCCTGCGCGCCCGGGCCAGGGAGTGGATGGGCCGCTACCACACCCTGCACCGCGAACACCGAGAGGCGGAGCGGGTCCGGCGCCTGCACCGCCTGGAGCAGGAGTTTCTGCCCCCGTTGCTGGAGATCCAGGAAACCCCGCCCTCGCCCCGCAAGCGCCAGGTGCTCTGGTCGCTGCTGCTGCTGCTGCTGCTGGCGCTGGTGTGGGGCTGGTTCGGGCGCATCAACGTGGTGGCCACCGCCGCGGGTCGGTTCATGCCCGACGGGCGCACCAAGGTGGTGGAGCCGCTGCAGCTGGGCGCGGTGACGGCCATCCGGGTCGAGGTCGGGCAGCGGGTCCGGGCCGGCGAGGTGCTGGTGGAACTCGACACCACGCCCCAGCTGGCGGGGCTGGAAGCGATCGAACGCGCTGTCAGCCTGAATGTTACGCGGCGTGGACGCCTCGACGCGGCGCTGGCCGGACAGGCGCCCATGCCGGCGGGGGACGGAGAGGCGGAAAACCTGCAACACGACATCTGGCAGGCGGAGCTGGACGCCTACCACAGCCAGCGCCGGACAAAGGAGGCCGGTGTCGCGGAGGCTCGTGCCGAGCTCGCCGCCGCGGAGGCCCTGCTCGAACGGAGCAGGCAGACACTGGCCCTGGCCGCCGAACAGGCGCAAAGCGCCGGGGTGCTGGCCGGTCTCGGGGCCATTCCCCGCAACGAATACCTGCGTCTGGAGCGCGAACGGCTGGCCCAGGCCGGAGAGCTTGAGTCGCGGCGGCAGCGCGTCGAACAGCTCACGGCACGGCTCGTCGGGGCGCAACAGGCGCTGGAGCGCCTGGACGCCGAACGCCGCCTGCGGTTGCTGGGTCAGCTGGAGGAGACGCTGAGCCAGTCCTTCGGCCTGGAGGAGAACCGGCGCAAGGTGGAGCACGGCATCGACAGCCACCATCTGCGCGCGCCCGTGGACGGCACGGTGCAGAGCGTGAATCTCACCTCCCTGGGCGAGGTGGTGGCGCCTGGACAGGAGGTGGTGACCATCGTGCCGGAGGAGGTGCCGCTGGTGGTGGAGGTTCAGGTTTCCAACCGCGATGCGGGTTTTGTCGAGGCGGGGCAGCCCGTGGAGATCAAGGTGGACGCCTTCCCCTTCATGCAGTACGGGGTCATACCCGGGCGCCTGGTCTCGCTCAGCCCCGATGTGGAGGAGGGCGCACAGGGACAGACCTACCGGGCCTGGGTGGAGCCGGAGCGCACCGTGCTGCGCTACCAGGGGCGGGAGGTGGGAGTGCGTCCGGGTATGACGGTGGCGGTGGACGTGAACACCGGGGAGCGCCGCATCATCGAATTTTTCCTCTCTCCGCTGATCAAGAACCTCAAGGAAGGGCTTTCAGTGCGCTGAGGGAGAGATCTGTTACGTTACGTTACCCCCGCTGTTACGGACATTCCGGTAACACAGGCGATCCGGTTAACCAGCCAGCGCCAGGCGCCTCAACGCAAGCCCGTGAAAGGTATAAGAATATAAAAATGCCAAATGCTTCTCATATTCTGGCATGTGATGTGCATGCACTAATGCGGCTCCCGGATGGAGCCATTGGTACCCGGGGCGCCCGCCCCGGCGTGCGCACAACCAATGTTTATCAAGGAGGAAAACAACTATGGGTCTTCTGGACGGTCTGTTGGGTGCCCTTCTCGGCGGCGGGACTTCCGCCGAGGACGTCAATTCCGTTCTCGATTCCACCGCGGTCAACGCCGCTGCCCTGAGCAACACGGCAGCCGCCAACGCCGACGTGCTGGTCAACAGCGTGATCAATGGCATGAACACCATGGTCAACACCACGCTGGAGACCACCTTCACCGGGGTTCAGAGCCTGGTCGAGAGCAGCATGGCCGGCAGCGCCGAGGCCATGAACAGCGTGGCCACCAGCGCCATCAGCTTCACCGAGGGCTCCACCGCCAAGACCTGGGACAGTGCCGGGAACCTGGTGCAGGAGACCCAGGCGGTGAGCCACAACGGTGGCGCGGCCATCATGACCGCTTACGCCAGCGACACCCTGGGTCCGCTGATGGCGGGCGTGGGGGCTGGCGTCGACGGCATGATGAGCGGGGTGGGCGTGGGCGCCGGTCAGGCCATGGCCAATCTCGGTGCCGGTATTCCGGCCATGCTGCCGGGTCTGGCCACCTCCCTGGGTGGCGAGATCTCCGCCAGCCTGGGTACCGCCAACCTGCTGGCCGGGACCAGCCTGTAAGCATCCGCTCCCAGGCAGGGCCCGGTGTCAGGCCGGGCCCGACGGGGATGCTCCGGATACCCGAGGTACACTGCCCCGGTGATTCCGGCGTGTTCCCGGCCCACGGGTCCCGTGCTTCTGCCAGCGGCAGGCATGGGGCCTGCGGGCTTAGACTCCCTATCCCTTTTCTTGGACTGGCAGGATAAGAACTCCATGTTGACGGGCTTGTTGGACGCGCTTGGCGGCCTGTTGTCGGCTGTTGGACAGATTCTCGGTGGTTTGCTGGGTGGGCTGGTGCACGGCCTGCAGGGTGGCCTCCAGGGCGGGGGCGGCGCTGCCGCCCCGGACGCCGCTGGCGGGGGCTCAGCCGGAGATGCGGCTGAGGCCACGGTCAGTGGCGTCATTGCCGGGATGTCCGACGCTGCCAACGGGTTGCTCGTGTCCGCCCTGTCCGGAACTGACGCACTGGTGGAGACCGGGGTCGCGGACGGTGCCCGGGCCCTGGGCGAGATGGCCCAGGGTGTCGCGGTGCTGGCCGAGACCACGGTTTCCACCACCTATTTTCCCGACGGCTCGGTTGCCTCCGTGACCGAACACGTCTCCCACGGAGCGGGTGCGGAGTTGATGATGACCTACGTCAGGGAGGTGCTCGCGCCGCAAATGGCCACCCTGGGCGACGGGGTCCAGGACTTCATGCTGCAGACGGGCACCGGCGTTGGTCAGACCCTGGACACCCTCTCCGACTACGACCTGAGCTATGCCTCGACCGCCTATGGAACGACCCGTCTGACCCTGGCGCACGGTTGAGCAGCGGGTACGTGGGCAGGCCCTGCGTCTGAGTACTTTTCAACAGCCATTGAAGGAATCTAATCCTCATGACCCTTGGATTGCTGAACGGACTCGGCGGTCTGTGGAGTGGAATCGCCTCCACGTTCGCCACGGACTCTGGCGTGACAATTGACGGTCATCGGCAGGCACTCAATCTGCAGGGCGGTCTGCTGGTCCTCTCCAGCAGCAGTGCCGCCATGACGGCGGATGGGCGGGTGGATGCCGTTATCGCCGGCATGACTGCCCTGTTGCCGGGCCGCCTGGAGCTCGGTGTGACCAGTGGTGCGGAGTCGGCGATGGGCGGAATCATGGGCAGTGCGGTGAGCCTGGGGCAGCTGGTCGCCGGGAGCGCCGCGCTGACCACCACGGAACGGGAAGAGGTGAGCAATCCCGACGGCAGCACTACCGTTACCATGACCACCCACCATGCTCCCGGCCTGGAGCTGATCCAGGCACAACTCCCCGCCCAGGTGAGCGGACCGGCACAGGCCGCAGCCCTGCGGGCACAGGTGCAACTTGCCGCGGGCGGTACCTTGGCCGCGAACACGCTGGCCGGGTTTTCCGCCGACCTGCCGGAGCAGATTCCAGACTATGTCGCGCTTGGTGCCATGAGCCCCGCACTGGGTGCCGCCCTGGTTCCCGCCTGGCCCTCGCTGTCCTGAACGCCAAGGAATGAGTTGCAGGGCAAGAATTCGATCCCGCAGGGTGGCGGGCAGCGGTGTCTGTGCGTTCGTTACGATCGGAAAGGGGGGGCATGCGGTCGCCTCCATCCGGGGTGGGCGCACTACGGCTGCCGGGAATCGAAAGAGAAACTACGGGGCCTGGCTCATCGGTGCGGCGGCTGCGCTGGCCGGCCTCAGTGCCGCGGTGGGCGCCGCCACCTGGACGGGTGGGTGGATGGACCGGGCGGTCTATGTCGCGCCATCCCCTGCCGGCGACAGGTCGCCGAGGTCTCCGTCCCCGCTCGAGGCGTCTGTCCCTGAGCCGGTTGTCACCGCTGGCGCCAGAGCCGCTCCGCCAACGGTCGTTTCCCACGCCACACCGCCAGGGGACGCCAGGCCCGGTCAGACAGCAGTGAACGCCAAGCGCGGCCAGACGCCCGTGGCTCCCAGCCTGCCGCCACCCCTCCGGATGGCACGGGGCGCACCGGGGCAGGCGCATCCGCTGACCCTGGCCGAGACCTTGGCGCGGATCCGGCGCGAATCCCCGCGCCTGCGCTCCGGTGCCGAGGCCGTGCACAAGGCCGAAGCGGCAAGACTGGGTGCGGGTGCCACCTTCCTGCCCGAACTCGACCTTTCCCTGCAGGCGGTCCACTACAGCAATCTCTCCGCGGACAACATCTCCCTGGTCGGATCGAGCGTTGTCGAGGCGCAGGGTGATTTCTACACCAGCTACGCGTCGCTCTCGGCACAACTCAACCTCTATGCGGGCGGCCGGGACGTGGCGGGTTACCGCGCCGCCGGCGCCGAGTTGACAGCGGCCCGTGCGGATCTGGAACACCTGCGGGCCAACGAGTTTCTGCAGGCGCTGGCGGAGTATGCCGCCCTGCGCAAGGTCCAGCGCGCAACTGCTTCCGCATGGGAGAGCCTGCTGCTGCAGGAGGAGCGGGAGGCGCTGACCCGCACCGGCTACCAGGAGGGTAACTTCGCGCTCATGGATGTCGGCCGGGTGCGGATGGACCTGGCCGGGTTCCAGTCCCGGGTGATGCAGCGTGAGGGGGAGCTGGGGCGTGTGTCCTCGCGGCTGGCGGGCAGCCTGGGGATGGATCTTGCTCCCGGTGAACGACTCGAGGCGGTCAGTGACCTGCCCGCGCCACCGGTGCTCGACGAGGATCTGGTGCGCGTGGCGGTTCAGCATCATCCGGCACTGGCGGCGGCACGGGCCCGTGTCGAAGTCGCCCGTGAGGGAGTGAGTGCCGCACGCAGCGGGTTCCTCCCGAAAGTCTCCCTGGTGGCCAACTACAACTGGCTGGGGCAGGATGGCGGGAGCCTGCCCCAGGCTCTGCGTGCAACCCGCGCCAACGATTTCACGGTGGGGGTGGTTGTGCAGCAGCGGCTGGGAACGTTCGTCCGGGAAACTGCGGCCCTGAAGCAGGCACGAGCCGCGCTGCGCGAGGCCGAGGCCCAGCAGCGGGCACTGCGGTTCAAACTGCAGGAGCTGGCACGGGAAGCCATGGGCAACCTGGAAACCGCGCGGACCGAGGCCGACCTCGCCCGGCAGGTGGAGGAGGAGGCGCACCGCTTGTGGCGCCTGCAGCGCGCCCAGGTGCGTTATGGCCACAGTGACGCCCGTGAGGAGAAGGTCATGGCGGCGGAACTGGCGGAACGCACGCTGGAGCGGCTGGCACGGGAAACCGATTATCGCCTTGCCGCCTGGACGGCCTACGCCGCGCTCGCACCGGAGCGTTTCGTTAAGGAGCTTCAGCGGCGCGCCAGTCAGCCCGGGCAGGTGCTGCCACATCCATCGGCGCCCGAGTTGCGGCAGGCGGCTGCCGGTGGGCCCTGACCGGTCGCCGGGACGATCCGACGGAGTCCGGGGAGCGTAACTGACGGAATCCGCGCCCATCCCGATCAACCGCCCGACCGGATTTACGCATCCCCCGCCGGCGTGCAGCAGGATGTGGCTTGAAGTATCATTTCACCCTTCCCGTTGCCACCGTCGTCAGGTTCCAGAGAATCCCATGCTGCTGCTCCCCGGAAGTCCCGCGCTCTCTCCCTTCCGCCTGGAGAGGTTGTTGGACGCATTGCGTGAACAGGTCCCGGCGGTCCGTGCCGTCACGACCCGCTACATCCATTTCGCCGACTGCGACCGGACCCTGGCGGGAGCGGAGCGCGCGGTGCTCGATCGGCTGCTCACCTACGGACCGCGCGCCGAGGCCAGCGCGCCGGAAGGCCGGCTGTTCCTGGTGGTGCCCCGGCCGGGAACCCTCTCTCCCTGGTCCACCAAGGCCACCGACATTGCCCGCAACTGCGGCCTGAAGGGCATCCACCGGATCGAGCGCGGCATCGCCTATTACCTGGAGGTGGCCGGCACCCTGGAGAGCGGCGAGGCCGCGCGCGTCCATGCGCTGCTCCACGATCGCATGACCGAGGTGGTGCTCGAATCCCTGGACGAGGCCGAGGTGCTGTTCCGCCACGCCGACCCCGCCCCGCTCACCTGCGTGGATGTGACCGAGGGCGGGCGCGAGGCGCTGCTGGCGGCCAACCGGGACCTCGGCCTGGCGCTGGCGGAAGACGAGATCGACTACCTGGTGGAGAGCTTCCGCGAGCTCGGACGCAACCCGAGCGACGTGGAACTGATGATGTTCGCCCAGGCCAACTCCGAGCACTGCCGCCACAAGATCTTCAACGCCGACTGGGTCATCGACGGCCAGCCCCGGGAGCAGGGCCTGTTCGCCATGATCCGCAACACCCACCGCTGCAACCCCCAGGGCATCCTGTCCGCCTACAAGGACAATGCCGCGGTCATCGAGGGGCGCCGCGCCGGGCGCTTCTTCCCCGATCCGGAAACGGGGCGCTACACCGCCCACAGGGAGGATGTGCACATCCTCATGAAGGTGGAGACCCACAACCACCCCACCGCCATCTCGCCCTTCCCGGGGGCGGCGACCGGATCGGGCGGCGAGATCCGCGACGAGGGCGCCACCGGGCGCGGCTCCAAGCCCAAGGCGGGGTTGACCGGGTTTTCGGTCTCCAACCTGCGCATCCCCGGTTTCGAGCAGCCCTGGGAGGAGGATTTCGGCCGTCCCGGGCGCATCGTGCCGGCGCTGGACATCATGCTGGAAGGGCCCATCGGGGGCGCCTCGTTCAACAACGAGTTCGGCCGGCCCAACCTGTGCGGCTATTTTCGCACCTACGAGGAGCGGGTGCCGGGGCCGGGCGGCGAGGTGCTGCGCGGCTATCACAAGCCCATCATGATCGCGGGCGGCTACGGCAACATCCGCGCCGATCACGTGGCCAAGGGGGAGATCCCCCCCGGCGCGCCCATCGTGGTCCTGGGCGGCCCGGCCATGCTCATCGGGCTGGGCGGCGGAGCGGCCTCCTCCATGGCCTCGGGAGAGAGCCAGGAGGATCTCGACTTCGCCTCGGTCCAGCGCAGCAATCCGGAGATGGAGCGCCGGGCCCAGGAGGTGATCGACCGCTGCTGCGCCCTGGGCGATGACAACCCGATTCTTTCGATCCACGACGTGGGCGCCGGCGGGCTCTCCAATGCCCTCCCGGAGCTGGTCAACGACAGCGGCCGCGGCGGGCGCTTCGAGCTGCGGGCGGTGCCCAACGACGACCAGGGCATGTCGCCCATGGAGATCTGGTGCAACGAGGCCCAGGAGCGCTACGTCCTGGCCGTGCATCCCGAACACCTGGAGCGGTTCCAGGCCCTGTGCGAGCGCGAGCGCTGTCCCTATGCCGTCATCGGCGAGGCGACCGCGGAGCAGACGCTGGTGCTGGGTGACGGCCACTTCGACAACACGCCCATCGACCTGCCGCTCGGCGTGCTGTTCGGCAAGCCGCCGAAGATGCTGCGCGACGTGCACCACCACCCGTTCCACAAGCCGGAGTTCCAGACCGCCGGCCTGGACCTGAAGGAGGCGGCCTACCGGGTGCTGCGTCTGCCCGCCGTGGCCGACAAGACCTTCCTCATCACCATCGGCGACCGGTCCATCACCGGCCAGGTGGTCCGCGACCAGATGGTCGGACCGTGGCAGGTGCCGGTGGCGGACGTGGCGGTGACCACCACCAGCTACGACGCCTACACCGGGGAGGCCATGGCGATGGGGGAGCGCACCCCGATCGCCACGGTGCACCCGGCGGCCTCGGCGCGCATGGCCGTGGGCGAGGCCCTGACCAACATCGCCGCGGCGAGCATCGACGCCATCGCCGATGTCAGGCTGTCGGCCAACTGGATGGCGGCGGCCGGATTCCCGGGCGAGGATGCCGGACTCTACGAGATGGTGCGCAGCGTCGGGCTCGATATGTGTCCGGAGCTCGGCATCGCCATTCCGGTGGGCAAGGACTCCATGTCCATGCAGACGGTCTGGGAGCAGGGCGGCGAGGAGCGGCGCATGGTGGCGCCCCTGTCGCTCATCGTCACGGCCTTCGCGCCGGTGGCGGATGTGCGCCACACCCTCACGCCACAGCTGCGCACCGATCGCGGCGACACCGACCTCATCCTGGTGGACCTGGGGCGCGGCGCCAACCGCCTCGGCGGCTCCGCCCTGGCCCAGGTCTACCGCCAGGCGGGACACCACGCGCCCGACCTGGATCACCCCCAGGCGCTGAAGGCCTTGTTCGAGGCGGTCCAGGGGCTGAATGCCGAGCGGCTGCTGATCGCCTACCACGACCGGAGCGACGGCGGGCTGTTCGCCACTGTCTGCGAGATGGCCTTCACCGGCCACACCGGTGTGCAGGTGGCCCTGGATCCGCTCGGGGACGATCTCGCCGCGGCGCTGTTCAACGAGGAGCTGGGCGCGGTGCTGCAGGTGCGCCACTGCGATACCGACACGGTGCTGGAGTGGCTGCGCCGCGCCGGTCTGACCCAGTACACCCATGTCATCGGCGCCCTGCGCGAGGATGACCGGGTCGTTTTCACCCACGGACACCGGGAGGTGATCTCCGAGCGGCGGGTGGACCTGCATCGGGCCTGGTCCGAGACCAGTTACCGCATGCAGCGGCTGCGCGACAATCCGGAGTGCGCCCTGCAGGCCTACGATGCCCTGCTCGATGAGACGGATCCGGGTCTCGGCGCCACACCCGCCTTCGATCCCGATCTGGACGTGGCCGGCCCCTGCATCGCCACGGGTGTGCGCCCGGCGGTGGCCATCCTGCGCGAACAGGGGGTCAACGGGCAGCTGGAGATGGCGGCGGCCTTCGATCGGGCCGGCTTCGATGCCGTCGACGTCCACATGAGCGATATCCTCGAGGGGCGGCTGGATCTCTCCGCCTTCAAGGGGGCGGTGGCCTGCGGCGGCTTCTCCTACGGCGACGTGCTCGGTGCCGGCGAGGGCTGGGCCAAGTCCATCCTCTTCAATCCGCGGGCCCGGGAAGTCTTCGCCGCCTTCTTCCAGCGTACGGACACCTTCGCGCTGGGGGTGTGCAACGGCTGCCAGATGCTCTCCAACCTGCACGAGCTGATACCCGGCACGGAGCTCTGGCCCCACTTCGTGCGCAACGCCTCCGAGCAGTTCGAGGCGCGCACCAGCCTGGTGGAGGTGATCGATTCCCCCTCCCTGTTCCTGGCGGGCATGGCCGGTTCACGACTTCCCATCGCCGTGGCCCATGGCGAGGGACGGGCCGAGTTCCGCGCCGCCGCCGACCTGGCGCGGGCCCGGGAATCGGGGCTGGTGGCGCTGCGCTACGTGGACAACCGGGGCCGGGCGACGGAGCGCTATCCCGCCAACCCCAACGGCTCCCCCGAGGGCGTTACCGGCATGACCACCGCCGACGGCCGCTTCACCATCATGATGCCCCACCCGGAGCGGGTATTCCGCAGCGTCACCAACTCCTGGCACCCGGACGACTGGGGCGAGGACGGCCCCTGGCTGCGCATGTTCCGCAATGCCCGGGTCTGGGTCGACTGAGGCGGGCGGCGGGGCGGGGATAGACGCCAAGGGATTCGACCCCGGTCCGCGGAGACGCCGGGGGATGGCGAAGGTCCGCGTGGTTGAATGCGTGAATGCGTGAATGCGTGAATGCGTGAATGCGTGAATGCGTGAATGCGTGAATGCGTGATGCGTGATGCGTGAGTGCGAGTAGGGCAGGATTCATCCGGCCGGGCAGGGTGTCGAATCCGGTGCCGTTGTGCGGATGAATCCGCACCTACAACCCTTATCCCTTATCCCTTATCCCTCGTCATCCCGACAGCGGTAGGGTGAGGGTGAACAGCGCGCCGCCGTCGGGGCCGTTCGCAGCCTCCAGGGTGCCACCGTGGTGTTCCACAATCTCGTAGCAGATCCAGAGTCCGAGGCCGGTACCCTGTCCCGGGTCCTTGGTGGTGTAGAAGGGTTCGAAGATATGGGGCAGGTCGCGCGCGGCCAGGCCCGGACCATTGTCACGAACCCGCAGCCAGGCGTGGCCTGACCCGCTGGTGGCGTCAATCCGTATCAGGGGACGGGCATGCCCCGCCGTCGCATCCACCGCGTTCTGCACCAGGTTCACCAGCACCTGGTGCAGCTGGCCGGCATTACCGAACACCACCAGCCGCTCGGGCAGGTCCAGTTCCACCTCCGGACGCTGCTCCAGACCTTTCACCACCCAGTGCACGGCGGTGGTGGCGATCGCGGCCAGGTTCACCGGTTCCGGTTCCTCCCCACCGCGCAGCGAGAGGTGGCGCAGGCTGCGGATGATCTCGCCAATCCGCGTGGCCCCCTCCACCATGCCGTCCACCAGCGAGGGTAGGTCGTCCAGGATGTCGTCTATGTCCAGTGCCCGGCGCTGGTGTTCCAGCACCGGTGGTTCGACGCCGCGGTGGACGAGTCCCAGGTAGTCCCGCAGGGCGTGGGTGTAGCGGCGCAGGATATGGGCGTTGCCGTAGACGAAGCTCACCGGGTTGTTGAGCTCGTGGGCCACGCCCGCCACCAGCCGGCCGAGGGAGGCCATCTTCTCCGACTGCAGGATGCGCTGCTGGGCCTGCTGCAGTTCGTGGTGGGCACGATTCAGCCGCCGGTAGGCGCGGCGCAGCTCGCCCACCGGGCGCCCCACCAGCACCAGCCCCACCGCGTCTCCCCGGGGATCACGGCGCAGGGCGCAGTTGAGGATCACCGGCTCACTGGCGCGGCCGGCATGGTCGAGCAGACGCACCTCCCTTTCACAGGCCGAGGGGCGCTCGGGCAGCTCCGGCCAGAAGGTCGTCAGGTGGCGTGACTCGGGCGCCAGGAGATCCGCCATGTTCAGCCCGATGACCTCGGCGCCGGTGCGCCCAGTGAGGCGGGTGAAGGCGTGGTTGACCTGTTGTACCCGCCCATCCGGAGCACAGACGACGATGACCTCGGAGATGGAGGCAAGAACGCTCTCGATGAACTGTTGCGCCTCGCGCAGGCTGTGATTCTGGCGTTCCAGCTCAATCTCGCGCTCGATGAGCTCCGCCTGGACCCCCTCCACCCGGAAAATCTCGCGCAGCCAGCCGGTATCCACGGGCGGGGCGTCCGGGTCGAACAGCGCTGCCAGCACTGCCTCACGCCTGTCCTGATCGGAGCTCATTCAAACCCCTCCTGCGGCGCCCGGTGCGCCGGCTCAATTGATCCGCTCGAGCCCGTAGCGCTGCAGCTTGCCGCGCAGTCCAACCCGGGAGAGGCCGAGCGCCCGGGCGGCGCGGCTGATGTTCCAGCCGTGCCGGCGCAGGGTGTCGCGGATGATCCCTTCCTCGAAGCTCTCCACCTGTTCCTTCAGTGACAGGCCTTCGGTGAGCGTCGGGCCCAATGGCTGCGCACTGCCCATGGCGGTGGCAACCCCGGCGCTGCCGAGGCGGGGCGAGAGGAGATCGGGACCCAGCACAGGTCCATCGGCCAGAGCCACCATGCGCTGGATCTCGTTCTGCATCTCCCGCACGTTGCCGGGCCAGGCATAGGAGCTGAACCGTGCCAGGACCGTATCGCTGAAGGCGGTGATGCGTTTGTGGAAGGAGGCCGCCGTCCGCTCCAGGAGATGGGCGGCCAGGAGGGGGATGTCCATCGGCCGGCTGCGCAGCGGGGGGAGGTGCAGGGGAAAGGCGCCGAGGCGGTAGTAGAGATCGGGGCGGAAACGCCGTTCGGCGACAGCGGCCTCCAGATCGCAGTTGGTGGCCGCGATGACGCGCACATCCACCCGTCGCCGGCGGGAGTTGCCCAGTGGCCGTATTTCCCCCTCCTGCAGGACCCGCAACAGCTTGACCTGGAAGGTCAGCGAGGTCTCGCCGATCTCGTCCAGGAAGATGCTGCCGTCATCGGCCTGTTCGAACAGCCCGATGCGATCCTCGTAGGCGCCGGTGAAGGCGCCCTTCTTGCAGCCGAACAGCTCGCTCTCCAGCAACTGATCCGGCAGCGCGCCGCAGTTCTCGGCCACGAAGGCGCCCTCGCGACGCGGGCTGCTGTAGTGGATGGCCCGGGCCAGCAGATCCTTGCCCGTACCGGATTCGCCGGTGATGAGCACCGGGATGTCGTACTCGGCGATGCGCATCGCCAGGCTGCACAGGCGCGCCAGCGGACTGTCGGGTGCGTGGATGATGCTCTTGAAGGCGTAGTGGTGCTGCAGGAGCCGGCGTTTCTCGGCGATGGTTTGCTGCAGGGCGGGGGCGGCCCGCTTGAGCTCCACGCTCACGTTCTGGTTGTCCTGCTGCAGGCGGAACAGCTCGGCCGCACCGCGCACCACTTCCAGCAGCCGGTCAGGCTCCCAGGGCTTGGTCAGGTACTGGTAGATGCCGGCCTCGTTCACGCCGGCAATGATGTTCTCGGAGTCGGAGTAGCCGGAGATGATCAGCCGGACGGGGTCCGGCCAGCAATCGCGGACGCGCTTGAGAAAGTCCACCCCGGATTCCCCCGGCATCCGCTGATCGCACAGGATGACGTGGATCAGCTCGTTGTTGAGCAGGGCCTCGGCATCGGCGGCACTGGAGGCGGTGAGGGTGTCGAACTCCTCCCTGAGAACACGGTGGATGGCTTCCTGCGAACGCACCTCATCATCGACGATGAGCACGCACGGGCGGCTTTTCATCGGTACTGATCTCCTGGACGCGGACGGGGTTGGCGCACGCCAAGAGCCATATGTGGATTTTATGGCACGGACAGAGAATGCCTATGGCTGGAGATGGTCGCCATGACCTGGGTCAAAGGAGTTGGAAGCGATGAGGCGGCAGTGCAGGAGGGGCTCATCCGCACGCCGGCAGCGGGGTCCGATACTTCCGTGGGCGCGGATGAAGCCGGCCCTGCACCGCGGCCGGGCTATCCCCCGAACAGTTTCCTGAGAAATCCGCGCCGGTCGGTGGCGGGGCGGGGATCACGTGATTTCGCCACTGTCTGTCCCGGTTCCTCGGCACGGGTTTCGAGCAGGGTGGCCACGGCGGTGCGGGCGCTCGCCCGGGCGGCCTCCTGGTCGGGGAATCCGGACATGGGAGAGGCCAGCGACAGGGCGAGGTAGGCACCGAGCACCTCATCCCGCGAACTGAGGAAGCGTTCGCTGCGGCCGGCCAGCTCGAGTTGGAGATCGCCGCCCTCGGGGGGCAGCGCGGGCGCCTCCGGAAGACGGGGGAACAGGACCAGGTTCATGAACCAGGGGGTGATGAGCACGCCGGCCCACCAGGGTCCATGGGCCCGGAAGCCGATGGACTCCACGGCCAGGTCCGGCCGGTAGATGGGCAGATCGCGCATGCGCGTCTCACCGATGAGGCGGAAGCGCGCCTCCAGCTCCAGGCTCAGCTGCTCCGGATCGGCAAAGGGTTCGTTCTGGTTCATGGCCACGGAAACAAAGGGGGCGCCGTCATGGCGCCCCCCGATTCTACCGCCTCGGTGCCCCCCGCGTCTGCTCCGGTGCGGTGGCTCGCGGCGCCTGCCGGTTCAACGGCAGGGCGCCACGTTACAGGCACGCCGGGAGCCGTGAGCGCTTCACGCCGCCGAGCAGCGCGGCGTGAAGCGCCGGGGCCGGTGGCCCAGGCGCTCGAGTTCCTCCAGCACGTTGCCCAGCAGCTCGTCGCGGCGCGCGCCCACGGTGTGGGTGAGCTCGAGGCCGGTGGCCAGGGATTCGGGCTCGATGCCGTGGATGACGACCTCCCCGGGATACTCCCCGGTCAGGCGCAGCGAGGCGAGCACGTCGGACAGGGCCACCTGGTGGGGCGAGACCTTGTTCATGAAGAAGGCGGGCACCGCATTCCCCGTCAACCTCACCAGGGTGCCCGGGGTCTTCCCGGTCTTCACCGCGTCCACCACGATGAGCACATCGCACTCGGCGATGGGCTCCAGCAGCTCCATGCCCGACGTGCCGCCGTCGATCACCTCCACGTTGCCGTCGAAGCTGAAATCCCGGGCCAGGCGCGCGGCCAGCCGTGCGCCCACCCCCTCGTCGCTGAGCAGAATGTTGCCCAGTCCCAGCACCAGGACGCGTGGTCCCTGACCGCTTGGGATGTCGGCGGTCACAGGGCCCGCACCTTGATCAGCTCGTTGTTCTCCGTGTCCACCAGGTGCACGGCGCAGGCCAGGCAGGGATCGAAGGAGTGGACAGTGCGCAGCACCTCGAGCGGCTTGTCGGGATCGGCTATGGGGTTGTCGAGGAGGGATGCCTCGTAGGGGCCGATGGCATCGTTCTCGTCCCGGGGACCGGCGTTCCAGGTGGTGGGGACCACCGCCTGGTAGTTCTTGATTTTGCCGTTCTCGATCACGATCCAGTGGGACAGCATGCCCCGCGGCGCCTCGTGGAAGCCGAAGCCGCGGATTTCACCCTTCGGGAATACCGGGCGGTTGAAGGTGTCCAGGTCGCCGCTGGCGATGTTGTCCATGAGCAGCTGCCACTGCTCGTTGAGGGCATCGTAGAGCACCGCGGCGCGGACCGCCCGGGCGGCATGGCGGCCGATGGTGGAGTGGAGCGCCGCGACGGGAATCTCGCTGCCGGCGACGGTTCCGGCCAGGTTCAGCGCGTAGTCGAGCCAGTGCTTGGTGGAACCGTGCCCGGCGGCCGCCATGGCCAGGACGTTGGCCAGCGGGCCCACCTGGGCGCGCTCGTCATAGAAGGTGGGCGCCTTCACCCAGGAGTACTTGCCGTCGTCCTGGAAGTCGGTGTACTGGGGAATGGTCTCGCCCTCGTAGGGGTGCAGCGCGCCTTTCCCGCCCTCGTACCAGGCGTGCTTGACGCTCTCCTTCACCCCCTGCTCGAAATAGGCGTCGTTGTAGCTGGTCACGGCCTTGAAGGTGGAGAGATCGCCGCCCTGGATGTAGCCGCCGGGCAGGGCGAACTTTGTCCCCTTGGTGTCCAGGGGCATGTCCGGCACCGACAGGTAGTTGGTGATTCCGGCACCGTACCCGGTCCAGTCGGCATAGAGGGCACCGATGGCCGCCACGTCCACCAGGTAGGCGTTGCGCACGAAGGCGCCGATCTCGTCGATGAGCGTCTTGATGTAGGCGAGCCGCTCCATCCCCAGGGTGGAGGGGCTGTCGAGGTTGATGGCGTTGGCCACGCCGCCCACGGCCAGGTTCTGGATGTGGGGGGTCTTGGAGCCGAGGATGGTGACGATCTTGTTGGCCTTGCGCTGGTACTCGAGCGCCTGCAGATAGTGGGCCGCGGCCAGCAGGTTGACCTCCGGCGGCAGCTTCATGGCCGGGTGGCCCCAGTAGCCGTTGGCGAAGATGCCGAGTTGGCCGGAGCTGACGAAGGTCTTGAGCCGGTCCTGGACGGCGCGCATCTCCTGTTCGCTGTTGAGATGCCAGTCCGAGAGGCTCTGGGCCAGCTGGGCCGCCTGCTTCGGGTCGGCGTCCAGCGCCGAGACGATGTCCACCCAGTCCAGCGCCGATAGGTGGTAGAAGTGGACGATGTGATCATGCAGCGCATGGGCCGCCATGATCATGTTGCGGATGTACTGGGCGTTGAGCGGCACCTCCAGGTCGAGCGCGTTCTCCACCGCGCGCACCGAGGTGATGGCGTGCACCGTGGTGCACACGCCGCAGATGCGCTGGGTGAATACCCAGGCGTCGCGCGGGTCGCGGCCCTGCAGGATGAGCTCGATGCCGCGCCACATCTGGCCCGAGGCCCAGGCCTTGGAGACCTTGCCTTCATTGATCTCGCAGTCGATGCGGAGGTGGCCTTCGATGCGGGTGACAGGATCGACGATGATGCGGTTGGTCATGGTTCCCCCAAGTGTTCAGTCGGCTGCCATCACGCGTGTTTGGCCAGCACGGGAAGCTTCTTCACGAATACCAGGTAGAGCAGGATCTCGATGGAAAAGATGCCCACGGTCACGAGCATCTCCGGCACCGACGGGAAGTAGTGCCAGGTGCCGTTCACCGGTTCATAGCCCACCAGGTAGGAGTTGATGCGGAACATGATGCCGGCCATGAGCAGGGTCACCGCCGCGACGAACTGCGCCTGGGCGCTGCGCCGGGCCTGCTGGCGGGCCAGCAGGGCCAGGCCGCCCATGAACAGCGCCGATTCCAGCAGGAACATATTGGCCCGGAGATCGCCGGCGAAGGCATGACCGAGGGCGCCGCGGAACAGCAGGTCGCCGAAGCGCACCGCCAGAAAGATGGCGCCCACCACCAGGATGACCCGGTTGAGCCGACCCATAAGGCCGGTCTCCAGTTGCCGGCGCAGGCCGAGCGCCGAGAGCACCGACTCGAAGGGCACCAGCGCCAGGCCCATGAGAATGGCCGAGCTCAGATAGAGCAGGGGCAGGAACTGGGTCTGCCACAGGGGGGAGACCTTGTGGCCCAGGATGACGATGGCGGTGCCGAGGGACGACTGGTGCATGGTGGGCAGCAGCACGCCCAGGGCGATGATGATGAACAGTACCCGGCTCAGCTTTTCGCGGGCGTTGTGGAGGCCGAAGCGCTCCAGGAAGGTGGGCGCGAATTCGATCCAAAGCACGGTGATGTAGCCGGCCACGCACAGCGCGATCTCCCACATCACCGAGTTGGGCTGGGCGTACCAGGGCAGGAACAGGTTGTAGAAGTTCCAGTAGCGGCCCAGGTCGAACATCACCGCGACGCCGGCGAGCGTATAGCCGAACAGGCTCGCCATGACCGCCGAGCGGACGATGGGGTGATACTCGCCGCGGTTGAGGATGTAGACGATGAGCGACACCGCGTAGCCGGCGCAGCCGAAGGCCGTGCCGATGACGATGTCGATGATCACCCAGATACCCCAGGGATAGCCGTCGTTCAGGTTGGTGACCGCCCCCAGTCCATAGACGAACCGGCCGGCCAGGAGCGCCAGGGCAATCGCTGCGAGGAAGGCCAGGACCAGGAACGGGACCGTGACCAGGCGGCCGCCGACGGGTGCGTGTGCGTGGGCGCTCATGTCTCCTTCTCCTCCTTCTTCGCGGCGGCGTCCGGTGCCGCGTCCTCGTCGGTGAACAGGGGGTCGTCGGCCTGGTTCCGCTTGATGTTCCGCCGCGCCAGGAAAACGAGGCCTCCGAGCAGGAGGGCCGGTCCGGCCATCCCCTTGTAGAGGGTGTGCTGGACACCCTCGGAAAGGGTGGGATAGCCGATGTCGGGTACGTTGGTGGGCAGGCCCAGCTTGTCGAAGGGAACGCCCGAGAGGTACATCACCTGGGTTCCGCCCAGTTCCTTGTCGCCGTAGAGGTGGTGCTGGTACTCGCCCACTGTGGCCACGTTGGCGGGGCGATCGGAGCCGATCTCGCCACGCGGGAACTCCAGCTCGGTTCCCGGCGCCGCTGCCAGTCGGCGCTGCGCCTCCGCCTTGAGCTGCTCCACGGGACCGAACAGGGAGGCGCCGGTGGGACAGACGTCACAGCAGGCCGGTATGCCGCCCTCGGCCAGCAGGTGGCTGCAGAGCTGGCACTTGCCGATCTGTCCGAAAGGATCGTCATAGTCGTAGCGTGGGACGCCGAAGGGGCAGGAGTAGACGCAGTAGCGGCAGCCGATGCAGAGGCTCGGATCGTGGCTCACCAGCCCGGTGAGATGATCTTTGTGCATCGCCGAAACCGGGCAGGCGGAGACGCAGGAGGGATCCACGCAGTGCAGGCAGTGGCGCTTGACGAAGGCGTAGCCGTTCTCGACCCGATCCTTCTCGGCCCGGGTGCCGTTCACGTAGGCCTTGATGATGTTGTAGGTGGTGGGCGAGAGATCCAGTGGCGTGTCCCAGGTGCCGGTGTTCCACTCGCCGCCCTCGGGCAGCCGCTCCGGAGGGAGGTCGTTGGCCTCCTTGCAGGCGCTCATGCAGGCCTTGCAGCCGATGCACAGGGTCGAGTCGTAGAGCATGCCGATGGCCTGCGGCGGCATCGATTTCGGCTCGCGCATCAGCGCGGCCTGGCCCGCGGCGGGGGCCGACGCCGCCAGTGCCGCTGTCGCCTTGAGAAAATCGCGTCGTTTCATGGCCGCACCCCCGTCAATCCGACTTGCCGGACTCGGCGTGTTCGCCGGTCTCGGCCTGCTCGGCCTTGCCCAGGCGGCTGGCAAAGACGGCTCCGGCGCCGATGGCCGCCCCGCCGAGCCCCGCGGCCAGCGCGGCGGCTCCCGGGGTGATCCCCTGGCCCTTGTCCTCGGCGATGCGGGCGAAGGCGGTGGGCGGAGACACCGTCTTCAGCTCGGCCAGGGCATGGATGGGCTTGGTGAAGCCGACGCCCTCCTCGGTGCAGCCGAAGCAGGGGTGGCCGGTGCCCACCGGCCAGGCGCCGGGGCCCACGTCGCCGAACAGGATGGTGGGGCAGTTGGCGTAGGTCTCGGGACCCTTGCAGCCGATCTTGTACAGGCACCAGCCCTGGCGATGGCCCTCGTCCCCGAACTCCAGGGCGAAGCGGCCGGCGTCGAAGTGGGGCCGGCGTTCGCAGTTCTCGTGGATGAGGCGGCTGTAGGCGAACTTCGGCCGGTTCTTGTGGTCCAGTTCCGGCAGCTTCCCGAAGGTGATGAAATGCAGCACCGTGGCGAGGAAGTTGTAGGGGTTCGGCGGGCAGCCGGGAATGTTGAGTACCGTCTTGTCGGTGAGGATTTTCTGCACTCCGACCGCGCCGGTGGGATTGGGTCCGCTGGAGGGGATGCCGCCCCAGGAGGCGCAGGAGCCGATGGCGATGATCGCCGCCGCGCCGGCCGCGGCCTCCATGACGTGCTCCTGCATGGTGCGGTTGGCCACCTTGCAGTAGATGCCGCCGTCCTTGGTGGGGATGGAGCCGTCCACCACCAGCACATAGTTGCCGCGGTTGGCCTCCATGGAAGCGTGCCGCGCCGCCTCCGCCTGCTGGCCCGCGGCGGCCTGCAGGGTTTCGTTGTAATCCAGCGAGATGGCTTCAAGGATCAGGTGTTCGAGGGTGGGATGGGTGGAGCGCAGCAGCGATTCGGTACAGCCGGTGCACTCCTGGGCCGACAGCCAGACGACCGGCGGCCGCCCGGGTGCGGTGGCCGCCTCGGCGATGCGCACGCCCAGGGCGGGCGAGAGGCCCAGCGTGGCCGCCACCCCGGTACAGAACTGGATAAATTCCCGGCGGCTGACCCCCCCGATACCACTGTTCAGTTCACCATCCATTGTCATGCTCCGCGCGTTGGTCGCGGCGGCGGTACAGGCCGCGACGGCTAATCACCGATGATCGCAATGGTATTTGCAAAGGCCATACCAGAGTAATCAGCTGCGTGACCTGGCAGAGAAAGTGTCAGTGAAACAGCCGGATAGCTCTGGGCGGATAAGATTGGGGGGGCGAGAGGGGTGGTAAGCGAGTTTGCAGGTGTAACAAGGGGGTTTTCATCAGTCCGCTCCGGCGGGGCGCGCCGGAGCGGTTCCTGGTGCAAGCCTCAGTCGCCCTGTTCGAGCCGATTGCGTCCGGCCCAGTCCTGGGCGAACTGGCGGGCGGAGCGGCCGCTGCGGGAGCCGCGGGCCAGGGCCCACTGCAGGGCGGCGCGGCGGATGGGCTCGGACTCCGAGCAGTCCACCTGGTAGACGTCGAGCCAGTGGAAGACGATGTCCAGGTACTGATCCTGGTTGAAGGGGTAGAAGGAGAGCCACAGCCCGAAGCGCTCGGAGAGGGAAATCTTCTCCTCCACCGCCTCGCCATGGTGGATCTCGGTCTCCACCACCCGCGCCTCGAGGTTCTCGTGCATGTATTCGGGCAGCAGGTGGCGGCGGTTGGAGGTGGCGCAGATGAGGAGGTTTTCGGGCGGGGCGGCCACCGAGCCGTCGAGCAGGCTCTTCAGCGCCTTGTAGCTGGCGTCGTCGGCCTCGAAGGAGAGATCGTCGGAAAAGATAAGGAAGCGCTCGGGCCGGCCGCGCAGCTGCTCGGCGATCTCGGGCAGATCCTCCAGGTGGGGCTTGTCCACCTCCACCAGGCGCAGCCCGCGTTCCGCGTAGGCATGGAGCAGGGCCTTGATGAGGGAGGACTTGCCGGTGCCGCGGGAGCCCCACAGCAGGACATTGTTGGCCGGCAGGCCGGCGACGAACTGGCGGATATTGCGCTCCAGCGCCTGCTTCTGGGGCTCGATATCACGCAGGTCCTCGAGCCGGATGGGGTGGGGCTGCAACACCGGCTGCAGGTGGCCATGTCCGCCCCGACGCCGCCAGCGGTAGGCGGTGGCGCACCAGTCCGTGTCCGGCGCGCCGGCGGGCAGCAGCTGCTCGAGGCGCGCCAGCAGTTCCTCGGCGCGGTCGATGAGTCGGTCCAGGTCGGCCATGTGTTCTTCCTCCGGTGGATCCTCTGCGCTAGTGGAACCTCTGCGATGCGGCGCTTTGTGCTGCAAAAATAATGCATCCACAGAGGGCACAGGGAACACAGGGTTGGAGTGTACGGACCGGGCCAGGTGTTTGCATCACCCCGGATGGTCGGCATCGTTCGGGGCCTGATGCTCTTGAAGGATTACCTTCTCCGTGTGCTCTGTGACCTTTGTGGTCAGATGTCCTCTATGGCTAATCATCCAGCCGCGGCTGGATGCGCACGGTCTTCACGGCGTTGCCGGTGGTCTGGACGATCTCGATGGGGTAGCCCGCCAGCTTGAGGCTGGTCCCGGCTTCCGGGATGTCCTCCAGGTACTCCAGCACCAGGCCGTTGAGGGTCTTGGGGCCGTCGGTGGGCAGATCCAGACCCTCCAGCCGGTTCAGTTCGCGGATGGTCACCCCGGCGTCCACCAGCAGGCTGCCGTCATCCTGGGGGTGGATGTCGCGGCTCAACGCCGAGACGTCGGTGGTGAACTCGCCGATGATCTCCTCGAGGATGTCCTCCAGGGTCACCAGGCCCTGGATGTCGCCGTACTCATCCACCACCAGGCCGATGCGGCGGCGGCTGCGCTGGAAGTTCAGCAGCTGTCGGTGCAGCGCCGTGCCCTCGGGGACGTAGTAGGGCTCGCGCACCAGCCCGATGAGCTGCTCCTTGTCGAAGACGCTGGTGCCGAGCAGCGACAGCACGTTGCGGGCATGGAGTACGCCCACCACGTCGTCGATGCTGTCGCGGTAGACGGGCAGCCGGGTGTGCTGGCAGTGGACCAGCTGCTCCAGGATATCCTCCCACTCATCCTCCAGATCGATGCCCACCACCTCGTTGCGGGGCACCATGATGTCCTCCACCGTCACCTTCTCCAGGTCGAGGATGTTGAGCAGCATCTCCTGGTGGCGCCGGGGGATGAGAGCGCCGGCCTCGTTGACCACCGTGCGCAGCTCTTCGCTGCTGAGGCTGTGGCTGGGCGCCTGTTCGGCGGAGACGCCGATCACCCGCAGGACGCCGTTGGCCAGCATGTTGACCGCCCACACCAGGGGGTAGAGCAGCCGCTGGAGCAACATCAGCACGGCGCTGGCGGGGAAGGCCACCCGCTCGGGGTGCAGGGCGGCGACGGTCTTGGGGGCCACCTCGGCGAAGATTAGGATTACCAGGGTCAGGAGACCGGCGGCGATGGCGATGCCCGCCTCGCCGAACAGGCGCAGGGCGATGACCGTGGCGATGGAGGAGGCGAGGATGTTGACGAAGTTGTTGCCGATGAGGATGAGCCCGATGAGACGGTCGGGCCGCTCCAGCAGGCGCTGGGCGCGCTGAGCGCCGCGCAGCTTCTTTTCCGCCAGGTGGCGCAGACGATAGCGGTTCAGCGACATCATCCCCGTCTCGGAGCCGGAAAAGAAAGCGGACAGGATGATGAGAACCAGCAGTGCGCCGAACAGGACGCTCAGGGGGGCATCGCTCAAGGTGATTGACCTCGGAGTCGTTGGTGTCCCGAACGCTCAGCGCTGCAGGATCAGCTCCAGCACCAGCTTGCTGCCGAAGTAGGCCAGGGCCAGGAAGCCGAAACCCCACAGGGTCCAGCGCACCGCGGTGCGGCCACGCCAGCCGAAGCGGTAACGCCCCCACAGCAGCACGGCGAACACCAGCCAGGCGATGATGGACAGCACCGTCTTGTGGACCAGGTGCTGGGCGAAGATGTCGTCGATATAGAGCGCCCCGGTGACCAGGGACAGGCCCAGCAGGATGAAGCCGGCCCAGATCATCTGGAACAGCAGCGTCTCCATGGTCTGCAGCGGCGGCAGTGCACGCACGAAACCGCCCGGCTGGCGGTTGCGCAGGTGCCGGTGCTGGAGTGCCAGCAGCAGCGCCTGCAGCGCCGCGATGGTCAGCAGGCTGTAGGCTAGGATGGAAATCAGGATGTGGCTGAGCAGTTCCGGGCTGCGGATATCGTGCACGATGTGGTGCATCGGAAACAGCAGGGCGGTGATGATGGTGACGGCCGCGAGCGGTAGGATGGCGATTCCGACATTCTCCATCGGCATGCGCAGGGAGCCGAGCAGTACCAGGATGGTCATGATCCAGGCCAGCAGGGAGGCGACATTGAAGAAGCTCAGGTCGCGGTCCATCCCCACGTGGATCCACTGGTAGAGCAGGAGTCCGTGCAGCACCGCGGCCAGCAGACCGGGGGCTAGGACGGGCAGCTTGGGCAGATCCGGCCTGCGCATGAGCCGCCATGCCAGCAGCGTGCCGGAGGTCAGGTAGAGGACGATGCTGGCGGTGCTGATGAGCGCTGTATTCATGCTTCCTGCTGTCAGTGCACAACTGCGGCGATGATCGCATATCTCCATCGTCCAGAGAAGGCTTGGGCGGGATGGGTGAGTGCGTGAGTGCGTGAATGGGTGAGTGCGTGAGTGGGTGAGTGCGTGAAGGGTCAATGGTTAATGGTTAATGGTTAATGGACACAGGATAAAGGATAAAGGTGGCTGGGAGCCGAACGGGGACCTCGGTGTCCCCTGTCTCCTGTTCCCTGTTCCGTGAGTGCCGGCAACCGGGATGGGTGATGCCAACCCTGACCTGCGCGGGCAGACTCGGGTATAATCCCACCTCTTAGGCCAACTCCCTGCGAAAATCCTGACGACCCATGTTCGAAAACCTGACCGAACGGCTCGGCCGCACCCTGAAAAACCTCCGCGGCCAGGGGCGCCTGACCGAGGACAACATCAAGGACGCCCTGCGCGAGGTGCGCATGGCGCTGCTGGAGGCCGACGTGGCTCTCCCGGTGGTGCGCGATTTCACCGACCGGGTGCGTGAGCGCTCGGTGGGCCAGGATGTCATGCAGAGCCTGACACCGGGCCAGGCCCTGGTGCGGGTGGTGCGCGACGAGCTGGTCCGGGTCATGGGCGAGTACAACGACGAGCTCGACCTCAGCGCCCGCCCGCCGGCGGTCATCCTCATGGCCGGCCTGCAGGGCTCGGGCAAGACCACCAGCGTGGCGAAGCTCGCCCGCTGGCTGAAGGAGCGGCGCAAGAAGTCGGTGCTCGTCACCAGTGCCGACATATACCGTCCGGCGGCCATAGAGCAGCTGCGCACACTGGCCGCCGAGGTGGGGGTGGAGTTCTTCCCCAGCAGCGCCGACCAGGACCCGGTGGCGATCGCCCGGGGGGCCCTCGCGCAGGCGCGCACCCGTTTCATCGACGTGGTCATCGTCGACACCGCGGGCCGGCTCCACGTGGACGCGGAGATGATGGACGAGGTCCAGCGCCTGCACGCGGCCGTGGACCCGGTGGAGACGCTGTTCGTCGTGGACAGCATGACCGGCCAGGACGCGGCCAATACCGCGCGGGTCTTCAACGAGGCGCTGCCGCTCACCGGCGTCATCCTCACCAAGGCCGACGGCGACGCCCGCGGCGGCGCCGCGCTCTCCATCCGCGGCCTGACCGGCAAGCCCATCAAGTTCCTGGGCGTGGGGGAGAAGACCGATGCCCTGGAGCCTTTCCACCCGGACCGCGTCGCCTCGCGCATCCTCGGGATGGGGGACATCCTCTCCCTCATCGAGGAGGCCGAACACAAGGTGGACCGCCAGCAGGCGGAGAAGCTGGCGCGCAAGGTGCAGAAGGGCAAGGATTTCGACCTGGACGATTTCCGCGCCCAGCTGCAGCAGATGCAGAGCATGGGCGGGGTGGCCGGTCTACTCGACAAGCTGCCCGGCGTGGCCGACCTGCCGGACAAGGTGAAGAACCAGGTCAATGACAAGGACATGCGCCGGCTGGAGGCGATCATCGGTTCCATGACCACCCAGGAGCGGCGCCACCCGGGCATCATCAACGGTTCCCGCAAGCGCCGGATCGCCAGCGGCTCCGGGACCCAGGTCCAGGACGTCAACCGCCTCCTGAAGCAGTTCACCCAGATGCAGAAGATGATGAAAAAGCTCTCCCGCAAGGGAGGGATGAAGAAGATGATGCGCGGGATGAAGGGCATGCTGCCCCCCGGCGGGGTTCCGCCCATGCGCTTCTGAAGTGGCAAGCGACTGATCCGGCGGGGATTTGCGTGCACTTTCCCGGTGCGCGAAGGGGCCGCCCGCGCCGCTGCGCACATATCTCTTCCAATTTGTTGTAAGTCCAGTAAAATAACCGGCTTTTCCCGGGACGGTCGTGTGGCCGCCCTTCAGGCAGCAAGAGGATACGAATTCGTATGGTGACCATTCGTCTCGCCCGGTCGGGCGCCAAGAAGCGTCCGTTCTACCAGATCGTGGTGACGGACAGCCGTAACCGCCGTGATGGCCGCTTCATCGAGCGCCTCGGCTTTTTCAACCCCATTGCCGCCGGTGGCGAGCAGCGGCTCGAGGTGAACCAGGAGCGCGTCAGTTACTGGATCGCCCAGGGCGCCAAGCCCTCCGACCGGGTGAACAGCCTGCTGAAGCAGGCCAGCGCCTGAGGTGCGGGCGGCGGCCGCCTGCGGCCGCTGCGACAGTGCAATGGGCGGGGACGCGACGGATCTGTTGGTGATGGGCCGCGTCTCCGGCGTGTTCGGGGTACGCGGCTGGGTCAAGGTCTGGTCCTACACCGATCCGCGGGAAAACCTGCTCGAGTATCCGATCTGGCAGTTGCGCCTGACCGGCGGCTGGCGGCCGGTGCGGGTGCTGGAGGGGAAGGTGCACGGCAAGGCCCTGGTCGCCCGGCTGGAAGGTTGCGAGGACCGGGAAGCGGCCCGCGCGCTCATCCACGCGGACATCGCGATCCGGCGCGAGGAGCTGCCGCTCCTGCCCCAGGGCGAGTACTACTGGGGCGAGCTCGAGGGATTGCGGGTAGAAACCCTCGAGGGCCGGGTGCTCGGCGTGGTCGACCACCTCATCGAGACCGGCGCCAACGATGTGCTGGTGGTGCGGGGAGAGCGCGAGCGCCTCATTCCCTATCTGCCGGGCGACGTGGTCCGCGAGGTGGACCTGGAACAGGGGATCCTGCGCGTGGACTGGGACCCGGAGTTCTGAACCGGGCCGCCGTGGAAATGAAGCGCGCGCAAGGGGATGCAGTGCCTCAGCCGGCCTTCCGGGCCGGGATGGTGACCCTGTTCCCGGAGATGTTCGACGCCATAACCGCCCACGGCATTACCGGCCGGGCGGTGAAGCGGGGATTGCTGGAGCTGGTGTTCAGCAATCCGCGGGACTTCACCCGCGACCGTCACCGGACCGTGGACGATCGTCCCTACGGCGGCGGACCGGGCATGGTGATGATGGTGGAGCCACTGCGGGCGGCCATCGCCGCGGCGCGCTCGGCGGTGGGGGCCGAGGCCAGGGTGGTCTACCTCTCGCCCCAGGGACGGCTGCTGGACCAGCGTGGCGTGGAAGAGCTCGCCGGGCGCGGACGGCTGGTTTTCGTCGCCGGGCGCTACGAGGGTGTCGACGAGCGGCTGATCGAGTCCGAGGTGGACGAGGAGTGGTCCGTCGGCGACTACGTGCTGAGCGGCGGTGAACTGGGGGCGATGGTGATGCTGGATGCGATCACCCGTCTTCTGCCCGGGGCGCTGGGGCACCAGGATTCGGCGCTGCAGGACTCCTTCGCCGCCGGGCTGCTGGACTGCCCGCACTACACGCGCCCGGAGGAGCTGGATGGACGCCGGGTGCCGGAGGTGCTGCTGTCGGGCAACCACGCGGCCATCGAGCGCTGGCGGCTCAAGCAGGCCCTGGGACGGACCTGGGAACGGCGTCCGGATCTGCTGGCGCGGCTGGAACTGGACGGGCAACAGCGCGCCCTGCTGGCGGAGTACCGCCGCGAGCACGAAGGGCGGGACGAGTAACGGTAAAGGGTGGAGGAGCCGCTGGCCAATCCGGTTGCTAGGGCAGCCGGATTGGCCAGCGGTTCCCGGATACGGGTGGGTCGGTGCCTGTTCAGCGGGACGCGGCCGCCGGGATTCACATACAGGGCGGGGCCGTCGCAGGCAGCCAAGGTGCACTAGAGTTATCAGGAGCAAGCCATGAGCAACATCATCGACCAGATCAACGCCGAGCAGATGAATAAGGATGTGCCGGAGTTCGCGCCCGGCGACACCGTGGTGGTGCAGGTGAAGGTCACCGAGGGCAACCGCGAGCGTCTGCAGGCCTTCGAGGGCGTGGTCATCGCCAAGCGCAACCGCGGGCTCGACTCCTCCTTCACCGTGCGCAAGATCTCCCATGGTGAGGGCGTGGAGCGCGTCTTCCCCGTGTACAGCCCGCTGGTGGACTCCATCGCCGTGAAGCGCCGCGGCGACGTCCGCCGGGCCAAGCTGTACTACCTGCGCGAACTGCGCGGCAAGGCGGCCCGCATCAAGGAGAAGCTCTAAGCCGCGGACGAATCGTCCTTCCGGGACGGTTCGTCAGGCAACGCAGAGCGGGCGCCCATTGCCGGGCGCCCGCTCTGCGTTGGGGTACCCGCCGTGCGGCGGCGACCCGTGACGACCCGCATATCAGCGCCGATCGCCGGCCCTCGGCCTCGCCAAGGGCATGATGATCGGGCAGACTCCCGGAGACAGGAGAACCGCCGACCCGGGTAGCGCCATGGTTCAGACCGGCTTCCGCCATCCCGATCCGTCCCTTTTCGACGCGGTGATCGAAACACCGCTCGGTCCGCTCGGCATCCGGCTGCAGGAAGGGCGGCTGGCCGTGGTGGCGTTTCTCGATCCGGAGCGGGCAACCCCCCGCGCGGGCAGCGCCGGGGCCGCGGCCGTGGCCCGGATGCTGGACCGGTACTTCGCCGATCCCCGCCAGCCGCTCCGGCTGCCGCTGGCTCCCGCCCCGACCCCCTACCAGTCCCGGGTCCGGAACGCTCTGCTCGCCATTCCGCCGGGCGAGACCCGCAGCTATGGACAGCTCGCCGCGGCGCTGGGCAGCGGCGCCCGGGCCGTGGCCGGCGCCTGCCGCGCCAACCCGCTGCCCATTGTGGTGCCCTGCCACCGCGTGGTGGCGGCTACCGGCCCGGGCGGGTATGCCGGCGCCCGCACGGGCCGTCCACTGCAGGTAAAGCAATGGTTGCTGCGTCATGAGCATCGCCGCTGACCGCCGCCTGCCGGAGGACGAGCGCCGGCTGCTGGAGACCTTTCTGGATGCGCTGTGGATGGAGCGGGGACTGTCCGCGAACACGCTGGCGGCCTACCGGGCCGATCTGGGGGCGCTGGGCCTGTGGCTGGCGGCCCGGGACAGCCGCCTGGCCGGCGCGGGCCGCGCCGATCTGATGGCCTTCCTGGCCGAGCGGATGAGCGGCGGCGCCCGGCCCCGGTCAACGGCCCGGCTGCTCTCCAGCCTGCGGCGCTTCTACCGCTACCTGGCCCGGGAGGGCCGGATTTCCGAAGATCCCACTCTGCGCATCGAAGCGCCGCGCACCGGCCGGCCGCTGCCGAATACGCTCACCGAGGAGGAGGTGGAGGCGCTGCTGGCGGCGCCGCCCCTGGACACGATGCTGGGTCTGCGTGACCGGACCATGCTGGAGGTCCTCTATGCCTGCGGGCTGCGGGTCTCGGAGCTGGTGGGGCTGCAGCTTGGGCAGGTCAACCTGCGCCAGGGCGTGGTGCGGATTACCGGCAAGGGCGGCAAGGAGCGGCTGGTGCCCCTGGGGGAGGAGGCGCTGGCCTGGCTCGAGCGCTACCTGCGCGAGGCGCGTCCGTCGCTGCTGCAGGGGCGATCCGGTTCGGCGCTGTTTCCGACCGGCCGCGGGGAGACCATGACCCGCCAGGCATTCTGGTACCTGATCAAGCGCTATGCGCTGTCCGCGGGCATCGCCAAGCCGCTCTCGCCCCATACCCTGCGCCACGCCTTCGCGACCCACCTCATCAACCATGGCGCGGACCTGCGCGTGGTGCAGCTGCTGCTGGGACACAGCGACCTCTCCACCACCCAGATCTACACCCATGTGGCCCGGGAACGGCTGAAGGAACTCCATGCCCGCCATCATCCACGGGGCTGAAACGGCGCCATGTACCCTCCTGGCGCGGTGTACGGCCACGGCGGGGGGCGGCGGGCGGCAGCGGCCCGGCGCGTGCTCCCCGGCTCGAGGGCGCTCCGGGAATCGAACGCGTTCGGGGCTCGCGGCCGCGTCCGTGTGTCGGAGGGGCCCTTGATGGGCTTTCAACGGCCCAATCGCTGTATGATCGGGAACCGTCGCGCCTGGACAGCCTCTAACCCAGACACGGCCGCGGTGCCGGGTGGCTCCGCCGGAAAATCAATATATTCACGCGAGGAACGAATCTGATGCTGAATCGATACGCGGGTGCCCTGGCCCTGTGCCTGGCCGGAACCGGAACAGTGCTGGCGGCCGAGGGGGCGCAGGAATCCGTGGCCGATGCCATGGCCCAGGTGTTCGGCGCCGAGAACGTCAAGAGCGTCACCGCCACGCCCGTTCCGGGCCTGAACGAGGTGGTGCTTGACGGCGAGGTGATCTACGTGAGCGACGACGGCCGCTACCTGATCCAGGGCAACCTCGTGGATATCCAGGAACGCCGCAATCTCACCGAGGAACGCCGGGGCGAAATGCGCGCCGAGGCGATCTCCGCGCTGGACGAGAAGGATATGGTGGTGTTCGAGCCGGCCGGCGAGGTGAAGCATACCCTGACCGTGTTCACCGATCCCGACTGCCCCTACTGCCGCAAGCTGCACAGCGAGGTGCCGCAGCTGAACGCCGCGGGCGTCAAGGTGCGCTACCTGGCCTTCCCGCGCCAGGGAATCCCCTCGCCGGGTTATGACAAGACCGTGTCCGTGTGGTGCGCCGAGGATCGCGCGGCCGCGATGACGGCCGCCAAGTCCGGGGCGGAGGTGGAGAGCCGCACCTGCGAGAACCCCGTCATGGACCAGCTGCAGACGGGCATGCGCCTGGGCGTGCGCGGCACCCCCACCATCATCACCGAGACCGGCCGCACCTTCCCCGGCTACGTCCCCGCCGCCGAGCTGCTGAGTCAGCTGGATTGAGGGGGCGGGATTCAGTTATCGATTTCCAGTCGCCGGTTGCCGGTCGCCAGGAGACTCTGCTATGACCGCCGACTGGTAACCGGCAACTGGCAACTGCTCAATACAACGCCTGCGCCATCTTCGCCCGGTAGCGTGACACCAGGCTGCCGCCGCCGAGCAGGTCGAACACGGCCACCATCGCCTTGCGCGCCGCATCGTCGCCGAAGTTCCGGTTCCGCCGGAGGATGGCCAGGTAGTGCTCCAGGGCCGGCTCGTAGTCCCCCGCCTGGACCAGGCGGGCGGCCAGCCGATAGCGTGCTTCGAGGTCGCCCTCGTCGGCGGCCACGGCCTGTTCCAGCGCCGCCTGTTCCGGGGCGTCTGCGGCAGCCTCGGCGAACAGCCGCAGGGCGCGCAGCCGTTCCACCGCCGGGTCGGCCAGCATGTCCACCGGCAGCTGGTCGATCCGGGTTCCCGCCTCCTCCACCTTTCCTGCCGTCAGCAGCGCTTCGATCAGCACCAGCTGGGCGGGCACGTAGGCCTCATCCTCGGCCAGTGCGGTCCGCGCCTGCTCCAGGGCCGATTCCACATCGTGCCGCTCCAGGGATTCGCGGGCGGCCCGGATATGGGCGTCGGCGGGCCGTGACAGGTGGGGATCGATGAAGCGGCGGACCTCTGATTCAGGCTGGGCGCCCATGAATTGATCCACGGGCTTGCCGTGGCGAAACAGGATCACCGTGGGCACGCTGCGTACGCCGAACTGCATGGCCAGTTCCTGCTGGGCGTCGATGTTCACCTTGGCCAGGATGAACTTGCCCTGGTACTCCTCGGCCAGCTTCGTGAGGATGGGCATCAGCGATTTGCACGGCCCGCACCACTCGGCCCAGAAATCCACCATCACCGGGACTTCCCTGGAGATTTCCAGCAGGTCGTTGAAGTGATCCAGGGTGGCATCGACGATAGGGGGGATTGTGTTCATGGGCTCCTCGCAATCAGCTGTGTGCATCGGTCCGGTACCGCCCGCGATCCGAACCCCGTCCCGAAGGTCGCGGAACGGGTGGCAGCAGGCCCGGCACGGTAGGACCGCCTGTCCGGTCGTGGTGAGTGTCACGGGCGGGCGGAATGCTCCAGGCCGCGCTTCTCCACGGCTGGCCGGGTCACCGGAGAGTGATCAGTATGGGGGCGCGGCGGGCAGGATCAACCGCGGCAATGGGTGTCGATGGTCGGCAAGGGTCAGTTCCCGCCCGTCATCAGCCCAGCACCAGGGCTGCGGCGACGCGGCGCCCCTCGGAGGCGAGCACCGCGAAGGTGCGGCAGGCCGCGGCGGTATCCATGACCTCCGCGCCGATACCGTGTCTGCCGAGCAGCGCCAGGACTTCGGGAGCGGGGAAGCGCAGCCGCCGTCCGGTGCCGATGACGACGATTTCCACCCCCAGTTCCAGCAGCGGAACCAGGTGCTCCGCGGCCAGCGGCGTTCCCTCGCCGGCCGGCCACCCGGTGATGAGTCGATCCGGGGTCACGATCAGGCTCTCGCGGTAGGCGGAATCGTTTATGCGCACCTCGCCATCGGCGTAGGCCCGGATGACATTGCCCTCGGTTTCGATGTGCTGGGTCAGTTTCACGGTCTTGCGCTCTGTTCCGGGTCAAGGACTGAATTGACAGGTTGCGGGTTCGTCATTAATGTTAGCAGTTTCGCAATGTGCGGGCGGTTCCCGCCCAAGCCTGATTTGTCCGCCATCTGAATCACAGTGGCCGAGTCGCCGGATTGCGGTGTCGACGAACCGCCGGACTTCACTCCCGGAGCCTCCGTCCGGACCGCTGGTCGCTGTGCTTTGCCGTGGCATTTGATGAAATCTTTGGGCCGGATCCCCGTTTCCTGATCGCAACGACCTCGCCTGGGTGAACCTGTCAATGGACGAATTTCCTCGCATCAAGCGCCTTCCGCCTTACGTCTTCAATATCGTCAACGAACTGAAGGCGCAGGCTCGAGCCCGGGGCGAGGATATCATCGACTTCGGCATGGGCAACCCCGATCAGCCCACCCCTCAGCACATCGTCGACAAGCTGGTGGAGGCCGCGCAACGGCGCGACACCCATCGCTACTCCATGTCGCGGGGCATCCCGCGCCTGCGCCGGGCCATCGCCCGCTGGTACAAGACCAAGTACGACGTGGATCTGGATCCGGAGCGCGAGGCCATCGTCACCATCGGCTCCAAGGAGGGGCTGGCACACCTGGCCCTGGCCACCATGGGCCCCGGGGATGCGGTGCTGGTGCCGAGCCCGGCCTATCCCATCCATCCCTACGGCTGCGTCATCGCCGGCGCGGACATCCGGCATGTGCCGCTGGTGCCGGGGGTGGATTTCTTCGAGGAGCTGGAGAAGGCGATCCGGGAGTGCTGGCCGAAGCCGAAGATGCTCATCATCAGCTTCCCGGCCAATCCCACCACCCAGTGCGTGGAGCTGGAGTTCTTCCAGAAGGTGGTCGACATCGCCCGCGAGCACCAGATCTGGGTCATCCACGACATCGCCTACGCGGAGATCACCTTCGACGGCTACCAGGCGCCCTCGATCCTGCAGGTGCCCGGCGCGAAGGACATCGCGGTGGAGTTCTATTCGCTGTCCAAGACCTACAACATGCCCGGCTGGCGGGTGGGATTCTGTTGCGGCAACCCGACCCTGATCGCGGCCCTGGCGCGGATGAAGTCCTACCTGGACTACGGCATGTTCACGCCCATCCAGGTGGCCGCCATCGCCGCCCTGGAGGGGCCGCAGGATTGCGTTGACGAGATTCGCGGCATGTACCAGAGCCGCCGCGACACCCTCTGCCGCGGCCTGCAGCAGGCGGGCTGGCATGTGGACAGGCCCAAGGCGACCATGTTCGTCTGGGCGCAGATTCCCGAGCAGTTCCGGGCCATGGGATCGCTGGAGTTCTCCAAGCTGCTGCTCAAGGAGGCCAAGGTGGCGGTCTCGCCCGGCATCGGTTTCGGCGAGTGGGGCGACGACCATGTGCGTTTCAGCCTGATCGAGAACGAGCACCGTACCCGGCAGGCGGTGCGCGGCATCCGGGATCTGATCAAGAAGGGGTAATGGTCCGCGCCCCCGCCCCGGACGGGCCGCCGCCGGGGAAGGGCGGCGCGGGCACCAAGATTTGGCGCCCGGCGCGACGCCGGGCCGGACCGCGGCTCATTGTCCGCGTAGAGGAAGAGGAGCGAGGTTTGTGAAACCGGTGAATGTGGGCCTGCTGGGCCTGGGAACCGTGGGCGGGGGCACCGTCAACGTACTGCGCCGCAATGCCGAGGAGATTACCCGGCGTGCCGGTCGCGGAATCGTGATTTCCCATGCCGCCGCGCGCAGCCTGGACAAGCCGCGACTCTGCGATACCACCGGCATCCGCCTGACCACCGATCCCAACGAGGTGGTGGACGATCCCGGGATCGACGTGGTGGTGGAGCTCATCGGCGGCTACGACCTGTCCCGGGAGCTGGTGCTGCGCGCCATCGCCAACGGCAAGCACGTGGTCACCGCCAACAAGGCGCTGATCGCCAAGTACGGCAACGAGATCTTCGCCGCGGCCAGCCGGCAGGGCGTGGTGGTGGCGTTCGAGGCGGCGGTCGCGGGCGGGATACCCATCATCAAGGCCATCCGCGAGGGGCTGGCCGGCAACCGCATCGAGTGGCTGGCGGGCATCATCAACGGCACCGGCAACTTCATTCTCACCGAGATGCGCGACAAGGGGCGCGAGTTCGCCGATGTGCTGGCCGAGGCCCAGCGGTTCGGCTATGCCGAGGCCGATCCCACCTTCGATGTGGAGGGGATCGACGCCGCCCACAAGCTCACCATTCTGGCGTCGATAGCCTTCGGCATTCCCCTGCAGTTCGAGCATGCCTATACCGAAGGCATAACCCGGATCACCCCGACCGACGTCACCTACGCCGAGCAGCTCGGTTACCGCATCAAGCACCTGGGGGTGGCGCGCCGGGTGGAGTCGGGCATCGAGCTGCGCGTGCACCCGACCCTGATCCCGGAACGGCGCCTCATCGCCAACGTGGACGGCGTGATGAACGCCGTGCTGGTGCAGGGCGATGCCGTCGGACCGACCCTCTACTACGGCGCCGGCGCCGGCGCCGAGGCCACCGCCTCGGCGGTGGTGGCCGACCTGGTGGACGTGGTGCGCGTGCTGACCACCGATCCCAACAACCGGGTCCCGCACCTGGCGTTCCAGGCCGATGCGCTTTCGGACCTGCCCATCCTGCCCATGGACCAGGTCCAGACCGCCTACTACCTGCGCCTGCAGGCCGAGGACAGCCCGGGCGTGCTCGCGGACATCACCCGTATACTGGGCGACCAGGGCATCAGCATCGAGGCGGTGCTGCAGAAGGAGCCCTCGGAGGGGCAGAGCCACGTTCCGCTCATCTTCCTGACCCAGCGCACTCTCGAGGCGAAGATGAACGGGGCCATCGATGCCATCGAGGCCCTGGAATGCATCAGCGGCCAGGTGGTGCGCATCCGCCTGGAGCACCTCGACAGCCACCGGTGAGTAGATAATCCAGCAGACCGCCGGTGTGCCGGGCGATCCGCCGGCGGCGCATTCGGCGGATCGCCCGCCGGGCAGTCCGGGGCAATCCGGTTCGCGCCCCGTCCGCTGACCGCCGGCAGGCTGCCCATACGGGCGAACAAATAAGCACGAGGGAGAGAAAATGCCGTTCCGTACCCGCTACACCGGACTCATCGAGCGCTACCGCGACCGTCTGCCGATCAAGGACGATACGCGCATCATCAGCCTGGGCGAGGGCAACACCCCCCTCATCCGGCTGGCCAACATCCCGCGCGAGCTGGGACGCGAGGTGGACATCTACGTCAAGTTCGAGGGCCTCAACCCGACCGGCTCGTTCAAGGACCGCGGGATGACCATGGCGGTCACCAAGGCGGTGGAGGAAGGCTCCAAGGCCATCATCTGCGCCTCCACCGGCAATACCTCCGCGGCGGCCGCGGCCTACGCGGCGCGGGCCGGCATTACCGCCTTCGTGCTGATTCCCGACGGCAAGATCGCGCTGGGCAAACTGGCCCAGGCCATGATGCACGGCGCCACCGTCATCCAGATCAAGGGCAACTTCGACGAGGGCATGCAGCTGGTCAAGGAGGTGGCGGGCGAGGCGCCGGTGACCATCGTCAACTCCATCAATCCCTACCGGCTGCAGGGTCAGAAGACCGCGGCGTTCGAGATCGTGGAAGCCCTCGGCCGCGCCCCTGACTATCACTGCCTGCCGGTGGGCAACGCCGGCAACATCAGTGCCTACTGGATGGGCTACAGCGAGTACTGGCGCGACGGTCTCACCAACCGCCGTCCCGTCATGTGCGGCTACCAGGCCAGCGGCGCCGCGCCGTTCCTGCGCGGCCACCCGGTGGAGAACCCGGAGACCGTCGCCACCGCCATCCGCATCGGCAACCCCCAGTCCTGGGACCTCGCCGTAAACGCCAAGGAGGAGTCCGGCGGCTGGTTCGACGAGTTCAGCGACGCGGATATCCTCGCCGTCCAGAAGCTGCTGGCGCGCAAGGAGGGGGTGTTCTGCGAACCCGCTTCCGCCATCTCCGTGGCCGGGGCCCTGAACGATATCCGCAACGGCCGCATCCCCGAGGGGAGCGCCGTGGTCTGCACCCTGACCGGCCATGGCCTCAAGGACCCGGACACCGCCATCAAGCAGAGCGAGCCGGTGCTGACCGTCGATGCCACCCTGGACGCGGTGAAGGGCGCCATCCTCGACAACATGGCCTGAGCCCATCGGGCCGGGGGAGGATGTGCCGGGTCACCCGGCCGGCACCCGGCCCTCAACGGTTGTCCCCGATGAAAATGCAATGGACAGCGATCCTGCTGGTGTTGGCGCTGTCAGTGGCCGCCTGCGGCGATCCCCATGCCCGTGACGAAAAGGGGCGCACCCCGCTCATCGTCGCCGCCGAATCAGGCGACCTGGACGGGGTCGAGCGCTGGCTCGCTCGCGGCGCCGACATCGGTGCCCGTGATCACTGCGGCTGGACCGCTCTGCTGCGGGCTGTGCCCGGCGGCCACCTGGAGGTGGTGGAACGGCTGCTGGCCGCCGGCGCCGATGCCAACGACCGGGACAGCGGCGACTACACCGCGCTCATGCTGGCCGCCGGCAACGGCCACCGGGAGGTGGTAGAGCGGCTGCTGGCCGCCGGCGCCGATCCCGACCGGCAGGAATCCACGCTGGGCTGGACCGCGCTCATCTGGGCCGCCAAGGAGGGGCACGGGGAGATCGCGGCGTTGCTGCTGCGCTCCGGTGCGGATAGCTCATTGCGGGACAGTGGCGGCAACACGGCGCTGACCTGGGCGGCGGCCAAGGGACATCTCGGGGTGGTCGAGGTGCTGCTGGACGCAGGCGTTCCGCCGACCCAGACCGGCGCCGGCGGCCGCACGGCCCTGGTGATTGCGCGGGAGGCGGGCCACGCAGCGGTGGTGGAACGGCTCGCCCGCGCCGCCATTGCCACCCGGCCCGCTGCGGCGGATCATTGAGCCCATGGCGACCTCCCCCTGCCGCAGCAAGCGGATGTCCGAGCTGACCCTGGTGGTGCCCGGACTGCTGCCGGTGCTGGCCGACGACTTCCGGGGGGGCGGGCGGCTGGCCCACCTGCTGGCCCGCGGTCGCCGTCACCCGTTGCTCGACCGGGATCCGGACCGCCTGCTGTTCCGGCTCTGCGGCGTGGAGTCGGGGGAGGCTCCCCCGGTGGCCCCGGTGAGCCTGCTGGGCGAGGGCGAGGACCCCGGCGGGGCCTACTGGCTGCGCGCCGATCCGGTCCGGCTCGAGGCCGACCAGGCCCAGGTATTCCTGCTTGGCAACCGCCATCTGGAGCTGGATTCCGGCGAGTCGCAGCGCCTGGCGGCGGAGCTCGACGCCCACTTGCGGGAGGAGGGCTGCGCCCTGCGCGCGCCCCACCCCCGGCGCTGGTACCTGCGGTTGCCCGAAGCCGCCGACCTCCGCACCCATCCTCCCGCCGCGGTCCTCGGTCACGCCATCCACGACTTCCAGCCCGAGGGGGCGGATCGGGCCCGCTGGCAGCGGGTGGCCACCGAGCTGCAGATGCTGCTGCACGCCAGCCCGGTGAGCGCCGGCCGCGAGGCCCGCGGCCTGGCGTCCCCCAACAGTCTCTGGTTGTGGGGCGGGGGGACGCTGCCGCCATCGCGTCCCTCCCGCTGGGACGGGATCCGGGGCGGCGGGCCACTGTTGCACGGCCTGGCCCGGCTCACGGGCACCCCCTGGGCTGCCGCGCCCGGCAGTGCCGCCGAATGGCTGGCGCAGGCGGATACCGGCCGCCAGCTCGTGGTTCTCGACGCAGTGGCGGACGCGGCGCTCTACGGGGATCGGCCGGCCTGGGTGCAGGCGGTCGAGGCATTGTTGCAGGACTGGCTGGAACCGATCGTCGCCGCGCTGTCGGCGGACGGGCCGTCACGACTGTGGCTGCTGCCGGGCACCGGTCAGCGGGTGGAGCTGACCCGCCGGCTGCTGTGGCGCTGGTGGCGACGCCCCCGTGGGCTGGAGACGTGGCGATGAAGCCGCTGATCGTTCCGCGGGAGGTCGGGAAGGAGCCCCCGGCGTGGGCCGGGCAGCTGCATCCGGTGCTGGCGCGTGTCTATGCCGCCCGGGGGGTGGGCTCCGCGGACGAGCTGGAGTATGCGTTGCGGGGCCTGCTGCCGGCCACGGTGCTCGCGGGGATGGAAACGGCGGTCGGCCTGCTGGAGCAGGCGCTGGAGAAGCGCTGGCGCATCCTGGTGGTGGGAGACTTCGATGCCGACGGGGCCACCAGTACGGCGCTGGCGTTGCGTGCCCTGCGCGCCCTCGGCGGCGCCGCGGTCGATTACCTGGTTCCCAACCGTTTCGAGTACGGCTACGGCCTGACCCCGGAAATCGTGGCCGTCGCGGCCGAACGCCGGCCCGACCTCATCATCACCGTCGACAACGGCATCTCCAGCATCGCCGGAGTGGCGGCCGCCCGCGAACGCGGCATCCGGGTGCTGGTCACCGATCACCACCTCCCGGGGGCGGAGCTGCCGGCCGCCGACGCCATCGTGAACCCGAACCAGCCCGGCGATACCTTCGCGAGCAAGAACCTGGCCGGTGTCGGCGTCATCTTCTATGTCATGCTGGCCCTGCGCGCCCACCTGCGCGGGCACGGCTGGTTCGCGCGGCGCGGCATCGCGGAGCCCAACCTGGCGCAGTTCCTCGACCTGGTGGCCCTGGGCACCGTGGCCGACGTGGTGCCACTGGACCACAACAACCGCGTCCTCGTGGCCCAGGGGCTGGCGCGCATCCGCAGCGGGAACTGCTGCGCCGGCATCACGGCGCTGCTGGAGGTGGCCGGACGGGAGCCGCGGCGCCTGGTGGCGTCCGACCTGGGCTTCACGGTGGGTCCGCGGCTCAACGCCGCCGGCCGGCTCGACGACATGTCTCATGGCATCGAGTGTCTGCTGGCCGACGCGCCGGGAGAAGCCCGCCGCCTGGCCGGCGAGCTCGACCGCCTCAACCGGGAGCGCCGCGAGATCGAGACCCGGATGCGCGAGGAAGCGCTGGCGGCGGTGGCGGCCATGGAGGGGGAAGAGGCGTCCGACCGTCTCGGCGTCACCCTGTTCCGGGAGGACTGGCACCAGGGCGTCGTGGGCTTGGTCGCCTCGCGGATCAAGGAGCGGTTGCACCGGCCGGTCATCGCCTTCGCCCCGGGGGGAGACGGCGACGAATTGCGCGGCTCCGCGCGCTCGGTGCCCGGGGTGCACATCCGCGACCTGCTGGATACGATCGCCGCCCGCCACCCCGGCCTGCTGATCAAGTTCGGCGGCCATGCCATGGCGGCCGGCCTGAGTCTGCTGCGCCCGGATCTGGAGGCCTTCGATACGGCTTTCAACAGGGAACTGGCGCGCCTGGTGAGCCTGGAGGACCTGCGCGGCCGGATTCGCAGTGACGGCGTCCTGGACGCCTCCGAGTTGAGCCTCGACCTGGCGCAGCGGATACGGGAGGGGGGGCCCTGGGGGCAGGGCTTCCCGGAGCCCCTCTTCCATGGTGAGTTCGAGGTGCTGTCACAGCGTCCGGTGGGCGGTGATCGCCATCTCAAGCTGCAGCTTGGCCTTCCCGGCGTGGAGCAGCTGCTGGATGCCATCGCCTTCAACGTGGAGGCGGATCTGCTGGAATCCCCGCTGACCCGGGTGCTGGTGGTCTATCGGCTCGATGTGAACGAATACCGGGGCCGGCGCAGCCTGCAGCTGCTGATCGAGCGGCTCCATCCCCTCTGAACCCGGGCCCGCCGGTGGTGCCGGGAACCCCTTCCAGCCTCTCGTTCCGCCACGCTCTTCGTCCGCTCCGCCTTGATCCAGTGACTTGCCGGCACTACAATTTTTATAATTGACAAAATTACTCGGAAATAGCCGGAAGGAGGTGGCCGTGAAAAGAGTGATGCGCCGTCTCACCAAGATTCTGGCCCTCGGGGGCACGTTGCTGGCGTTGCAGAACCTGATGGTCGTCCTGGCCTTCGAGTCCGGCGGTTAGTGCAGTGTTTCACGCCCCAGGGTGCCCCTCGGAAACGCCATGCCGGTGTCGCAGCGCAGCGCTTGGATCATTGCTGGGGCACTGCCCCTCGTCCTGACGTTACAGGAGGCCCTGGAAGTACCTCCAGATGTGAAACACCGTACCCGGTCTGGCCCACCCGCCGGCCGCGGCGCCGGCGGGCGGACATGCCCTGTCAGCGCTCCTTGAGCGGCGAATACTCGCGCTGGAGCTGGCCGGTGTAGAGCTGGCGGGGGCGCCCGATCTTGAGGTTCGGGGTGCCGATCATCTCATGCCACTGGGCGACCCAGCCGATGGTGCGCGCCAGGGCGAAGATCACCGTGAACATGTTGGAGGGGATGCCGATGGCGCGGAGGATGATGCCCGAGTAGAAGTCCACGTTCGGATAGAGCTTTTTCTCGATGAAGTAGTCGTCCTCCAGGGCGATCCGTTCCAGTTCCATGGAGATCTTGAACAGCGGCTCATCCTGGAGACCGAGCTCGGAGAGCACCTCGTGACAGGTGTTGCGCAGTACCTTGGCGCGCGGGTCGTAGTTCTTGTAGACCCGGTGGCCGAAGCCCATGAGGCGGAAGGGATCGTCCTTGTCCTTGGCCCGCTCGATGAATTCCGGAATGCGCTCCGGCGTCTCGATCTCCTCGAGCATGCTGAGCACCGCCTCGTTGGCGCCGCCGTGGGCCGGTCCCCAGAGCGCGGCGATGCCGGCGGCGATGCAGGCGAAGGGATTGGCGCCGGAGGAGCCGGCCAGTCGCACGGTGGAGGTGGAGGCGTTCTGCTCGTGATCGGCATGGAGGATGAAGATGCGATCCATGGCGCGGGCCAGTACGGGGTTCGGCGTGTAGGGCTCGCACGGCACCGCGAACATCATGTGCAGGAAATTCTCCGCGTAGGACAGGTCGTTGCGTGGGTACATGAACGGCTGCCCGATGGAGTACTTGTAGGACATGGCCGCCAGGGTGGGCATCTTCGCCAGCATCCGGAAGGCGGCAATCTCGCGGTGTTTCTCGTTGTTGATGTCGAGGGTGTCGTGATAGAAGGCCGACAGGGCGCCCACCACCGCCACCATGGTGGCCATGGGATGGGCGTCGCGACGGAAGCCGCTGTAGAACTTGTGGATCTGCTCATGCACCATCGTGTGGTGCTTCACCGTCTTCACGAACTGGTGGTACTGGGAGGAGGAGGGGAGGTCGCCGTAGAGCAACAGGTAGGCCACCTCGAGGAAATCGGACTTCTCCGCCAGCTGCTCGATGGGATAGCCGCGATGCAGCAGGATGCCCTTGTCGCCGTCGATGAAGGTGATGCCCGATTCGCAGCTTGCCGTGGAGAGGAAGCCGGGATCGTAGGTGAAGTACCCCGCCTTGCCCAGGTCGCGAACATCGATGACGTCCTGGCCCAGAGAGCCGGACATGACCGGCAGTTCAATGGGCTCGCTGCGCCCGTCGATCGTGATATGCGCTTTCTTGTCCACCGTCATCGGTGCCTCCTTCCAACAGTGAAACAGCCGTTAGGCGTCTGTGGGCCCGGGTCGCAGGGGACACGGCTGTCACGACCTGGCGATTTTACCTCGGCACGGCACTCGCGGATGGTACCGATTGGTCGGTCCCGGTCCCGGGAAGCCCTCGGCGCGCGCTCACCCGCGTCATGAAACGGTGCTGCGTTCAGACGGGGGAGGACGGCCTTCACAAACGCATCAGTATAGTGGTTTTGGCCGGAACCGTAACTTATAGAAAGGCGGAACTATTTGTCAAACTGATAAAGAACATAAATAATACTAATCGGCAAGTGGGCCCGGCGTGGAGTTCACGGGGGGCTTGCTGCGAACGCACATAAGCCTTTATTTTGCACAGACGATGTGCATATAATTCGCTTATGTGTCCATAAGACAGGGTGTGCCTGACTTTTTAATTGCGCACCTTTTTCAATTAAAACAATGGCATGCGCCATTAAAATGGTGGTTTTGCGAACTGTGAACAAGAAGCGTCCTGTCAATCTCGATCTAACGAGCATCCGCTTCCCCGTCCCGGCCGTCGCCTCCATTCTGCACCGCGTATCCGGCATGGCCCTGTTTGTGGCTACGCCCCTGCTGCTCTGGATGCTGGAGCGATCCCTGGACTCCGCGGAAGCGTTCGACGCGCTCAAGGCGACTCTCGACGGTTTCCTCGTCAAGCTGGTGCTGCTGGCGGTTCTGGCCGGCCTCCTCTATCACCTGGCCGCGGGCATCCGTCACCTGCTCATGGACATGCATATCGGCGACAGCCTCGAGGGGGGGCGCCGCGGAGCCTGGAGTGCGATTGCGGTGGCCGCCGTCGCCACGCTGCTGATGGGGGTCTGGCTATGGTAGACAATGTGGCAGGCCTTGCCCGCACCGGCCTGCGCGACTGGCTGGTGCAGCGCGTTTCGGCGGTTATCCTCGCCCTCTACACCCTGTTTCTCCTGGGCTTCCTGCTGGTCAATCCCGACCTGCAGTTCGCGGATTGGCAGGGACTCTTCGCCCAGGGCTGGTTCCGCATGTTCACCCTGTTGTCGGTCCTGTCGCTGGCCGGTCATGCCTGGGTCGGCGTGTGGGGCGTGTCCACCGACTACATCCATCCTTACTGGCTCCGGCTGCTGTTCCAGGTGGTGGTCATCCTGGCGCTGGTGGTGTTCGTCGCCTGGGCCGTCGCGATTCTGTGGGGTAACTGATGACAGCGGTTGTTGAGCACGAATTCGATGCGGTGATCATCGGCGCCGGCGGCGCCGGTCTGCGGGCCGGCCTGCAGATGGCCGAGGCGGGGCTGCGCCCGGCCGTGGTCTCGAAGGTCTTTCCCACCCGCTCCCACACCGTCTCGGCCCAGGGCGGCATCACCGCCGCGCTCGGGAATGTCTCCGAGGACAACTGGCACTGGCACATGTTCGACACCGTCAAGGGCTCGGACTACCTGGGCGACCAGGATGCCATCGAGTACATGTGTCGCCACGCGGCGGACGTGGTCTACGAGTTGGAGCACTACGGGCTGCCCTTCTCGCGCCTGGACAACGGCAAGATCTACCAGCGTCCCTTCGGCGGCCAGTCACGCAATTTCGGCGGCGAGCAGGCCACCCGCACCTGCGCGGCGGCCGACCGGACCGGCCACGCCCTGCTGCACACCCTCTACCAGAGGAACCTGATGGCCGGGACCACCTTCTTCACCGAGTTCCTGGCGGTTGACCTGATCAAGGACCGCAACGGCGCCATCGCCGGCGTCCTGGCCATCGAGATCGAGACGGGCGACCTGCACTTCATCAAGAGCCGGGCCACGGTGCTCGCCACCGGCGGGGCCGGGCGCATCTTCGCCTCCACCACCAATGCCCTCATCAACACCGGCGACGGCCTGGGCATGGCCCTGCGCGCCGGCCTGCCGGTGCAGGACATGGAGATGTGGCAGTTCCACCCCACCGGTATCGCCGGCGCGGGCGTGCTCGTGACCGAGGGCGTGCGCGGGGAGGGCGGCTATCTGCTGAACAAGGATGGCGAACGGTTCATGGAGCGCTACGCCCCCAACGCCAAGGATCTGGCCTCCCGGGACGTGGTGGCCCGGGCCATGGCGGTGGAGATCCGCGAGGGGCGCGGCTGCGGACCCGAGGGCGATCACGTGCTGCTGAAGCTCGATCACCTGGGCGCCGATGTCATCAAGAGCCGCCTGCCCGGCATCCGCGAGCTGGCCATCACCTTCGCTCACGCGGACCCCATCGAAAAGCCCATACCGGTGGTGCCCACCGCTCACTACATGATGGGCGGCGTGCCCACCAACGTCTACGGCCAGGTGCTCAGCCAGGATGCGGAGGGCGGCGACCGGGTGGTGGACGGGCTCTACGCGGTCGGCGAGTGCGCCTGCGTCTCCGTCCATGGCGCCAACCGCCTCGGCGGCAACTCCCTGCTCGACCTGGTGGTGTTCGGCCGCGCCGCCGGCCAGCACGTGACCCACATGCTCGCCACCGAGCACGTGGAGCGGCCGCTGGGCGAGGATGCTCTCGACCCGGCGCTCGATCGGCTCGATCGCTGGAACCGGAGCAGCGGCGGCGAGCGGGTGGAGGACATCCGCAACGAGATGCGGCGGACCATGCAGAACGACTGCAGCGTATTCCGCACCGAGGCGGTGATGCAGGAGGGCATCCAGAAGATCGAGGCGCTGCAGGAGCGTCTGCGGCATGCCCACCTGCGCGACAAGAGCAAAGCCTACAACACCGCCCGGGTGGAGGCGCTCGAACTCGAGAACCTGATGGCCGTGGCCCATGCCAGCATCGTCTCCGCGGAGGCGCGCAAGGAGAGTCGCGGCGCCCACTCGCGGGTGGACTATCCCGATCGCGACGACGAGAACTGGATCCGGCACACGGTCTATTTCGCCGGTCAGCCCCTGCGCTACCGTTCGGTGAACATGAAACCGCTGACGGTGGAGCCGTTCCCGCCCAGGAAGCGAACCTACTGAGTACCGGGTGGCGGGGCGCCGGTCCGCTCCGCGTGTTTCACAAGCCTTGCACGAAGACGACTAAAGACGATGCGCTTTTCAATCTACCGTTACGACCCGGAACAGGATCAGGCGCCCAGGATGCAGGACTACCACCTGGACGTGGAAGCCGGCGACATGATGCTGCTCGATGCCCTCATGCTGCTGAAGGCAGAGGATGAAAGCCTCACCTTCCGCCGCTCCTGCCGGGAAGGCGTCTGCGGATCCGATGGCATGAGCATCAACGGGGTGAACGGGCTGGCCTGCATCACGCCGATGTCATCCCTGCAGGAGCCCGTGGTGCTGCGCCCCTTGCCCGGCCTGCCGGTCATCCGCGACCTGGTCGTGGACATGAGCCAGTTTTACAAGCAGTACGAGAAGGCCCGTCCCTACCTCATCAACGAAACGCCGGCGCCGCGCACCGAACGGCTGCAGTCCCCGGAGGATCGCGAGAAGCTCGACGGGCTGTACGAGTGCATCCTGTGCGGCTGCTGCTCCACCTCGTGCCCCTCCTTCTGGTGGAACCCGGACAAGTTCATGGGTCCGGCCGCGCTGCTGCAGGCCTACCGTTTCATCGTCGACAGCCGCGATCAGGCTACCGAGGAGCGGCTGGCCGATCTGCAGGATGCCTACAGCGTCTTCCGCTGCCACGGCATCATGAACTGCGTGGCGGTCTGCCCCAAGGGGCTCAATCCGACCCAGGCGATTGCCCAGATCAAGACGCTCATGCTGCGCAAGAGCGCCTGAGCGGGTGCGGCTCCGGCCGCGCTTGCGCACTGGAGATACAAGGCACGGACGGGGCGTCTCGCGGCGCCCCGGACACGGCAGGCATGTGACCGGCTCGCCAGATGGCCGGCATGTTCCTGCACAGCGGACTTCTCGTGGAGGAGAAATACGTGACTGCGATGGGGAACCTCAAGGCACTCCTCGGCAACACTCACCTGTCGGGCGGCAGTGCCGCGTACCTGGAAGCCGTCTACGAAACCTACCTGCAGGACCCGGAGGCGGTCAGCCCCGAGTGGCGCGACTACTTCGAGGAGCTGAAGCTGGCCGGCGGGGAACTCGCCGATGTCCCGCATGCGCCAATCCGGGACCAGTTCCGGCAGGCCGCCCTGCACGCCGGGGCGGCGCCCGATTCCCGGGTGCTGCAGCAGATGGCCGAGCACGAGCGCAAGCAGGTGCGTGTGCTCCAGCTCATCAACGCCTACCGCTTCCGCGGCCACCAGTACGCAAACCTCAGTCCGCTCGGGATTCATGAACGCCCCCACGTCCCCGATCTGGACCTGGAGTACCACAATCTCACCGATGCGGACCTGAACCTGCAGTTCAACACCGGCTCGTTCCTGTTTGGCCGCAAGAAGGCGTCGCTCAAGGAGATTCTGCACGCGCTGCGCACCACCTACTGCGGCACCATCGGCGCCGAGTACATGCATATCACCGACACGGTGCAGAAGCGCTGGATCCAGGAGCGGCTGGAGATGCGCCGCGCCCAGCCAAACTTCGTGGCCGAGACCAAGCGCCGCATCTTCGAGCGGATCACCGCCGCCGAGGGGCTGGAGCGCTACCTGCACTCCAGGTACGTGGGCCAGAAGCGCTTCTCCCTGGAAGGGGGCGACGCGCTGATACCCATGCTGGACGACATGGTGCAGCGGGCCGGCAAGAGCGGGCTGGAAGAGGTGATCGTGGGCATGGCCCATCGCGGCCGCCTGAACGTGCTCGTCAACATTCTCGGCAAGTCACCCACCAACCTGTTCCAGGAATTCGAGGGCAAGTACGACCACGACCATCTCCAGGGCTCCGGCGATGTCAAGTACCACAAGGGGTTCTCCAGCGACATCCGCACCCCGGGCGGACCGCTGCACCTGGTGCTGGCCTTCAATCCGTCCCACCTGGAGATCGTCTCGCCGGTGGTGGAGGGTTCGGTGCGGGCGCGCCAGGAACGGCGCGGAGCGGGCGCCAACGCGCGGGTGCTGCCGGTGCTGATTCACGGCGATGCCGCCATCGCCGGCCAGGGCGTGGTGATGGAGACCATGAACATGTCCCAGGCGCGTGGCTACGCCACCGGGGGCACGGTGCACATCGTGGTCAACAACCAGGTGGGATTCACCACCAGCAATCCCCTGGATGCCCGCTCCACCCTCTACTGCACCGACGTGTTCAAGATGGTGCAGGCGCCCATCTTCCACGTGAACGGCGACGATCCGGAAGCGGTGGTGTTCGTCTCCCAGCTGGCGCTGGATTACCGCAACGAGTTCGAGCGGGACGTGGTGATCGACATGGTCTGCTACCGCCGCCACGGGCACAACGAGGCCGACGAGCCGGCGGTGACCCAGCCGCAGATGTACCAGCGCATCCGCGAGCTGCCGACCCTCCGCCAGCTCCATGGAGAGCGCCTGACCCGGGAGGGAGTGCTGAAGGAGGGGGAGGTCGAGGCGGTTGCCGAGGGCTACCGAGACACCCTGGAGTCGGGCGCCATCGCCGCCCGGGACGTGATCGAGAACGGCAAGGGCAACAAGCACACCGTGGACTGGAGCCGCTTCCAGGGCACCGACTGGCGCCACCCGGTGGACACCTCGCTGCCGCCGCCGGTCATCAAGGAGCTCACCGAGAGGCTCACCCAGCTGCCCGAGGGCCTGGAGCTGCACCCGCGCGTGGCCAAAATCATCGACGACCGGCGCAAGATGGGCGCCGGCGCCCTGGCCATGGACTGGGGCTTTGCCGAGACCATGGCCTATGCCGCGCTCCTGCGGGAGAACTACGCCATCCGCATCTCCGGCCAGGATTGCGGACGCGGCACCTTCTTCCACCGCCACGCGGTGCTGCACAACCAGAAGGAGGACGCCCACTACATCCCGCTGCAGCACCTGGCCGAAGGGCAGCCCCAGTTCCGCGTCATCGACTCGCTGCTCTCCGAGGAGGCGGTGCTCGGCTTCGAATACGGCTACGCCACTGCCGAGCCGGATACCCTGGTCATCTGGGAGGCGCAGTTCGGCGACTTCGCCAACGGCGCCCAGGTGGTCATCGACCAGTTCATCAGCTCCGGCGAGGCCAAGTGGGGCCGCCTGTGCGGGCTGGTGATGTTCCTTCCCCACGGCTACGAGGGGCAGGGCCCGGAGCACTCCTCGGCGCGCCTGGAGCGCTACCTGCAGCTATGCGCCGAACAGAACATCCAGGTCTGCGTACCCAGCACCCCGGCGCAAATGTTCCACATGCTCCGGCGCCAGGCGCTGCGGCCCTATCGCAAGCCACTGGTGGTGATGACCCCCAAGAGCCTGCTGCGCCACAAGCTCTCCACCTCGAGCCTGGAGGATCTCTCCGGCGGGCGGTTCCAGCCGGTCATCCCCGAGCCCGAGCCCATCAAGCCCGCCGGGGTGCGCAAGGTGGTTCTGTGCAGCGGCAAGGTCTACTTCGACCTCTACGAGGCACGCCAGGCCCGCGAGGCCGACGATGTGGTGATCCTGCGGGTGGAACAGCTCTATCCCTTCCCGGTGGAAGAGCTCAGCATGGAGCTGAAGCGCTACACCCGGGCCAGGGAGGTGGTCTGGTGCCAGGAGGAGCCGAAGAACCAGGGCGCCTGGTTCTCCAGCAAGCACCACCTCGAGGAGTGCCTGCGGACGGGCCAGAGCCTCTCCTACGCCGGCCGGGATTTCTCCGCCTCGCCGGCGACCGGCTACTTCTCGCTGCACGTACAACAACAGGCGGCCCTGGTAGAGCAGGCGCTCAGCTGATAACGACCCCGGAAGTCCAGATTGAAGGAAGCTGCCATGTCCATAGAAGTCAAGGTTCCCATGTTGCCGGAGTCCGTTGCCGATGCGACGGTGGTGACCTGGCACAAACAGCCGGGTGAGGCGGTCAGGCGCGACGAAAACCTGGTGGATATCGAAACCGACAAGGTCGTGCTCGAGGTGCCGGCGCCCCAGGACGGTGTGCTGAGCAGGATCCTCAAGAGCGATGGCGCACAGGTGGTGGCCGAGGAGGTGCTGGCCATCCTGGAGGCCGGCGCCGCGGCCGCCGCCGGTGATGGTGCTCCCGCCCCCGCGGCGGATGAAAGCGCCGGCGCCGGGACTGCCGCCGCGGAGCAGGGCGCGGCACCCGCCGCTGCCGCCGGCGTGGGGCCCGCGGTGCGGCGCCTGCTGGAGGAGCACGGCCTCGACGCCGCCGTCATCCCCGTGAGCGGCGACCGCCTGACGAAGGGCGATGTGCTCGCCTACCTGGAATCCCGCCGGGCCGAAGCGGCGGAGGCGGCCGCTCCGCCCCCCGCGGCGGAAGAGCCGCCGCCCGCTGCGCCGGTGCCGGCGCCGGAGCCCATGGGGGCCAGGGCCGAGCGCCGGGTGCCCATGACCCGTATCCGCCAGCGTATCGCCGAGCGACTGGTGGAGGCCCAGCACACCGCGGCCATCCTCACCACCTTCAACGAGGTGGATCTCAAGGGGGTGATGGACCTGCGCGCCCGCTACAAGGACCGTTTCGAGAAGGCTCACGGCGTGCGCCTCGGCTTCATGTCCTTTTTCGTCAAGGCGTGTGTCGAGGCACTGAAGCGCTTCCCCGAGGTCAACGCCTCCATCGACGGCACCGACATCGTCTACCACGGTTATTACGACGTGGGTATCGCCGTGGCTTCGCCGCGGGGTCTGGTGGTGCCGATCCTGCGCGATGTGGACCAGATGAGCCTGGCGGACATCGAGAAGGCCATCGCCGCCTACGGCGAAAAGGCCAAGAAGGGCGCGCTGTCCATGGAAGAGCTCACCGGCGGCACCTTCACCATCTCCAACGGCGGCGTGTTCGGCTCCATGCTCTCCACGCCCATCCTCAACCCGCCGCAGAGCGCGATTCTCGGGATGCACAAGACCCAGGAGCGCCCGGTCGTGGTCGACGGCGAGATTGTCATCCGGCCCATGATGTATCTGGCCCTTTCCTACGATCACCGGATCATCGACGGGCGTGAGGCGGTCCAGTTCCTGGTCACCATCAAGGAGGCCCTGGAGGACCCGGCGCGGATGCTGCTGCAGCTTTAGAGCGATGGGTGACTGTGACAGGGGGATTCCCCCCATCACCCAACGCGCATCACGTACATGCGAACGTCCACACCGATGAACGGACGCGGGGGAGAGACAACACGATGTCAAAATCCTATGACGTAGTGGTAATCGGGGGCGGTCCGGCCGGTTATGTGGCGGCCATCCGCTGCGCCCAGCTGGGGCTGAAGACGGCCTGTGTCGACGAGTGGCTGGACAAGGCGGGCAAACCGTCGCTGGGCGGTACCTGCCTGAACGCCGGCTGCATCCCATCCAAGGCGCTGCTGGACTCCTCGGAACACTACCACCGGATCGCCCATGAACTGGCGGGCCACGGTATCAGCGTGGAGGGTCTCAGCCTCGATGTGCCGCAGATGATTACCCGCAAGGACGAGGTGGTGAGCGGCCTGACCGGCGGTATCGCAGCCCTGTTCAAGGCCAACAAGGTGACCTGGCTGCAGGGCCACGGCCGGCTGCTGGATGGCCGCCGGGTGGAGTTCTCCCCGACCGGCGGGGGCGACCCCGAGGTGGTGCAGGCGGGTGATGTCATCCTGGCCAGCGGTTCGCGCCCGAGTACCCTGCACATGGCGCCCGTGGACGGTGATCGGATTGTCGATTCCACCGGTGCGCTGGAGTTCGACGAGGTCCCCAGGCGGCTCGGCATCATCGGCGCGGGCGTCATCGGCTTGGAACTGGGCAGCGTCTGGCGCCGGCTCGGGGCCGAGGTGGTGCTGCTCGAGGCGCAGGAGAACTTCCTCCACTTCGCCGACCAGCAGATGGCCGGGGAGGCCTACAAGCAGTTCACCCGGCAGGGACTGGATATCCGTCTCGGTGCCCGGGTGACCTCCACCAGCCTGGGCAAGAAGAACGTCGTGGTGCACTACACCGACAACGCCGGCGAGCACAGGATCCAGGTGGAGAAGCTGGTGGTGGCCGTGGGACGCCGGCCCCACACGGAGGGGTTGTTCGCGCCCGAGTCGGACCTGCTGCTGGACGAGGGCGGCTTCATCCACGTGGACGAGCACTGCCGCACCAACCTGCCCGGCGTCTACGCGGTGGGGGACGTGGTGCGCGGTCCCATGCTGGCTCACAAGGGCTCCGAGGAGGGATTGGCGGTGGCCGAGATTATCGCCGGCCACAAGGCCCGGGTGAACTACGACACCATCCCCGCGGTGATCTACACCAATCCCGAACTGGCCTGGGTGGGGCGGACCGAGGAGGCCCTGCGCGGTGCCGGCGAGCAGATCCGGATCGGGATCTTCCCCTTCGCCGCCAACGGCCGTGCCCGGGCCAGCGACGAGGCGGTCGGGATGGTGAAAATCATCGCCGAGGAGAAAAGCGACCGGCTGCTGGGCGTCCACGTGCTCGGTCCCAGCGCCTCCGAGATCATCGCCCAGGCGGTGATCGCCATGGAGTTCGACGCCAGCGCCGAGGATCTCGCGCTGACCGTCTTCGCCCATCCGACCCTGTCGGAGGCGCTGCACGAGGCGGCGATGGCCGCCGGCGGCAGCGCCATACACATTTACCAGCCAAAAAAGCGAAAATAGCGGCTGCTGCGTCTCCGGGTGCTTTCGCAGCGGCACGGCCGGGGAACGGCCTCCATGACCCCGGGTCACCGGCCCGCGGGGCCACCAGATAATAAGTGGAAAGGTTATGAATCTACACGAATATCAGGCTAAACAACTCTTTGCCGGCTACGGCATGCCGGTACCCGCCGGCGCCGTGGTCCATGACGCGGCGGACGTGCGTGCGGCGCTGGCCAACCTGGCCGGCGACCGCTGGGTGGTCAAGGCGCAGGTGCACGCCGGCGGCCGGGGCAAGGCCGGCGGCGTGAAGCTGGTCGGCGGCGTGGTGGAGGCCACCGAGGTGGCCAAGGCGCTGCTCGGCACCCGGCTGGTCACCTACCAGACCGACGCCAACGGCCAGCCGGTGAACGCGGTGTTGCTGGAAGAGGTGAGCAACATCGCCCGCGAGCTCTACGTCGGCGCGGTGGTGGATCGCGCCAGCCGCCGCGTCACCCTCATGGTCTCCACCGAGGGGGGGATGGAGATCGAGAAGGTGGCCGAGGAAACGCCGGAGAAGATTCTCAGGACCACCGTCGACCCCATGCTCGGCCTGCTGCCCTACCAGTGCCGCGAGCTGGCCTTCGGCCTGGGGCTGGAAGGCGATCAGATCAAGCAGTTCACCCGGCTGCTCGGGGGGCTGGCGCGGCTGTTCGTGGAGTGCGATCTCAGCCTGGTGGAGGTCAACCCGCTGGTGGTCACCGCCGAGGGCAACCTGCTGTGCCTCGACGGCAAGGTGAACATCGACGACAACGCCCTCTACCGCCAGCCCAAGCTGCAGGAGATGCGCGACATCAGCCAGGAGGAGGAGAAGGAGGTCCACGCCAAGAAGTTCGACCTCAACTACGTGGCCCTGGACGGTGACATCGGCTGCATGGTCAACGGCGCGGGCCTGGCCATGGCGACCATGGACCTGGTGCAGCTCCACGGCGGCAGCCCCGCCAACTTCCTCGACGTGGGCGGCGGCGCCACCACCGAACGGGTCACCGAGGCCTTCAAGCTGATCCTCTCCGACCCCAAGGTGAAGGGGGTGCTGGTGAACATCTTCGGCGGGATCGTGCGCTGTGACCTCATCGCCGACGGCATCATCGGCGCGGTGGAGCAGGTGGGCGTCAAGGTGCCGGTGGTGGTGCGCCTCGAGGGCACCAACGCCGAGCTCGGGGCTTCGAGACTGGAGGAGAGCGGTTTGAACCTGATTGCGGCCAACGGCCTTACCGACGCCGCCGAGAAGATCGTTGCAGCGGTGGGAGGTGCGGCATGAGTGTGCTGATCAACAAGGAGACGAAGGTCGTCTGCCAGGGATTCACCGGCAAGCAGGGCACCTTCCACTCGGAGCAGGCCATCGCCTACGGCACCCGGATGGTGGGCGGCGTGACGCCCGGCAAGGGCGGCAGCACCCATCTCGGCCTGCCGGTGTTCGACACCGTGCGTGGCGCGGTGGAGACCACCGGCGCCGACGCCAGCGTCATCTACGTCCCGGCCCCGTTCTGCAAGGACTCCATCATCGAGGCGGCCGAGGCGGGCATCAAGCTCATCGTCTGCATCACCGAGGGCATTCCCACCCTCGACATGCTCCAGGTGAAAGCCTACCTGGACCGGCACGAGGCGCGTCTCATCGGCCCCAACTGCCCCGGCATCATCACCCCCGGGGAGTGCAAGATCGGCATCATGCCCGGCCACATCCACCAGCCGGGCAGGGTGGGTATCGTGTCCCGCTCCGGCACCCTCACCTACGAGGCGGTGAAGCAGACCACCGACGCCGGCCTCGGGCAGAGCACCTGCATCGGCATCGGCGGCGACCCGATTCCCGGGACCAACTTCGTGGATGCCCTGCGGCTGTTCCAGGATGACCCGCAGACCGAGGCCATCATCATGGTGGGCGAGATCGGCGGCACCGCCGAGGAGGAGGCCGCGGCCTTCATCAAGGCCAACGTCACCAAGCCGGTGGTCTCCTACATCGCCGGCGTCACGGCGCCCAAGGGCAAGCGCATGGGCCATGCCGGGGCCATCATCGCCGGCGGCAAGGGCACCGCCGCGGAGAAGTTCGAGGCGCTGGAGGCGGCGGGCGTGCACACGGTCCGCTCCCCGGCCGAAATGGGCCGCGCCGTGGCCGCCGCCCTGGCCGGATAAGCACAACCTGAAAACATTCACCACGAAGGCACGAAGGGCACAAAGAGAAACAAAAGATCTTTATCCGCAAATTACGCAGATTACGCGGATTGGATAGTGGCGACTGGGCTGCCGTCCAACAGCCAAGGCCCGGTCGTTTCGGGTGCGTGTCTGATCCACCTGCAACGGCGGCGTCTGTTTCCGGGAACCGGCCATCCCGCTGGCACAAGAAAATCTGTGTAAATCGGCGTAATCTGCGGTTAATAAAGTCTTTTCCTCATGTGCTTCGTGCCTTCGTGGTGGATTCCCTGCCCAGGCTCGGGGTGTTGAAACGAACGGAGTCACTGAGATGCTGACGGCAATCGTGATGTTGCGGGTGGAGCACGGGAAGGTCAACGAGGTCGCCGAGCAGTTGGCGGAGCGGCCGGAGATCTCGGAAACCTACTCGGTGAGCGGTCCCTACGACCTGGTGGCCATCGTGCGGGTTCACGAAAACGAGGCTCTCGCCGACCTGGTGACCGAGCACATCGCCCGCATCGAGGGCATCCGGGAGACGGAGACCATGCTGGCATTCCGCGCCTACTCCCGGCACGACCTCGAGCAGATGTTCTCCCTCGGCCTCTGAGCATCGTCGTGCCGGTCCATGGCCTTGCCCTGACCCTGCTGTGGTCACTGTTGGCAGGCAGCGCCGCTGCCGCAGTGAACCCCGCCGCGCCGGATGGGTCCGGAGACGCGGTGGCGGTTCCGCCGGCCGGGACCCTGGAACTGGTGCCCCCGCAGCAGTTGTCAGTGGCCGCCGCGGCGCGACTGTTCGAGCGCATGGTGATGCGGGGCGAACTCATCCTGTTCGATTCGGTCATGACCATCGATCGGCTCAAGGCCACCCAGGTGGCCTACGTCTATGGAATGGACGGCCGCTTGCGGCAGATTCGCGTCTCCGCCCGCCTGACTCCCCCACTGCCGGTCCCCGAAGCTTCCTGCCGGGTGATCTCGATCGATGCCTGGCTGACGCCCGAGGGTGAGTTGACGGAGTCCCACCTGCATGTGGAGCCGATGGCGGAGGAGGGAGCGTGAGCCCGGGGGACGTGCCGGTGGTCATCGTCACCGGCGCAGCCCAGGGCATCGCCGGGCAGAATTTCGTCGTCTATGGTGGCATGACCCGGCCCATGATCTACGCTGAATAGGTCCGGTCTCCGTGGAACACGGGGATTTGCCGCGGACGGCCCGCAGAGACCGGTTCCGACTCAGGCACTGGGATTCAGGTGACCGTGGATGAAAGCCGTACTCTTCGACCTCGACGGTGTCCTTTACCAGGAGGGTCGGGCCATACCCGGCGCGGTCGAGGCCGTTGCCTGGTTCCGGCGGCATGCCGTTGCCCACCTCTTCCTCACCAACACCACTTCCCGTCCCCGCACGGCCCTGGTGGAGAAGCTCGATTCGATGGGCATCCCGGTCGAGCCGGAGGCCCTGCTGACCCCGCCGGTGGCCGCCGCCCGCTGGCTCGCCGCCAACGTGGACGGGCCGGTGGCGCTGTTCGTGACCGAACAGACGCGCACCGAGTTCGCGGGGCTGCCACAGTTGCCGGCGGATGCCGAAGCGGGGGCGGCCGCGGTGGTGGTGGGCGATCTCGGCGAGGAGTGGAGTTATCCCCGGCTGAACCGGGCGTTCCGTCTCCTGATGGCGGATCCGCCGCCCAGGCTCATCGCGCTGGGTATGACCCGCTACTGGCAGGCGACCGACGGATTGCGTCTCGATGCGGGACCGTTCGTCGCGGCGCTGGCCATGGCCAGCGGCCTGCGACCCCGGGTGTTCGGGAAGCCGGCGAGCCCGTTTTTCCAGGCGGCGCTCGATCTCCTCGGCGTCGAGGCGGACAAGTGCCTCATGGTGGGTGATGACATCCGCGGCGATATCGAGGGGGCGCAGGCGGCCGGTCTGTGCACGCTCCTGGTACGCACGGGTAAGTTCCGGCCCGTGGACCTGGAAGGCGATGTGCGGCCGACGGCCGTGCTGGACTCGATTGCCGATCTGCCCGGCTGGTGGCAAAGCTCAGGATTCTGATCTGGATTCAGGCCCGCCGTGAACCGGGGTGGTGATCCCGGGGCCCCGCAGGGGGACCGGAGCCGCTACGGCATAGCCCTGGATGAAATCCACGCCGAGCTCGGTCAGCAGCGGCACCAGCGATTCATCCTCCAGCTGCTTGGCAACGGTCCGGATGCCCATCTGCCGGGCCACGCCGGTCATGGCGCGGAGAATGGACTGGTCCACCGGGCTTGCCGCAAGGTCGGCGATCACCTGACGGCTGAACTTCAGGTAGCTGACGGGCAGACCCTTGAGGTAGGAGAACGGCGTCAGGCTGCTGCCGAAATCATCCAGTGCGAACTGGAAGCCCTTTTCCCGCAAGGCGGACATGAAGCGCGCGATTCGGGTATAGGCGGTCAAAAGTTCGCTCTCGTCCAGTTCCAGGCAGATTTGTCCCGGGCGCAGATCATTACGTCCGGCCTGGTCCACGATGAACTGGATAAAGCCCTCCTCGACAATGCTCTGCGCCGAGAGGTTGACGAACAGAAGATTGCTCTCCGCGCCATCGACGCGGTTCTGCCCCAGGTGCGAGAAGAGGGTGCCGATAACCCAGCGATCCACTTCGGCCATGCGCTCGTAGCGTACTGCGGCGGGCAGGAAGCTGCGGGGATTGAGCAGCCTGCCCTGATCATCGGAGAGCCGCACCAGGATCTCGTCCATGGCGCGTGTCTCACCTGCGGACAGACTGCGCAGGGGCTGCCGGAACAGCACCAGCCGATCCCGTTCCACAGCCTGCAGGAGACGCTTCAGGCTGCGGACCTCCCCGTCCCCTCCGTCCGGGCCGGGTGTGTATACACGCACGGTATTGCGGCCGGACTCTTTTGCTTCGTAACAGGCCGTATCAGCCGCTTTTAGGGCGCTTTCAACACTGGTGCTCGATTCGTTGAGCGCAACCAGCCCGATGCTGACGCCAATGTCGAACCGGGTGTCCTTCCAGGCAAACCGGTATGCCTGGATGGCGGAGCAGAGCCCTTCTGCCACCTGGGTTCCCCGTTCCAGGCTGCAGCCCTGCAGCAGCAGAGCGAACTCGTCGCCGCCGAGCCTGGCAATCACATCGGCGTCTCGGACACGTTCGCGCAGCAGGCTGGCCACCTGCTTGAGCAACTCGTCTCCGGCGATGTGGCCGCCGCTGTCGTTGACGTTCTTGAAGTTGTCCAGGTCGAGATAGCAGAGTACGGCGTTTTTCCTTTCTTCCCGGGCACGCTCCACCGCATCGGCAAGTCGCAACTCGAATTCGCGCCGGTTGTAGAGACCGGTGAGTGGATCGTGGCGTGCCTCATAGCTCATGCGCCGCACCTGCTGGCGGATGGCGGTCACCTCGCGCAGAACGAGGACGCTGCCGGTGGTGCGACCGCTCCGATCATGGATAGGGGAGGCCGAAAGCTGGACGGCGAGCTCGTGACCGTCGCCGCGTAGCAGCAGTGTGTAGTCGGTGATCTCGATGCGCCGTCCCAGGCGCAGGCAGCGTTCGACGGGATCCTGCTCCGGTTCACCACTGATCTCGTTCACCAGGTGAAGAACCTCGTTCAGGTCGAGACCCTGGGCATCCCGGCTGTTCCAGCCGGTGAGTTTCTCCGCCGCCGGATTGAGGTACTCAACCACACCAAGTTCGCTGGTAGTGATGACTGCATCCGCAATCGCCTCCAGGGTGACCGTGGCCCGCTCGATCTCCCGGTAGAGGCTCTGCTCGGCCCGCTTTCGGGCGCTGATGTCCATCACGAACAGGACGAAGCCAGGCGTCGGCTTCACCTCTACCATGGGGGAGAGGCTGGCCAGCACAGTGAGCCGCTCCCCGCTGGCGCGGCGCAGGTGCAGCTCCCGGCTGCGCTGGGGGTTTTCGACCGCCCCGGCCAGCAGTTCCTGGCAGTCCTCTTCGAGAAACTCCTGCAGCGGGGTGCCGGCGAGGTCGCCCGCGGGTCGTCCCAGGAGGGTGCAGAATGCCGGGTTGGCCGACTGCAGCTGCCCCCCGGCATCGGTCAGCACCATCCCGATGGGAGCCGCCCCCACCATCCCTTCGAGTTGCGCCTCCCGGGCCCGCAGCCGCTCCTCGGTGGCCATCAGGCCGGTTTCGTCAGCGAGTTCGACCAGGAGGTGGCCGGTATCGGCAGAGGCGCCGGCCAGGGGTGTGAGTGCGAGTCGCAATTGCAACGGGGGGGATGTCTCCTCCCCCTGATAGGAGAGACGCAGCTCCCGGCACCCTCCGGTGCGGAGACAGGATTCGAGAGACTCCCGGTTGCCGGCATTCGGCCCCCCGGCGAGGATCTCCACGAGCGGCTCCCCGGCGAGCAGCTCCGGCTCTTCGGCCAGCAGGCGGCCTGCGGCTGGATTCGCCTCCACCACCTGGAACTCGCCGTAGGCATCGAGGATGATCAGTGCCGTGCCGGCAGCGCGCACCGCAGCGGCGCGCAGCCGGCGTGGCAGCTCCCGGGCATGCAGCCCGGAGATGTCACGGACGCTGACCACACAGCCGCCGGGCACCGCATCACCCGAGGGATCGGCGGGGAGGAGGGTGCACAGCACCTGCAGGATCCGGCCATTGTGGTCCAGGAGCTGGGTGAGCTCATTATCCAGCACCGCGCCACCGGCTGCCTGTTCCAGTTGTGACTCCAACTCGGCCTGTCTCCAGGCGGGAATCAGCTGTGCCACCGGCTGGCCGAGAACCTCTGCGGCCGGGTAGCCGAGCAACCGCTCGGCGGCCGGGCTCCAGGAGTCGATGTGCAGCCCGGTGTCCGTGGTGAAGACCGCGTCCCGAAGCTGCTCCCGGACATCCCCCGGCGAGTCCCCACCGCTCTTGCCGGGGCCGGGCTCAGGCTCCTGCGGCCGCCCCGGATGGAGACCGGTATCAGCCGCGATCGTGCGCACACGCTCGAGGGTGCGCTGGCTGGCAGCCAGCCGACGGTGGATGCGGCGCGTGCGGATCAGGTCCAGTGGCAGCAGCAGGAGGAAGAAAAGGGCGGCCAGCAGGACGCTGCCCTGCAGCCAGAGGCGCCAGATGTACTGCTGCACCGAGTCCGGGTTCCGGACCAGGCGCAGCGTGTGGTCGCCGGCTGGGCTGTCGGTGGTGATCGGTCCGGCGGCGCCGGACCGGGTCAGAAACTGCTGGAACCACACTGGGGGAGCGGTGCTCGCCGGTGCCCCTCCGGCGCGGGCAAGGATCTCCTCCTGTTCCCGAAGCTGCGCCTCGCGATAGATCGGCAGGGCCGCCACGAACGCCTGCAGCATAAGGCTACGGGCGGGGGCGTCAGGCGCGGCCGCCAACGCCGCTCCCAGGCGCGCCCCCTCCCCGTGCTGATGTCCGAGCGCGGCGTAACGGTCCCAAGCGGCGAGCACCGCCAGACACAGGATGCTGGCGAGTAGCCAACCGGCGAGAACGGCCAGGAAGACCCGGAGAGGCGTGTAGGGTTGAACCACGGACATCTTCCGGTGCTAGGCTGGTCGGTGGTGTCGGTTCAAATCAGCAACTCCGGACGGCCCACGTTGATGTCGATGACGCTGATGTCGGCGCCGGCAAGCTTGATGCCGAGCAGGTTGAGAAGGAATTCCAACAGGGGATCCAGCGCCGTCAGAATCGGGGTCAGCAGGGCTGTGACGAGGTCGAGCAGTCCCTGGGTGGACCCGAGGCCGAGGAGAGTGAGCACCGGCTGCAGGAGTAGTCCGAGCAGTGCACCCAGGATTGTGTGGTCGTCGAACTCAACGACCAAATTGTTGGCCAGGCTGTAGAGAAGATTGCTCAGGGCCGAGCCAAGGGCGTTGTTGTCCGTGGACTGGGTGCTCGGGATAGTCTCGAAGATCATCTCCCCCGGGGCCTGTGGGGACTGACCGAGTCCCAGGTCGGCATGGGCGGTGATCCCGAGCAGGCCCAAAAGGTCTACCACCCGGCTGGGTATGATCTCCGGATTCAGCTTGCTCATGTCGTCGAAGCGGCCAACTCCGATGCGGAGCGCCTGGGCCACGTGGCCGACCACGGCGGCGTGGCCTTGGTCACGGCATTCGAAGCGCTCGAAACCGGCCCGGGTGACCGGTGCGTCAACCACCAGATCGAGGTTGATCAGACCACTGCCGGGGTTCAGGGACAGCAGGCCGAGCACGCCCAGGTGCAGTTCCAGGTTGATCTGCGCCGACCGGGCGCGGGTGATCCACTCCCCGTCGGGGTCACGGCCGGCGGGGCCGACGGCGATCTGGGGCGGATCGATGATGTACAGATCGAGGGATGCGGTCGCCACCCCCGGAATGTTGATGGGCAAACCCACCTCCACGGCATGGCGGGCGTTGGCCACCTGGGCGCCCAGCATTACGAGGTCGAGGACGTTGATCTGGGCATTCAACGCCGCGTTGCCGGCCGGCAGATCCACCTGCAGCAGATCCCCCAGCCGCAGATCGAGATCCGCATCCACCGTAAGGGCGTCGGCCACGTTGAGCAGGGTTGCGGCGACGGTGTGCTGGTCCGGGTAGCGGGAGAGGGCGTTGGCGGCCAGGACCACGAAGTCGCGGATACCAATCTCCAGATCCAGCAGTTCGTCCACCGTGCCCACGGTGGCATCGGCCTCGATGAGATCGAGCAGGGTGAGGTGGGCGTCGGCGATGCCCCGGTAGGAGACGGCGTCGAGGTTGAGGGAGGTGCCCAGCAGGCCGCCGAGAATGGCGTTCAGCAGCGGCGAGGTGGTGGTGTCGATGCGGGCCAGGAAGGAGCCCACCTCGAGGGTGCCCACTGTTTCGGTTCCGGCCACGGCCACGGCGTCGAGGTCGAGTTCGCCGCCCAGTTCACCGGGGATGATCAGGCTGCGGGGGATGGTTAGTGGGGCATGCACCTCCACGGCGAAGGGTGTGCCCGGCGTCGGGCGAAAGTGGCGTCGCCCGCCGCCGTCGGTGAAGACCTCACCCACGCGAATCCGGAGCGCGTTGATATCACCCGTATAGCCGTTGCGTTGCGCCGAGGCGCGGGCCGCCGCCGTGGCCCGGTTCAGAGGCGTGCCGCCGCCGGCCGGGGCACAGTTCTCCATGGCCAGGCTCGCCTCGAGGGCGGCCAGGTCGGCAACCATCTGCAGCTTGCGCTGGTCCCAGAAGATGCGCCCCACGTCCACCGCCAGGGCGGTGACCAGGATCGCTGCGAGCAGGGCGCCGGCGGCCAGGATGGTGATGGCGCCGGCCTGTCCGTGCGGTGAAGGGCAGGCTCTCATATCCCTGTATCTCATGCCTCGAAACCCGCTATTGGGGGGCCATCAGTCCTTGATGAAGCTGTCGCGGGTATAGAAGTCGGGGATCGGGTGCTCGAAGCTTTTCAGGTAGCGGGCATAGCTGCGGCTGGCGGCTTCTCCGGTCTGGGGGTGGGCCGCGCCGGCGGCCTGTCCGCTGCACTGGAAATCGAGCCAGGCTCGTGTGGCACTGCCTATTTCAGTCTGCCCGACCGGGCCGGGATCGGCGGTGAAGGCGCTCACCGGGACGGGCTCGCACTCGGCGGCGGGGAGCGCGGCAGGCAATGCCAGGAACAGGATGGTGGCCAGGCGGAATGGGATGTGCACGATTCAATCTCCTTAGGGGAACTCAATTGGCGTCAGTGGCGGGCACAGTGAGAGGTTCGTTGCCGGGCTTTGAAGCAGCGTTCGTCTCGGCGCCGAGCGCCGTCGGATCATTCTCCGGGGATTCCATGTCCACGGTTCCGGTGGCGAAGGCTGCGGCCCCCGTCGCGTCGGCAGCCTCTATCTCCGCTGCCGGATTTGCACTGTTGGCTGATTCATCCGGAACGGGCGTCTCCTGGCTCACGGGCGCTGCTGCGCCTGCATCATACGGCTCGGTGGGTGGTGGCCGGGTTCGAGCCTGCATCCGTTGCAGGTGTTCCCGCAGTTGCCGGCCACGGGTGCGCAGGTGCTCGGCCTCGTTAGGCTCGATGGCGAAATGCTCCGCCAGGCGCAGCCCTCCGGCCTGATCACCGCGGGCATAGTGGAGCAGCAGCAGGTTGCGCTGGGTGCGCTTCTCGTCGCCGCCGAGCTCAAGGGCGGTGGTGAGTTGGAAGCGCGCCTCGTCGAAGGCCCCCTGTAGCAGCAGGGCATATCCCAGGTCGTTGCGGATGCGCGCATCCACCGGGCGTAGCTCGGTTGCACGGGTAAAGTGCAGGACTGCCGCCTCCAGGTCGTCGTTGTTCTCGGCGGCGATGAGGCCCAACCCGTGGTGGCCGAGGGCGGCCAGCGGCGTGTCCAGCAGGCTCCGGTAGAGTGCCCTCGCTTCGGTGAGGCGCTGAATTCGCCGCAGGGCCTCGGCGCGGAGATAGCGACCTTTATCTGTCAATTCACCCTTTTTGCTCTCCAGCGCCTGAAGATGGGCCAGCGCGGCATGGTAGAGCCGTTTGTCCAGCATCTCCTGCACCATCTTCAGGTGCAGTTCCTCATCCTCTCCGGCTTCGGCGCTCCGGGGGGCCTGGCCTGAGGCGGTGGGGTTGGCCTGCTCCCGCGCTGTGGCACCCTGGCGCAGGGCACAGCCGGACCCTGAGATCAGGAACAACAGCAGGACGGCTGGAACCAGTGTACGGTTCATGCTCATCCACCCAGGGCCCGCAGGATGCCGAAGGCCGCCGGACCAGCGATGAAAATGAGCAGGGCCGGAAACATGCACAGCACCATGACCACCGTCATCTTGGCCGACATCTTGGAGATTCGCTCCTGCAGTTTGGTGCGGCGGCGGTCCTCGAGAAGCTCCGCATATTCCGACAGGGATTGGCGTATGCTGCCGCCGTAACGGTTCATCTGCCGCAGCATCTTCATCAGGTCGGTGAGATCCTGTACCTGCAGATCCTCGGCCATCTCCCGCAGCGCCTCGTCGTGGTCCATGCCGGCGCCGATGTTGCGCAGCGCCGCGGCGATCTCCCCGGATAGAACCGGCAGCACCCTGGGGTTGGTCTGGGACGACTCCAGCAGCGACTGCTCCAGGCTCAGCCCGGTCTCGAACAGGGTGCGCAGGAGGTGCACCAGGATCGGCACCTCCGCCTCGATCTGTTGCTGCCGCGCCGTGGCGCGCAGACGGAGGAGGGTCTTCGGCAGCAAATAGCCGACGGTGGCTGCGATGAAGAGGGTCAGCGGCAACTGGAGGGGCAGATCGGCAAGCCAGGTGCGGGGCGCCAGGAACAGCGTCAGAAGGATGGCCGCCACCGGCAGCAGAAGTTGCAGCCCGAGGAACAGGCCCCGGGCCTGGGGGCCGCGCCAACCGGCACGGGCCAGGAGCACCGGCACCTCGTGATCGATCAGGAACCCTGGCAGGAACCGCTCCAGCCCTGCGAAAAAGCTGCCGAAGCGGGGAGAAATGACGCGATCCTCCCCAGTGCCGCTCCATTCACCTCTGATACGGCGATGGATGCGGGCGAGGCGCCTGGAAGCCATCCAGTTGCTGGCCAGGAATCCAATCCCTAGGACCAGCAGGGAGACACTGAGGCCGATGATGACGGGCAGATTGGTCATGTGCGAACTTGCCGTTGTTGAACGCTTCCGTGGCCTGTGGGCGCCTGGAATGGTTGAGTCAAATGGAGCGCAGCATGCGCCAGATGAGAAACACCCCCAACAGCTGGAGACTGGCGCCGGAGAACATCACCAGACGTCCGGTCTCCTCGCGCCAAATGTGCATGAAGTACTCCGGGTTCATGGTGACGATGTAGATGGCCAGCGAAATGGGGAGGATGGCGAGGATCCAGGCGCTCAGGCGGGTCTCGCCGGTCATGGCCCGGAACTCACGCCGGGCGGTGTCCCGTTCCCGCAGGGCCTTGATGACGTTCTCCAGGATATCGCGGATGGCACCGCCGTAACGCAGGTTGACGCTGATGGCCGCCTGCAGCAACTCCAGCTCCTGCAGGTGGTAGGTGAGGGCCGCCTGTGCCACCGCGTCATCCAGGTGCGCCCCCAGCTGTACCTGGCGCACCACACGCTCAAACACCTCGCGGATAGGCCCATCGCTTTCGTTCACCGCAGCGGCCAGGCCCTGCTCCACGCTGTTGCCGGCCCGCACTGCGCGGATGACATGATCGAGAAACAGGGGCAGTTGATCGACCACCCGCCGTCGGCGGCGGGCACCCAGGGCCGTCAGCCACAGCAGCAGCAGCAGGGCGATAACAGCCGGGAAGAGGAACAGCCCGGTGGGACCCGCCAGCTCCAGCCCCGCCAGCGCACCGGCACCCAGAAGCCCCAGCGCGAGCCAGCCATGCCACGCGACCGCTTCGTACCCGGCCCGATCGATGATGCGCGCAAAGAACTGTTCCAGGGGCGGAGTGACCTGTCGTGGCTCGGGCAATTCCGCACGGACTGACGGACCGGGCAGTCGCTGCAGCATGCGGGCCCGGTAGCGCTCCCGACTGCCGGAACTGAACAGCAGGATGGCCCCAGCGATGGCGGCCAGCATGGCGGTGATGAGCAGGACGATCTCAACGGGCATGGGGTAGACTCCTCGCCGGTCCCGTCACGGGTCGTTCCCCACCTTCGGCATTGCGGGCATTCACTGAGAAGACGGCGCTGCGGAGGAAGCGGCGCTCACCCCGGTCGTAGTGGAAGATCTCCTGAAGGATGATCTTCTCGTCCGCGTAGCCGGTGACCTCGTCAATGCTGAGAACCTTGCGCTCGCCGCCCGGCAGGCGTCCGATCTGCACCACCAGGTCGATGGCACTGGCCACCCACTGGCGCAGGGTATCCTCGCGGCCGCTGAAACCGGCGAAACCGGCCAGCAGTTCCAGGCGGGAGAGGGCATCCCGGGGGGTGTTGGCGTGGATGGTGGTCATGGACCCGGCATGGCCGGTGTTCATCGCCTGAAGCATGTCCATCACCTCCACGCCACGCACCTCGCCCAGGATGATGCGGTCGGGGCGCATGCGCAGGGCATTGCGGACCAGATCGCGCGCGGTCACCTCGCCTCTTCCTTCCAGGTTGGGCGGGCGGCTCTCCAGGCGGATTACGTGGGGGTGGCCCAGGCTCAGCTCCGCGGCATCCTCGATGGTGACCAGCCGCTCCTCGGGGGGGATGTACTGGCTGAGCACGTTGAGGAGGGTGGTCTTGCCGGCCCCTGTACCGCCGCTGATGAGGATGCTGGAGCGGTTGCGCACGGCGCTGCGCAGGTACTCCAGCATCTCGTCGCTGAAGGATTGATAGGCGAGAAGATCCCCGCCTGTGAGCGGCTCCTTGCGGAACTTGCGGATGGACAGGCAGGGGCCGTCCAGGGCCAAGGGTGCGATGATGGCATTGACCCGGCTGCCGTCGGGCAGGCGGGCGTCCACCATCGGGCTCGACTCGTCCAGACGCCGGCCGAGGGGAGCGATGATCCTCTGGATGATGCGCAGCACATGGCGGTCGTCCATGAAACGGACTCCGGTTTCCTCCAGACGGCCGCGTCGCTCCACGTAGACGTGCTGGGCACCGTTGACGAGGATGTCACTGATGGTGTCATCGTCGATGAGGGGCTGGATGGGGCCGTAGCCCACCAGTTCGTCGATCAACTCCCCGACCAGGTTCTCCATCTCCCGCTGGTTGATGGGCAGGCGGGTGCGCTGGATGTAGTCACGGGTCTTCTGGTCGACATAACGGCGCAGCAGCGGTCGTGGCCACTCTTCCACGGAGGCCTGCTCCTCCTCGATGGACTCCACCAGAAACTTGTGGATATGGCCCTTCAGCGGCTGGTACTCATCGCCGTCTAACAGTCCTCGCGTTGGTGTGGACGTGAAGTTCAACATGCGCTCAGCTCCGTTTGCCGAGTCCGCCGAAGAGCCGCTTGCGCAGCCCGCCCCCATGCCGCGCCAGGTCGACCCGTTCGCCGATGAACAGCTCTGTGGCCAGTCGTTTCAGGGCACGTGAGTAGGGGCTGTTGGGTGCATATTCGAACACGCTATAGCCGGCGTTCATCGCTCCGAGCCGCTCCAGCCCATGGGCGGGCAGGGTGGCGAGCAACGGCAGGGATAGGACCTCGGCGATTTTCTCGGCACCGAGTTCCAACTTGGGCAGGTGCCGGTCCACGACCAGTTCAAGGCTGGTCGGATCCTCGCCGCGATCGACAAGGAAGTCGAGCAGACGGCGACTGGCGTTGATACTTGCTATCGATTGTTCGGCCAGCAGCACGGCGCGCTCGGAACGGTCCACCATCTGGGCGAGGAAGTCCGAGTGGGGCATGCCCCCGAGGTTCGCCACGATAACGTCGAAATGGCTCTTCAGGATGCCGATGAGTACCAGCGCATCGTTGAGGGGGGCGTTGACCTGCTGGCCCGGGATGTCCTCGGCCATGGGCAGGACCGAAAGGCCGCTGCTGTGCTGTGCAAAGGCGGATTTGATCAGGGTCTCGTCGAAGCGGCGCACACTGCGCAAGGCATCGAAGAAGGTGTAGGCCGGCTTCATGTCCAGGTACAGAAGGGTGTCCGCGGCCGGCATGCCCAGGTCCAGGAGCAGTATCCGGCGATCCGCCTCGGTACGCTCGCGCAGCGCCAGCGCAAGGTGTACTGCCAGTGTTGCGCTGTCAGCACCCGGGCGGCCGCACAACACCGAGAAAAGCCGGCCCTGGCTGGCGTTGCTTTTTGTGGGAACCTTCTCCTGCAAGCGGGAGATCGTACCCTGCACCTCCACCGGATCGCTGCCAACGGTGAGGTAGTCCCGGGCGCCGGCGCGCATAGCGGCGAGCATCAGCCGATCATCCCGGGATTCGGCCACGGAAACCACGGTGAGGTAGGGTTTTGCCGAGAGCAACCGCTCCACCAGACGGGCGCTGTTGAGCCCGTCGGCGGGGGTGAAGAGGACAAAGGCCACGCTTGCACCTGTGGCGTCGGCCAGTTGCAGTGCCCGTTCCGGTGTGGATGGATCGGCAGCGGCAATCTCAGCGTCGGGCCCGAGCGTGCTCTGCAGCCAGCGGACAATGTCCTCGCGGCTGATGAGGGCGATGTAGGGTGTTTTCATAGGCCCTGTCTCACTCCGTGAAGCCGTAGCCGCGGGGATCGAAACGGCCCGTTTCAATGAACAACAGTTCTCCACTGTCCGGGTTGTAGTCCCGGTAGGCGCTACCCGGGAGCGGTGGCGTGACTGCATTGCGGGCGACGGGACGGACGACATGGGGGGTAACCACCATCACCAATTCCTTGTCCTGGCGTTCGAAACGGGTGGATTTGAAGAATGCGCCCAGCACCGGGATATTGCCGAGGCCGGGCACCTTGTCGACGTTGGAGATCATGCCGGAGCTGACGAGGCCGCTGATGGCGAAACTTTCCCCGTTGCCCAGCTCAACGGTGGTGTCGGAGCGGCGTACACGCAAGGCGGGAACGGAGACGCCACCGCTTTCGACGCCGGCGGTGAAGTCGAGCTCGCTCACCTCGGGGGCCACCTTGAGCGCGATGCGCCCAGGCTCGAGTACCGTGGGTGTGAGCGTCAGGCGCACCCCGAACTCCTTGTATTCGATGGTCACAGAGTCATTGTCACCACGAACGGGAACCGGAAACTCGCCGCCGGCCAGGAAGCTGGCCGACTGTCCGCTCTGGGCCACGAGGCTCGGTTCGGCCAGGGTATGGGCCAGCCCGTTGCCCTCCAGCAGGCTCAGGGTGGCCAGCAGGCCGTTCTTGGAACGCCCGGCGATGAGGTTGAAGGCCTCGGCGATAGGCAGGAAGCCGCTGTCGCTGTTGAGGGTGTAGCCGCCCGATCCGGGGCCGCCCTCGACCCCGGAGAAGGTGCCGGGAGAGCCGATGGCATAAGTGATGCTGTCGCTGTTGCGGCCGAACATGAAACCCATCTGTTTCAGGGTGTTGCGGCTCATCTCGACGATCTTGATGTTGGTTTGGACCTGGGTGTCGAAGGCGGATCGACTGGTGTCGACGATGTCGCCCGTACTCAGGTTCCGCACCTGTGCCAGTGCAGGCAGGCTACCGCTTTCGCCGGTGAGCAGCACTTTTTCGCCCAGGGTCACGGAGTCCAGGCAGTGGTGCAGCGAACCGTCCGGCAAGGGGCCCGGGACGCAAACGGAAAGTCCCCCGGTAGGGCTGTTGTCACGGGGCCAAAGCGTCAGTAGGGTCTCGCCCGGCTGCCGGCCCGTGAGCACAAGCTCGCGCAGACCGCGGACCTGCACATCCGCTATCTGCGGATCGGCGATGGCTACCTGCCGGATCGACCTCTCCTGGGTCACCAGACGCTTCTCGCCCACCTCCACCTTGACCACGGCGCGTTCTACCGCGCCTGCAGGCAGCATAGCGGCCAGCAAGGCAAGTGCCAGACCTCTTACAGCGCATCTTCTCCCCATGGGTAACCCCTTTGAACTTCCCGGAATTGTGCCTGCCCGTGCCTGTGCCCGGGCGTTGTGCCCATGCAGCCAGGCCACGGGCTTACAGAATCAATTCAGAATCAGCGCACCCTGACGATCTCCCGCTCAGTGCCCCGATAGACCACGACCCGTGGAGCCGATGCCGGCTTCGATGACGCGGTCTTGGCTTCCTTCGGCACCTCGGCGAACTGCTTCAGGGTCAACACCTCCGGCGGCTCCGGCGGAGTCTGCTCCTTCGCCGCCGGCACGGCCTGTTTAGTCGCCGTTGGCTCCACGGCCGCGGTCTCTGCCTCCTCTGCAGCTGAGGCCCCCTCTGCAGCGGAGGATTCACCTCCCAGAGCGACAACCGGTGGCTGGTCTGCAGCGTGCAGCAACAGGCGAATTCGTCCGGCACTGGCACCGAGGGTCACCGCAAGGGCCTTATCCTCGGGCACCGCCAGAACTGCGGTGCGGGCCCCCTGGTTGGGTTTGCTCTCGCTCTGCTGCCCGTCGACCTGGGTGCCCATGGCCAGCACCGGTACCCGTTTCAACAGGATCCGGGCCTGGGTGTTTTCATTCTCGTTGTCATCGGGCAGGAAGAGCAGCACGTCAACGTGGTCTCCCGGCTGGGGAAAACCACCTACCCCGGTCTCCTCGGTAATGGGCACGGCCACCGCCCGTGTGCCGGGCTCCAGCTTCTGGGACATGACGCTGCCCACGAGGAAATGCTTCTCCTGCACCGGTTCGCCCACGGCGATGGGCTGCCTGGGAATCCGGCCGGCGAGGGCGTCGATGCGGTCGAATCCCCCGGCCGGCTGCACCCAGACCGGCTCCAGACTCACGGCTCCGTCCGGAATGGGCCGGTCGGGCTCGATGGGCTGCACGGCGATGATCGCCTGGAACGGGGCCGCGGGCGCCTCCACCGTTTGCGTCACTGTCCGCGGCTCGGGGGGAACGGTCGCTTCCTTGCTCAGCTTGTAGGCGTAGATACCCAGCACCACGGCCAGCACCACCATGAACCAGGCCGACACCTTCATTACGTTACTGCTCATTGAATGCCCCCGTTAATGAAAACCATTGTTACCGTGTTCCCTCTGCATTTCCGATCCGGACCCTGTAGGCTCGTGGCGGTCAATGCACCATCCGAGCTAGAGCTGAAAGCTCGCCTCGGCGCGCAGCGCTTCGGGCATCGGCGGGATCTTTCCCAAACCCGGGAACTCGATCAGAGGAATGATTTGGTTGTCACCCGTGGTCGTCTCGGGGTAGACCACCTCGAGAGTGAGGAGGCGGGTGGCGGGATCGAAGGTCACCTTCAGATTCTCGTCTGCATCAAAAACCGCGCTGTAATGGGAGGGAAGCCACTGGAGACGGCTTCTAGCCTCATCCCTGGCGGTCATTGTCACGTTAGTTGCGTAGTTGGGGTGGTCGGGATCAAACGCGATGGCAGCCCGCACCCCCTCCTCGGCCGCCAGGACCATGCTCTGCTGCAGCGTGAAGAGGATCCCGTAGGCAAGCAGGGCGTAGACGAGCAGAAAGAAGACCGGGAAAGCGAAGGCAAACTCGATGAGCGCCGCCCCTCGCTGCCTCCGGCGCAACCTGATTCTCAATGGCCCATCTCCCATGCTCGGATCTGCTCTTGCAAGTGATTCCAACCGAACGTCGCAGGCGGCCTGCTACCAGGTATTTCCTCGCGACTTGCCACTCGAAACCCGCAACTATCCCGCCTGCATCCACAGGCCCGCAATGAAGCCCGCGGCCAGGGCCGTGCCGAATGGCACCGTGCGGCTGCTGGCTCGTGCCTGATCCTGCAGTGGTGCGTTGCACCCCGGGCGCCATCGGCGCTCCTTCAGGATCAGGAGGAGGGCGAGCCCTCCCGCCGCCAGGCCGCCGAGGAGGAAGGTGAGCAGGGTCACCTGGGCACCCCCCATCACCCCCATGGCGGCGGCCAGCTTCACATCACCCGCACCCAGCACACCGATATGCCAGGCGGGAAATGTCAAGGCGAGTGCCGCCATCCCGCTCAAGAAGCCATCCATCCCACCGGCACCGGTGGGCGTGCGGCCCGTGAACACCACCCAGACCAGCGCGGCTGCCATCCCGCCCAAGGTGAGCAGGTTGGGCAGCCGGCGCCGGCCCAGGTCCCATACCCCCGCCGCCACCGCCCAGAGGGTCAGAGTCGGCAACATCATGATTTCCGGCACTGAATCCCTCTCACCGCTACGGCCGGGTGCTGAGGCCGGAGTCACGAACCGAAGACGGAAATCAGTTCCTCCCTCTTCGGTTCAGAAAATTACTGCAGCGCGTCAGCAACTGACTGGAAGACAGCCGTCAGATTTGTCCCGATAAGCTGGAGGACAACAATGGCCACCACGGAGATGAGGGCGGCGATGAGGGCGTATTCGATCATGGTCGCGCCTTCCTCGTCCCGGGCGAAGGCGTGCATGCGGGATGCGATGCGGCCCGTGACTGCGTGGAAGCTGTTGATAAGTTTCTGCATGGCCTGACTCCTGTGTGCGTGAGCCATAGATAAATTTAATAGAGACAAGAATTAATTTATTACCTTGCCAGGTCAATCCTTGAATGCTCTGGATCAAAACGGTTGTTGACCCAGATCAATAATTGATATCGGTCAAGTATTGCCTCGCGCAGTCATTGAAGTGTGGCGAGTATGAACTGAATTTACAAGTAGCAAGAATCGTAAATTTGTGACGGGTAACCCATATTTAATACAAAAAAAGACCAATTGTGAACATGAATCTCACAAATATCCCTTGACACGAGGTATTCCTATATAGGTAGTGGGGGCGTTGGGGGAGGTGGCGGAGCAGCCTCCAGCCGTGCCTTAAGCAGTGACGCCGCCCGGTGCGGCGCCGAATCGGCGGGGGTCGTTCAGCCAAATGGGCGCAGAGGTCCCTATGGGTATGTCGGCGCGGGCCAAGCACGGGGCGAAGGCTTCGTGCGTCTCGGCGCGGCGACAGCGGAGGGTCAATCCCCTCCGCAAGGTGAGGCACCGGCAGGGCTGGCGGAGCGGGGCCGGCGGGGGTGGGGAGGTTGCTTCCCGGTGACTGCGCCAGCAGTCGAGGGTGTTCCAGCGGCAGATCACCCGCCGCTGGATCTGGACAACGAAATCCGTTCCGGAAGGTCAAAACGGGCAGCCATTCCTCTTCCGTGAAGGAGAAGCCCCATGCCTGTCTCCAGCCTGCCGCTGCCCAGCGTGTTTGTCTCCCATGGCGCCCCGACCGTTGCCCTGGAGCAGGGGCCGACGCAGGACTTCTGGGCCGGGCTGGGTGGGCGGCTGGCAGGGCTGGAGGCGATCCTGTGCGTCTCCGCCCACTGGTTGACGCCGCATCCGATCCTGGGGTCGGCGGCGCGGCCGGGGACGATCCACGACTTCCATGGCTTTCCGGCACCTCTCTACCGCCTCCGCTACCCGGCCCCGGGCGCGCCCGCACTGGCGGAGTCCATCGCCGGACAGTTACGGGGCGCGGGCTTCGAGGTGGAGACGGATGCCGCCCGTGGCCTCGACCACGGCGCCTGGGTGCCGTTGCGGTTCATGTTCCCCGAGGCCCGGGTGCCGGTGATGCAGCTCTCGGTGCAGATGCCCCTGGGGCCGCGGCACCATTTCGAGCTGGGGCGGGTGTTGGCGCCCCTGCGCAGTGCCGGCATCCTGATTCTCGGCAGCGGCGGCGCCACTCACAATCTGAGGGATTTCGCCGGCCAGGCGGAAGACGCGCCGGTGAAGAGCTATGCCCGTCAGTTCGACGACTGGCTTGCGGGGCGGGTGGAGGCGGGGGATACGGAGGCGTTGCTGGACTATGCCGGTCAGGCGCCCGAGGCGCAGCACAACCACCCGACGCCGGACCACCTGCTGCCCCTGTTCGTGCCCCTGGGCGCGGCGACGCCGGGCCGGCCCGGACGTGTCCTGCACCGCGGCTTCAGCCACGGCTTCCTGTCGCTGGCGGCGTTCGAATGGGACTAGCCCAAATTTTTCCCGCCAAGACGCCAAGAACGCCAAGGTTAAAAATGATTAAAACCTTGTGAATTAAACATCAAGCATCGTCTCACACGAGGGCCGCCGCAGTATGAGACCGTCAATCTGTTGTTTTTCCTGGCGTTCTTCGCGTCTTGGCGAGAGATTTATGAGATGTTGGGGCTGGGAGCATGTCACCGGCAACCGGCGACTGAATCAACCGCCCTCCACCTCTTCCGGCGTCCGGGCGTTGATGCCGAGGGCGTGGATTTCCGCTTTCATGGCGTCGCCCAGGGCGGCGTAGACCATCTGGTGACGCTCAAGCAGGCGCTTGCCCACGAAGGCCTCGGAGACCACGTTGACCTGGTAGTGGCCGCCGCCCTGGACATTGCCGCGATGGCCGGCATGCTTGTGGCTTTCGTCGACGATCTCCAACCGCAGCGGATCGAGGGCCTCGGTGAGACGCTGACGTATGAACGCGACGCGGCTGTCCTCGCTCATGGGGGGAGCACCTTGCGGAAGGGCTTGACCGTTACCCGGGCGTAGACGCCCGCCTCGAGGTAGGGATCGGCGTCGGCCCAGGTCCGGGCCTCCTCCAGGGACTGGAATTCGGCGATGACGAGGCTGCCGGTAAAACCGGCCGGCCCGGGGTCCTCCGCATCGATGGCCGGGTGAGGCCCGGCCAGCAGCAGGCGGCCGTCACTCTGCAGCGACCTGAGCCGCTCCAGGTGGGCCGGCCGGGCGGCCAGGCGCTGTTCGAGCGTGCCGGGGGCGTCCTCGCTCAGGATGGCGTAGTACATGGCGTCATGCGCCTCCCGCCGGGGTGTTCTCCGATCCCTCCGGAATGTACCGGGCGAGATAGAGCGCCTGGGCGAGTACGAATGCCACGGTCAGCCCCATCATGCCGAACAGCTTGAAGTTCACCCAGGTTTCGGTGTCGAAGCGGTAGACCACGAACAGGTTGGCGAACCCGAGCAGGGCGAAGAAGGCCACCCAGCTCAGGTTGAGCCGGGTCCAGACGGACGCGGGCAGCTCGACCTTGCTCTCCATGAACCGGCGCACCAGCGGCTTCCCGCCCACGAACTGGCTGCCGAGGAAGACCACGGCGAAAAGCCAGTTAACCACACTGGGCTTCCACTTGATGAACATCTCGTCCTGCAGCAGGAGGGTGGCGCCGCCGAGCACCACGATCAGCCCCAGGGTGATGAGGTGCATCGCCTCCACCCGGCGCCGGCGCAGCCAGACCCAGGCCACCTGGACTATCGAGGCGGCGATGGCCACGCCGGTGGCCACGTAGATGCCCGCCAGCTTGAATGCGGCGAAGAAGAGGATGACGGGAAACAGATCAAATAGTAGTTGCATCGCACCAAGATACCCGGCGCCCCTATTGCGGCGCAAGGTTCAGCTGAGCCTTCTCCATCTATCCGCATGGCCCACCAGCCCCAACATTGCATGAATCTCTCGCTAAGACGCGAAGAACGCCAGGAAAACAGAGTATTGACCCTCTTATACACTGCAGCGGCCTGCGTATGCGACGATGCTTGATGCACCAATCCATAAGGTCTTGATCATATTGAACCTTGGCGTTCTTGGCGTCTTGGCGAGAAACATTCCGGCTAGGACCACGCTCGCCGAACTCCGTTCCCCGGCCATGTATACTGTTCGCCTGATGGCCAGCTACGACCTCCATACCCACACCACGGCATCCGATGGCCTGCTGACCCCGTCCGAGCTGACGGCCAGGGCCCGTGAGGCCGGTGTCACGGTCCTGGCGGTGACCGATCACGACTGCGTGGACGGGGTGGCCGAGGCCCGCTCCGCCGCCCGCGGGACGGAGCTGCAGGTGGTGCCGGGGGTCGAGATTTCGGTCACCTGGAAAAAGGGGCTGGTGCACGTGGTCGGGCTGCGGGTGGACCCCGACCATCCGGAGCTGCGGGCGGGGCTGGTCCGGCTGCAGGGTCAGCGCCTGGCGCGGGCCGAGGAGATGGACCGCCGCCTGAATCGCTGCGGCATCGTGGGCGCGCTGGCCGGTGCGCGCGACCATGCCGGCTTGGGCCAGATCGGACGGGCCCACTTCGCCCGTCACCTGGTGGCCGCCGGTCATGCCACGGATATGCAGCATGCCTTCGTCCGTTATCTCAGGCCGGGCAGACCGGCCTATGTGCCCAGTGATTGGGCGAGCCTGGAGGAGGCGGTGGCCTGGATCCGGGCGGCCGGGGGCGAGGCGGTGATTGCCCATCCGGCCCGCTACCGGCTCAAGCCGGGACGGCTGCGGCAGCTGCTGCAGGCCTTCCTGGAGTGCGGTGGCATCGGCCTGGAGGTGGTGAGCGGGGTTCAGTCCGCGGAGGAGACCCGGACCATGGCCGAGCTGGCGCGCCGGTTCGGCCTCCTGGCCTCGGCGGGCTCCGACTTCCACGCCCCCGGCGCCTGGAGCGGGCTCGGGCGTCTGCTCCCCATGCCAACCGGCTGCCGCCCCATCTGGGCGGACTGGGACCTCGACGCCCCAGTCCCGGCGCGCTCCCCGGATTGAGGACGGTACCCGCCACGAATCCGGTAAGAAAGGCGAAAGGACTCTGCCCCGAATTCTTCTCGCCAAGACGCGAAGAACGCCAGGAAAACCAAGGCAGTGACCCTCTTGATGCGGCAGCGGCCTTGGTACCAGACAATGCTTAATGCCCCATTCATAAGGTCCTGAGCATATTGAACCTTGGCGTTCTTGGCGTCTTGGCGAGAGATTCATGCAATGTTGGGGCTAACCGCAGATTACGCGATGTACGCGGATTTTCCCCGTGGCAAAGGAAGCGTCAGCCGACAAGCCGACAACCAGCTTTCGAGTCGCCATCACGGGTGGCTGCAGGCCCGTTCATCGCGCGGGCAGACCCCTGGGACCGCAAGGCCCGGGCAGAATCTGTGTAAATCTGCGTAATCTGCGGAAAAAAGTTTTCTCTGCATGTCATTGTCGTGAACGGATGGTCCCGGGAAACCGTGGCGGGGCAGGCCGGGACAGACGCGCGGCGGGCTTTGGGTTAGAATTCCTCCCTTTCCAGGAACCGAAGCCGGCCGCCGCGCCGAATCCGTCATGAGCCAGTATTTCCAGATCCACCCGGTGACTCCCCAGGCGCGCCTGATCAACCAGGCGGTCGCCATCATCAACAACGGCGGTGTGATTGCCTATCCCACCGATTCCAGCTACGCCCTCGGCTGCCACATCGGCGACAAGGGTGCCATGGAGAAGATGCGCCGCATCCGCCAGGTGGACAAGGAGCACAACTTTACCCTGGTCTGCCGCGACCTCTCCGAGTTGGCACTCTATGCCCGGGTGGACAACACGGCATTCCGCCTGCTCAAGGCCTTCACGCCCGGTCCCTACACCTTCATCCTGCGCGCCACCGGTGAAGTGCCGCGCCGTCTGCAGCACCCCAAGCGCAAGACCATCGGCCTGCGGGTGCCGGACAACGCCATCGTCCGGGCCCTGCTCGAGGCGCTGGGCGAGCCCATCATGAGCTCCACCCTGATCCTGCCCGGTTCCGATCGGCCGCAGACCGACCCGGAGGAGATACGGGAGCGCATCGGTCACCAGCTCGATCTCGTCATCGACGGCGGACCCTGTGACATGGAGCCCACCACCGTGGTGGATCTCACCGAGGATGTTCCCCAGGTGGTGCGGGTCGGGCGCGGCGATCCCGCGCCGTTCACAGTCCAATGAGCCGTCCGCGGCCGCCGCGGCCGGCGTCCGTACTGCGGTTATAATCCCCTGATGCCTGATTTCAATTCGGTTCAACTGTTCGCGGTATGGGTGTTGCCCGTGCTCTTCGCCATCACGCTGCACGAAGCGGCGCATGGCTGGATGGCCCGGCGGTTGGGCGATCCCACCGCCGAGATGCTGGGCCGGTTGACGCTCAACCCGCTGAAGCACATCGATCCGGTGGGCACCATCCTGGTGCCGGGCATACTGCTGCTGCTGGGCAGCGGCGTCCTGTTCGGCTGGGCCAAGCCCGTTCCCGTCACGATGGAGAACCTGCGCAACCCGCGGCGCGACATGGCCTGGGTGGCGGCGGCCGGCCCCCTGGCGAACCTGTTCATGGCGGTGCTGTGGGCGTTCATCATCCACGTGGGGCTGTGGACCCTCGAAGTGTCGCCGGGGGTTGCCCGCCCGCTGGTGTTCATGGGCGTGGCGGGGGTGTTCATCAACACCATTCTGATGGTACTGAATTTGGTGCCGATACCACCGCTGGACGGTGGGCGCGTGGCCATGAGCCTGTTGCCGGGCCCCTGGGCCTGGAAGTTATCCCGGCTCGAGCCCTACGGCATTCTTGTCGTCCTCCTGCTGCTGGTGTCGGGAGTGCTCGGCATCCTGATATGGCCCGTCATTTCGGCGTTGCAGATTGGGCTGGGGGTCATCTCCGGTCTGCCCGCGGGGGATTTCTTCCGCCTCCTGTCCGCCCTTGTCAACTGAATCTGGAGATCCTGGCTTGGAAACCGTCGTGACCAACGTACCCACCCAGCACCAGCGCGTGCTCTCGGGCATGCGCCCCACCGGACGGCTGCACCTCGGCCACTACCATGGTGTGCTCAAGAACTGGGTGAAGCTCCAGCACGAGTTCGACTGCTTCCTCTTCGTGGCCGACTGGCATGCATTGACCACCCATTACGAGGAGCCGGAAGTCATCGAGAAGAACGTCTGGGACATGGTCATCGACTGGCTGGCGGCGGGCATCAACCCCGGCTCGGCCAGGATCTTCATCCAGTCCCGGATACCCGAGCACGCCGAGTTGCATCTCCTGCTCTCCATGATCACGCCGCTGGGCTGGCTGGAACGGGTCCCCACCTACAAGGACCAGCAGGAGAAGCTCAAGGATCGGGACTTGGCCACCTACGGCTTTCTCGGCTACCCGGTGCTCATGAGCTCCGACATCCTCATGTACAAGGCCGGCCTGGTGCCGGTGGGCGAGGACCAGATCTCCCATCTCGAGGTGACCCGCGAACTGGCTCGCCGCTTCAATCATCTCTACGGCCGCGAGCCCGGCTTCGAGGAGAAGGCCGAGGCGGCCAGCGCCAAGATGGGCAAGAAGAACGCGAAGCTCTATCGCGAGCTGCGCCGGCGCTACCAGGAGCAGGGCGACCAGGAGGCGCTGGAACGCGCCCATGCCCTGCTGGAGAGCCAGCAGAACATCACCCTGGGCGACCGGGAGCGGCTGTTCGGCTACCTCGAGGGGGGCGGGCGAATCATCCTCCCCGAGCCCCAGCCGCTGCTCACCAGGGCTTCCAGGATGCCGGGCCTGGACGGACAGAAAATGTCCAAGTCCTACGGCAACACCATCGCCCTGCGCGAGGACCCGCAGGCGGTGGAGCAGAAGCTGCGCACCATGCCCACCGACCCTGCGCGGGTGCGGCGCACCGATCCCGGAGACCCGGACAAGTGCCCGGTGTGGCAGTTCCACGAGATCTACACCGATGACGCCACCCGCGCCTGGGTGCGCGAGGGCTGCACCACCGCCGGCATCGGCTGCCTGGACTGCAAGCGGCCTGTCATCGACGCGGTGCTCGCCGAGCAGGCGCCCATCGCCGAGCGGGCCCGCGAGTTCGAGGAGGATCCCAAGCTGGTCCGCAACCTGGTGGCCGAGGGTTGCGAGGCGGCCCGCGACGTGGCCCGCGCCACCATCGAGGAGGTCCGGGCCGCCATGGGGCTGGCTTATCGATAGAAAAAGCGCGATCTATCCGCAGATTACGCAGATTACGCAGATACAACATTAAGTCTGGAGTCGTGTCTTCTCATCCGTAGGCGATCAGTTGCGGAACGCGCTGGTTCCCGGTACGGCGGTCGCCCAGGGATGGAGTATGTGGCTGTGGGCCGGCCCCATACTCCGGTTCATCGGCGTAATCTGTGTAATCTGTGGATAATTAATGCTTTCAGTCATCTACTTTTATCTTTTCGTGTCCTTCGTGTTGTTCGTGGTTCAATAGGACCTTTACAGGACCTTCGGGGTGGGTAAGCCATGAGCGAGGTGCCGGGTCAGCAGGCGCAGCAGGAGGAGATGCCCTTCGCCATAGTGCAGGGTACGCCCGTGATCAAGCTGCCCCAGGACCTCTACATTCCCCCGGATGCGCTGGAAGTGTTCCTGGAGGCCTTCGAGGGGCCGCTGGACCTGCTGCTCTACCTCATCAAGCGGCAGAACCTGGACATCCTCAACATTCCCATCGCCGCGGTCACCCACCAGTACCTGCAGTACGTGGAACTTATGCAGGGAATGCGCCTGGAACTGGCGGCGGAGTACCTGGTGATGGCGGCCGTGCTGGCGGAGATCAAGTCGCGCATGCTCCTCCCGCGTCCGGCGGAGAGCGAGGAGGAGGGCGAGGATCCCCGCGCCGAACTGGTGCGTCGGCTGCAGGAGTACGAGCGCTACAAGAAGGCGGGGGAGGATATCGATGAGATGCCGCGGCTGGGCCGCGACACCTGGACCGTGGTGGCCGAGCCGCCGGTCTACGAGTCGGCGCGGCGGCACCCCGATGTGGACATGCGCGAGCTGCTGCTCGCCTTCAGGGAGGTGCTCCACCGTGCCGAGATGTTCACCAGCCACCACATCCAGCGCGAGGCCCTGTCCGTGCGCGAGCGGATGTCGATCGTGCTGGAGCGCCTGAACAGCGACCAGTTCGCCGATTTTTCCTCCCTGTTCACCGTCGAGGAGGGGCGAATGGGGGTGGTGGTCACCTTCCTGGCCATTCTCGAGCTCATCAAGGAGTCGCTCATCGAGATGATTCAGACCGATGCCTTCGGACCCATCCATGTCAAGGTGGTGGGGGGGCGCCCATGACCGGGGACCAGCTCAAGCCGATCCTGGAAGCGGCGCTGCTCGCCGCGGATCGCCCCCTCAGCCTGGATCACCTGCTGGCCCTGTTCGACGAGGCGGAGCAGCCGGAGCGCAAGCTGCTGCGCGAGGTGCTGGATTCGCTGGCCGCGGATTGCGAGGGCCGCGGCGTCGAGCTCAGGGAAGTGGCCAGCGGCTGGCGCTACCAGGTGCGGCGCGACTACGCGCCGTGGGTCACGCGGCTGTGGGAGGATCGCCCGCCGCGCTACTCCCGGGCCCTGCTCGAGACCCTGGCGCTGATCGCCTATCGCCAGCCCATCACCCGCGCCGAGATCGAGGAGATCCGCGGTGTGAGCGTCAGTTCCAATATCGTCAAGACGCTGCTGGAGCGGGAGTGGGTCCGGGTGGTCGGTCACCGGGATGTTCCCGGCCGGCCGGCCATGTACGCGACCACCCGCCAGTTCCTCGATTACTTCAACCTCAAGAGCCTCGAGGAGCTGCCGCCCCTGGCGGCGATTCGGGATCTCGATGTGATAAGCGCGGAACTCGAGCTGCCCCTGGCCGGCGAGCTGCCGCGGGAAGCGGAGCCCGGCGAACTCGCGGATGAGGAGGAGGCGCCGCACCGGGAGGACTCGGAGGGAGGTGGGGAGGTCTGGGCAGCCGCCGAGCCCCCGGAGCCGGGGATGGAGGCACCGGAGGCGCCGGGAGTGGATGAACGGGAAACCTCCGGTGCCGCGGAGGAAGCCGCCGCGGATCGCTCCGGCGAGGCCGAGTCCGGACCGGCCGGGACGGACGAGGCGGGCAGGGGGGAGGAGCAGGGTCCGGCGGAAGACCAGGGCTTGCCCCGGCGGGGTGAGGCGTGAGCGAGAAGCTGCAGAAGGTCCTGGCGCGGGCCGGATTCGGTTCCCGGCGCCAGATGGAGACCTGGATCGAGGCCGGCCGGGTCACGGTCAACGGCAGCCCGGCCCGGCTGGGCGACCGGGTGGGGGCCGAGGCCGACATCCGGGTGGACGGCCAGCCGGTGTCGCTCCAGCAACGGCAGGAGGACCGGACCCGGGTGCTCATCTACCACAAGCCCGAAGGCGAGGTCTGCAGCCGCTCCGACCCGGAGGGCCGGCCCACGGTTTTCGACCGCCTGCCCCGGCTGGGCATCGGGCGCTGGATAAGCGTCGGGCGGCTGGACGTCAACACCAGCGGCCTGCTGCTGTTGACCAACGACGGCACGCTGGCCAACGGCATGATGCACCCCTCCAGCGGGCTCGAGCGTGAGTACGCGGTGCGGGTGCTCGGCCTGCCGGGTCCGGAGGCCCTGCAACGGCTGGTGCAGGGAGTGGATCTGGAGGACGGCAGTGCCCGTTTCGAACGCCTCATGGAGGCTGGCGGCAGCGGTGCCAACCGCTGGTACCACGTGGTTCTCACCGAGGGGCGCAAGCGCGAGGTCAGGCGCCTCTGGGAGGCGGTGGGCGCCACCGTCAGCCGTCTCATCCGCGTCCGTTACGGCGCCTTGAAACTGCCGCCGCGCCTGCGCCCCGGACGATGGGAGGAGCTGGACGCCCCGGCGGTGGCTGCCCTGCGCGCCCAGGTCGGCATGTCCGTGGAAGCGCCGGCCGCGCCGCCCCGCGGCTCCCGGCGCCGCAGCGGTCCCGCCCGCGGGCAGCATGTGCGGCGGCGCTGAACCCGGGGCCGGATCCGATCCGCCCGGAGCGACCCCGTCCGCCGCGCCCACCCTGGGGGAACTATACGATCTGCTCCTGTCCGCCTACGGTCCGCAGCACTGGTGGCCGGGAGACGGTCCCTTCGAGGTGCTGGTGGGCGCGGTGCTCACCCAGAACACGGCGTGGCGCAACGTCGAGCGGGCCCTGGTGGGTCTGCGCGCCGCCGGGGCCCTTGACCCCGAGGCCATCGCGGCGGCGCGTCCGGAGCGGCTGGCGGCCTGGATACGATCGGCGGGCACCCACAACGTCAAGGCCGCCCGCCTGCAGGGGCTCTGCCGCTGGTTCCTCGAGTCGGGCGGCTTCACCGCGCTCGCCCGGTTGCCCCTTCCGCAACTGCGGCAGGCCCTGCTTTCGGTCAAGGGGGTCGGTCCCGAAACCGCCGACGATATCCTGCTCTACGCCTTCGGTCAGCCGGTATTCGTCATCGACGCCTATACCCGACGGATCCTGGGGCGCCTGGGACTGGCGCGGGGCGATGAGGGTTATGAGCAGTTGCGGCGGGCGATGGAGTCCGGCCTGCCCACTGATCCCGGCCTGTTCGGGGAATACCACGCTCTGCTGGTGGCGCATGCCAAGGCCGTCTGCCGTCCGCGGCCGCTGTGCGTGGAGTGTTGCCTGCGTCTGCGCTGTCCGACGGGTACATCGCTCCGGGAGGGGAGTGAAACTCCCGCGAAGGCGCAAGGCTCGCGAAGCAGAAGGCGGACAGAGTGAGCCTGCGGAATCCGCGCTCCGGCGCGAGGCGCATCCCGGCCGGAGCGACCCCGGGTTCACGCCTGCCCGGTGCGGCGTTCAGGCGCCGCTGGTGAGGGCGGCCCGGGATATCTGGACAGCCAGTCCCCGCAGACGGTTGGGCAGATGGAGGTTGCCGCCAAAGAGGACAAGCACCCGGCGGGGTTCCGATTCGTTGGTGGCAATGGCCTCTATCTGCTTCACGACATCGGGCCGTTTCAGCTCCTTGCCGAGGTCGGGCAGCAGGAATACGCCGTACTGCCTGCGGTTGATGATGTAGTCAAGGGCGTCAGTGAGCCGGGACGTCTCCGGGATGGGAATGAATTCGGCGGTGAGACGCCGCAGACCCTGCTCCGGGAGCCACTGATAGCTGGCCTTGCCGGTGCTGCGGTCCAGGTGCTCGAAAAGCTCGAGCAGCACGCCGACGTTCGTCTCCTCGAACAGGATGAAGCGATGCCCCGCATCCAGCAGGGTATCTAGCTGCACAATCTCGTTCATGACGCTGCCGTTCCCCCCCTCCGGTTGTTATCGCTCGCCGGTGTTGCCGCGGTCTTGGGACAGTCAGTGTCCCGAGACCGGATGGCACCGCCGCCCACGCCCATGACCAGCCTTTCCGTTCCCGACCCAGAATACCTCTTGACGGCTTTCGGGCCTAGCCCGGATAGTGCTGGGTGAGAATCCCTGAACCCGGCTTCGGCAGAGGCGCCCCCCGCATGCCGCCTGGCCGGTGGGGGCCGGCGCGACATCGTCCATCGGCGCTGAGCCCGTAGCCGGCCGCGCAGCGCATGAGGCCCGGTGTCTCGAGGCCCTGACAGTACGGTCAAATGGTCGCGTGCACCCATTGAAACGGTTTCCCCGCGGGTTGCCCGGCACGGCTTTGCCAGGGTTTGGGGTAGTGTGCTTAACTCAGATGAACGCCGAACCTGGAACAATCGAGGCGAACATGGAGAGTTATCCGGTTCGGCTTATTCCAGCTCCGGGGTCAATGGTGACCTGAACGAGACCGGTGAGGAGTATGCAGCAGCCTACCCAGAACGCCACCAGCCGCACTCCCAAGTCCTCGGCCATCACCAGCCTCGAGACGCTCTTCAACGCTCTGCGCCAGGTGCGGAGGGCCCCCGAACTGCAGCTGGGCGACATCCTCATCGACAAGGGGCTGCTGAACCTGTCCCAGTTGCGTTCGGCGCTGGAGCGCCAGCGCCTGGAGCCCGGTCGCCATCTCGGCTCCATCCTGGTGGAAATGGGCATGGTCTCACGGGAGGACGTGCACTGGGCTCTGGCCCAGAAGTTCGGCATCCCTTACGTGGACCTGGAGAAGTTCGAGGTGCCCGAGAACGTGGCCCTGCGGCTGCCCGCCGACCTCGCCTTCCAGTACCGGGTGATACCCATTGCCGAGGTGGACGGGCGCCTGGTGGTGGCCATGGAGAATCCCATGGACTGGGAGGCGGTGGAGGTCATCCGCTTCAACACCAACCTCAACATCGAGGTGGTGATGGCCGCCGCGCCGGACATCTCCCGGCTCCAGCAGCGGCTCTACGCCCAGTTCGACGAGACCGAGGCGCTGGAGGACCTCAACCTGGTGGGGCCGGTCGGTTCTGCCCGGGGGGAGGAGTCCACCCAGCTGATGGAGCGTGAGGCGCAGAAGAAGCCGGTGGTACGGCTGGTGAACGCCATCATCCTCCAGGCCATCAGCGCCAGGGCCTCGGATGTGAACATCCGCCCCGAGAAGTCCCGTGTGAACGTCTTCTACCGCGTGGACGGCAGGTTGCAGCTCATCCGCTCCCTGCACAAGACCCTGCTGCCGGCCGTGGTCAGCCGCATCAAGATCACCGGACAGATGAACATCGCCGAGCGCCGGCTGCCCCAGGACGGCCATGCCCGCATGGTCCACCAGGGCCGCACCATCGACCTGCGCATCTCCATCATCCCCACCATCATGGGGGAGAGCGTGGTCATCCGCATCCTGGACAAGGGGGTCGGGCTGCGGCCGCTGGACGAGGTCGGGTTCACGCCCCGGGATCTCGGCATCCTGCGCCAGATGATGGTGCGCAGCTACGGCATGTTCCTGGTCACCGGGCCCACGGGATCCGGCAAATCCACCACCCTGTACGCGGTTCTCGACGAGGTCAAGCAGCGCGATCCCCACATCCTCACCGTGGAGGATCCAGTGGAGTACGACATGGAGGGGGTGGAGCAGGTGCAGGTTCACCTGGCCGCCGGCTATACCTTCGCCGAGGCGCTGCGCCATTTCCTGCGCCACGATCCCGATGTCATCATGGTGGGGGAGATTCGCGATCTAGAGACCGCCCGCATCGCCAACAAGGCGGCGCTCACCGGCCACCTGGTGGTCAGCACCCTCCACACCAACGACGCGGTCAGCTCCATCACCCGCCTCATCGACATGGGCATCGAACCCTACCTGGTGAGCGCGGTGATCATGGGCGTGATGGCCCAGCGCCTGGTGCGCCTCATCTGTCCCGACTGCAAGACCGAGGCCGAGGTGGATCCCCTCATTCGCGCCTCCCTGGGCGTGGATGAGAACGAGGTGTTCTACATCGGCAAGGGCTGCAGCAACTGCAACGGTTCCGGTTACCACGGCCGGAGCATGGTCTACGAGCTGCTGACCGTCTCTCCCGAGATTATCGACCTCATCAACCATGAGCGCCCGGTCCAGGAGATCAAGGAGATGGCGATCAGCCAGGGGATGGTTCCGCTGACCCAGTGCGCCCTGAACCTGGCCCGGGAAGGGCGCACTTCGCTGGACGAAGTGTTCGCCGTCCGCCTGGAGTAGGGCAGCGCTCGCCGTTGGCCATTCCGTTATCTTTTATCCGTTCCCCGTCACCCCGGACTCATCCGCTCCCCGGCACCCCGGACTGGCGCTGGGCGTGAAGCTTCCGGCCATGGACGCCGTGTCCGTCCGGTCCCAGCAGGTAGAGATAGGGGCCGACGACGGACTCCGGCAACGCCAGGTGGGTCGGATCCTCCGCCGGATAGGCCTCCTCCCGCAGCCCGGTGCGTACCGGGCCCGGATCGATGCTGTTGACCCGGATCGCCGTATTCTCCAACTCGTCTGCCAGCACCTCGACCAGTCCTTCCACACCCGCCAGTGACGCGGCGTAGGCGCCCCAGTATGCGCGTCCCTGCCGGCCCACCTCGGCGCTGGTGAAGAGGACCGAGGCCTGTTCCGGACTGCGCAGCAGCGGCAGGCAGGCGCGGGTGAGAAGGAACGGGGCGTTCAGATTGACCTGGCAGACCTTGAGCCAGGTTTCGGGGTCGTAGTGGTCGATGGGGGCGAGCCGGCCCAGAATTCCGGCGTTGTGCAGCAGCCCGTCGAGGCGTCCGAACTCCCGGTCCAGGGTGGCGGCGAGTTCCTCGTAGTCCTTGACCGTGGCCGTTTCCAGGTTCAGCGGCACCAGCGCCGGCTGGGGGTGCCCTGCCGTCTCGATGGCGTCATAGGTCTCCTCCAGGCGGGCCTGGCTGCGGCCCAGCAGGACCAGCGTGGCGCCGTGGGCGGCGGCTGCCAGGGCGACGGCACGACCGATGCCGGTGCCGGCGCCGGTGACGAGGATGACGCGATCCCGGAGCAGGTCCGCGGAAGGATTGTAGTCGAACATGTGGTTGTCCATCGTGCTTGCGGTTGGGGCTGTCGTCGTGCCGGAAAAAATCAATAGACTACCGCGATGGGGCGCCTGCGGGAATGCGAATTATCGTGCGCAGCGCCAGGCAATCCACAACTTGCGCAGGGGCGTCAGGCTGACCCGGCAGCCCAGGTCCCTGAATTCGTCCTGCTCCAGGGTCCTCACCAGCGCCAGGCGCAGGGCCGCGAGTACGCGCAGGTGGGTCAGGGTCGATCGCGACTCCGGAGCCAGGCTCTCCAGGGTCTCCGCATGGAGGCTGCGGATGCGCCCGGCCTGGTGGCCCAGGGCCTGGCGCAGGGCCGGGGTGGGCCGCCCGTGGACCAGGTCCTCCACGTTCGCGCCGGCGGTCTGCAGGATCTCGGCGGGGAGGGGCAGGCGGCCGGCGCGGGCGCGCAGCATGGCGTCACGCAGCTGCCGGCTGAGCTGATCCACGGCGCCGAGCCGCCCGGCGGCCCCCAGCAGCGCCGGTTCGCGGCAGCCGAGGGTTCTCGCCAGCAGCCGGGCCAGGGAGCCGGAGCCCTGAAGGGCATTCTCCAACTGCAGCGGGAAGTCGGAATAGCCTCCGCGGTCGAGCTCATCCCGGGTGGCCATGACGAGGCCCAGGAACTCCTCCCGCGGCAGCGACCACTGTTCCACCGCGGGCAGCAGGTCGCGGGTCCGGGGGTGGCGCGGGGTTCCGGCGAACAGGCGTTCGATCTCCTCTTCCCACCACTGCAGCTTGAGCCGGGCAACGCCCGGTTCGCTGACCGTGTCGGGGATCTCCTGCACCTCCCGGCCCAGCCGGTGCAGCTGCTCCAGCCACGGACGCGCCACGGGTGGCGAGAAGCGCAGTGCGTAGTAGAGGCTGCTGCCCCGTGGTGGCGCCGTCTCCTCCAGCGACCGGGGCAGGGCGGAGGTCTGATCAGTCTCTCGCATGGGTCCAGTGTATCCTATCGGTACCCGTACCGGCGGCTGGAGCCGCCGCGGTTGCGGGCGACAATGATGACCACGCCGCCATGGCGCGACAGGTCCGGAAACGGCGTTTGCGCATTGCCGCAAATGTGGGGTAGATTAGGTGGGTTACGATAAAACATACTTATAAGCGCATCGGGTTGAATAATCATCACCCGCCGTCCCGAAACCCCGGTTCCACACCCGACTGAACCCCGTACCAGGTGCAGGGTCGGGAAGCGTCCGGCCGGGAGGCTGCGCTGCAGGAAACCAGGAGTCAACGATGCCGGTATCCGAGTTGCTTTGGTCCGGGCTGGAACTGATGATCATGGGCATGGGGGTGGTCTTCATCCTGCTGGGCCTTCTGGTCTTCACCGTTCACGGTGTTTCCCGGTTCATCCGGTGGTTCGAGGCGCGGCAGCCCCAACCCTCCACGGGTGCCGGCACGGCACCCTCCGCGCCCCCGGCGCAGGGTGACGCCGAGCTGATGGCCGTCATCAGCGCCGCTGTGCACCGCTTCCGTTCCCGCCGTCACACTCCCCGCTGAGCCAAATCTGCCCCGAGCAGGCACATCGCCAACCCGAGGAGATCCACCGCCTATGACCAATCCGCTCGCCATCACCGACGTGGTCCTGCGTGACGCCCACCAGTCGCTTCTGGCGACCCGGATGCGCATCGAGGATATGCTGCCCATCGCCGCCAAGCTCGACCAGGTGGGTTACTGGTCGCTGGAGACCTGGGGGGGAGCGACCTTCGATGCCTGCATCCGCTACCTGGGCGAGGACCCCTGGGAACGGCTGCGGCGGCTGAAGGCGGCCATGCCCAATACCCGGCAGCAGATGCTCCTGCGGGGGCAGAACCTGCTCGGTTACCGGCATTACGCCGATGATGTGGTAGAGCGCTTCGTGGAACGGGCGGCGGAGAACGGCGTGGATGTGTTCCGCATCTTCGACGCCATGAACGACCTGCGCAATCTCGAGACCGCGGTCAAGGCCGCGATCCGGGTCGGCAAGCATGCCCAGGGCACCATGTCCTACACGGTGAGCCCGGTCCACACGGTGGACATGTGGGTGGAGACGGGCCGGCGCCTCGAGGAGATGGGGTGCCACTCCATCTGCATCAAGGACATGGCCGGCCTGCTGCGTCCCTACGTGGCCGAGGAACTGGTCGCGCGCCTGAAGGAGAGCGTCTCGATACCCATCGCCATGCAGTGCCACGCCACCACCGGCCTGAGCACCGCCGCCATCGTCAAGGCGGCGGAGGCGGGCATCGACATGGTGGACACGGCCATCTCCTCCATGAGCATGACCTACGGCCATTCCGCCACCGAATCGGTGGTCTCCATTCTCGAGGGTACCGAGCGCGACACGGGGCTCGATCTGAGACTGCTGGAGGAGATCGCCGCCTACTTCCGTGAGGTGCGCAAGAAGTACGCGAAGTTCGAGGGCAGCCTGAAGGGGGTGGATTCGCGCATCCTGGTGGCCCAGGTGCCCGGCGGCATGCTCACCAACATGGAAAACCAGCTCCGCGAGCAGAACGCCTCCGATCGCATCGACGAGGTGCTGGAGGAGATCCCGCGGGTGCGCGAGGACCTCGGCTTCATCCCCCTGGTGACTCCCACCTCACAGATCGTGGGGTCGCAGGCGGTGCTCAACGTTCTCACCGGCGAGCGCTACAAGTCCATCACCAAGGAGACGGCCGGCGTCCTGAAGGGCGAATACGGGGCCACGCCCGCCCCGGTGAACAATGAGCTCCGGACCCGGGTGCTGGAGGGCGGGGAGCCGATAACCTGCCGCCCCGCCGATCTCATCGAACCGGAGCTGGAGCGGCTGACCGGCGAGTTGGAGGAACTGGCCACGGAGAAGGGCATCGACCTGGCCGAGGCGGTGGTGGACGATGTGCTGATCTATGCACTCTTCCCCCAGGTGGGTCTCAAGTTCCTGGAGAACCGCGCCAACCCCTCGGCGTTCGAACCGGCGCCGGGGAGCGAGCCCGAACCGGTCCCGCTGCCGGCGTCCGCAGCCGCGGCGCCGGCCGGGCCGGAACGCTACGCCATCACCGTCAACGGCACCACCTATGACGTGACGGTGGCGTCGGGGGGCGAGGTGACAGGGGTGGTTCCCGGCGTGGCGGCCGCGTCATCCCCCCCGGTGGCTGCCGGTGCGGTTCCGGCCGGCGCAGCGCAACCGGTGGCCGCGCCCCTGGCCGGCACCATCTTCAAGCTGATGACCCGCCCCGGCCAGGCGGTCGCCGCCGGCGAGGTGGTGGTGATCATGGAGGCCATGAAGATGGAGACCGAGGTCCGCGCCCCCCGCGCCGGCACCGTGACCGAAATCAGCGTGAAGGAAGGCGACGCGGTGCAGGTGGGCGATGCCCTCCTGCTCCTGGCCTGAGGCGCCGGTCATGGAGAACGGTCTGAAGCAACTCTGGCTCTCCACCGGGCTGGCCAACTTCGAGTGGGGCCAACTGCTCATGATCGCCGTGGGCGGACTGCTGCTCTACCTCGCCATCGCCCGGAAGTTCGAGCCCCTGCTGCTGGTGCCCATCGGTTTCGGCGCGGTGCTCACCAATATCCCGGTCGCCGGCCTGGCCGGCCCGGACGGGCTGCTGCACTACATCTACACGGTGGGTATCGAGACCGGCGTGTTTCCGCTGCTCATCTTCATGGGGGTGGGGGCGTTGACCGATTTCGGGGCGCTCATCGCCAATCCCAGGACGCTGATGCTGGGGGCGGCCGCCCAGTTCGGCATCTTCCTGACCCTGCTCGGCGCACTGGCGCTCAACATGGTGCCCGGCTTCGACTTCAGCCTGTCCGATGCCGCCGCCATCGGCATCATCGGCGGCGCCGACGGCCCCACGGCCATCTTCCTCGCCTCGCGGCTGGCGCCGGATCTGCTCGGCGCCATCGCGGTTGCCGCCTACAGCTACATGGCCCTGGTGCCCATCATCCAGCCGCCCATCATGCGGGCGCTCACCACCGAGGCCGAGCGGAAGGTGGTCATGCAGCAGCTGCGGCCGGTGTCGAAGCTGGAGAAGATCATCTTTCCCCTCATCGTGCTGCTGATGACGGTGCTGTTCCTGCCCGCGGCGGTGCCGCTGGTGGGAATGCTCACCTTCGGCAACCTGCTGCGCGAGTGCGGGGTGGTGGATCGGCTCTCCCGGACCGCCCAGAACGAACTCATCAACATCGTCACCATCTTCCTGGGCCTGGCCGTGGGTTCGAAGCTCGACGCCCACAAGTTCCTCACCGTCGAGACGCTGGGCATCCTGGTGCTCGGGGCCCTCGCCTTCTCGGTCGGGACTGCCGCCGGCCTGCTCATGGGCAAGCTCATGCACCGCCTCTCGGGTGGTAAGGTGAACCCTCTCATCGGCGCCGCCGGCGTCTCCGCGGTGCCCATGGCCGCCCGGGTGGTGAACAAGGTGGGGCTGGAGGCCGATCACCACAACTTCCTGCTGATGCACGCCATGGGCCCCAACGTGGCCGGTGTCATCGGCTCGGCGGTGGCCGCCGGCGTCCTGCTGGCCATCGTGGGCGGTTGAGCCCGCGCGCAGCGTTGCCGCCCAGGCTTCCGATCGAAAAATTGGTTTTCACAGCTGACGGCCGGCTCCGTACCGGGGCGGCCGCTGTTCAGGAGCGCCCCATGACGGTGATCAAGAAGGCGGACTTCATCCACAGCGTCGCCGACGCCCTGCAGTACATCTCCTACTATCATCCCCTCGATTTCATCCGCGCCATGGGCGCGGCATACGAGCGGGAGCGCTCGCCGGCGGCGCGGGACGCCATCGCCCAGATCCTGGTCAATTCGCGCATGTCCGCCGAGGGGCATCGGCCCATCTGCCAGGATACCGGCATCGTGGTGGTATTCGTGAAGGTGGGCATGGACGTGCGCTGGGAGAGTGACCAGGGCCTGCAGGAGATGGTGGACGAGGGGGTGCGCCGCGCCTACACCAACCCCGGCAATCCGCTCCGCGCCTCGGTGGTGGCCGACCCGGCCGGCACCCGCCGGAACACCCGTGACAACACCCCGGCCATCGTCTACACGGAGCTGGTGCCGGGCGACCGGGTCGAGGTGATCCTGGCGGCCAAGGGGGGCGGATCGGAGAACAAGTCCAAGTTCGCCATCCTCAATCCCAGCGACAGCCTGGTGGACTGGGTGGTGAATACGGTGCCCACCATGGGCGCCGGCTGGTGCCCGCCGGGAATCCTCGGCATCGGCATCGGCGGTACCGCCGAGAAGTCGATGCTGCTGGCCAAGGAGGCGCTGATGGAGCCGGTGGACCTGCACGAGCTGCGCAGCCGGGGCCCGGCCAATCGCATCGAGGAGCTGCGCCTGGAGATCGCCGATAAGGTGAATGCGCTGGGCATCGGTGCCCAGGGCCTCGGCGGCCTGACCACCGTGCTGGACGTGAAAATCCGCGACTACCCCACCCATGCCGCCTCTCTGCCGGTGGCGCTGATTCCCAACTGCGCCGCCACCCGCCACGTGCACTTCCACCTGGACGGCAGCGGCGTGGCGGAGCTGCCGGTGCCGCGCCTGGAGGACTGGCCGGCGGTCACCTGGGAGGTGGGCCAGAACGTGCGTCGGGTGAACCTGGACACGGTCACCCCGGAGGAGGCGGCGGCCTGGAAGCCGGGCGAAACCCTGCTGCTCAACGGCAAGCTGCTCACCGGGCGCGATGCCGCCCACAAGCGCATCAATGATCTCTTCGCCCGGGGCGAGGGGCTGCCGGAGGGGGTCGACTTCCGCAACCGCTTCATCTACTACGTGGGTCCGGTGGACCCCGTGGGCGACGAGGTGGTGGGTCCCGCCGGTCCCACCACCTCCACCCGCATGGACAAGTTCACCGAGATGATGCTGGCGCAGACCGGGCTGCTCGGCATGGTGGGCAAGGCCGAGCGCGGACCCGTGGCCATCGAGGCCATCAAGAAACATCGGGCGGTCTACCTGATGGCCGTGGGCGGGGCCGCCTACCTGGTCTCCAAGGCCATCCGCGCCGCACGGGTGGTGGCCTTCGAGGATCTCGGCATGGAGGCCATCTACGAGTTCGAGGTGCAGGACATGCCCGTCACCGTGGCCGTGGACAGCCGCGGCGAATCGGTGCACCAGACCGGCCCCGCCGAGTGGCGCATCCGCATCGAGGAGATGCGCTCAAGGGGCTGATCTTTCACCACACAGGCACGAAGAAAAAGACTGTTTAACCGCAGATTTCGCAGATTAATTACTGATTGATGGATTGCCGTCCGACAATCCCGGCCGCGGTGTGGAACGACTGACGGCAGGCCCCATCGTTTCCGTGTGGCGTCTGACTCGCCCGTTCGCCGACCTCGCTGCACAGTTCAATCTGCGTTAATCCGCGGTCAATATGCCTTTTGCTTTTCTTCGTGTCTTCGTGGTGAGAGCTTTTATTCAAACCGGGGAGATGGGCCATGCCGACGGTGCTGACGGCGCTGGTGCCGGTGTTTGTGCTCATCCTGGCGGGGTGGGGGATGCGCCGCTGGGATTTTCCCGGCGATGCCTTCTGGCGGCCCGCGGAGCGGCTGACCTACTACGTGCTGTTTCCGGCGCTGCTGGTGCGCAGCCTCGCCTCGGCGCCCTTCGCCGAGTTGCCGGCCGGATCCATGGCCGCGGCGCTGTTGGGCGGCCTGCTGGGGACCGCCATCGCGGCGCTTGTCGGGGGCCGTCTGCTGCGGCTCGACGGGGGCGGCTTCGGGGCGCTGTTCCAGGGCAGCATACGCTTCAACACCTACCTGGGCCTGGCCGCCGCCGCGGGATTGTACGGCGCCCGGGGCGTGACCCTGGCGGGGCTCGCCATCGCGGTCCTGATCCCCCTCATCAATGTCCTCTGCGTGGCGGTCCTGTCGCGCTGCAATCCCGCCATCGAAGCCCACTGGGGACGGGTCGCTGGGGCGGTGGTGCGCAATCCTCTCATACTGGCCTGCCTGCTGGGGCTGGGTTTGAATACCGCCGGTCTGCGCCTGCCCGTCATGGTGGATGAGAGCCTCGCCATCCTCGCCCGTGCCGCCCTCCCACTCGGCCTTCTGGCGGTGGGGGCGGGACTCGAACTGCGCGGCACCCAGGGCTCCCTGCCGGCGCTGCTCACCGCCTCCGCCCTGAAGCTGCTGCTGTTCCCGCTGCTGTCGCTGGGCATCTCGTTGTGGCTCGGCCTCGACGCCCTGGCCGCGGGCGTGGTCGTGCTGTTCAGCGCCCTGCCCGGGGCCACCTCCGCCTACATTCTCGCCCGCCAGATGGGCAGCGACTATCGGCTGACGGCGGCCATCCTGACCGTGGAAACGGGGCTCTCCCTGTTCACCCTGCCGCTCGCCCTGTGGCTCGCCGGTCGCTTCGCCACCCTCTCCTGATGCCCCGGCAGGACCCCGGTCGCAGGAAAAATCCCGACTAAACTTGCATACGGATGCGAGTAAAGATAAATTTTTGCGAATAAATTCGGCTTATGGTGCAGCACAACAAAACAGATACCCTGTATACAGCGCGGGTATGGGGCCGGGTTTTCAACAAGATGATGCGCACCTTACCCGTTTTCCGACCCTGACCGGGTGCGGGAGGCGGGTGTTGCCACGGGCGGGCGGGGTGCAGACGAATAAATTCCAGCACGCAGGGGGATGTCTCCATGACAACGAAGTACGAGGAGGTCTACGGCCGCTCCATGAACGACCCGGAGGGTTTCTGGGCCAACGCGGCCGAGGAGCTCCATTGGGACCGGAAGTGGGACAAGGTGCTCGATGACTCCAAGAAGCCCTTCTATCGCTGGTTTGCCGGCGGCCTCCTGAATACCTGCTACAACGCCGTCGATCGACATGCCGACGGGCATCGCGGCGACCAGCCCGCCATCATCTACGACAGCCCGGTCACCGGAACCGTCCGGAGCATCACCTACCGCGAACTGCGCGACCACGTGGCCCGTTTCGCCGGTGTCCTGGTGCAGCACGGCGTCGAGAAGGGCGACCGGGTCATCATCTACATGCCCATGATTCCGGAAGCGGCCGTGGCCATGCTCGCCTGCGCCCGCATCGGCGCTATCCACTCGGTGGTGTTCGGCGGTTTCGCGGCCAAGGAACTGGCCACCCGCATCGACGACGCCAAGCCCAAGGTCATCGTCTCCGCTTCCTGCGGCATCGAGGTGAAGCGGGTGGTGGAGTACAAGCCGCTGCTGGACGAGGCCATCGACATGGCCGCATCCAAGCCGCGCCATACCGTCATTTTCCAGCGCCCCCAGGCCAGGGCCGCCATGACCGAGGGCCGCGATCTGGACTGGGAGCAGGCCGTGGCCGCCGCCAAGCCGGTGGACTGCGTACCGGTGGAGGCCACCCACCCCCTCTACATCCTCTACACCTCCGGCACCACCGGCATGCCCAAGGGCGTGGTGCGCGACAACGGCGGCCACGCGGTGGCCATGAAGTGGAGCATGAAAAACATCTACAACGTGGAGCCCGGGGAGGTCTATTGGGCCGCCTCCGACGTGGGCTGGGTGGTGGGCCACTCCTACATCGTCTACGGGCCGCTGCTGCAGGGCTGCACCACGATAATCTACGAGGGCAAGCCGGTGGGCACCCCCGACGCCGGCGCCTTCTGGCGGGTCATAGAGCAGCACAAGGTGGAGACGCTGTTCACCGCGCCCACGGCCTTCCGCGCCATCAAGCGCGAGGACCCGGAGGGCGAGCAGCTTAAGAAGTACGACCTGTCCCACTTCCGGAACCTGTTCCTGGCCGGCGAGCGTTGCGACCCCGATACGCTGCTGTGGGCCGAGGCCCAGCTCGGCGTGCCGGTCATCGACCACTGGTGGCAGACCGAGACCGGCTGGGCCATCGCCGCCAACCCGATGGGCATCGAGCAGCTGCCGGTGAAGCCCGGTTCGCCCACCCGCGCGGTGCCCGGTTACGACGTGCAGGTGCTGGACGAGAACGGCAGGCAGATGGCGCCCGGCCAGATCGGCAGCATCGTCATCAAGCTGCCCATGCCGCCCGGCTGCCTGCCGACCCTGTGGGGCAACGACGAGCGCTATGTGAAGTCCTACCTCAGCGCCTACGACGGCTACTACCTGACCGGGGACGCCGGCTTCAAGGACGAGGACGGTTACCTATGGATCATGAGCCGCATCGACGACATCATCAATGTGGCCGGCCATCGCCTTTCCACCGGCGCCATGGAGGAGGTGCTCGCCTCCCACCCCGATGTGGCCGAGTGCGCCGTCATCGGTGTGGCCGACACCCTGAAAGGTGAGCTTCCCCTCGGCTTCGTCTGCCTCAAGGCGGGCGTACGGCGGGAGGAGGACGCCATCAGGAAGGAGCTGGTGCAACTGGTGCGCGAAAAAATCGGTCCCGTCGCCGCCTTCAAGACGGTGACCATCGTCGATCGCCTGCCCAAGACCCGCTCGGGCAAGATCCTGCGCGGCACCATGAAGAAAATCGCCGACGGCGAGGAGTACAAGATGCCGGCCACCATCGACGATCCGTCGATCCTCGGCGAGATCTCCGCTGCCCTGAGCAGCATCGGCTACGCCAGGAAGCACTGACGTTCAATCACCCCGCCCCGCCGCCGGCATTACTCCGGCCGCGGGGTGGTGTCCATGGTCCACTGACGAGCCCGGCTGAGGCTGCTCCACCCCGCGAACACAGCGGAAGAGGACACCCGGGGCGCGCAGACGGTCTCCTTCATGTCCACGGATGGCGCCGGTGGACCTAGGAGCCTGTCGGACTTGAGCGATCGTAGCGAGCCGAGTGGGAGAGCGAGGACAGATGGGGCCGATTTTGAGGCGCATAGTGGGTCTATGTAATGAAAAATCGGCTTCATATGGACCGCTGTCCCGCCGGCGCAGTAGATCAGCCTCAAGTCCGACAGGCTCCTAGAGGGCCCGATTTTCAGCCCGGCAGGGCACGGGCGGCGCCTGTGTCCCGGTGCGTTCACGCCCTTGCCGGGCCCTTACCTGTTCAATGCTCGACCGCCCCCCCCGGGGCCGGAACTGGAGAATGATGTATGGCGGAGTTTCCCGAACGCACCCTGGCAGACTGGCATGCGCAGGCGAACAAGGAGCTCAAGGGGCGGTCAGCGGATGATCTGAACTGGAGTACCCCCGAGGGCATAACCGTGAAGCCGCTCTACACGGCGGCCGACGTCGAGGGCGTTGCGCACGCGGACACCCTGCCCGGGTTCGCTCCCTTCGTGCGCGGCCCCCGCGCCACCATGTACGCCGGCCGGCCCTGGACCGTGCGCCAGTATGCCGGCTTCTCCACCGCCGAGGAGTCCAATGCCTTCTACCGCCGCAACCTGGACGCGGGGCAGAAGGGCCTGTCGGTGGCCTTCGACCTGGCCACCCACCGGGGCTACGACTCCGACCATCCGCGGGTGGTGGGCGACGTGGGCAAGGCCGGTGTGGCCATCGACAGCGTGGAGGACATGAAGATCCTCTTCGACGGCATTCCGCTGGATCAGATGTCGGTCTCCATGACCATGAACGGCGCGGTGCTGCCGGTGATGGCCATGTACATCGTGGCCGCCGAGGAACAGGGCGTCGCGCCCGCACTGCTCGCCGGAACCCTGCAGAACGACATCCTCAAGGAGTTCATGGTCCGCAACACCTACATCTACCCGCCCGAGCCCTCCATGCGCATCGTGGCCGACATCATAGGCTACACCGCGCAGAACATGCCGCGCTTCAACCCCATCTCCATCTCCGGCTATCACATGCAGGAGGCGGGGGCCACCTGCGTGCAGGAGCTGGCCTACACCCTGGCCGACGGACTGGAGTACGTGCGGGCGGCCATCCGGAGCGGGCTGGACGTGGACGCCTTCGCGCCGCGCCTCTCCTTCTTCTTCGCCATCGGCATGAACTTCTTCATGGAGGTGGCGAAGCTGCGGGCCGCCCGGCTGCTGTGGGCGGAGTTGATGCAGGAGCACTTCCAGCCCGGGCACCCCGGTTCGCTGATGCTGCGCACCCACTGCCAGACCTCGGGCGTCAGCCTCACCAGCCAGGACCCCTACAACAACGTGGTGCGCACCGCCGTGGAGGCGCTGGCAGCGGCGCTCGGCGGCACCCAGTCGCTGCACACCAACTCCTTCGACGAGGCGCTGGCGCTGCCCACCGACTTCTCGGCCCGCATCGCCCGCAACACCCAGCTCATCCTGCAGGAGGAGACCGGCATCACCAAGGTGGTGGACCCGCTGGCCGGCTCCTACTACGTGGAGCGGTTGACCCATGACCTGGCGGAGGCCGCCCGTGGGCTGATCCGCGAGGTGGAGGAGATGGGCGGCATGACCCAGGCGGTGGTGGCGGGGCTGCCGAAGCTGCGCATCGAGGAGGCCGCCGCCCGGCGCCAGGTTCGCATCGACCGCGGCGAGGAGGTGGTGGTGGGCGTCAACCGCTACCAGCCCGCCGAGGATACCCAGGTGGACATTCTCGATATCGACAACAGCGCCGTGCGCGAGTCCCAGATCCGGCGCCTGCGGCAGGTGCGAGCCGGCCGCGACGACGCTGCCTGCCAGGCGGCGCTGGATAAACTCACGGCGGCGGCCTCGGGCCGGGAGAACCTGCTGGCGCTGGCGGTGGGGGCGGCGCGCGCACGGGCCACGGTGGGCGAGATCTCCGATGCCCTGGAAAAGGTGTTCACCCGCCACCGCGCCGTGGTGCGATCCATTTCCGGTGTCTACGGTTCCGCCTACGAGGGGGACGAGGGCTTCATGAAAATCAAGCAGGAGGTGGAGGCGTTCGCCGAGGCCGAGGGGCGCCGCCCGCGGATGCTGGTGGTGAAGCTCGGCCAGGACGGGCACGACCGCGGCGCCAAGGTGATTGCCACGGCCTTCGCTGACATCGGCTTCGACGTGGACGTGGGTCCACTGTTCCAGACCCCGGAGGAGGCCGCGCGCCAGGCCATCGAAAACGACGTCCACGTGGTGGGCGTCTCATCCCAGGCCGCCGGCCACAAGACCCTCGTGCCCCAGCTCATCGAGGCGCTCCGGGCCGGGGGCGGCGAGGACATCCTGGTCATCTGCGGGGGCGTCATCCCGCCCCAGGACTACCAGCAGCTGCTCGACGCCGGCGTGGCCGCCGTCTACGGCCCCGGCAGCAACATACCGGTCGCTGCGAGCGAGGTCATCCGTCTCATCCGCGAACGCCGCGGCGTCTAACCAACGAAAGGTAAGGCAATGCACGACATCATCCGGCAACTCGAAGAAAAACGCGCCGCGGCCCGCATGGGTGGCGGTCAGCGCCGTATCGACGCGCAGCACGCCAAGGGCAAGCTGACCGCCCGCGAGCGCATCGAACTGCTCCTCGACCCCGACAGCTTCGAGGAGTGGGACATGTTCGTGGAGCATCGCTGCACCGACTTCGGCATGGACAGGCAGTCCATCCCCGGAGACGGCGTGGTGACCGGCTACGGCACCATCAATGGCCGGCTGGTGTTCATCTTCAGCCAGGATTTCACTGTCTTCGGCGGCTCGCTGTCCGGCTCCCACGCGGAGAAGATCTGCAAGATCATGGATCACGCCATGAAGGTGGGTGCGCCCGTGATCGGTCTCAACGACTCCGGCGGCGCGCGCATCCAGGAGGGTGTGGACTCGCTGGCCGGCTATGCCGACGTGTTCCAGCGCAACGTCATGGCTTCCGGGGTGGTGCCGCAGATTTCCATGATCATGGGTCCCTGCGCCGGCGGCGCGGTCTACTCGCCGGCCATGACCGATTTCATCTTCATGGTGAAGGACACCTCCTACATGTTCGTCACCGGCCCCGAGGTGGTGAAGACGGTCACCCACGAGGTGGTGACCCACGAGGAACTGGGCGGCGCGGTGACCCACAACACCAAGTCCGGCGTCGCCGACCGGGCCTTCGAGAACGACGTGGAGGCGCTGCTGATGCTGCGCCAGTTCATGGACTTCCTGCCCGCCAACAACCGCGAGAAGCCACCCGTGCGGCCGACCGCCGATCCCGCCGATCGCATGGAGATGTCGCTGGACACCCTGGTGCCGGACAACCCCAACAAGCCCTATGACATGAAGGAGCTCATCGCCAAGGTGGTGGATGACGGCGATTTCTTCGAGATCCAGCCCGACTATGCCGGCAACATCATCACCGGCTTCGGGCGCATGGAGGGCGCGACGGTGGGCATCGTGGCCAACCAGCCCATGGTCCTGGCCGGCTGCCTGGATATCCGCTCCTCCATCAAGGCCGCCCGGTTCGTGCGCTTCTGCGACGCCTTCAACATCCCGGTGGTCACTTTCGTGGACGTGCCCGGCTTCCTGCCCGGCACCGCCCAGGAGTACGGCGGCATCATCAAGCACGGCGCCAAGCTCCTCTACGCCTATGCCGAATGCACCGTGCCCAAGATTACCGTCATCACCCGCAAGGCCTACGGCGGCGCCTATGACGTGATGAGTTCCAAGCACCTGCGCGGCGACGTCAACCTGGCCTGGCCGTCGGCCGAGATCGCGGTGATGGGGCCGAAGGGGGCGGTGGAGATCATCTTCCGCCAGGATATCGGCGACAAGGAGAAGATCGAGGCGCGCACCGAGGAGTACCGGCAGAAGTTCGCCAACCCCTTCATCGCCGGCCACCGCGGTTTCATCGACGACGTCATCATGCCCCACGCGACGCGCAAGCGCATCTGCCGCTCGCTGGCGATGCTGAAGGACAAGAAGCTCGCGAACCCCTGGCGCAAGCACGGCAACATTCCTTTGTGAGGGTGAGGCGTCAGGCGTGAAGGGTGAGGAGGGCGCATGCCTTTCCTCACTCCTAACTCCTCACCCCTCACAGAGCGGAGCTCAACATGTTCAAGAAAATTCTGATTGCGAACCGCGGCGAGATCGCCTGCCGCGTCATCAAGACCGCCCGCCGGATGGGCATCCAGACCGTCGCCGTGTTCTCGGAGGCCGACCGGGATGCCCTGCACGTGGAGATGGCGGACGAGACCGTCTGCATCGGGCCCCCGCCCACCGCCCAGAGCTACCTGGTGATGGAGCGCATCATCCAGGCGTGCAAGGACACGGGCGCCGAGGCCGTCCACCCCGGCTACGGCTTCCTGTCCGAGAACGCCGCCTTCGCCGAGGCGCTGGACCAGGCCGGCATCGCCTTCATCGGTCCGAGGCGCCACGCCATCGTCAGCATGGGCGACAAGATCACCTCCAAGAAGCTGGCGGAGGAGGCCGGGGTCAACACCATCCCGGGCTACACCGGCGTGGTCCGGGACGCCGAGCACGCGGTGGAGATCGCCGCCGGCATCGGCTACCCGGTGATGCTCAAGGCCTCCGCCGGCGGCGGCGGCAAGGGCATGCGCGTGGCCTGGAACGAGGCGGAGTGCCGCGAAGGGTTCGAGCGCGCCACCAGCGAGGCCCGGTCCAGCTTCGGCGACGACCGGGTGTTCATCGAGAAGTACATCGTCGAGCCACGCCATATCGAAATCCAGGTGCTGGCCGACGGCCATGGCAACGTGATCTACCTGGGCGAGCGCGAGTGCTCGCTCCAGCGCCGCCACCAGAAGGTGATCGAGGAGGCCCCGTCCTCCTTCATCGATCCGGAGACCCGCAAGGCCATGGGCGAGCAGGCCTGCACCCTGGCCCGGGCGGTGAACTACCAGTCCGCCGGCACGGTGGAGTTCATCGTCGACCGGGACAAGAACTTCTACTTCCTGGAAATGAACACCCGTCTGCAGGTGGAGCATCCCGTGACCGAGCTGGTCACCGGCCTGGACCTGGTGGAGCTCATGATCCGCGTGGCCGACGGCGAGCGGCTGCCCCTGGCGCAGGCCGACGTGACGCTCACCGGCTGGGCCATCGAGGCGCGCGTCTATGCCGAGGATCCGTTCCGTAACTTCCTGCCGTCCGTGGGCCGGCTGGTGCGCTACGCGCCGCCGCAGGAGGGCGCCCACGTGCGCGTTGACACCGGCGTCTACGAGGGCGGCGAGGTGTCCATGTTCTACGATCCCATGATCGCCAAGCTCGTCACCTACGGGTCCACCCGCGATCAGGCCATCGATCACATGCGCACGGCCCTGGACGAATTCCTCATCCACGGCGTATCCCACAACATGAGCTTCCTCTCGGCGCTGATGATGCATCCGCGCTTCGTAGAAGGGCGAATTTCCACCAACATGATCGCCGAGGAGTACCCGGACGGCTTCCACCCGGCCGATGTGCCCCATGACGATCCGGCCCTGCTGGTGGCGGTCGCGGCCACCGTCCATCGCCGCTACATGGATCTCTACGCGTCCATCTCCGGCCAGCTCAAGGGGCTGGAGCGGAAGGTGCACGACGAGTGGGTGGTGGTCATGGGCGGGGAGGAGTTCCCCGTGGTCATCAAGCCGGTGGAGGACCGCTGCCTGGTCACCCACGACGGCGAGACCTACGAGGTGGTGAGCGACTGGCATTTCGGTCAGCCCCTGTTCCGCGGCAGCATCAACGGCCAGCTGCTCTGCATGCAGGTGGAGCGGGACAACATCACCTACCGGCTGCTGCACCGTGGTTCGCAGGCCGAAGTCAAGGTGCTCACGTCCCGTACCGCCGAGCTCAATCGGCACATGATCGAGAAGGAACCGCCGGACATGTCCCGGTTCCTGCTCTCTCCCATGCCCGGACTGCTGGTCAGGGTTTCGGTCAATGCGGGGGACGATGTGAAGGCCGGCGAGGAGCTCGCGGTGGTGGAGGCCATGAAGATGGAGAATGTCCTGCGCGCCGCACGCGACGGTGTGGTCAAGGCGGTGATGGCGGAGGCCGGCGCCAGTCTCGCCGTGGATCAGGCCATCATCGAGTTCGAGTAGACGACGGATACCGGGATAGCGGATGCATATCACCGCGGCCGCCCTGGCGGAGGCAGTCCACGCGGGCGAGCGCCGGGCGCTCGCCCGCGCCATCACCCTCATCGAGTCCACCCGGGCGGATCACCGCGAACGGGCGGCGGAACTGCTCGAGCGGCTCATGCCCATGGCGGGCCGTTCCATCCGCATCGGTATCTCGGGTGTGCCCGGCGTGGGCAAGTCCACCTTCATCGAGGCGCTCGGCACCCACGTCATCGATCGGGGCCACCGCGTGGCGGTGCTGGCGGTGGATCCCTCCTCGGCACTCTCCGGCGGCTCGATTCTCGGCGACAAGACCCGCATGGAGGAGCTCGCCCGCCGGCCCGAGGCCTTCATCCGGCCTTCTCCGGCGGGAGGCACCCTGGGCGGTGTCGCCCGGCGCACCCGCGAGGCGATGCTGGCCTGCGAGGCCGCCGGTTTCGACGTCATCATCGTCGAGACGGTGGGGGTGGGGCAGTCGGAGACCGCCGTCGCGGAGATGACCGACCTGTTCCTGCTGCTCCTGCTGCCCGCGGGCGGCGACGAACTGCAGGGTATCAAGCGCGGCATCATGGAGCTGGCGGACCTGGTCCTGGTGAACAAGGCCGACGGAGAACTGGCCGGCGCCGCCCGCCGCACCGTGGCCGACTATCGTCACGCCCTGCACATGCTGCGGCCGCGCAGCCCGAACTGGACCGTGCCGGTCGAGGCCTGCTCCGCCCATACCGGTGCCGGGATCCCGGAAGCCTGGGAGACGATTGGTCGCTACCGCGAAACGCTCGGCGCCTCGGGCGAGCTGGCGGCGCGGCGGGCCGCCCAGGCCCGTGCCTGGATGTGGAGCGAGACCACCGACAACCTCGTTGCCGCGCTCAGGGAACACCCCGCCGTGCGCGAACGCCTGCCGGCGCTGGAGGCCGCGGTGACCGAGGGGCGCATCCCGCCCACCCTGGCCGCCCGTCGCCTTCTGGCCGCGTTCCTCGGTGAGGAAACAGACGCGGAGTGATTTTTGTAATAGACAGGATTAACAGGATTTGCAGGATTAATATGGTTCCAGGTTTAAGCTTTGGGTAACTGGTAACTGGTAACTGGTAACTGGTAACTGGTAACTGGTAACTGGTAACTGGTAACTGGTAACTGGTAACTGGTAACTGGTAACTGGTAACTGGTAACTGGCTCTTGTCGGCCAATCGCATTGTCCGTCGATGACGGATTGTTTCTTGAAATCCTGTCAATACTGTAAATCCTGTCTATTCATTTTTTAATATCATTCGGAGACTATCCATGATCGGTCGACTCAATCACGTGGCCATTGTCGTGCCGGACCTGGCGGCGGCGACGGCCACTTACCGCGACACGCTCGGCGCACGGGTGTCCGAGCCGGTGGACCTGCCCGCGCACGGGGTCACCACCGTGTTCGTGGAGCTGCCCAATACCAAGATTGAGCTGCTGCATCCGCTGGGCGGGGGCTCTCCCATCGCCAAATTCCTGGAGAAAAACGCCAGCGGCGGCATTCACCACGTCTGCTACGAGGTGGACGACATCCTGGCGGCCCGGGATCGTCTCAAGGCGCAGGGCGCCCGGGTGCTGGGCGACGGCGAACCGAAGACCGGCGCCCACGGCAAGCCGGTCCTGTTCCTCCACCCCAAGGACTTCTGCGGCACCCTGGTGGAGCTGGAACAAGCCTGATTCTGTTCACCACGGAGGCGCGGAGGACACGGAGAAAAGACGAAAGATGCAAGCAAGGTAAATAAGATTCTCTTACCGCAGATTTCGTTGATTTACGCTGATTACATGTTGCGCGCGGCGAGTTCTGCGATCAGGCAATCACTGCGCCTCCTGCTGTGTACGACGAAAGCACCGCTGGATGGCGTTGTGGCACGGACGGGTTCGCCAGTATCTGCAAATCAACGCAAATCAACGAAATCTGCGGTTGAATCGTCTTTTTGTTTTTTCTCCATGTCCTCCGTGTCTTCGTGGTGAGCGCTTTTTCCGCGGTGGCAAGTACAAGGAGTGGCGATGACTGGGGAACGGGATGCGCGCTGCGCGGAGCTGGAGGCGACGCTGCACCGGGAGGTGCCGCTGTCGGGGCACATGGGCGTGGCGGTGGAGGCCTACGACGGGGCGTCGCTCAGGCTCAGCGCCGATTTCGAGCGCAACATCAACATCCACGGCACCGCCTTCGGCGGGAGTCTCTACTCCGCCTGCGCGCTCTGTGGGTGGGGCCTGCTGCACCTGAAGTTCGGGGAACTGGGGCTGGCTGCCCACATCGTTCTCTCGGCGGGCGGGATCCGCTACCTGCGGCCGGTGAAGCGCCACATCGAGGTGCGCTGCAGCCTGCCGGAGGATTATCCGGGGTTCAACGAGCGGCTGCAGGAGCGGGGCAAGGCCCGGCTGGCGCTGCGCGCCGAGGTCCTGGCTGACGGGGCGCCGGCGGTGGTTTTCGAGGGCGAGTACGCGGGGATCCTGGAGCACCCCTAATCCGGCCGTTCCCGATCAACGTGTCTCTGCGACGGCTTTCTCCGCACCACCATCCGCGTCCCCGGCACTCTCTTCGCCGTCCGGGAGTGCAGTGGGGGCGTGGCCCCCGAATTCCTCCACGAACATCTCCCAGGCGACGAGGAACAGGGCGGCGATGATGGGACCGATAACGAAGCCGGATATGCCCAGCACCGCCAGCCCCCCGAGGGTGGATATCAGGATCAGGTAGTCCGGCATCTTCGTGTCGCGCCCCACCAGTAGCGGCCGCAGCAGGTTGTCCACCAGCCCGATCACCAGGGCGCCGAAGCCGACGATGACGAGACCCTTCACCGGCTCTCCCGCCGCGAACATCCACAGCGCCGCGGGCGCCCAGACCAGGCCCGCGCCCACCGCCGGCAGCACCGAAAGAACGGTCATCACCACGGCCCAGAACACCGCCGCCTCGATCCCCACCGCCCAGAACAGGAGACCGCCCAGGACGCCCTGCACCAGGCCCACCACCAGGGTGCCCTTGAGGGTGGCGCGCGAGACTTCGGCGAACTTGGCGAACAGGCGCCGCTCCCGTTCGTCGCCGATGGGCAGCACGTGGATCAGCGCCTCCACCAGCCGGGAGCCGTCGCGGAGGAAGAAGAACAGCAGATAGAGCATGACGAAGAACATCACCGTCAGGCGCAGGGCGTTCTGGCCGATGTTCACCGCCTGGGAGGCGAGGAAGCGGCTGCTCGTCACCGCCGCCGACGACAGTCCATCCTTGAGCCGCTGGGCGTCCACACCGAGCCGCTCGAGGAAATCCCGCGCCGCCGGCAGGGTCTGCTCCACGTACCGGATCGGTTTCTGGATATCGATCTCGCCGCTGGTGATGCGTTGGTAGAACAGTGCCGATTCATGGGTGACCGCCAGCCCCACCAGGATCAGCGGCAGGATGACGATGAGCAGGATGAACAGCAGGGTCAATGCGGCGGTCAGCGACTCGCGCCCCCCCAGCGCCGGCAGCCAGCGCACGTAGAGCCGATGGAACAGGCTGGCGAGCAGCGCGGCCCAGAAGACCGGCTGGAGGAAGTCCTGCACCACCCCCAGGAACGCGGCGGTGACCAGCAGCAGCAGGGCCAGGAAAAAGGCATTCTCGAGGGACTGGAAGCGCATCATGTCGTCACATCCCTGAATGAGTCGAGCAGAGAGTCAATCGGCCGCCTTCGCGCAGCCCGAAGTCACCGGAAAAAGAAGATCGACCGCAGATTACGTTGCTTTGCGCTGATTGTTCCTGCAATACCAACCTGCAATGTACAGGGTAAATCGTCGGATTACCTGCCCGGATGAGTCCCTGTAACCCCGGGGATAAATCACGACCGGGTTGGATGGGCCGCTATCCCCGACGCAAAAAAATCCACGCTAATCAACGTAATCTGCGGTGGAAAAGTTGTTTTCTTTCCCGCCGCAGAGATCGCGGGGCCTCGCTCAGCCGCCCATCGCCGCGGCGGTCTCGGCGAGGGTGGCGGTGTTGATGGCGGGGAAGTAGGCCGGGGCCTGTTCCATGCGCCGGGTGGCCTTCTTGAGAATGCTCTCAAGGTTGGGACGCTTCTCGGCCGGGGTCTCGCCGGAGCCGATGCCGCCGCCGAACTCCACGAAGGCGGTGATGCCGTCACCGTCGGCCAGCGCCGTCTCCAGGCAGCCGATCCAGTTCACCGGGTGGAACAGCTGGAAGAACAGCCGGGCCTTGATGATGCCCGGATCCTGCTCGTGGAAGCCGCCGGTATAGTTGGAGAGCACCCTGCACCCCGGGGTACCCATTTCCGCCTCGTCCAGGACCGGCCGGAAACGGCGCGCGGCCTCCACCATGTAGTAGGTGTGGAAGGCGCCTTCGGTCTTGAGGCGCACGGTGCGCTTGCGCGGGAAGAGCTCGGCCAGCTCCGCCTCCAGGGCGTCCAGATCGCTGCCGGCGCCGGCGGCCACCGTCTGGTCCGGCAGGTTGCGCCCGCCGATGCCGCAGAAGTGCTTGTCGGCCAGCGGCCGCACCGTCTCCACGTCCATGGGCACGGCCAGCATCTCCCCCTCGCCGTAGGTCCCCATCAGTTCGCCGCGCTGGCGCACCAGGCGCAGGGCGTCCTCGAAGGCCAGGCTGCCCGCGGCCACCAGGGCGGAGTATTCGCCGAGGCTGTGGCCGGCGGCGGCATGGGGCGTTACCCGCCCGTCGGTGAGGTCCTGGAACACCCGCAGGCAGGCGATGTGGTGGGTGAGCAGCACCGGCTGGGTGTTGCGGGTGAGGTTGATCTCGCCCTGCGGATCGCGGAAGGAGAGCTCGGCCATGTCGAAGCCCAGGATTTCACTGGCCCGGTCGTAGACGCTCCGGGCCGTCGCATATTCCGCGTACAGGTCGCTGCCGATGCCGGGGTACTGGGATCCCTGGCCGGGGAAGATGAACATGACGCGGTCGGTGGGGGCGGACATGACGGTTTCTCCTCGACTTACGAAAGACCGGAAAGAATAGGTGGAACGTCGGATCGGGGCAAGGGTGCCTCTGTGTGTTTGTTCTCTTCGTGCCCTTCGTGACTTCGTGATGAGCCCTTTGGGGCGCCTGCCCGGGCCGGCGGCATCTGTCCTTGCATGATACTGATAGGATCGATAAATTCGGCTTATGTTGCGGTACAATATCCAGCCTGCGGGCGGGGTGCCTCAGAAGTGCTGGCGCTGGATGCCGGTTTCGGCCATCACCGTGGTGGCAATCTCCTCGATGGAGCGGTTGGTGGTGTCGATGAAGGGCATCCGTTCGCTGCGGAACATCTGCTGGATGCGTCGTACCTCGTCACGGCACTGCTGGGGCGAGGCATAGCGGCTGTTGGGGCGGCGCTGCTCGCGTATCTGCTGCAGCCGCCGGGCATCGATGAGCAGGCCGAACAGTTTCTTTTTGTAGGGAATCAGCACGCTGGGAAGGGCGTCGCGATCCAGGTCCTCCTCGGTCAGCGGGTAGTTGGCCGCACGCACCCCGAACTGCAGGGCCAGGTAGAGGCAGGTGGGCGTCTTGCCCGAACGGGAGACGCCGAGCAGGATGATGTCCGCCGCGTTGTAGTGCTGGGTGCTGACACCGTCGTCATGGGCCAGGGCGTAGTTGACCGCCTCGATGCGGGCGTTGTAGATGGCGAAATCGCCGACACCGTGGGAGCGACCGACCTTGTGGGTGGACTCCACCCCGAGTTCCTGCTCCAGGGGACCGATGAAGGTGTCGAAGAAGTCCAGCATGAGCGCCTGGCTGCGGGAGACGATGTCCCTGATTTCATCATCCAGCAGGGTGCTGAAGACGATGGGTCGCTGGCCCTCGTGGGCATGGGCATCCTCGATGAGGCGCACGAGCTTGCGGGCTTTCTCGGCCGTATCGAGATAGGGCAGCCGGACCAGATTGAACTCGATGTTCTCGAACTGGGTCAACAGGCTGTGGCCCAGGGTCTCGGAGGTGATGCCGGTGCGGTCGGAGATGAAGAAGACGGTTCGTGCCACGATCTGATGTCTCGTCGTCAGGGGACGGGTGGCTGAGTATTGATCAATTGAGGCAAGAGGGAGAAATCCGGTGCAAAACTACGTAGTGTGGTTCAACGAAGTCGGAATGGATGACGTTGAACACGTGGGTGGCAAGAACGCCTCGTTGGGCGAGATGATCAGCAACCTCGCTTCCGCCGGGGTACACGTGCCCGGCGGCTTCGCCACCACCGCCGACGCCTATCGCGATTTCATCGAGAGCAGCGGACTGGCGGATCGCATCCACGATGCACTGGATCGGCTCGACGTGGACGATGTGGAGGCCCTGGCCCGCACCGGGGAGCAAATCCGGCAGTGGATCGTGGACGCGCCGTTCCAGCCCGAACTGGAGCAGGCCGTTACCGCCGCCTTCCAGGAGCTCGAGGCCCACGAGGGCGAGGGTATCGCCGTGGCGGTGCGCTCCTCCGCCACCGCCGAGGATCTGCCCGACGCCTCCTTCGCCGGGCAGCAGGAGACCTATCTCAACGTGCGCGGCCTGGACAGCGTGCTGCTGGCGGTGAAGCACGTATTCGCCTCGCTGTTCAACGACCGCGCCATCGCCTACCGGGTGCACAAGGAATTTGATCACCGCCAGGTGGCGCTCTCCGCCGGCGTCCAGCGCATGGTCCGCAGCGAGAGCGGCGCCAGCGGCGTGCTGTTCACCATGGATACCGAGTCGGGCTTCAGCGACGTGGTCTTCATCACCGCCGCCTACGGGCTGGGCGAGACGGTCGTCCAGGGGGCGGTGAATCCCGACGAATTCTATGTCCACAAGCCGACGCTGAAAGCCGGGCGTCCGGCGGTGCTGCGGCGAAACCTGGGCGGCAAGGCCATCAAGATGGTCTACTCCGACGAAACGGGACACGGGCGCAGCGTGGCCACGGTGGACGTCCCGGAGGCCGAACGCCGGCGGTTCTGCATCAGCGACGAGGAGGTGCAGGAACTCGGCCGGATGGCGGTCATCATCGAGCAGCACTACGGCCGGCCGATGGACGTGGAGTGGGCGAAGGACGGCGACGACGGCCGCCTCTACATCCTCCAGGCCCGCCCGGAGACGGTGAAGAGCCGTGACACGGGTCGGATCATCGAGCGCTATCACCTGAACGGCGAGGGTCCGGTGTTGGCCCAGGGGCGCGCCATCGGCCAGCGCATCGGCAAGGGTGCTGCGCGCATCCTCAACGACATCCGCGACATGCACAAGGTGCAGCCGGGCGACGTGCTGGTCACCGACATGACCGACCCCGACTGGGAGCCCATCATGAAGCGGGCCTCGGCCATCGTCACCAACCGCGGCGGGCGCACCTGTCACGCGGCCATCATCGCCCGTGAGCTCGGTATTCCCGCCGTGGTGGGCTGCGGCAACGCCACGGAGAAGGTGGTCGACGGAGCCGAGGTCACCGTCTCCTGCGCCGAGGGCGATACCGGCAACATCTACTCCGGGCTGCTCGATTTCCAGGTCAAGACCATCGAACTGGACAAGATGCCGCCGCTGCCGTTCAAGATCATGATGAACGTGGGCAACCCCGATCGCGCTTTCGACTTCCAGTTCCTGCCCAACGCCGGCATCGGCCTGGCGCGGCTGGAGTTCATCATCAACCGCATGATCGGCATCCACCCGAAGGCGCTGCTCAACTACGCCGACATGCCCGCCGACCTGAAGGCGACCATCGACGACTACACCTCAGGCTATGCGGACCCGGTGAGCTACTACGTGGATCGCCTGGCCGAGGGTATCAGCACGCTGGCCGCGGCGTTCCATCCCAAGCCGGTCATCGTGCGCATGTCCGACTTCAAGTCCAACGAGTACGCCAACCTCATCGGCGGTGATCAGTTCGAGCCCCATGAGGAAAACCCCATGCTGGGCTTCCGCGGCGCCTCGCGCTATGTCTCCGAGAGCTTCCGCGACTGCTTCGATCTCGAGTGCCGGGCGCTGAAGCGGGTGCGCGACGAGATGGGGCTCGCCAACGTGGAGATCATGATCCCCTTCGTGCGCACCCCGGACGAGGCCGCCCAGGTGGTCGAGCTGCTGGCCGCCAACGGGTTGAAGCGCGGCGAGAACGGCCTGCGCCTCATCATGATGTGCGAAATTCCGGCCAACGCCCTCATTCCCGACGAGTTCCTGAAGCATTTCGACGGCTTCTCCATCGGCTCCAACGACCTGACCCAGCTGACCCTCGGGCTGGACCGCGATTCGGGTCTCATCGCCCACCTGTTCGATGAGCGCAACCCGGCGGTGAAGGCGCTGCTGGGACGGGCCATCGAGGCCTGCCGCGCCCAGAACAAGTACGTGGGCATCTGCGGCCAGGGACCCTCGGACCATCCGGACCTGGCCAAGTGGCTCATGGAGCAGGGTATCGACAGCGTGTCCCTCAACCCCGACTCGGTGCTGGAGACCTGGATCTACCTGGCGGAGAACGTGACCGCTGCCTGAGTTCTGCCCGCGGCGGGAGGCGCTGAGGCCTCCCGCCGCTGCAGGGCGGTCCGGCAAGGCTGCCTGTCCACCCCTGCAGGGATTGCGCAGCTTGCCGGTCTCAACCCGCAGTTCTCGCCCGGCGGATACTCGGCCCGGGCGCCCGGCGTGGCAGTCAGCGCTGGTCATGAAACGTAACCCGCTGCATAATTGACCATTTTTCAGGATCGGCCGGTGGGCCGGCCCCTCTGGAAACCGTGACGTGATGAACGACTGGACACCCACATCCTGGCAGACCAAGCCGGCCGCCCAGCAGGCCACCTATCCCTCGGAAGAGGCCCTCAACCGCATGGTGGCGCAGCTCTCCAACCTGCCGCCGCTGGTCACTTCCTGGGAAGTGGAGGCGCTGAAGTCGCAGCTTGCGGAAGCGGCCGAGGGCCGGCGCTTCGTGCTCCAGGGGGGGGATTGCGCGGAGAATTTCGACGACTGCTCCTCGCCCATCATCACCAACAAGCTCAAGATCCTGCTGCAGATGAGCCTGCTGCTGGTGCATGGGCTGCGCAAACCGGTGACCCGGGTGGGCCGCATCGCCGGGCAGTTCGCCAAGCCCCGTTCGGCCGACCTGGAGACCCGCGACGGAGTCACCCTGCCGAGCTACCGTGGTGACTTGGTGAACGGCCCCGACTTCACCGAGGCCGACCGCACGCCCGATCCTGTCCGCCTGATGCGCGGCTACGGACGGGCGGCCATGACGCTGAACTTCATCCGCGCCCTGGTGGACTGCGGCTTCGCCGACCTGCATCACCCCGAGAACTGGAACCTGGAGTTCGTGAAGCACTCGCCGCTGGCCGACGACTACCAGCGGGTGGTGGACTCCCTGGGCGGATCCCTGCGCTTCATGGAGACCCTGGCCGGCTCCCGCGTCGACGCCCTGGGGCGGGTTCAGTTCTTCACCAGCCACGAGGGGCTGCACCTGCACTACGAGCAGGCCCAGACCCGGCAGGTGCCCCATCGACCCGGCTGGTACAACCTCTCCACCCATCTGCCCTGGATCGGCCTGCGTACCGCGGATGTGGATGGCGCCCACGTCGAGTACTTCCGCGGCATCAGCAATCCCATCGGCGTTAAGGTGGGGGCGGGTATGTCCGCCGAGTGGGTCCAGGCGCTGGTGGAGATCCTCAATCCCGGCAACGAGCCCGGGCGTCTGATCCTGATTCACCGCTACGGCGCGAGCAAGATCGCCGACGGGCTGCCCGGCTTGATTGAGGCGGTACGGGCCACCGGCAAGCGCGTGCTGTGGATGTGCGATCCCATGCACGGCAATACCGAAACCACCTCAAACGGCTACAAGACCCGCCGCTTCGAAAACATACTCTCGGAGTTGGAGCAGTCATTCGACATCCATGCCGAGCTTGGCAGCCACCTGGGGGGAGTGCACTTCGAACTCACCGGGGACGATGTCACCGAGTGCGTGGGAGGGGCCCGGGGTCTGGGCGAGGCGGATCTGGTGCGTGCCTACCGGACCCAGGTGGATCCGCGCCTGAACTACGAGCAGGCACTGGAGATGGCCATGCGCATCGTGCGCAAGATGGGGCCGGGCGGAAACTGAGCCGCCCGTCGCCGGCAGGGATTCAGGCCGGGTGCGTGGCGGATACCGGCGGCCCACGGAGTGGACCGGACGTATTGATACCGTGGTGGAACGGCTCCGGCTTCTCAGCCGGTGGACTCGTGGGGCGCCTCTTGTTCCGTCGCGTCACCGCTCAGCAGGGCTGAATGCTTGCGGGTCAGATCCGCGAAACGGCGGCTGGGGCCCAGGTCCTCGTAGATGGGATCGCCGAATTCATCCTCGGCGACCACCCGCGGCCCCTCGAGATAGGGGAAGCTCGCTTCCAACTCGTCCAGGGCTGCCGACAGCAGTTCGGTGACCAACTGGGTCTCGGATTTGCGCGGGTACATCTCCGCCAGCGCCGCCAGGCGGGCGGCGTCCTTCACCGGCAGCCGCACGGCGAATTCCCGCGCGGCCATGTCCCCGGCGGAATGCTCCTCCAACTCCTTCAGCAATCGCTTGATTGTCGTCATGGTCCCTCCACGCAGGTTGCCGTCAGGGTGTTTCCTGGTTCGATTCCACGCCGTCTTCCGGGTTCCCCGCCGCTGTCGGATGACTGACGCCGACGTCGGCATCGGGCTCCACCTCCCGGATCAGGGCGACTATCTCATCGAGGCGGGAGCGCGGCACCTCCACCAGCAGCAGCAGCCGGCCCGCGGCAATGGCTTCCTCGTACTCCACGAGCTTGCGGTTGGGGATATCCTTCGCCACCAGGCCGGCCACCAGGGCGCCGGCGCCGGCTCCGGCAAGAGCCGCTGCCAGGATGGCTCCCCCGCCCAGCAGCAGTCCCGCGGGGGGGAATGTCACCGCCAGCAGTCCGCCCAGCAGGCCGGCCGCGCCCCCCACGCCGAGTCCGTATTCGACTCCGCGGGCGAACTCGCTGCGCTGCAGGAACGTGGCCTCGTGGAGCCCTTCCAGGGGGGTGGTGTGATTGGCGATGACATGGAGATGGCGGTCGGGAATATCCGCCCCGGACAGTGCCTCGACCACGGTCTTGCAGGTGTCGGTGTCCGGCAGCAGCAGGTGCAGGGTGCGCGTCATGGTCCCCTCGGACGGAAAGCCGGCCTCACTTCTTAACAATAGACCACTGCAGTTGATTGCGGCAGTCCCCCGGTTGTGGGATCGTTGCCTGGGGCGCACGCTGGGGGGTGGCGCGGCAGACTGGCGGGAAGGGGAATTATGAACATCGAGTGCTTCACCGTGGGACTGTTCCAGGTCAACACCTACCTGGTGCGGGACGAAGCGAGCGGGACGTGCGCCGTCATCGATACCGGCGAGTCGGACGAGTTGGTGCGCCGGCTGGAGGCGCTCGATCCCCGCCCCGACGTGCGGGCGATCCTGCTGACCCACGGCCACGTGGACCACGCCGGCGCCCTGGTGACCCTGCAGCAGCACTTCGATGCACCCACCTATCTACCGGCGCTCGAGCGTCCCCTGTTCGAAGCGCTTCCCAGCCAGGGTGACTGGTTCGGCATGCCCCAGCTCAACCGCCGTTGCGGGCGTATTGACCATGAGGTGGAAGATGGCGCGAGCGTCACCCTGGGCGGGACCACCCTGCATTTTCTCTCCACCCCGGGACATACCCCGGGGCAGGGCTGCTGGTACACCGAGACGGACATCTTCGTGGGTGACACCGTATTCTCCGGCAGCATCGGTCGCACGGACTTCCCCATGAGCGACCCGGACCTGATGCACGAGAGCCTGCGCCGGCTGTTCAGGCTTCCGGGTCATCTGCGCGTCCACTCCGGTCACGGGCCGGTGACGACCCTCGAGAGTGAGCTGCGCGACAACCCGTTCCTCGGGTTCCTGCGCCGGGAACTGGGGATGCCGGAGGGCCAGTCCTTCGCCTGGTAGCACGGCTTTTTCCCGTATCGCCCGTGTGTCAATGATCCTGGTCAAATTGTGTATGTAACGCTGAACCGAGGCTGTTAGACTAGGTCTAACCCGAAGACCACAGACTGTCTCCAATTAGCGATTATGGCCAAGAGTTCCGCTTCCATCCGCCTCGTTCACGTCAAGCGTGCGTGCGAGGAGTGCGCCGTTCGGCGCCTGTGTCTCCCCACCAGCCTGGGCGCGTCGGATCTCGAATCCCTGAGCAGCCTGGTTCAGCGCCGCGGTCCCTTCCAGAAGGGCGACCTGATCTACCGCGCCGGAGAGGATTTCAATTCCCTGTACGCCCTGCAGAGCGGTTCGGTGAAGACCTACGGTCTGACCCAGGACGGCGAGGAGCAGATCACCGGTTTCCACCTGGTGGGCGAGCTCCTGGGAATGGATGCCATCGGCAACGAGGTGCATCCCTGCAACGCCATAGCCCTGGAGACCACCTGGGTTTGCGAGCTGCCCTACGCCAAGCTTTCCGAGTTGGCCGAGCTGGTGCCCGGACTGCAGCGGGAGATGTTCCGCGTGCTCGGCAAGGAAATCCGCCAGGACGAGCACGCCCTGATGCTGGTGCGTCGGCTGCGGGCCGAGCAGCGGGTGATGCGCTTCCTCAACAGCCTCTACCAGCGCATGCGGGAACGTTATGGTCTGATAGAGGAGATTCCGTTGCCCATGAGCCGCGAGGATATCGCCAACTACCTCGGCCTGGCTCCCGAGACCCTGAGCCGTGCGCTGACCAAGCTGCGCAACGACGGGGTCATCGATGTCACAACCCGCAGCGTCCGCTTCCTCGACATGGTGGCCGTCTGCCGGCTGGCGTGCTAGTCCGGCAGGGCCCCGCTCTCGCGCAGAAGCGTTTCCACGGCCGCCGCCAGCACCCCGTAGCCGGTGCCGTTCAGGTGCACGGCGTCCGCCTTGAGCGTGTCCTCACCCTCCAGCTCCGCCAGCGCCTCCGCCTCCAGGGGCACCCCGGCCTGCTCCGCGACCTCCCGGTACAGCGTCGGCACCGAGAGCAGCAGCCCGGGCTTGGGTACCCCGATGAGCGCCACCGCCGCACCGCTTGCCTGTGCCAGCTTCACCATCCGCAACAGGTTCTCCTGCAGGGTCTTGCCGTTCTTCAAACGCAACAGGTCATTGCCGCCGTGGCAGATGAGCACCAGGGCGGGGCGGTGGCGCTCCAGGAGCGTCGGCAGGCGTTCGACGCCCGCACCGCTGAGTTCGCCGGGACGGCCGGCGTTGAATACCTTCAGCCCGGTGCGGCGGGCGAGCTGTTCCGGGTAGCCCTGTCCGGGGGCGGCGCCGGTGCCGTAGGTGAGGCTGTCCCCGAAAGCCAGCACCACGGCGTCCGGGCCCAGGAGCGGCAGCCGGGGCGGCTCGGAGCATCCGCCAAGGAACAGGAGGAAGGCGAGAACGGGGAGCCGCGCCCAGCCGGACGCGCAGGCGGGGGAGGCCCCGCGTCCGCGGCCGGGCACCGCGTCAGGAGGGGGCCAGAAGGCGTTCCAGGATGCCTTCATAGATCAGCGACAGGCGGTCGAGATCCGCCGCGATCACGTGTTCGTCCACCTTGTGGATGGAGGCGTTCACCGGTCCGAGCTCCACCACCTGGGCGCCCGTGGGGGCGATGAAACGCCCGTCGGAGGTGCCGCCGGCGGTGGAGAGGCGGGTCGGCTCGCCGGTGGTATCCGCCACCGCGGCGCAGGCCGCCTCCACCAGGGCGCCGGCGGGGGTCAGGAACGGGTTGCCGCTCAGATTCCAGCTGAGTTCATAGGCCAGTCCGTGGCGCTGCAGGATCGCCTCCACCCGCTCCTCCAGCTCGGCCTGGGTGACGGCGGTGGAAAAGCGGAAGTTGAACAGCGCCTCCAGCTCTCCGGGAATCACGTTGGTGGCACCCGTGCCGGCGTGGATGTTGGAGACCTGGAAGGTGGTGGGCGGGAAATCTTCGCTGCCCTCGTCCCAGGTGGTGGCGGCCAGTTCCGCCAGTGCCGGTGCGAAGCGGTGGACCGGGTTATCCGCCAGATGCGGGTAGGCCACGTGCCCCTGTACACCGTGCACCACGAGCCGGCCGCCGAGGGAACCCCGCCGGCCGTTCTTGATGACATCGCCGAGCCGCTCCTCGCTGGAGGGCTCGCCCACCAGGCACCAGTCCATCTTCTCGCCGCGGGCCTCCAGGTGCTCCACCACCCGCACCGTGCCATCCACGGCGGGGCCCTCCTCGTCGGCGGTAATGAGGAAGGCGATGGCGCCGGCCGGTTCCGGGTAGCGGATGAGGAACCGCTCGCAGGCGGTGACCATGGCGGCGATGCTGCCCTTCATGTCGGCTGCGCCGCGGCCGAAGAGAACGCCGTCGCGAATCTCGGGTGCGAAGGGGGGAGTGCTCCAGCGCGCCTCCGGACCGGCCGGCACCACGTCGGTATGGCCGGCGAAGGCGAGAACCGGACCCTGTTCCCCGCGCCGGGCCCAGAAATTCTCCACCACGCCGAAACGCAGCCGCTCCGTGCTGAAGCCGAGCCGCTCGAGCCGCTCCATGAGGAGGGCCTGGCACCCGGCGTCCTCGGGAGTTACCGATGGGCGGCGGATCAGCTCCAGCGCCAGTTCCAGAGTGGGGGAGAGGGCGTCGCTCACGAAAACAGTCGCCCGTAGGCGTCCTCGGAGAAGCCCACCTCACGCCGGCCGCCGAGATCCAGTACCGGTCGCTTGATGATGGCGGGGTACGCCACCATCAGGCGCACGAGACCTTCTCCGTCAAGCGCGGCACGCTCCGCCTCGCGTAGCTTGCGCCAAGTGGTTCCCCGGCGGTTGATGAGCCTGTCCTCGCCCACTTCCGCGAGCCAGGCGCGGAAGCGCTCCGGGTCGGTGCCGTCCGCCCGTAAATCGTGGAAGCGGTATTCCACCCCGCGCGCGTCCAGCCACCGGCGCGCCTTGCGCACCGTATCGCAGTTCCTGATGCCGTAGAGGGTAATCATTTTTTGAAGATTTGAAATAGACAGGATTTTTCAGGATTTACAGGATTGGCTAAAGCTCAATGATTCCGTTGATTGGAGCCTGGCAAGCTGGTGGCAGCCTTCCAAATATGCCCAAGAGCACACAAGCGGATTGAACATCCTGTCAATCCTGCGAAATCCTGTAAATCCTGTCTATATCAACGACGATCAAATATCCCGGAGCAGTTCGTTGATGCCCACCTTGCTGCGGGTCTTCTCGTCCACCTGCTTGACGATCACCGCGCAGTAGAGGCTGTACTTGCCGTCCTTGGAGGGCAGGTTGCCGGAGACCACCACCGAGCCCGGGGGAATGCGGCCGTAGGTGATTTCGCCGGTTTCGCGGTTGTAGATGCGGGTGCTCTGGCCGATGTAGACGCCCATGGAAATGACGGACCCCTCGCCCACGATGACCCCTTCCACCACCTCGGAACGGGCACCGATGAAACAGTTGTCCTCGATGATGGTGGGGGCCGCCTGCAGCGGCTCGAGCACGCCGCCGATGCCGACGCCGCCGGAGAGATGGACATTCTTGCCGATCTGGGCGCAGGAACCGACGGTGGACCAGGTGTCCACCATGGTGCCGGAGTCGACATAGGCGCCGATATTCACGAAGGAGGGCATCAGCACCACGCTGGGGGCGATGTAGGCGCCCCGGCGCACAGTGGCGTCGGGCACCACGCGTACGCCGTCGCGGCGGAACATCTCGTCGCTGTAGGCGGCATACTTGGACGGCACCTTGTCGTGGAAGCGGGTGTAGCCGGCTTCGATGGTCTGGTTGTCCTCGAGTCGGAAGGAGAGCAGCACGGCCTTTTTCAGCCACTGGTTCACCTGCCAGTCGCCGTCGCGCTTTTCCGCCACCCGCAGCGCGCCGCGGTCGAGCTGCGCCAGCGCTTCCTGGACGGCATCGCGCACGTCCGCCGGGGCGTTTGCCGGGGTGAAGCCGGCCCGGTCCTCAAAGGCCTGCTCGATGATGTCCTGAATGTTGCTCATGTCCTTCCTCCGAGACTGCGGCGGCGACTCGGGCCGCGGTGTGATATTGAATCAAAAGAAATCGTGTCGCATGGATGATATGGCGTCTTACGTATTGGGTATTAAGTATTTAACTGTTTCATCCGGGGTGTCGCACAATAACCTAATACCTAACACCTGTCCCTTACCCAGTAATCAATCCAGTCCATTTGAATTCTATCCGAGAAAATCCCGTATCCGCTGCGCCGCCTCCACGCAGTCCTCCAGCGGCGCCACCAGGGCGATGCGCACGCGGCGCTCGCCCGGGTCGCGGCCGGCGACGGGGCGGGAGAGGTAACTGCCGGGCAGGACTGTTACGTTGGTGCGGGCAAAGAGCTCGCGGGTGAACTCGGTGTCGGACACCGGCGTCTCCGGCCACAGGAAGAAGCCGCCCTCGGGGCGGTCGAGAGGGAGGGCGTCAGCGAGAATCTCCAGCACCGTATCGAATTTCTGCCGGTAGAGCTGCCGGTTGGCGCGCACGTGCGCCTCGTCACCCCAGGCCTTGGTGCTGGCGGCCTGCACGTGCAGCGGCATGGCGGAGCCGTGGTAGGTGCGGTAGAGAAGGAAGCGCTCGATAAGCCGCTGGTCACCGGCGACGAAGCCGGAACGCAGGCCGGGCAGGCTGGAGCGTTTGGAAAGGCTGTTGAACACCAGGCAGCGCTCGAAGCCGGATCGGCCCTGCCGCTCCGCCACCTCCAGCAAACCCGGCGGCGGGCGTTCCTCGTCCAGGTAGATCTCTGAATAGCACTCGTCGGCCGCCACGACGAAGTCGTGCCGGTCGGCCAGTTCCAGCACCCGGGTCAGGAACGGCTCCGGCAGGACGGCCCCGGTGGGGTTGCCGGGGTTGCACAGGTAGAGCAGCTGACAGCGCGACCATGCGCTCTCCGGGACCGAATCCAGGTCGGGGAGGAAGCCGGTTTCCGGCGGTGTGGCCAGGTAGCAGGGCTCCGCGCCGGCGAGCAGGGCCGCGCCTTCGTAAATCTGGTAGAAGGGATTGGGCATGGCCACCAGCGGCTGGCGGGAGCGATCCACCAGCGCCTGGGCGACGGCGAACAGGGCCTCGCGGGTGCCGTTCACCGGCAGGATGTGGCGATCGGGATCCACCCGTCCCGGCGCCAGCCCGTAGCGCCGGGTAAGCCACTCGGCCACGGCACCGCGCAGTGCGGGCGTTCCCCGGGTGGCGGGATAGGCGGACACCCCGTGAAGGTGGGTGATCAGCTCCTCGAGGACGAAGCCCGGCGCGGCGTGTTTCGGTTCGCCGATGGACAGCGGAATGGGGGCCAGTCCCGCAGGTGGCGTCACACCGGCCTTCAACCGGGTCAGCTTCTCGAAGGGATAGGGATGGAGTCGGTCGAGGTCGGGATTCATCTATCCGCTCGGCGAGCCAAAACCCGAAGTATACGGGCTCGGAGCGGTGGGACCAATAATTGTGGGATGAGGGATGAGGGATGAGGGATGAGGGATGAGGGATGAGGGGTGAGGGGTGAGGGGTGAGGGGCGCTCCGTCCTGTATCTCCTGCCTGGCCACTCCGGAATCGCACCGCAGGGGCCGGTATCGGGGCCGGCCCCCACGGCGCCGGGTTCAGCCCTTGATCCAGTTCTTGAAGTTGTCGAGGTTGTTCTCGCGGCCGTCGGCGTAGCCCGCCTCGAAGGCGTCGGTATTGGTCTGCTCCTCGCGCCCGGGGTTGTGCAGGAAACCGCTTGACCAGCCGGCGATGTATTCCGGGTCGACTTTCGCCTTCTCCAGCTTGTCGACAGCCTCGTAGTAGATGTTGCTCATGGTCATTCCTCCGTTGGCTTGTTATGGAAACAGGTCCGTCCGGGGCATTTTCGTGCCGGATAACCCCGTAAAGACCAAGTAAAACAGTAAAGATATAATAACCAACGAATCCGCTCTGTCAATCTCTAGCAGCCGGTCGGACTTGAGCGATCGTAGCGAGCCGAGTGGGAGAGCGAGGACAGATGGGGCCGATTTTGAGGCGCATAGTGGGTCTATGTAACGAAAAATCGGTCCCAAATGGGCCGCTGTCCCGCCGGCGCAGTAGATCAGCCTCAAGTCCGACCGGCTGCTAGGTGGCGGCTTCGGTTCAGCTGTCCAGCTGGGTGCGGATGGCGGTGGCCAGGTGGCCCAGGCGATCGGCGTCCTGGAAGGGCAGGCCCTGGGGATCGGTGATGAAGAAGATGTCCTCCACCCGCTCCCCGAGGGTGGTGATCTTGGCGGTCTGCAGGCGCACGCCGTGCTCCATGAAGGCTCGGCCGACATGGGCCAGGAGTCCCGGCCGGTCACCGGCGATGAGCTCGAGCACCGTGCGGTGGTTGGTGGCGTCGGTGTAGAAGTTCACCTCGGTCCGGGTCCGGAAGTGGCGCAGATGGCGGTGGATCTGCCGGCTGACCTCCAGGGCCATGTCACCGGGGGAGGAGAGCACGTGCTCCAGGGCGGCGACGATCTCGGTGGCCCGCATGTCGCTCTGGATGGGCTGGCCGTCCTCTTCCAGGACGATGTAGGCATCGAGGGTGAAACCGGAGATGGAGGTGATGATTCGGGCGTCAACCACGTTGAGCCCCAGGCGCTCGAGGGCCGAGGTGGTGGCGGCGAAGAGCTCTTCGCGGTGGTGGGTGTAGATAAAGATTTCCGAGCCGCCGCGCCGGGTCTGGCGCCGGGCCAGGACCAGCGGGGTCCGGTCGCGTCCCCGTTCGAGGATGCTCTGGGTGTGGCGGGCAATCTCGTCGGCGGAGTAGCGCAGGAAGTAATCCTCGCCCTGGTCGTTCCAGAAGGCGCGGACCTCCTCCGGATCAACTCCGCTGCCCAGCAGCTGCCCGCGGGCGTCTTCCTGGACCTCGCGAATCCGATCGCCCTTGTCGATGGGGTTCTCCAGACCGCGCCGCAGGGCCCGCTTGGTGGCAATGTAGAGCTCGTACAGCAGGGACTCCTTCCAGCTGTTCCACAGGGTCGGATTGGTGCCCCGTATATCCGCCACGGTGAGGAGGTAGAGGTAGTCCAGGTGCACCTGGTCGCGAACCTTGGCGGCGAAGGCGTTGATCACGTCCGGATCGGAGATGTCCTGGCGCTGAGCCGTCACCGAGAGGACGAGGTGGTGCTGAACCAGCCAGGCCACCAGCCGGGCATCGTAGTTGCTCAGGCCATGCTGCAGGCAGAAGATTTCGGCTTCTTCGGCCCCGATTTCGGAGTGGTCACCGCCGCGGCCCTTGGCGATGTCGTGAAACAGGGCCCCGAGGTAGAGCAGTTCCAGCTTCGGGATGCGCCGGATCAGCTCGCTGCAGAGGGGGAACTCGTGAGTGAACTCCTCCACGCACAGCCGGCGCAGGTTGCGCAGTACGAACAGGATGTGCTCGTCCACCGTGTAGACGTGGAACAGGTCGTACTGCATCTGGCCGATGATGCGTCCGAACGCCGGAATGTAGACACCGAGGACGCCGTAGCTGTTCATCCGCCGGAGCGCATGGGTGATGCCCTGGGGCTGGCGCAGCAGCTCCATGAACAGGCTGCGGCAGGAGAGGCTGGCGCGGAAGTCGTCGTCGATGAGGTGGAGATGGTCGCGGATGAGGCGGATGGTGGCCGCCCGCACCCCCTTGATCTCGGGATGCTGGGCCGTGAGCAGGAAGATCTCCAGCAGCGCGGCGGGGCGGCGTCGGAACACATCGGGGCTGCCGGCCTCGATGAAGCCCTTGCGGAGCTGGAAGCGTGCATTCAACGGCTGGGGCCGCTCCTGGTCGTCGGGATAGAGGATCGCCTCCTGGAACAGCTGCAGCAGCAACTCGTTGAGCAGCCGCAGCTCCCGCACCGTGCGGTAGTAGCGCTTCATGAACTGTTCCACCGCCAGGTTATGATCGGCGTCGCGGTAGCCGAACTGTTCGGCCAGGGTACGCTGGTGGTCGAACAGCAGGCGATCCTCACGCCGGCCGGTGATCAGGTGGAGGCCGAAGCGCACCCGCCACAGGAAGGCCTGGCCGTCGGACAGGGTGCGGTACTCCGCCTCGCTCAGAAAGTCGTGCTCCACCAGACCGTAGAGTGTGTCGGCGCCGAAGTGGCGCTTCGCCACCCAGCCGATCATGTGGATGTCCCGCAGGCCGCCGGGGCTGCCCTTGACGTTGGGTTCCAGGTTGTAGCCGGTGTCGTGGTACTTCCGGTGGCGCTGGATCTGCTCTTCCCGCTTGGCCTCGAAGAATTTCCGGCTGGGCCAGATGTGGTTCGGTCCAGCCCCGGCACGCATGGCCCGGTAGAGGGGTTCGGGGCCGGCCAGGAGCCGGGCCTCCATCAGTGAGGTGGCGATGGTGATGTCCCGTTCCGCCTCGCGGGTGCAGTCCTGCAGACTGCGGACGCTGTGGCCGACTTCCAGGCCGATGTCCCAGAGCAGGCGCAGAAAGCTCTCGATGGGGTCGCGCCAGGCGTCGTGATCATCGCCCCGCAGCAGGATCAGCAGATCCACGTCGGAGCAGGGGAAGAGCTCGCCGCGGCCGTAGCCGCCCACCGCCACCAGCGCCACCTCGGGGGAGTCCGCCAGCGCCAGGTGCCGCCAGGCGCGCACCACGAGGGTATCCACGAGGGCGGTCTGCTGGGTCACGAGATCGCTGGCGTGGCACCCATCCAGGTAACGCCGGCGCAGAATCTCCCGGCCATTCCTCAGGGCCTCGCGGAATGCAGTGACCGGGCTGCCGCCGCCGCTGAGCCGGGATTCCAGTCCCTCGCTGTCGAACAGTTCACTGTCGGTGAGGGCGGTGGCTTCCATGGGTATTCTCAGATGGCTTCATCCGGTCGCAGGGTGAGCACCTCGACCCCGTCGGCGGTGACCAGGAGGGTGTGTTCCCACTGTGCCGAGAGACTGTGATCCTTGGTGACCACGGTCCAGCCGTCGCGCAGCATGCGGATCTGGCGCTTGCCGGCATTGATCATCGGCTCGATGGTGAAGGTCATGCCCTCCCGCAGCGCCATCCCCGTGCCCGGTTCGCCGTAATGCAGCACCTGGGGCTCCTCGTGGAACTTCTGGCCGATGCCGTGTCCGCAGTACTCCCGCACCACCGAGCAGTTGCTGGCCTCGGCATGCCGCTGGATGGCATTGCCGATATCGCCCAGGCGCACCCCCGGCTTGACCATGCGGATGCCCAGGTAGAGACACTCCTGGCTCACCCGGCTGACCCGCTCGGCGATGATGGGGGGTTTTCCCACGAAGAACATGCGGCTGGTGTCGCCGTGATAGCCGTCCTTGATGACGGTGATGTCGATGTTGAGAATATCGCCGTTCTTGAGCACCCGCTCACCGGGGATGCCGTGGCAGACCTGGTGGTTCAGGGATGTGCAGATGGACTTGGGGAAGCCGTGGTAGTTGAGCGGCGCGGGGATGGCGCCCTGCACGTTCACGATGTAGTCGTGACAGATGCGGTCGAGTTCCTCGGTGGTAACGCCGGCGTTGACGTGCGGTTCGATCATCACCAGCACCTCGGCGGCCAGGCGGCCCGCCACGCGCATCTTCTCGATTTCTTCCGGAGTCTTGATGGTTACGGTCATGTCGTTGAACTTATTGGTGATTCTGCGTATGCGCGGGGGAGCGCCGGGCGCGTCTGAACGGCCCCGCATTGTTGTGGGAAGCGAGCTATGGTATAAAGCGCGCCCTTGAATGGCAAACAGGCCCGGCACCCGCCGGGCCCAATCCACACACGCACCGGCACATGTGTCGGGGTGCCCGCCGCGGCGGGTCGGCCCATGGGGTGCGTGGAGGCTCAACCCGAAACACGAGGAAACCTACAGATGGCAGACATCACCATGAGACAGATGCTGGAGGCCGGCGCTCACTTCGGTCACCAGACCCGCTACTGGTGCCCGAAGATGGCCCCCTATATCTTCGGCCACCGGAACAAGATTCACATCATCAACCTGGAACATACCCTGCCGTTGCTCCAGGATGCCATGAACTTCATGGGCAAGCTGGCCTCCAAGAAGGGCAAAATTCTCTTCGTCGGCACCAAGCGCGCCGCTTCCGAGAGCATCCGCCAGGAAGCCCAGCGCTGCGGCATGCCCTATGTCGATCACCGCTGGCTCGGCGGCATGCTCACCAACTTCCGCACCGTGAAGCAGTCCATCCGCCGTCTCAAGGAGCTCGAGACGATGGCCAGCGACGGCACCTTCGATCGCCTGGGCAAGAAAGAGGTGCTGATGCTGACCCGCGAGCGCGACAAGCTCGAGAAGAGCCTGGGCGGCATCAAGGACATGCCCGGCCTGCCCGATGCCCTGTTCGTGGTGGATGTGGGCCACGAGAAGATCGCCATCAGCGAAGCGGCGAAACTGGGAATTCCGGTGGTCGGTGTCGTGGACACCAACAACTCCCCCGACAATGTCGATTACGTGATTCCCGGCAACGATGACGCCATCCGTGCGGTGCAGCTCTACGTGCGCGCCGCCGCCGACGCCATCGTCGAGGCCCGTGCCCTGTCCATCAATGCCGGCGCGTCCGAGGACGACTTCGTCGAGGTCGAGGACGAGAACATCGTCGCCGAGGCGATGGGGAGCGGGGAAGAAGAGGCCAAGGCCGGGTCCGAAGCCGAGGCCTGATGCGATTGCTCACGGCCGGGCGGGGTGACCTGCCCGGCCGTTCGTGCATTGGTTTCAGGCCCGGGGGGCGGGTCGTCGCCGGGCCGTACCCCGGGCCTTGTAATGTCTTACTCTGAATTCGAACAGTTGACTGAGGGCGAGCAAATGGCAATTACTGCGGCACTTGTCAAGGAACTCCGCGAGCGTACCGGGGCCGGTATGATGGAATGCAAGAAGGCCCTGACGGAAACCAACGGCGACATCGAGGCCGCCATCGAGCTGATGCGCAAGTCCGGTGCGGCCAAGGCCGACAAGAAGGCCGGCCGCATCGCAGCGGAGGGACTGATCGTCATCCAGCAGTCCGACGACGCCCGCAGCGCCGCCGTGGTCGAGATTAACTGCGAAACCGACTTCGTGGCCAAGAACGAGGATTTCCAGGCCTTCGCCAACGCGGTCTGCGCCCGGGTGCTGGCCGCCGACCCCGCCGATCTGGATGCGCTGCTCGCCATGCCCCTGAACGATGGGGACGCCACCACCGTGGAAGAGGCCCGCAAGGCGCTGATCGCCAAGCTGGGCGAGAACATGAACGTGCGCCGTTTCGCCCGCATCGAGACCCAGGGCGTCCTTGGCAGCTATCTGCACGGCACCCGCATCGGCGTGGTGGTGGATGTGGCCGGTGGCGATGTCGAACTGGCGCGGGACCTGGCCATGCATGTCGCCGCCAGCCGTCCCCTGTGCGTAAGACCCGACCAGGTGCCGGCCGACGAAGTGGCCAAGGAGCGTGACGTTGCCGAGGCCCAGGCTGCCGCCAGCGGCAAGCCCGCCAACATCATCGAGAAGATGGTGGAGGGCCGGATCCGCAAGTACCTCGAGGAAGTCACCCTGCTGGGTCAGCCGTTCGTGAAGGACCCCAACACCAAGGTGGATGCGCTGCTCAAGGGCAAGGGCGCCGAGGTGGCCGGCTTCATCCGGTTCGAGGTGGGCGAGGGCATCGAGAAGAAGACCGAGAACTTCGCCGAAGAGGTGATGAGCCAGGTTCGCGGAGGCTGAGGCCTTGGCTGAATCCGACACAGGCACAGCCGCCCGCCGCATCCTGCTCAAACTGAGCGGAGAGGCGCTGATGGGCGGCGCCGATCATGGAATCGACCCGGCCGTTCTCGGCCGGGTCGCCGACGAGGTGGCGGAGCTTGCCGCCGGTGGCGTGCAGGTCGGGCTGGTCATCGGCGGGGGCAACATCTTCCGCGGCGCGGCCCTGGCCGCCGCCGGCATGGACCGGGTCACCGGTGACCACATGGGCATGCTGGCCACGGTCATCAATGCCCTGGCCATGCGCGACGCCCTCAGCTCGCGCGGCCTCGAGGCCAGTGTCATGTCCGCCGTGGCGATGAGCCCCTTCAGCGAGGGGTTCGACCGCCTCCGCGCCATCCGGCGCCTGGAGCGGGGCGGCGTGGTCATCTTCGCCGCCGGCACCGGCAATCCTTTCTTCACCACCGACTCGGCGGCCTGTCTGCGGGGCATCGAGATCCGGGCCGACCTGGTGCTCAAGGCCACCAAGGTGGATGGTGTGTATTCCGCCGATCCGGTCAAGGACTCCTCCGCCCGGCGCTACACCCGCCTGACCTTCGACGAGGTTCTCGCCCGGGAACTGGGAGTGATGGATCTGACGGCGATACTGCTCTGCCGGGATCACGGCATGCCCATCCGGGTCTTCAACATGAACAAGCCCGGCGCCCTGCAGCGCGCGGTGGCCGGAGAGGATGAAGGGACACTGGTTGAACAGAGGGTAGAGGCATGATCGAGGAAATCCGCAAAGATGCCGAGGCCCGCATGGGCAAGAGTATTGAGGCGCTCCGGCATGAACTCGCCAAGCTCCGCACCGGGCGGGCCCATCCCAGCCTGCTGGAGCACATCCGCGTGGACTACTACGGCAGCGAGATGCCCATCAGCCAGGTCGCCAACGTCTCCGTGGGTGACGCCAGGACGCTGATCGTAACGCCGTGGGAGAAGAACATGGTCCAGGTCGTGGAGAAGGCCATCCTTACCTCCGACCTGGGGCTCAACCCGGCAACGGCCGGCACCACGATACGCATTCCCCTGCCGCCGCTCACCGAGGAGCGGCGCCGCGATCTCATCAAGGTGGTGCGTCACGAAGGCGAGAACACCAAGGTGGCCATCCGCAACATCCGCCGTGACGCCAACCAGCATCTCAAGGAGCTGGTGAAGGAGAAGGAAATCAGCGAGGACCAGGAGCGCCAGGCCCAGGATCAGGTCCAGAAGCTGACCGACAAGTACACGACCGAGGTGGACGTCGTGCTTGCGGAGAAGGAAAAGGACCTGATGGAAATGTAGGCGGCGCCGGCCGTCACGTGTCCGTTGTCCCACGCAGGCGGCAACGTGCCAATGCCGCCCGGACCGGTATCGTCACGGGGCAGGTGCCGTGGCCGCCGGTCCACAGCTTGTCGGCCTCCATGCCGTGGCGGGAGCCGGCTGTTCGACACCGCAATCGATGGCCGGGGCCGGCCATCCCCGTTGCTTTCCCGAGACCGCCCCATGCAGGGGCCAACGCCGCCTGTCCGCGCTCTCGGACGGTGTTGCCGGCGCTTGCTGTAGAATGGCCGCACCGGCGCGCAGACACAGGGTCGTGACCGTGGAAACCAGGTCCGAGGGATGCTTCTGCGGGCTCGCGACGGGGCGACCGATTGCCGCGCCCGGTTCCGGCACCTTCGGGACACCGACAATGGCGAAGCAGGACACTTGAAAAAGATGGCCAGGGAAAAACACGCCAACTCAGGCGGTGAGGCGCGTGGAGTTGTCCCGCGTCATGTCGCCATCATCATGGATGGCAACGGACGCTGGGCGCGGCGGCGGCATCTGCCGCGCATCGCGGGCCATCGGGCGGGCATGGAGGCGGTGCGCAAGGTGGTGCGCAGCTGCGGGCGCAGCGGGGTGGAGGTGCTGACCCTGTTCGCTTTCAGCAGCGAGAACTGGCGCCGGCCCGCCGATGAGGTGGGCATGCTCATGGAGCTGTTCCTGACCGCCCTGCAGCGCGAGGTGAGGCGACTGCACGAGAACAAGGTCCGCCTGCGCATCATCGGCGACCGGAGCCGCTTCGACACGCGGCTGCAGGAACACATCGAAAAGGCCGAGACGCTGACCGCCGGAAACACCGGACTCATGCTCAACATCGCGGCCAACTACGGCGGCCGCTGGGACATCACCGAGGCGGCACGCGCGCTGGCGCGGGAGGTCCGGCGCGGCGAGCTGGATCCCGAGGATATAACGCCCGATCGGCTGCAGGCGCATCTGAACCTGACCGATCTCCCGGAGCCGGATCTGTTCATCCGCACCGGCGGCGAGCAGAGGATCAGCAACTTTCTCCTCTGGCAGCTCGCTTACACCGAGCTCTACTTTACCGATATCCTGTGGCCCGACTTCGGCTCCGAAGCTTTCGCCGCGGCACTGGATTCCTTTGCCGGGCGTGAACGCCGCTTCGGCCGCACCAGCGAGCAGCTTGAACGGGGGTAGGGTGCTCAGACAACGGGTCCTGACGGCCATCGTGCTGGTGGCTCTGGCTCTCTGGGCCATCCTCGGATGGTCGGGGGAGGCCTTCGCCCTAGGCTTTGCCGGAGTGGCGGCGTTGGCGGCCTGGGAGTGGAGCGCGCTGGCGGGGGTGGGGGCGCTACCGGCCCGGCTGGGCTACGTCGCGCTCGTTGCGGCCCTGCTGCTGGGCGTGGCCTTCACGCCGGTGGGAGCCGGCCCGACCCTGCTCTGGGCGGCTGTTCCCTGGTGGGTGCTGGCGGCCGTCGCCGTGTTGCGCTATCCGGCCGGAGACCGGTTCTGGGCGCAGCGCGTGCCCCGTCTCGCCGCGGGCGTGCTGGTGCTGGTCCCGGCCTGGACGGCGCTGGTGGGATTGCGTGGCGATGGTTCCGGCGCGGTCCTGGTCCTGTACCTGATGGGGGTCATCTGGACGGCCGACACGGCGGCCTATTTCTGCGGCCGCCGCTGGGGGCGCCGCAAGCTGGCTCCGGGAGTCAGCCCGGGCAAGACCTGGGAGGGTTTCTATGGCGCCCTGGCCGGCGGAGTGGCGCTGGCGGCCGCCTGCGCGGTACCGCTGGGCTATGGTGGCCAACAGTTGCCGGGTTTTCTCCTGCTGGCCCTGGCGACCGTGGTAAGCTCGGTGCTGGGCGACCTGTTCGAAAGCCTGGTCAAGCGGGTGGCGGGAATCAAGGACAGCGGCACCATCCTGCCGGGTCACGGGGGCGTCATGGATCGTATAGACAGCCTCACCGCCGGTGCGCCCATCTTCGTCGTCGGCCTCGGACTGCTGGGATCTCCTGCATGATTGGTGTGACCATCCTGGGCGCTACCGGCTCCATCGGAGTCAGTACCCTGGACGTGCTGGCACGGCACCCGGATCGCTTCCGCGTGGTGGCGCTGGCGGCCAACCGTCGCGCCGATCGCCTCTACGAACAGTGCCTGCGGCACCGTCCCAGCTACGCCGTACTGCGCGATCCGGCCGCCGCGGCCGAGCTGCGCGCGCGGCTGAGCAGCGATGCCCCGGAGGTGGAGGTGTTGGAAGGCGCCGAGGCCCTGGAGCAGGTGGCGGCTCTGCCGGAGGTGGATCAGGTAATGGCCGCCATCGTGGGCGCCGCCGGCCTGCTGCCCACGCTGGCTGCCGCGCGGGCCGGCAAGCGGGTGCTGCTGGCCAACAAGGAGGCGCTGGTGATGTCCGGCGCCCTGTTCATGGAGGAGGTTCGCCGCCATGGCGCGGAGCTGCTGCCCATCGACAGCGAGCACAACGCGGTGTTCCAGTGCATGCCTCCGGATTTCCATCGCGGCCTGGCCCCGGTGGGGGTCCGCCGAATCCTGCTCACCGCCTCCGGCGGACCTTTCCGCGACACCCCGGTGGAAACGCTGGAGTCGGTCACCCCGGAACAGGCCTGTGCCCATCCCAACTGGTCCATGGGGCGCAAGATCTCCGTCGACTCGGCCACCATGATGAACAAGGGTCTGGAGGTCATCGAGGCCTGCTGGCTGTTCGACGCCGGAGCCGACCAGGTGGAGGTGCTGATCCAGCCCCAGAGCATTATTCACTCCATGGTGGCCTACAGCGACGGCTCGGTGCTGGCCCAGCTAGGCAATCCCGATATGCGCACGCCCATCGCCCATGCCCTTGCCTGGCCGGAACGGCTGGAGTCGGGGGTGGATGCACTCGACATGCTGCGGGTCGGACAGCTTGATTTCCGTCCGGTGGACCGGGCGCGTTACCCATGTCTCGAGCTGGCCTACCAGGCCCTGGACGAGGGCGGAACGGCGACCGCCATCCTCAACGCCGCCAACGAGATGGCGGTCGAGGCTTTTCTCGGCCGGCGCCTGGGCTACATGCGCATCGCACCGGTCATCGCCGAGACCATGGCGGCGGTTCCGGCCCGTTCCGCGGGGAGCCTCGAGGAGGTCTTCGAGGCCGATGCCGCGGCACGGCGCGCGGCGGAAGCCGCCATCCGGCGCCTGGCGGGCTGAGCATGCCGGGCTTCCTCTCCACCATCCTCGCCTTCATCGTCGCCATCGGGGTGCTGGTGACGGTGCACGAGTTCGGCCATTTCTGGGTGGCGCGGCGCCTGGGGGTGAAGGTGCTGCGCTTCTCGGTGGGTTTCGGACGGCCGCTCTGGCGCCGCGAGGCGGCGGACGGAACCGAGTACATGCTCGCGGCGATTCCGCTCGGCGGCTATGTGAAGATGCTCGACGAGCGCGAGGGGGAGGTGCCCGCCTCCGAGCTCGACCGCGCCTTCAATCGCAAGCCGGTGGTCAGCCGGATCGCCATCGTCGCCGCCGGACCGATGTTCAATTTCCTGTTCGCCATCCTGGCCTACTGGCTCATCTTCATCATCGGCGTCACCGGCCTGCGCCCCCTGGTGGGGCAGGTGCTGCCCGAGACTCCGGCGGCCCATGCCGGGCTGCACGACGGCGACGAGATCAGGGTGGTTGAAGGTCGCTCCACGCCCACCTGGGATGCGGCCAGGACCGCGTTGCTGAAGGGGAGTCTCGGCGGGGGAAGCATCGCGCTGGAAGTGGCCGGCAGCGACGGGTCGACGCGTCAGGTCGAACTGGACCTGACCGGCCTGACCCTGGATCTCGAAGGCGGGGATCTCCTGCCGGGGCTGGGCATCGAGCCGTGGCGGCCTTCCATCCCGGCGGTCATCGGCGAGGTGGTGCCCGGAGAGGCGGCCGAGCAGGCCGGCCTGCGGGCCGGCGATCGTATTCTCAGCGCGGACGGCCGTCCGGTTCCCGACTGGAACGCCTGGGTGGAGTATGTCCGAACCCGCCCGGGAACGCTGATGGAAGTGACCGTGGAACGCGACGGTTCGCCAGTGACGCTCACGCTCAAACCGGCCAGCGTGGCGGAGGGGCAGCGGGAGGTGGGCCGCATCGGGGCGGCGGTGGACATGTCCCGGGCCCCCGACCTGGAACGCTACCAGGCCGTCCAGGACTATCCGCCGCTGGAGGCGCTGGGCGCCGCTGCGGTCCGGACCTGGGACATGACCAGCCTGACGCTGCAGGTTCTGGGCCGGCTCTTCACCGGGCGGGCTTCGCTGGAGAGCGTCAGCGGCCCCATCACCATCGCCCAGTACGCCGGCGAGACCGCGCGCATCGGGGTGGTTCCCTTCCTGGCGTTTCTGGCCGTGGTCAGTATCAGTCTGGGCATTCTCAACCTCCTCCCGGTTCCGATACTGGATGGGGGCCATCTGTTGTATTACCTTATAGAGCTTGTCAAGGGCAGCCCCCTTTCCGAGGAGGCGCAACAGCTCGGGCAGCGGCTGGGTATCGTGCTGCTGCTGGGCCTGATGGCCCTCGCCTTCTACAATGACTTCTCGCGCCTGCTGGACTAACCAGGCGCGACGGGCAGGTCTGCGTGCGGCGCGGGCTGGGCAATACACCGGTCGATGGATCGTAACTCTGTGAAAAAACTAAATAAAATAGCACTCTCCCTGGCGTTGGGCGGACTCCTCAGCAGTGCGGTTGCAGCCGAAACCTTTGTCGTCCGGGACATCCGCATCGAAGGACTGCAGCGCATATCCGCCGGGACCGTGTTCAACTACCTGCCGATCCGGGTCGGCGATAGTGTCGATGAGCAGGCCACCGCAGACGCCGTGCGCACCCTCTACCGTACCGGCTTCTTCCGCGATGTCCGCATGGAGCGGGACAACGGCGTGCTGGTGGTGGCGGTACAGGAGCGGCCGGCGATCACCAGCATCAAGATCGAGGGCAACAAGGACATCGACTCCGAACAGCTGCTCGACGCCCTGAAGCAGGTGGGATTCGCCGAGGGCCGGGTCTATGACCAGTCGGTGCTCGACAAGGTGGAGAACGAGCTCAAGCAGCTCTACTACAGCCGTGGCAAGTACGCGGTGCGCATCGAGACCACCGTCACGCCGCTGCCGCGCAACCGGGTGGCCATCGACCTGAACATCTCCGAAGGTCGGGTCGCCAAGATAAAGCGCATCAACATCGTCGGCAACGAGGCGTTCGAGGACGACAAGCTGCTGGATCAGTTCGAGCTCGAAACCAGCGGCTGGACCTCGTTCATCTCCAAGAACGACCAGTACTCGAAGCAGAAGCTGGGCGCCGACCTGGAGCGTCTGCGCTCCTGGTACCTGGATCGCGGCTACATCAATTTCAATATCACCTCCGCCCAGGTCTCGCTCACCCCCGACAAGCAGGATGTCTACATCACCATCAATGTGGACGAGGGGGATGTCTACACCATCAAGGAGGTGAAGCTCGCCGGTGATCTCATCGTTCCTGCCGATGAACTGGGCGAACTGGTCACGCTGCACGAGGGCGAGGTCTTCTCCCGCAAGGCGGTCACCCAGAGCACCTCCGCGCTGACCGAGCGCCTGGGCGCGGAGGGTTACGCCTTCGCGAACATCAACGCGATTCCCGACATCGACAGCGAAAACCGCCAGGTCACCCTCACCCTGTTCGTGGATCCGGGCAAACGCGCCTATGTCCGGCGCATCAACATGGCAGGCAACACCAAGACCGCCGACGAGGTGCTGCGCCGCGAGATGCGGCAGATGGAAGGCGCCTGGATCGACACCGAGAAGGTGAAGCGTTCGCGCACCCGCCTCGAGCGCCTCGGCTATTTCCAGAGCGTGGCGGTGGAAACGCCACCCGTGGCCGGCACCACCGACCAGGTGGACGTCAACTTCAACGTCGAGGAGCAGCCCTCGGGCAACCTGATGGCCGGTATCGGCTATTCCCAGTCCCAGGGCTTCATCCTCAGCTCCAGCGTGAGCCAGGACAACTTTCTCGGCACCGGCAAGCGGGTCAGCTTCGAGTTCAACAACTCCAGCGCCAACACGGTCTACAGCTTCGGCTACACCAATCCCTACTACACCATCGACGGCGTCAGCCGCGGGTTCAATCTCTACTACCGCGAGACCGACGCGGGCGAGGCCAACGTCTCCGACTACACCACCGATGCCTTCGGCGGCGGGGTTACCTTCGGGGTGCCCATCAACGAGTTCGATACGGTGCGGCTCGGCGCCAACCTGCGCAACCTGACCCTCAAGTTGGCCGAGGAAGCCCAGGATCACCAGATCCTGTTCGTCAATCCGGACTGGGACGGTGTATCGACCGATTACAACGACAGCGAGTCCTACCTCAGCGCCACCCTCACCGCCAGCTGGGCCCACGACACCCGTAACCGGGCCCTGTTCCCAGATCGGGGTGTGCTGCAACGGTTCACCGCCGAACTGGCCGTGCCGGGGCTGGATCTCGAGTACTACACGGTCGGCTATCGCCATGAGTGGTACCGGCCGCTGTTCATCAAGGACTGGACGCTGCTGCTCCAGGGCGATGTGGCCTACGGCGACGGCTACGGGGATACCCAGGAGCTGCCCTTCTTCGAGAACTTCTATGCCGGCGGCCCGGCCACCGTGCACGGTTTCGAGGACAACAGCCTGGGGCCGCGCTCGACACCGGACAACGACCCCATTGGCGGCAACTTCAAGCTGGTGGGCAGCGCGAACGTGATTTTCCCCGCGCCGTTCCTCGCCGATGTGCAGTCGGTGCGTACCAGCGCCTTCATCGATGCGGGCAACGTCTACAGCACCTATGATGACAATTTCGATGTCGGCGAACTGCGTTACTCCGCCGGCGTTGCTCTGGTATGGGTCTCACCGCTGGGGGCGTTGACCTTCAGCCTCGCACAGCCCCTCAATGCCCAGGACGATGACCAGACGCAGCAGTTCCAGTTCTCCCTGGGCGCCACTTTCTAGACTCGTGACAGGATGACTATGGCATTGCACAACTGCATCAAACGTACAGCCGTGATCGCAACCTTGGCGCTGTCCCTGGGCGCCACAGCCGCCGTGGGCGCGGCCGAGCTCAAGATCGGCGTGGTGAATGCCGCGGCGGTCATGGAGAAGGCCCCGCAGGCGGAAGCCGCCCGCAGCAAGCTGGAGAAGGAGTTCGCCCCCCGCAACGACGAGCTGGTGGCGCAGCAGAAGCAGCTCAAGCAGATGGAGGACCGCCTCTCCCGCGACGGTGCGGTGATGAGCGACGACCAGCGGCGGAGCTTGGAGCGGGACATCCTCTCCACCCGCCGCGACGTCAAGCGTGCCCAGGATGAGTTCCGCGACGATCTCAACATCCGCCGCAACGAGGAGCTGTCGAAGCTGCAGCGCCAGATCAGCGATGCAATCGAATCGCTGGCGAAGGAGCAGAATTTCGATGTCATCCTCACCAACGCCAACGTGATCTACTCCAGCAAGCGGGTGGATATCACCGAGGACGTGGTGCAGCGCCTGCTCAAGGCCCGCTGAGGTTGGCGGTGGGAGAGGTCGGTGGTCTGAGCCTGCGGGAGCTCGCCGAACTGCTTGCCTGCGAGTTGCGGGGGGATCCGGATGCCCGGATCCACGGTGTGGCGCCGCTCCAGAACGCCGGAGTCGGGCAGATCAGCTTTTTCGCCAACCCCCGCTACCGTTCCTTCCTGGACGCCACCGAGGCCGGGGCGGTGATTCTGCGGCCGGCGGATGCGGAGGGTTACCCGGGCAACGTCCTGCTGGTCAAGGACCCCTACCTCGCCTACGCGCGGGTGGCGGAGGTTCTCTATCCGCCGCCTCCGACAGCGGCGGGTATCCACCCCACCGCCGTCGTGGACCCGGCCGCGGAGGTGGACGCCACGGCCGCTGTCGGCCCGCACTGCGTGGTTGAGGCCGGTGTCCGGCTCGCGGCCGGGGTGGTCGTGGGAGCGGGTTGTTTCATCGGTCGGGATACGGTCCTCGGTGCCGGCACCCGGCTGATGCCCAACGTCACCCTCTACCACGACACCCGGATCGGCAGCCGTGTCCTCATCCATTCCGGCGCGGTCATCGGCGGTGACGGTTTCGGATTCGCGAACGAGCACGGACGCTGGGTGAAGATACCCCAGCTGGGGCGGGTGATCATCGGCGATGACGTGGAAGTCGGCGCCAACACCACCATCGACAGGGGGGCGCTGGAAGACACCATCATCGAGGAGGGGGTCAAGCTCGACAACCTCATCATGGTGGCCCACAACGTCCAGATCGGCGCCCACTCCGCCGCGGCCGGGTGCGTCGGCATCGCCGGCAGCGCACGTATCGGCCGGCATTGCACGCTGGCCGGCGGCGTCGGCATCGTGGGGCACCTCGAAATCGCAGACAATGTTCACGTCACCGGCATGTCCATGGTGACCCACAGCCTGACCGAACCCGGCGTCTACTCCTCCGGGACCCCGCTCATGGACAATCGCGACTGGCGCAAGAGTTCGGTACGGTTCAAGCAGCTCGATGACATGGCCAGGCGCCTGCGCGAGCTGGAGAAACGGATCGAGCGGCTCAACACGAACGAAGGGTGAAGAATTTGACGACGATGGATGTCCATGAGGTGCTCCGCCACCTCCCGCATCGGTACCCGTTCCTGCTGGTGGACCGGGTCATCGAGTGCACGCCTGGCGAGTCGCTGGTGGCGATCAAGAACGTCACCATCAACGAACCGTTTTTCCCGGGACATTTCCCGCACCACCCGGTCATGCCCGGGGTGCTGATCCTTGAGGCGCTGGCACAGGCCTGCGGTCTGCTGACCTTCCGGACGATGGACGTACTGCCGGACGATGACACGATTTTCTATTTCGTGGGTATCGACAACGCGCGGTTCAAGCAGCCGGTGATGCCGGGTGACCAGATGCGGCTCGAGGTCAGGTATGTCCGCTCGATGCGTGGGGTGTGGAAGTTCACCGGCGAGGCGAAGGTGGACGGCAAGCTGGCGGCCAGCGCCGACATCATGTGCGCACAGAGGGAAATGAAGCGTTGATCCATCCCAGCGCCATCATCGACCCCAAGGCCGAACTGGCGTCCGACGTGGAGGTGGGACCCTGGACCCTGATCGGCCCGGGTGTGCAGATCGATGCCGGCACCCGGATCGCCTCCCACGTGGTCATCAAGGGACCCACCCGCATCGGCCGCGACAACCGGATCTTCCAGTTCGCGTCCGTGGGTGACGACCCCCAGGACAAGAAGTACGCGGGCGAGCCGACCCGCCTGGAGATCGGCGACGGCAACGTAATCCGCGAAAGCTGCACCATCAACCGCGGTACGGAGCAGGGCGGCGGGGTCACCCGCATCGGCGATGACAACTGGATCATGGCCTACTGCCACATCGCCCACGACTGCCAAGTGGGCGATCACACCATTTTCGCCAACAACGCCTCGCTGGCCGGTCACGTGGAAGTGGGCGACTGGGCGATCCTGGGCGGCTTCTCCGCCATCCACCAGTTCGTGTCCATCGGCGCCCACAGTTTTCTCTCCATGTGTTCGGTCGTGCGCCAGGATGTTCCTCCCTATGTCACCGTCGCCGGCGACAGCGCCCGGGCGCGCGGCCTCAACAGCGAGGGGCTGCGCCGGCGCGGATTCAGCGACCAGGCACTGCGCCGGCTCCGCGAAGCCTACCGCATCCTCTTCCGCCGCAACCTGACCCTGGCCGATGCCCTGGCGCAGCTGCGGGTGCTGGCGGAGGACACGAAGGAGGTGCGGCTGCTGGTGGATTTCCTGGAGCGCACCAGCCGCGGCATCGTGCGCTGATGACGGCCACCGGCGACGGGCCGGGCCCGGGAACCGAATTGCGGCCGCTGCGGGTGGGCATCGTGGCGGGGGAGGCGTCGGGCGACCTGCTCGGCGCCGGCCTGATCCGGGCGCTGGCAAGCCGCAGGAAGGTATCCTGCGAGGGCGTGGCCGGACCCCGGATGGAAGCGGCCGGTTGCGGCAGCCTGGGTCCCATGGAGCGGCTCTCGGTGATGGGGCTGGTGGAGGTGCTGGGCCGCTACCGCGAACTGAGCCGGTTCCGCCGGGAGATCATCCGTCATTTCCTGGCGCATCCCCCGGATGTCTTCATCGGGGTCGACGCCCCCGACTTCAACCTGGCCATCGAGCGCCGGCTGAAGGCGGCGGGGATCCCCGTTGTCCACTACGTGAGCCCCTCGGTATGGGCCTGGCGCAGCTACCGGGTGCGCAAAATCGCCCGGTCCACCGACCTGATGCTGGCTCTCTTCCCGTTCGAGGCGGCGTTCTATCGGGAGCACGGACTCGCGGTGCGCTTCGTGGGGCATCCGCTCGCTTACGAGTTTCCGCTGCAGCCCGACCGGGACGGCGCTCGACGTGAGCTCGGCCTGGCCGTGGACGGGGAGGTGGTGGCGCTGCTGCCCGGCAGCCGGCTGGGCGAGGTGCGGAGGCTGGCGGCGGACTTCTTCGCCACTGCCGCCTGGCTGGCCCGTCGGCGCCCGGACCTGCGGTTCGTGGTGCCGCTGGTGAACGAGCGGGTCGGCGCGGTGGTGCGCGCGGCCCAGGAGACCCATGGGAGCGGTCTCGACGTGACCTTCCTCGACGGCCGGAGCCGGGAGGCGATGACCGCCGCCGACGCCGTGCTGCTGGCCTCCGGCACCGCGGCGCTGGAGGCGATGCTGCTGAAACGTCCGATGGTGGTGGCCTATCGCGTCGCCCATCTGACCGCCTTGCTGGTCAGGCCGCTGATGCGGGTCGACCAGTTCAGCCTGCCCAACCATCTCGCCGGGCGGCCGCTGGTGCCCGAGTTCCTCCAGGACGGGGTGACGCCAGAGCGTCTCGGGCCGGCCCTGTTGCGGGAGCTGACCGACGGCGCCCGCCGGGAGATGCTGGCACAGGAGTTCACCCGTCTGCACGAACTGCTGCACAGGGACGCCAGCACCGAGGCGGCGGCGGCCATCCTGGCGCTGGTGGATGAACGTTCGACGTCCGCCGCGGGCCGTTGAGCCGGGGCTGTCAGCGATACCCGCGCGGGACAATGGCCACTACGGGGGGATGATGCAACAGCTGACATTGATGGAAAATGTGCAGGGTTTGCGCGTCGCGGGCGTGGACGAGGCCGGGCGGGGACCGCTGGTGGGACCGGTGGTGGCGGCTGCGGTCATCCTCGACCCGGGGCGGCCCATCGAGGGGCTGGCGGATTCCAAGCGTCTCAGCGCCCGCCGGCGCGAGGCCCTCGCCGCGCTCATCCGCGAACGCGCCCTGGCCTGGGCCGTGGCGAGCGCCAGCCCGGCGGAGATTGACCGTCTCAACATACTCCATGCCACACTGCTGGCAATGCAGCGTGCCGTGGCCGGACTGGAGCCTGCCGCGGAGCGGGTGCTGGTGGACGGCAACCGCTGCCCGGTGCTGCCCTGTCCGGTCGAGGCGGTGGTGGGTGGGGATGCCCGCGTGGCGGCGATCAGCGCCGCTTCCATCCTCGCCAAGGTGGCCCGTGACGCCGACTGCGTCCGCCTCGATGGGGACTACCCCGGCTACGGTTTCGCCGCCCACAAGGGCTACCCCACGGCCGTCCACCTGGAGGCGCTGGCCCGCCTCGGCCCCTGTCCCGAGCACCGCCGCTCCTTTGCCCCCGTGCGCCGCGCGCTCGGGCTCTGAGTGACTGAGCAGTCGAAAACAATGCGATTCGACCGCATATTGCGTTTATTTCCGCCGATGAAACAGTGGGATGCGGTAAATCGCCATGTTGTGTCGGACACCTGCCCCGTAATTTTGACGGCAGCTGGGTAGAATAGGCGGCCGGAACCACCCGGATTCCGTTGAGCCCGCCAATCCGCGGTTGAACAAAAGTGCCTTGCCGCCGCGTGCAGAGTCGTTGCGGTCCGATACAATCTCCAGACAGCCCGGGAATCCTGAAAGAGTCACGATGACCGCCAGTTTCGTCCATCTGCACCTGCACTCCGAGTACTCCCTCGTCGACGGCCTCATCCGCGTCAAGGGGCTGGTGAAGGCCGCGCGCGAGGCCGGGATGCCGGCGGTCGCCGTGACCGACCAGGGCAACCTGTTCGCCATGGTGAAGTTCTACAAGGCGGCCATGGCGGCGGGCATCAAGCCCATCATCGGCGTGGATGCCTGGGTGGAGAATCCCCAGGATCCCAACCAGCCGGCGCGCATGGTGCTGCTGTGCATGGACGCCGGGGGCTACCACAATCTGAGCGTGCTCGTCTCCCGCGCCTACCTCGAGAATCAGCGCCGCGGGGTGCCCATCCTGCGCCGGGAGTGGTTCCCGGGCAGAACCGGGGGGCTCATCGCGCTCTCCGGCGGACGCGAGGGTGACGTGGGCCTGGCGCTGCGCGGGGGGCACCGGGAGACGGCCACACAGATCCTGGACGAGTGGCTCTCCCTGTTCCCCGACCGCTATTACCTTGAACTGCAGCGGACCGGGCGCGCGGGCGAGGACGAGTATCTCCATGCGGCCGTGGAACTGGCCGCGGAGCGAAACGTGCCGGTGGTCGCCAGCAATGATGTCCGGTTCCTGGCCGCGTCCGATCACGAGGCCCACGAGGTGCGCGTCTGCATCCACGACGGGCGCACCCTCGACGACCCCCGCCGACCTCGCAACTATACCGACCAGCAGTACCTGAAGAGCCCGACGGAGATGGCGGAACTGTTCGCCGATCTGCCCGAGGCGCTCGAGAACGCCGTCGAGATCGCCCGGCGCTGCAACCTGGAGCTGCGGCTGGGGGAGTATTTCCTGCCCGAGTTCGACATCCCCGCCGGGCTGACCATGGAGGAGTACTTCGCCCGTGCGGCGCGCGAGGGGCTGGAACAGCGCCTGCGGGTATTGCTGGACGCCGGGGCGCCCGATTTCGCCGAGCGGCGCCGGCCCTACGACGAGCGCCTGGAGCGCGAGCTCGGGGTGATTAACCAGATGGGCTTCCCCGGCTACTTCCTAATCGTCGCAGACTTCATCCAGTGGGCCAAGAACAACGGCATCCCGGTGGGGCCGGGCCGCGGCTCCGGCGCCGGGTCGCTGGTGGCATACGCGCTCAAGATCACCGATCTGGACCCCCTCAGGTACGACCTGCTGTTCGAGCGCTTCCTCAATCCCGAGCGCGTCTCCATGCCCGACTTCGACGTGGACTTCTGCATGGAGAACCGCGATCGGGTCATCGACTACGTGGCCCAGAAGTACGGCCGTGACCACGTCTCCCAGATCATCACCTACGGTTCCATGGCGGCCAAGGCCGTGGTACGCGACGTGGGCCGGGTGATGGGGCAACCCTACGGCTTCGTGGACAAGCTGGCCAAGCTCATCCCCTTCGAGCTCGGTATCACCCTGGACAAGGCGCTGGAGCAGGAGGAGGAGCTCAAGCGGCGCTACGAGGAGGAAGAGGACGTGCGCGCCATACTCGACATGGCGCGCAAGCTCGAGGGACTCTCGCGCAATGCCGGCAAGCACGCCGGCGGCGTGGTCATCGCGCCCACCCCGCTCACCGAGTTCACCCCGCTGTACTGCGAAGCCGGCGGGCAGAGCCTGGTCTCCCAGTTCGACAAGGACGACGTGGAGGCGGTGGGGCTGGTGAAGTTCGACTTCCTGGGGCTGCGCACGCTGACCATCATCGACTGGGCGGTGCAGACCATCGACCAGCAGCGCCGGGCTGCCGGCGAGGCACCGCTCGACATCGCCCTGATCCCCATGGACGATCCGGCCAGCTACCGGCTGCTCAAGGACTGCGCCACCACCGCGGTGTTCCAGCTCGAGTCCCGGGGCATGAAGGACCTCATCAAGCGCCTGCAGCCCGACTGCTTCGAGGACATCGTGGCGCTGGTGGCCCTGTTCCGCCCCGGCCCGCTGCAGTCGGGTATGGTGGACGACTTCATCAACCGCAAGCACGGCCGGGCCAAGGTGGAGTATCCCCATCCTGACCTGGAGCCCATCCTCAAGCCCACCTACGGCGTCATCCTCTACCAGGAGCAGGTGATGCAGATCGCCCAGGTACTGGCGGGCTACACCCTCGGCGGCGCCGACCTGCTGCGCCGGGCGATGGGCAAGAAGAAGGCCGAGGAGATGGCCAAGCAGCGCGAAATCTTCACCACGGGCGCGCTGGAGCGGGGGGTGGAGGAGAAGACCGCCACCTACATCTTCGACCTGATGGAGAAGTTCGCCGGCTACGGCTTCAACAAGTCCCACTCCGCCGCCTACGCCTTGGTCTCCTACCAGACTGCCTGGCTGAAGGCCCACTACCCGGCGGCATTCATGGCCGCGGTGCTCTCCTCGGACATGGACAACACCGACAAGGTGGTGACCTTCATCGACGAGTGCCACGACATGGGCCTCGCCGTGGAGCCGCCGGATGTGAACTCGGGCCAGTACCGCTTCACCGTGCGCGACGAGCGCACCGTGATCTACGGACTGGGCGCCATCAAGGGCGTGGGGGAGGGCGCAATCGAGGGGATCCTGGAGGCGCGGGCCGCGGACGGTCCGTTCGGCGATCTGTTCGACTTCTGCCGGCGCATCGACCTCAAGCGCGCCAACCGCAGGGTGCTGGAGGCGCTCATCCGGGCCGGCGCGCTGGACAGCCTCGGGGGCAATCGCGCCACCCTGATGGAGAACCTGGGCAATGCGCTGCAGGCCGCGGAGCAGAGCGGCCGGGACCAGGCACAGGGCCAGAACGATCTCTTCGGGGGGCCTGTCCAGACGGCCGCCGTCGCCCTGGCACAGGTCCCCGAATGGCCCGAGGAGCAGCGTCTGCAGGGCGAGAAGGAGACCCTGGGGCTCTACCTCACCGGCCATCCCATCGAGCGCTTCCTGCCCGAGCTGAAGCGCATGCACACCATGCGCATCGCCGACCTCCACCCGAACCGCAACCAGACTGTCTGGGTGGCCGGGCTCATTGTGGCCATGCGCACCATGAACACCCGGCGCGGGGACCGGATGGCTTTCGTGACCCTGGACGACCGCAGTGGCCGCATCGAACTGGCGCTGTTCTCCGACGTCTACGATACCCAGCGGGATCGCATCGCCAAGGACCGGGTGGTGGTGGTGGAGGGGGAGGTCAGCGTGGATGACTACTCGGGCGGCTACAAGATGAGCGGGCGGCGGGTGATGGACATGGACGAGGCGCGTGAGGTCCACGCCCGGCGCCTGCGCCTGCAGGTGGATGTCTCCCGGGCCGGCAACGGATTCATCGGTGGGCTGCAGAAAGTCCTGGCGCCGTTCCGGGAAGGCCGTTGCCCGGTCTGGATCGAGTACCGCGGCAGCGGAGCGAGCGCCATGCTCGAGCTGGGTGAGACCTGGCGGGTCCATCCAACCGACGCGCTTATCGAGCGGCTGCGGGAGCTGGGCGTCGGCAGCGTGCAGGTGGAGTATTAGTGGGGTAAGGGTTAAGGGATAAAGGTCAAAGGACAAAGGACAGTTTTCAGTCAGAGCATACTGACGCACTCACGCACTCACGCACTCACGCACTCACGCACTCACGCACTCACGCACTCACGCACTCACGCACTCACGCACTCACGCACTCACGCACTCACGGAACACGGAATTGTTTCCGCCCAGGCCCGCCGTCCGGCCGGCCTCAATCGTCGACTTCCCCGATCTCCTCCGGTTCCTCCGAGTCCGGATCCCCGCTGCCGTCCGGCATCTCCAGCCGCGGAACACCGACGCTGCTGTGCCAGCGGTTGACCACCGTGCAGAACAGCTCCGCGGTGCGTTCGGTGTCGTAGCGGGCCGAGTGCGCCTCGTTGCTGTCCCAGTCAAAGCCGGCCGCCTTGACGGCCCGGGCCAGCACCGTCTGGCCGTAGGCCAGGCCGCCCAGGGTGGCCGTATCGAAGGTGGTGAAGGGGTGGAAGGGGTTGCGCTTGATCTTGCAGCGGTCCACAGCGGCCTTGAGGAAGGCGAGATCGAAGAACGGATTGTGGCCCACCAGCACCGCCCGCGTGCACTGGTTGTCGCGGATGGCCTTGCGCACCGGCTGGAAGATGCGTTCCAGCGCATCCTTTTCCGAGACAGCGAAACGGAACGGGTGATAGGGATCGATGCCGGTGAAGTCCAGGGCCGACTGCTCGATATTCGACCCCGGGAACGGTTCTACGTGGGCGTGGATGGTCTCCGCGGGCCGCAGGGTTCCCTCGGAATCCATCGCCAGGAGTACGGCGGCGATCTCGAGGAGTGCGTCGCGGCGGGGATTGAAACCTCCGGTCTCCACGTCGACGACGACGGGCAGGAAGCCGCGGAAACGCAGGGCTATGGGGCGCGAATCACTCATCAGGGCAGGATAGCGGAAGCGTGGCGGGTTTACGATTGGCGGAGCAGGATAACCGCAGACGATAGATGGTAATCGGCCGATTAAAAATTACTATTGGCTAATATGCAAATCCGCTAATATAATGAACCACGAATACTTGCAAAGCCAAGTATCGAACTAAACCAACAACGTCTGCTAGGGAGATTCTATCATGAAGAAGCTCACCAAGATTGCTGCTGCTGCTGTGATCGCCGGCGCCGCTGCGCTGCCTCTCTCCTCCGCCCAGGCCTGGTGGGGTCCGGGTTGGGGTGGCGGTCCCTGGAACGGCTGGGGTGACGGCTGGGGTGACATGGACTTCTCCATGCGCGGTTCCGGCTCCGGTTACGGTCGTGGCTACGGCTACCCCTACGGTGGCTATGGCTACCCCTACTACGGTGGCTACGGTCCCTACGGCTATGGTGCCCCCTACGGCTACGGCGCGCCTTATGGCTACCCGGTCGCCCCGGTCGCCCCGGCTGCTCCCAAGGCCGAGAGCAAGTAAGGACACCATGTCCTGAGCTGCGGGCGGGCCTTCAAGGCCCGCCCGCGCTTTCGGGCCTGGTCCAGGTGTTCTGAGGGCCTGGTTCCGAAGGCTGACAGACCGCAATCACTGTGGACAAGAGGATATCGAGCATGAACTTTTTCAATATGACTGCCCTGGCTGCGGCGGTTGCGGCTTCCGCGCTGGCCATGCAGCCGGTTCTGGCCGAAGAGACCGCGCCGGCCCGGACCGAGGTGAACATCCCCGACCACGCGTTCACTGCCGATCGCGCCCAGTTGGAGGCCCAGCGTGACCAGCGCCGGGTGGAGATGGCCCAGCGCCGCGAGGCCATGAAGGCCCGGATGGAGCAGGAGCGCGCCGCTGCCCGCGAGGCGATGGAGGCCGAGCATGCCGCGTTCGCCAAGGTGATGGAGGCCGAGCGCAACGCCTTCGCGCCCGTCAACTACACCGGTGACGCCGCCGACTGGCAGACGCAGCAGATCGAGGCCCGGAAGGCCGTGCAGGAGGCCTACGCCGAGATGCACCGCCTGCAGGCGGAGCGCTTCGAGCGTGATCAGCGCGCCATGGCCGAGGCCATGGGGGTGGACTACGACACCCTGCGCGCGCAGCAGAAGGCCGCCTGGGAACAGCACCAGGCCGCCATGCAGAAGTTCATCGAGGAGCAGCGCAAGGCCGCCACCGGCAGCTGAGCCGCCGCTCCCCGCGCAGTACCGAAAAGCCCGGCATCCGCCGGGCTTTTTTTTGGTTTATCCGCAGATGAATATAAAAACTCAAACCCGTCGCCAGTGGACGGTGGCGCCGGCGCGCAGGGGGACCACGCTGGTGTCGCCGAAGGGGTAGGAGGTGGGCAGCTCCCAGTCGGTCTGCTCCAGGGTGATGGTGTCGCTGTTCACGGGCAGGCCGTAGAAGGCCGGGCCGAAGCGGCTGGCGAAGTCCTCCAGCCGGTCCAGGGCGCCGGCCGCGTCGAAGGCCTCCGCGTAGAGCTCGATGGCGGACGGCGCGGTGTACATGCCGGCGCAGCCGCAGGCGCTCTCCTTGTCCTCGCGGGCGTGGGGGGCGCTGTCGGTGCCGAGGAAGAACCGGGGCTCGCCGCTGATGGCCGCCTCCACCAGGGCCTGGCGGTGGGTCTCGCGCTTCAGCACCGGCAGGCAGTAGTGGTGGGGGCGGATGCCGCCCACCAGCATGTGGTTGCGGTTGAGCAGGAGGTGGTGGGCGGTGATGGTGGCGGCGACGCCCTCCGGGGCGGCGCGGACGAACTGCACCGCGTCACGGGTGGTGATGTGCTCCAGCACCACCCGCAGGCCGGGAAAACGCTGCAGCAGCGGCGCCAGGCGATCCTCGATGAAGCGCAGCTCGCGGTCGAAGATGTCCACCTCCGGATCGGTCACCTCGCCATGGACCAGCAGCGGCAGGCCGGTCTCCGCCATCGCCTCCAGCGCCGGGTAGACCCGCTCCAGATTAGTCACGCCGGAATCAGAATTGGTGGTGGCCCCGGCGGGGTAGAGCTTCACCCCGTGGACGATGCCGCTGTCCCGGGCGGCCCGGATCTCCTCCGCCGAGGTGTTGTCGGTCAGGTAGAGGGTCATCAAGGGCTCGAAGGCCAGTCCTGCCGGCACCGCGGCCAGGATCCGCTCGCGATAGGCCCGGGCCGAGCCGGTGGTGGTCACGGGCGGACGGAGATTGGGCATGACGATGGCCCGGGCGAACTGGTGCGCCGCGTGGGGGACCGTGGTCTGCAGGGCCGCACCATCGCGCAGGTGGATGTGCCAGTCGTCGGGACGGATCAGGGTGATGCGCTTCATGGCTGGTGTCCTTGCGCTCGCTGGAATTCGGTTTCTATTTTCGCATCCCTGCACCTCCGATGGTACGCGTATTCATGCCCCCGGGACGTGAAGCACATGCGGGTATGACGAGGCATCATGCCGGCGCCCGCGGGCTCACGGGGTGTGGAGACCCATGGCCGGGCCGGGACCTGTCGTCCGCTGCCGCTGAACAACAATTCCCGTGCTTCGTGGTTGTCGGGGAAGAACCTGCGCTATCCTGTGGGTGCCGGGCCCGCGGGTCCGGCGGCCGTGCACACCAGAACAGAACAGGCGCGGCCCGACTGCGGATGGAGGTGAACGGGCATGGCTCATTTCATCGGCATGGCGCGCGCCGCGCGCATGCTGGGCGTCGATCGGCATACCCTGCAGGAACTGGTTCACGACGGCCGGCTGGAAACCTTCGAGGGGCAGGTGGACGTGGAGGCGCTGCGAGAGCGCTACCCCGGGATGCTCACGGACGAGCCGGGGATCCTCGAGCATGTCCGCACCCTGCGCCAGACCGCCTTCGCCCGCCGCGTCCAGGAAGCGGTGGCGCCCAACCCGGAAGCCCTCAGCGCCCAGCTGCACAAGCTCGATGTGGAGCTGTCGATCGAGCGCCACCATGCCAAGAAGTACCGGCAGATCGTGGAGGATCTCGTACGCAAGCTGAACGAGCTGCATCCGACCGTTACCGTGGAGCAGCGGATGCTCATTTCCGACATCTGCTGCTGGCTGGCCGGGCGGATCGAGGATCGCTGAGCCGGCATGACCCATCGCATCCGCATGCTGCCTAGCGGCCACACCTTCGAGTGTGAAGCCACGGAAACCGTCCTGGAGGCGGCCCTGCGTTCCGGTGTGAACCTGGACCACGGCTGCGCCACGGGTACCTGCGGCGAATGCCTGGCGCGGGTGGTGTCGGGCAGTGTGGGTGAAGAGCTGTTCCACGACTACGTGGTGGGCGATGCCGAGCGGCTGCAGGGTTACGCCCTCATGTGCCGCAGCCGTCCGGGCAGCGATCTCGAGATCGAGGCGCACGAGGCGCGGAGCGCGGCGGATATCCCGGTGCAGCAGCTCACGGCGCGCATCGTCCGTGTGGATGCGCCGGCGGACGACTACCGGGTGCTGCATCTGCGCACGCCGCGGACCCGGACGCTGCGCTTCCTGGCCGGCCAGAGCGTCGAGCTCAAGCTGCGGGGGCTGCAGCCACGGGTGCTGCCGGTGGCCAGCTGCCCCTGCAACGGCATGCAGCTGCAGTTCCACCTGCGCCGGGAACCCCGCGATCCCTTCGCCGAACGGGTTTTTCACGACCCGGCGTTTACCGCCCCGGTGGAGCTGCGGGGACCGTTCGGGGAGTTCATCCTCGATGAGGAACAGCGCAATCCGCTGGTGCTGGTGGCCCTGGATACCGGCTTCGCGCCGATGAAGAGTCTCATCGAGCACGCCATCGCCCTGGAGCTGCCGCAGCCGGTGGTGCTGATCTGGTTCGCCATCCACCCCGGCGGCCACTACCTGGCCAATTACTGCCGATCCTGGGCGGATGCCCTGGACGACTTCCGCTTCGTTCCACTGGTGCTGGATGCCGGCCGGGGCAGGCGACTGACGGCATCGGAGCAGGCGCTGGCCGTGCTCGCGCGGCTGGAATCACTGCCGGAGCCCCGCGTCTACCTGGCCGGCCCGGCGGATCCGACCCGGGACCTGGAGCAGGCGCTGGTCGCCGCCGGCCTCCCCGGTGAACGTTTGCGCATGGAAGCCGTGCCCTGAAAACCGAGCGTCACCCCCGGTACAACTGGTAAAATAACTGTTTTGCGGCGGGGGAGCTGTCCTTCCCGGCCGCATGCGGGCTCAACTCAGTGGAGAGTAGTGGAATGTCGGACATCAAGAAGGTGGTGCTGGCCTACTCCGGTGGTCTGGATACCTCGGTAATCCTGAAGTGGCTGGAGGAGACCTATGGCTGCGAGGTGGTGACCTTCACCGCGGACATCGGCCAGGGGGAGGAGCTGGAGCCGGCCCGGGCCAAGGCGGAAGCGATGGGCGTCAAGGAGATCTACATCGACGACCTGCGCGAGGAGTACGCCCGCGACTTCGTCTTCCCCATGTTCCGCGCCAACGCCGTCTATGAGGGCGAGTACCTGCTCGGCACCTCCATCGCCCGCCCGCTCATCGCCAAGCGGCTGGTTGAGATCGTCAACGAGACCGGCGCCGACGCCATCGCCCACGGCGCCACCGGCAAGGGCAACGACCAGGTGCGCTTCGAGCTGGGCGCCTATGCCCTGAAACCCGACGTGAAGGTCATCGCCCCCTGGCGCGAGTGGGATCTCCTCTCCCGCGAGAAACTCATGGCCTATGCCGAAACCCACGGGATTCCGGTGGACTTTGCCAAGGCCGGCAAGAAGTCGCCCTACTCGATGGACGCCAACCTGCTGCACATCTCCTACGAGGGCGGTGTTCTCGAGGATCCCTGGGCCGAGCCGGAGGAGGATATGTGGCGCTGGAGCGTCTCCCCGGAGAAGGCGCCGGACGAACCCACCTACCTCGAGCTCACCTTCGAGAAGGGCGACATCGTGGCCATCGACGGCCGGCCCACCAGCCCGGCCCGGGTCATGGAGTACCTCAACCGGGTGGGTGGGGCCAACGGCATCGGCCGCGACGATATCGTGGAGAACCGCTACGTGGGCATGAAGTCCCGCGGTTGCTATGAAACCCCGGCGGGGACCATCATGCTCAAGGCGCACCGGGCGATGGAGTCCCTGACCCTGGATCGCGAGGTGGCCCACCTCAAGGACGAGCTGATGCCGCGCTATGCCAGCCTGATCTACAACGGCTACTGGTGGAGCCCGGAACGGCGCATGCTGCAGGAGATGATCGACGCCTCCCAGGCTACGGTGAACGGCGTGGTGCGGGTGAAGCTCTACAAGGGCAATGTCATCGTCGCCGGACGCCGCTCCGAGACCGACAGCCTGTTCGACGAGAGCATCGCCACCTTCGAGGACGACGCCGGCGCCTACGATCAGAAGGACGCCGCCGGCTTCATCAAGCTCAACGCCCTGCGCCTGCGCATCGCCGCCCGCAAGGGCCGTTGAGATCCATTTGATACACGAGGAGGCGCATCGATGCGGATTCTCCATACCATGCTGCGGGTGGGCGACCTGGAACGCTCCATCGCTTTCTATACCGAGATCATGGGCATGAAGCTGCTGCGGCGGCAGGACTATCCCGACGGCAAGTTCACCCTGGCCTTCGTCGGCTACGGTGACGAGGAGGACAACAGCGTCGTCGAGCTGACCTACAACTGGGGTGTGGATGGCTACGAGGTGGGCAGTGGTTTCGGTCATATCGCCGTCGAGGTGGATGATGTCTACAAGGCTTGTGAGGAGATCCGCGCCCGGGGCGGCAAGATCATCCGTGATGCGGGCCCGATGAACGCCGGCAGCACCGTCATCGCCTTCGTCGAGGATCCCGATGGCTACCCGGTGGAGCTCATCGGCCGCCGGCAGTAACCGGGATGGCTACCGCAGATTGACGTTGATTAACGCTGATTGTTCCGAAAGCCGGGTTTTACCCGGCTTTTTTTGCCGCTGGATGGGCTGTGACTCTTTCCCCTGCATCGCTGCCCATGGTACGGCATGCGTCTACCGCGTCCGGAGCGGGCCTGAGATCAGAGCCGCCCGAGGAACTGCCCCACCCCGGTGAGGAACATCTGCACGGCCACCGCGGTCAGCAGCATGCCCATGAGGCGCTGCAGGGCATGGAGCCCGCGCTTGCCGAGGAGATGGCTGAGGGGTTCGGAGGCGAGCAGCACTACGGTGCTCACACAGGCGGCCAGGCTGATGGCGGCGGCCCACTCCCAGACCCGGTCCGGTTCCCGGGATACCAGCAGCAGGACGGTGGCCATGGCCGAGGGGCCGGCGATGAGCGGGGTGGCCAGCGGCACCACCAGGGGTTCACCCGCCGGGTCGTAGCCGAACAGCCCCTCGGGATGGGGAAAGATCATGCGCAGGGCGATGAGGAACAGGATGACGCCGCCGGCCACGGTCAGGGCCGGATCCTCGATGCGCAGAACGCTGAGCAGCCCCCGCCCGCCGACCAGGAACAGGAGCAGGATCCCGTAGGCGATGAGGGATTCACGCAGGATGATCCGGCGTCGGCGTGACGGGGGGATGTCACCCAGAATGGAGAGGAAGGTCGGCACGTTGCCCAGGGGATCGACCACGATTACCAGCAGGATCGCCGCCGATACAAGGGTCAGTCCGGGGTCCATGGCGGTTCCGGCTTTCAGCGGGCGTTAAGCCGCTCGAGGCACTCGAGATAGGCGATCTCGTCCGGGGCGCTGCCATCCTGCTGGGCCCGCCACAGCACTTCGCCCAGGCAATCCATCATGCGATGCTCGGCCGCGTGCGGATCGCCGATCCCGAGCACCAGCCGGTGGTAGACCGTACCGATGCCGGCCGGCCTGTCCGTGGCGACCTGCTCCTTCAGCGCGATGTGCATGCCCATGTGCAGGAAGGGATTCTCATCGCCCAGATCGGGCAGGTAGTCGCGCTCGAGGTGGCGCTCCTCGCCCATCATGACGGGGTGGTACTCGGGATGGGCTGCAATCACCTCCGCCACCAGCTGTTCCAGCGGCTCCAGCGGCTGGCGGTGCTGCTGCTTTCGCCACACCGTGTAGTAGAAGCGGCGGAGGTTGTCGCGGTTGTGTCCGAACACGGGTCGGCCCCTGGCTGGAGTTGGGGTAAGGATAGTCCAGAGTCTGAAGGGAGGGTGACTGTTTTTTCACGCCGCGCGGCAGCGGCCGCAAGTCCGGCCTGGTTCAATCCGGGGTCTTGTGTCGATACTCGCACAGGTCCTCGATGATGCAGGAGCCGCAGCGGGGCTTGCGCGCGAGGCAGGTGTAGCGGCCATGGAGGATGAGCCAGTGGTGGGCATCCCTGCGATACTCGGCCGGCACCAGCCGCAGCAGGCGCTTCTCCACCTCCAGGGGGGTCTTGCCCGGCGCGATCCCGATGCGGTTGGAAACCCGGAAGATGTGGGTGTCCACGGCGATGGTGGGTTCGCCGAACGCCGTATTGAGCACCACGTTGGCGGTCTTGCGGCCCACGCCGGGCAGGGCCTCCAGGGACGCCCGGTCGCGCGGCACCGCGCCTCCATGCCGTTCAAGGAGGATGCGGCAGGTCTCGAGGATGTTCTTCGCCTTGCTGTTGAACAGCCCGATGGTCTTGATGTACTCCTTCAGGCCCGCCTCGCCCAGCGCCGCGATGGCTGCCGGTGTGTTGGCCACCGGATACAGCCGCCGGGTGGCCTTGTTCACCCCCACATCGGTGGCCTGGGCGGAGAGAATGACCGCCACCAGCAGCTCGAACGGGGTGGCGTACTCGAGCTCGGTGGTGGGGTGCGGATTCTCGGCCTGCAGCCGGCGGAAGATCTCCGCCCGTTTCTCCCGGTTCATCGCCCTTCAAGCCGTGGCCTCGGCGCCGCCTTCCACCTTCTCCGCCGGCTTGGCGCGCACGGCGCGGGCGGCGAGCCGGCCGTCGATGGTGTTCTTCAGGGCGATGAGCAGGCCCATGCCGAGGAAGGCACCGGGGGGGAGGATGGCCAGCAGGAAGCCACGGTAGTCTTCGATCACGTTGAGGGTCATGCCGCGGGCGGCCTCGCCGAACATCAGGTGGGCCTGGGCCAGCAGGGTGCCCTGGCCGAGCAACTCCCGCATCCCGCCCAGCAGCACCAGAACGGCGGTAAAGCCGAAGCCCATGGCCAGGCCGTCGGCCAGCGCGAACCGGAACCGGTTCTTCGAGGCGAAGGCCTCGGCGCGGCCGATGATGACGCAGTTGGTGACGATGAGCGGAATGAAAATACCCAGGATCTTGTACAGATCGTGGAAGAAGGCGTTCATGGTCAGCTCAACCGCCGTCACGAACGAGGCGATGACGAGCACGAACACCGGTATGCGCACCTCTTGGGGCACCAGGCTGCGGATGAGCGAGACGGTGATGTTGGACAGTACCAGTACCGCCACGGTGGCAAGCCCGAGGCCGAGGCCGTTGACCACGTTGGTGGTCACCGCGAGCAGGGGGCAGAGCCCGAGGAGCTGGACGAGTCCCGGGTTGTTGTCCCAGAAGCCGTTGCGGACGATATTGCCGTAGGTGCTGGACATCTCGTTCTCCGTCGTCAGGAGCGCTGCGCCGTGGTCTGCGCCTTATCTTCCTGCGGGAAGATCTCATCCCGGTGCGCCTGGAACCAGGTGAGGGTGTTGTAGACCGACTTGACCACCGTGCGCGGGGTGATGGTTGCGCCGGTGAACTGATCGAATACCCCGCCGTCCTTCTTGACCCGCCACTGCTGCGGGGCCGGGTCGCCGAGCGACTTGCCGGAGAAATCGAGCACCCAGTCGGATTTCTCCAGCTCGATGCGGTCGCCCAGGCCGGGCGTCTCCTTGTGGGAGATGATCCGCACGCCGGTGAGGCGCCCGTCCATGCCCACCCCGACCAGCAGCTTGATTGGCCCGGCATAGCCCTCGGGGGCTACGGTGGTGAACACCGCGGCCTGGGGCTGGCCCTTGAGCCGCGCCCGGTAGACGGTTACGCTGCCGCCCAGCTCCGGTGCCTGGAACTGGATCGTGTCGTTGGGGATGTCGTTGTCGTGGCTCGCGGCCGGGAGCACCTGGTTGAGGTTGTGCAGCAGCGCCTGGCGCTCGTTGGCGGCGATGCGATCGCGGGTGACCTCCTCGGTGAGGCCGACGAGGCTGGTGCCGACCACGGCGAACAGCCCGAGGACCAGGGCATTGCGGAAAATGGACTGGAAGATGAGCTTCATGGGGCCTTGTCACCGTGGCCGTAGACCCGCGGCTGGGTATAGTAGTCGATGGTGGGGGCGGCCATGTTCATCAGCAGCACGCTGAACGCCACGCCATCGGGATAGCCGCCCCAGGTGCGGATGATGTAGGTGAGTATTCCGACTCCGGCGCCGAACACCAGCCGCCCCCGGGGGGTGGTGCAGGCGCTCACCGGATCGGTGGCGATGAAGAAGGCGCCGAGCATGGCGGCACCGCTGAAGACATGGAACAGCGGGGTGGCGTAGCGGTCCGGGTCAACCAGGTTGAAGATCATCGCCAGCAGCGCAAGGGCACCGAGCATGGCCACCGGGATGTGCCAGCCGATGACCCGCTTCCAGATGAGCCACAGGCCGCCGCCGAGCAGCGCCAGGTCCACGTATTCCCAGCCGCGCCCGCCGAGGATGCCGAAGGTGGGTTTCTCCAGGATCTCCTGGACCGTCCGGGCCAGCCCGAGTTGTACCTTGAGGGAGTCGAGCGGTGTGGCCATGGTCACCGCGTCGATGCCGGTGCCGCCGTGAATCGTGCCGAGGAAGATGGCGCTGAAGGCGTCGGTGACACCGATATTCACCTCCAGCAGCATGCGCGGCGCCACCCAGGAGGTCATCTCCAGCGGGAAGCAGATGAGCAGCAGCACATAGCCGAGCATGGCCGGGTTGAAGGGGTTGTAGCCGAGTCCGCCATAGAGGTGCTTGCCCACCACGACCGCGAAGCCTACCCCGATGAGGGTCATCCACCAGGGTGAGAGCGGCGGCAGCGCCATGGCCAGCAGGACACCGGTGAGCACCACGCTGCCGTCGGCTAGGTAGCTGCCCGCCGGTCGGCTCCGCAGGCGCAGCATCAGCGCCTCGAAGGCGACCGCCACCAGGCTGGCGAAGAGCACGTTGATGAGCACGCCCCAGCTGAAGAGCCACGTCTGGACGATCAGGGCGGGAACCAGGGCGTAAAGCACCCGGCGCATGGCCAGGGAGACGCTGCTGTCCAGGTGGATGTGGGGAGTGCGGAGATCGATGGCTTGCATCATGCGTCGGCGTCGTTGGCGGTCTTCTTGGGTTCGCCCCCGGCCTGGGCGGCAGCCTCGCGCTTGGCGCGGGCCCGCTCCATGGCGGCCTGGATGGCGGCCTGCTTGTCGGCATCGGTCGCGGCCTTGGCGCCGGCGGCGGCCTCGCCTGCATCGGACTTGCCCGCCTTGGTCTTGGCGGCGGCACGGGCCGCGGCGGCCTTGTGCCGCTCGGCCTTCTCGCGCTTTTCGCGCTCGAGCCGCATCTGCTTGAACTCGTGGCGGCGGCGGGCGAGGTCGGCTTTTTTCTTCTCCCGCTCCTGGTCCCAGATCTCGGTCTTGGCGAAACGGTAGTACTGCACCAGGGGAATGTGGCTGGGGCAAACGTAGGAGCAGCAGCCGCACTCGATGCAGTCGAACAGGTTGTAGTCCTGGATCTTGTCGAACTCGCGCGCCCGGGCATGCCAGTACATCTGCTGGGGCAGGAGATTCACCGGGCAGACACGGGTGCACTCGCCGCAGCGGATGCAGGGCATGGTCTGGCCCTGGTTGGGCTGATCCTCGGAAGTGGCGGCGAGCAGGCAGTTGGTGGCCTTGACCGTGGGCAGGCTGCCGTCGCGCAGCGGAATCCCCATCATGGGCCCGCCCATGATGAGCTTGTCCTCGGGGGTGAGGCTGGGATTGCACCGGCCCAGGAGGTGCTCCATCGGTGTGCCGATCAGCGTGTCCAGGTTGCGGGGTTCCCGGACCGCTCCGCCGGTGACGGTGACGATGCGCGAGATCAGCGGCTCGCCATAACGCACGGCGCGATAGACGGCCGCGGCTGTGGCGACATTCTGGCACACGATGCCGATCTGGGCCGGTATGCCGCGGGAGGGGACCTCTTTCCCGGTCAGCACCTTGATGAGCTGCTTTTCGCCGCCGGTCGGGTAGATGGTGGGAACCTGGACAATCTCGATGCCGGTTCCCGCGGCGGCCGCCTGCAGCGACCGGAACGCTTCCGGCTTGTTGTCCTCGAGCCCCACGATGCATTCCCGGACCCCGAGAATCCGGCGCATGATCGCCACGCCCTGGATGACCTCCTCCGGCCGCTCGCGCATGAGCATGTCGTCGCAGGTGATGTAGGGCTCGCATTCAGCGCCATTGATGATGAGGGTGTCGATGGCGGCGTCGGCGGGCGGAGTGAGCTTCACGGCGGTGGGGAAGGCCGCGCCGCCCAGCCCGACGATGCCGGCGTCACGGATGCGCGCGCGGAGCAGGTCGACATCGGCCTCGGCATATCTCTCCAGCGGCTGGAGATCCACCCAGCGGTCCTCGCCGTCGGTATCGATGACCACGCAGGGGATGGTGAGGCCGGAGGGGTGGGGGACGGGCAGGGGCTCGATGGCCGTGACCGTGCCGGAGCTGGATGCATGAACGGGCGCGCTCACGTAGCCGCTGGCCCGGCCGACGATCTGGCCCTTCAGCACCCGGTCGCCCACCTTGACCACCGGCTCCGCCGGGGCGCCGATATGCTGCTGCAGGGCGATGACAATCCGCTCGGGGATGCCCGCATCGGCCACCGGGAGGCGGGTGGACGCCTCCTTGTGGCCGGGCATGTGTACGCCGCCGTGGAAATGATGCAGTTTGCGTGTCGTTGCAACCATCGGTGCCTATGTTCCGTCCGGGGTGTCTGCCGTTCCTGTGCACTGGCTGGCCGTTGTCCGTCTTCCCGCCCGGAGTGCACCGGGCGTGGGAAGGTCCGGCCTCAGGCGGTCGAGCCCATGGGAGGCTGCTGTTTCGGGAAAGGCCACTTCCATTCGTTCAGGCCCTGCGCCACCGGGTGCATGTGAATGCACTCCACGGGGCAGGGCGGGAGGCACAGTTCGCAGCCCGTGCATTCGGCCTCGATGACCTGGTGCATCTGCTTGGCCGCGCCCAGGATCGCGTCCACCGGGCAGGCTTGCAGGCACAGGGTGCAGCCGATGCACTCCTCCTCCACCACATAAGCCACCATCCGCGGCTTCTCCTCGCCCACCTCGCCGTCGAGCGGCAGGGGCTCCCGCCCGAGCAGGTCGGCCAGCGCCTGGATGGTGGCCTCGCCGCCCGGCGGGCAGCGGTTGATTTCGGCCTCGCCGCTGGCCAGCGCCTCGGCGTAGGGCCGGCAGCCGGGAAAGCCGCACTGGCCGCACTGGGTCTGGGGCAGCAGCGAGTCGATCTGATCCACCACGGGGTCCCCCTCCACCCGGAAACGCACCGCGGCGTAGCCGAGCAGGCTGCCGAAGAGGACGGCAAGTGTGGTGATGGCGAGGACCGCGCTGATCATGTTCAACCCTTGACGAGGCCGGTGAAGCCCATGAAGGCCAGGGACATCAGTCCGGCGGTAATCATGCCGATGGCCGCGCCACGGAACGGCATCGGCACGTCCGCGGCCGCGAGACGCTCACGCATGGCGGCGAACAGCACCAGCACCAGGGAGAAGCCGATGGCGGCACCGAGCCCGTAGATGGCCGACTGCAGGAAGCCGTGATCGGTCTGCACGTTGAGCAGGGCCACGCCCAGCACGATGCAGTTGGTTGTGATGAGCGGCAGGTAGATGCCAAGCAGCTGGTAGAGCACGGGGCTGGTCTTGTGCACCACCATTTCGGTGAACTGCACCACCACCGCGATCACCAGGATAAAGCCGATGGTGCGCAGGAATTCAAGCCCCAGGGGGGCGAGGACGTAGACCTCCACCAGGTAGCTCATCACCGCCGAGAGGGTGAGCACGAAGGTGGTCGCCAGTGACATGCCGGCGGCGGTTTCGAGCTTCTTGGACACGCCCATGAAGGGGCAGAGGCCGAGAAACTTGACCAGCACGAAGTTGTTCACCAGCACCGTGCTGACGAGGATGAGCAGGTATTCGGTCATCGGCCCACGTTATTCCCGTACGTTCAATCACATTTTGAAAACCGGGCAGCGCACCGGCCATCCCCTATGATGGACGTTCGCGGGGTGCGCTTCTACCCGATATTCTTTCTTCTTTTTGTGCGACGCACAAATAAATACCCTACTTTTAATGCGGCTGCAATAACGTTTTGTTATGCAGCCCCCATAAAAATTGATGATTCGATTCTAAATGCACCCTCGCGCCCGGATTGATGACAATTATCAATGTCATTCGGCGGTTCCGGCGGCGCAATCCGCGCCGCCGGTCCTCATTTCACCCGCATGCCCGGTTGCGCGCCGCTGTCCGGGCCGAGGACGAACAGCTCACTGCCGCCCGGTCCGGCCGCGAGGACCATCCCCTCGGAGACCCCGAAGCGCATCTTGCGGGGCGCGAGGTTGGCCACCATGACCGTGAGCCTGCCGGTGAGCTGCTCGGGCTGGTAGGCCGACTTGATGCCGGCGAAAACGGTGCGCGTTTCGCCGCCCAGATCCAGGGTCAGCTTCAGCAGCTTGTCGGCGCCTTCCACGTGCTCGGCCTTCTCGATGCGCGCCACCCTGAGATCGATTTTCGCGAACTCATCAATGCCGATCTCCGCGGCGATGGGGTTCTGCGCCAGCGGCGAGGGGGGGGCAGCGGACGCCGCCTCCGCCTGCCCGCTCGTGGCACGCAGGTGCTCGCGGGACTCTTCCACCACCGCCTCCAGCTGGGCCGGCTCAACCCGCTGCATGAGCGGCTTGAAGGGCGCGATGCGGTGGTCGACCAGGGGGCCCTCGGCCACGGCGTGCCAGGCCAGGGTCTCCACGTTGAGGAAGGCGCGGGCGTCCTCGCACATCTGCGGCAGCACCGGAGCCAGCCAGGTGGCGAGCACCCGGAACAGGTTGAGTCCCTGGGTGCAGACCGCCTGTACCTCCGGCGTGCGCAGCGGGTCCTTGGCCATCACCCACGGCTTCTGCTCGTCGATGTACTGGTTGGCCCGATCCGCCAGCTGCATCACCTCGCGCATGGCGCGGCTGAACTCCCGTGCCTCGTAGGCCTCGGCGATGGACTCGCCGGCGGCCACGAACTCGCCGTAGGTGTGGGGATCCGGCAGCGTGGCGGCCAGCCTGCCCTCGAATAGCTTGTGGATGAAGCCGGCGCAGCGGCTGGCGATGTTCACCACCTTGCCCACCAGGTCCGAGTTGATCCGCTGGCGGAAATCCTCCAGGTTCAGGTCGAGGTCCTCGATGCCGGAACCGAGCTTGGTGGCGAAGTAGTAGCGCAGGTATTCGGGGCGCAGGTGCCTGAGGTAGGTGCGGGCCATGATGAAGGTGCCGCGCGACTTGGACATCTTCTGGCCGTTGACGGTGAGGAAGCCGTGGCAGAACACCGCCGAGGGTGTGCGGAAGCCCGCCCCGTGCAGCTCCGCCGGCCAGAACAGGGTGTGGAAGTAGGCGATGTCCTTGCCGATGAAATGGTACAGCTCGGCCCCCGACTCCCGGCCCCAGTAGTCGTCGAAGGACTCTCCGGTGCGGTCGCAGTAGTTCTGGAAGCTGGCCATGTAGCCGATGGGCGCGTCCAGCCACACATAGAAGAACTTGCCCGGCGCATCGGGGATCTCGAAGCCCCAGTAGGGGGCGTCGCGGGAGATGTCCCAGTCCTGCAGCCCGGTCTCGAACCACTCGCCCAGCTTGTTCTGCATCTGGGGCTGGATGTGCTCGGCGACCCAGCTGCGCAGGAAGGGCTCGAAGTCGCCGAGCCGGAAGAAGTAGTGGAGCGACTCCTTTTCCACCGGGACCGCGCCGGAGATGGCCGAACGGGGATTCTTCAGATCGGTGGGGGCGTAGGTGGCGCCGCAGGACTCGCAGCTGTCGCCGTACTGGTCCGGTGTGCCGCAGCGGGGGCACTCACCCTTGATGAACCGGTCGGGGAGAAACATCTCCTTGACGGGGTCGAAGGCCTGGGTGATGGTCCGCGTGGCGATGTGGCCGGCGTCGCGCAGCCGGGTGTAGATGAGGTTGGCGTAGTGCCGGTTCTCCGGCGAGTGGGTGGAGTAGTAGTTGTCGAAACCCACCAGGAACTCCGAGAAATCCGCCTGATGCTCCGCCTCCACCCGCTCGATCAGCGCCTCGGGCGTGATCCCCTCCTGCTCCGCCCGCAGCATGATGGGGGTGCCATGGGCATCGTCCGCGCAGACATAGACGCAGTGGTGGCCGCGGCTCTTCTGGAAGCGCACCCAGATGTCGGTCTGGATGTACTCCACCAGGTGGCCGAGATGGATGGAGCCGTTGGCATAGGGCAGGGCGCTGGTGACGAGGATTTGGCGTTTCTTCTCGGGCATGTCGGTCACGGGATAGATGGAAAACGGCATTCCCCGGTGGATGTGGAGTCCCGGGGGTTGGAAATGCACCAAAAGGACAAATATATCAGTATCACGGCGCCCGATGCACGGTGTGGCCCGGTCAAAGCCCAGGGTGCGACGGCCGCGAAGGCTCCCGGACCGGCGGGGCCACGGGAGCCGGCAGGTGCGCTGGGGGCGGTGCTAAACACTTATTTCAGCAGGGTTTATTGAGAAATAGCAGTATTCCCGGCCGGGCGGACGTGGTAAACTCCGCGGCCATTCGAGTAAATTAGAAGTATTCCCATTTCTAATGTTCGCCCCGAGCCGGGGCGAAGGCAGCGAGGAGGCGTACATGGCAGAGATCACCCGCGAGCAGGTGGAAACCGCACTGAAGGCATACGTGGACCCGTACCTGGAGAAGGACCTGGTCTCCGCCCACGCGGTGAAGGATATCCAGGTGGACGGCGGCAAGGTGACGGTGCAGGTGGAGCTCGGCTTCCCCAATGCCGGCTACCGCGGCCAGCTGGCCGCCGATGTCGAGGCGCAGATCAATGGTATCGACGGCGTGGAGGCGGTGGCTGTCGAGGTGAATACCAAGGTGACCTCCCATGCCGTGCAGAAGGGTCTGAAGCCCATCAAGGGCATCAAGAACATCATCGCCGTGGCCTCCGGCAAGGGCGGCGTGGGCAAGTCCACCACCGCCGTCAACCTGGCGCTGGCCCTCACCGCCGAGGGCGCCAAGGTGGGCATCCTGGACGCCGACATCTACGGCCCCAGCCAGCCGCGCATGCTGGGCGTGCATGCCAAGCCCGAGTCACCGGACGGCAAGAGCCTTAATCCCATCGTCTCCCATGGCCTGGAGGCCATGTCCATCGGCTTCCTCATCGACGAGGAGACCCCGATGATCTGGCGCGGCCCCATGGTCACCCAGGCCCTGGAGCAGCTGCTCAACGATACCAACTGGAGCGATCTCGACTACCTGGTGGTGGACCTGCCGCCGGGCACCGGCGACACCCAGCTGACCCTGGCCCAGAAGGTGCCGGTCTCCGGCGCGGTGATCGTCACCACGCCCCAGGACATCGCCCTGCTGGACGCGCGCAAGGGGCTGAAGATGTTCCAGAAGGTCGAGGTGCCCGTGCTCGGCGTGATCGAGAACATGAGCATCCACATCTGCAGCAACTGCGGCCACGAGGAGCATATCTTCGGCGAGGGCGGCGGCAAGCGCATGGCCGAGCAGTACGGTGTGACCCTGCTGGGCGAGCTGCCGCTCGACATCCGCATCCGCGAGGAGGCCGACAGCGGCAAGCCCACGGTCGTGGTCGAGCCCGACAGCCGCATCTCCGAGATCTACCGCGAGATCGCCCGCCGGGTAGCTGCGAAGCTCTCCATCCAGGCCAAGGACTACGCGGCCAAGTTCCCGAGCATCGTGATCCAGAACAACTGATCCGTTCCGGGCATCTGCGCGTATAATCCGGCATCAGGCGGGCATCGACCCGCCTGATGCCGTTTCAGCGCGCCGGGGGGAGAGCCTTGAGTATCAAATCGGACAAGTGGATCCGCCGCATGGCGGAGCAGCACGGAATGATCGAGCCGTTCGAGCCGCGCCAGGTGCGCGAGAACGAAGGCGGCCGCATCGTCTCCTACGGCACTTCCAGCTATGGCTACGACGTGCGCTGCGCCGACGAATTCAAGATCTTCACCAACATCAACTCGGCCATCGTCGATCCCAAGAACTTCGACGCCAACAGCTTCGTGGACGTCAAGTCCGACGTCTGCATCATTCCCCCCAACTCCTTCGCCCTGGCCCGCACGGTGGAGTACTTCCGCATTCCCCGCACCGTGCTTACCATCTGCCTGGGCAAGTCCACCTACGCCCGCTGCGGCATCATCGTCAACGTCACCCCGCTGGAGCCGGAGTGGGAGGGGCACGTCACCCTCGAGTTCTCCAACACCACGCCGCTGCCCGCCAAGATCTACGCCAACGAGGGTGTGGCCCAGATGCTCTTCTTCGAGTCCGACGAGGTATGCGAGACCTCCTACCTCGACCGCGGCGGCAAGTACCAGGGCCAGCGCGGCGTCACCCTGCCGGTTGCATGAAGGGATAAAGGATAGATGAAGGGATAATGGATAGATGAAGGGATAATGGATAGATGAAGGGATAATGGATAAAGGATAAGGGTATTCGTTGCCGCTCAGGCGGTTACGCTGGTTATTAACCATTAACCATTAACCATTAACCATTAACCATTAACCATTAACCATTAACCATTAACCATTAACCATTAACCATTAACCATTAACCCTCTTAACCCTTGTCCGACTACCACCCCGCCCAGCGAAACAGCAGCGGCAGGAGGATGGCCGTGGCCAGGGCGTTGAGGCCCATGGCCAGGCTGGAGAAGGCGCCGGTGACCTCGCCGGCCTGGAACGCCTGGGCCGTGCCGATGCCGTGGGCCGCCGCGCCCAGTCCCAGGCCCTGGGCGCGGGGATCCCGCACCCGGGCCAGCCGCAGCACCCAGGGGCCGAGGGAGGCGCCGATGATGCCGGTCAGGATGACCAGCACGGCCGTCAGCGAGGGCAGTCCCCCGAGCTTCTCCGCGATGCCCATGGCCACCGGGGTGGTCACCGACTTGGGCGCCAGGGAGACGACGCTCTGCCAGGAGGCGCCGAGCAACCAGGACAGGCCCATGGCGCTGAGCGCCGCGGAGAGTGAACCGGCCAGGATAGCCAGCGCCAGCGGCAGCGCCGCCCGCCGGACCCGGTGAAACTGCCGGTAGAGGGGGACGGCCAGCGCCACGGTGGCGGGCCCCAGCAGGAAGTGGACGAACTGGGCGCCGGCGAAGTAGTCGTCGTAACTGCCGTCGGTGGCGAAGAGCAGGGCGCCTATGAGGATGATGGCCAGGAGCACCGGATTGACGACGGGCCGGCAGCCGAGCCGCCGGTAGAGCCACAGCCCCGCCTGGTAGGCCACCAGGGTGACGGTCAGCCACAGCAGGGGATTGGCGGCGAGATAGACCCAGATTTCCTGCAGCTCGCGCTTCACGGCTTCGGCTCACCCGCCGCGGGACGGCCGAGGCGCTGCATGATCCAGCCGGTGACGACGATGGCCAGCAGGGTGCTCAGCACCAGGGCGGCGGAGAGCGGCAGCCACTCGTCCCCGACCCGGGCCAGGTGCAGCACCACGCCCACCCCGGCCGGAACGAACAGCAGCGAGAGGTGATCGAGCAGGCCCCGGGCGGCCCGGTCCAGGGCGGCCGGAACCTCTCCGCGAATGACCAGTCCGATGAACAGGAGCACCATGCCGATGACGGGTCCCGGCAGCGGCAGGCCGCTCAGCTGGGCGATGACCTCGCCGGCGAGCTGACACAGCAGCAGGAGGGTGAGAGCGGCGAGCATGGCCAATCTCCGCGCGGTTGCGACGTGCCGATTGTGCCGGATGCCGTGTCCGCCGTCACGTCGCCCGCGGCGCGTTATCCTCGGCCCCGCATGCCTGAAGTGGCCGTTTTTGAGTTCACCACGGAGACACGGAGTTCACGGAGAAGGCCGGCGGACTGGTTACGGCTTGCCGGCTGCGACCGCCAGAACCGAACGCGGGGAAGTCTCCGGAATCCTTGTCCTCGATGCCCTCCGTATCCCCGTGGCTCGACCGACCATGGCCGGATTTACCTTCAACTGCACAATGTCAGGGAGAAATAATGGATCCGATGGCAACCTGGGAAAAGATACTGCTGGGCGTGGCGGCGGTGCTCATCCTGCTCTGGTTCCGCCCCGGGATACGGGCGGCGATGGAGCGCAGCCGCCAGGCCGGGGAGCGGGACTGGAAGGCCGTTATCCTGCCCCTCGTGGTGGTGGTGCTGTTCGTGCTGCTGCTGATCGCGAGTATCTGAACCGGCGCGGTCGTGATGTCTCAGTGGGCGTGGCCCTGGTGGCCGAACCTGCGGCACAGCCGGCACGAACCGTAGGTCACATGCAGCACGCCGAGGCCGCAGCCGAGCAGGAAGATGACGCCCATGGTGACTGGGTTCCAGCCGGTCAGCACCCCGGTGAGGAAAGAGAGGAATGCGGCCAGGAACGCCACATAGGCAATCAGGTAGGGAAGCTTTTCCTTGCAGTTCTCACACAGTTTCATTCAGGTTCTCCCGTCGCAGAGACAGGCCGGACGTCGCAGGATCCTGCATCCGCTCGCGCGGATCCCCGGTGGCCGGGCACCGGCTTTCGGTGCACTGCAATATTCTAATGTCAGCGCGATGGGAAGTTCTTGACGGGCATCAACATCCGGACCGATTTCCGGACCCGGAGGGACGCCACCGAGTCAGGCGTCGAGGTCCGGTATGAGCCGGCTCTCGAGCCGGGTGATCGCATCCTTGAGCATGAGCCTGCGCTTCTTCAGGCGCCGCAGCTGCAGTTGGTCGACTCCGGGGTCCTGGGAGAGGCGCTCGATGGCCTGGTCCAGGTCGCGGTGCTCCTGCCGCAGCTCCATGATGTGCAGGGACAGGTTCTCTTGGCTGTCGTCGGACATGACGTTCCTCTCCGGAGAGCACAGCGCACTTGCAATCACGACCGAACCGGGAAGTCCCTTCCCGGCACGGGCCGACGGCTCGCGGGACAGCGGCGGCCGGGGCGGATGAAACTCCAAGGCGGCACGCTACACTAAATACACGAAGAGTACACCGGCGTGAAGTGTGATGGAGTGTTCCTTGCGTGCGCCGGGAGGAGAGTATATGAAAACCCGTGGCCTGAGGCATGTGGGATGGGTCGTGCTGCTGGTTGTCGTGGCCGGCTGTGCCACGGCGCCCCCGGCCGAGCTGGCCGGTCCGGTCGACGCAGTGACACCCGGGGAAGTCCGGGCGGCGCCGGAACAGCATGTCGGGCGAACGGTCCGCTGGGGCGGCACGGTGGCGCGGGTCGAGAACCTGAGCGGGGAGACCCGGGTGGAAGTGGTGTCCCGGGAGCTGGACAGCGGCGGCAGACCCCGGGATGAGGATCGGAGTGAGGGGCGTTTCCTGGCCCTGTTCGACGGTTTCCTGGATCCCGCCATTGTCAGCAACGGTCGGGAGATCACGGTGGTCGGCGCCCTGGTTCCGTCCGTGAGCCGAACCATCGGCGCCTATCCCTACCGTTTCGCGGTGGTGAAGGTGGCGCGCTGGAAGCTGTGGCCGCCGCGCCCGGATGTGGTCTATCGCGAGTACGCCCCCCATCCCTACTGGTACGACCCCTGGTATCCCTGGCGACGCTATCCCTACTGGTGGTGAGGAGTAGAACGGATGAAACTCTTGCACGTTTTGCCGCTGGCCGTGGTGTTGCTGGCCGGGTGCGCGGCCGGACCGCAGTTCGACACCGTTGGTACGGACCCGGCGCTGACACCCGCCACGGTGGTGCCGGACATGGATGTGAAGCGGGGCGCCGCGGTGATCTGGGGCGGGGTCATCGTCGCCACCACCAACCTCCGCAACGGCAGCCGCCTGGAGCTGCTGGGCTATCCGCTGAACCGGAGTCAGCGCCCCGACATCGCCGCGCCCGCCCAGGGACGGTTCCTGGTCTACTGGCCCGAGTACCTGGAGAGCGTCGATTTCGCGCCGGGACGGCAGCTGAGCGTCCGCGGCCGGCTCGACGGGCTGGAGTCGGGGCAGGTGGGCCAGAGCCGCTATCTCTACCCGGTGGTTGCCGCGGAGCGCCTCTGGCTCTGGCCGCGGCCCGGTGAACGCTCCACCGACCCGGCGTTCCACTTCGGGTTCGGGGTATTCCTGCACAACTGAGCCGGGCGCACGGGTCCGCTGTCCGCGTCAGCCGGCGTGTACGAACCGGGAGAGCGGCATGCGCAGGCTCGCCGGCGGGGGATAGCTGTCCACGTAGCCCACCCGGAGCAGGAACTGGGGCCGTCGGGAGAGTCCGAGGTGACGCTGCGCCTCGTCACGCCACGGCGCCTCCTCCAGCATCTGGGACATGGGATGCAGTCCGATGCCCCGCTCCCGGACCCGCAGGAACAGGCGCTCGAAGCGTCGTCCCGTCACCGCCAGTTCCATCGGGGTGGCGGCATCGTCCTCCAGCACCAGCCAGCCGCCGCTGCCCGCCAGCTGTTCCGCCACGCGGTCCACGGTCTGGCGGCGGAACTTGCCGTCCAGCACCGTCTCCCGGTCGAAGAAACGGGAAACGAACCAGCCGCTCATGCCGGTGATCCCCATGCCCGCCGGCGTCAGCCCGTTGCGGTGCCGCCCGGCCTCGGCATCGGACCAGCGGATCCAGTCCGCCAGCTCCGCCTGGGCCGGTTCCCGCCAGGCCTGGGTCCGGTTGGCTTCCACCGTCCCCTCGTCCAGGTAGCGTGCCGCGGGACTGCCGCCGGGGAGGTAGTGCACGCCCGCGACATCCCCGGTGAGCGCGGCCAGGTCCGCCCGCTCCAGCTCCCGTGGCCGGAAAGGGGTGCGCAGGGTCATCCGCTGTTCCAGTCCCGAGGTTTCCATGGGCCGCGGCGTGTCCCGCACCAGCTCCAGACCGAACAGCCGCTCCGCGCTCCGATCCTGCGTCAGCGGGCTGATTTCAAGCCGGAAACCGTGCCGGCCCGCGGCCTGATCCAGGTTCTCGAGGAAGGCGCCGAGGGAGAGCAGCAGCTCCCGGTTGTCCGGATCCACCGCCGGCAGCCGGCGTTCCGGCGCCGAGCCCAGCACCCACTTCCGCGGGGAGTCGATGAACACCCTCCAGGGCTGGGTGTTGTGGCCGCTGGGGGCCAGGGAGGCGAGGTAGAGCGCCTCGCGCAGCGCGGCGGGGAGCCTTTCGGCGAGGACGCCGGGCGCCGTCTCGCGCGGCAGGTCCTCCCGGGATACGGGGCTGCAGCCACCGAGCAGGGGCGCAGTCGTGGTCAGCAGCGCCAGGCTGGTGCCCAGGCGCAGTAGATCCCGTCGCCGCATGAGCTACACCTCCAGGGTCCGGTGATGACCGTGCCTGTGTAGGTATAGCTCATGCCAGTATCACCACCAGTAGCGGTCCCACAGCTCCGGGTTGGCCCAGTAGCGGCTGTTGAGCCAGTCCGGCGTCACCTTGTAAGTGGCGATGTCGAAGCCGTACAGGTGCACCATCCCGTCCCCGCGCCGGTACTCGCCCACCTGCACCAGGCCGTAGGCCAGCAGGTCGGCCATCTCCCAGTGGCTGCGGTGTCCCGGACGGTCACCGCCTACGGGCACCGCCACCAGCAGGCGCCGGGCATGGACATCGCGCAGGGCCGCGATCACCTCGCCGGCGCGGATCGGGTCGAGATGCTCCAGGCAGCCGGAGACGAAGGCCAGGTCGTAGCGCCCGTGGGCGGCCAGGCTCCCGGGCAGCCCCTCCAGCGGCAGGTGCAGGACACGGCAACCCGGATGGTCGGCGAGATAGTCGGCGAACAGCCCCTCGGCCCGCTCGCCCACCAGGAGCAGGCTGTCCGGCCGGAAGAACCGGATCAGCGACACCAGTCGCTCGTTGCCCTTCATGCCTGCTCCCAGCGGAACAGCCAGGCGCCGAGCGCCAGGAAGGCGATGCTCATGGCGCCGAGCACTGCCAGGTCCGGGGCCACCTCCGCCAGGCCCGCACCGTCGATCATGATGGCGCGGGCGGCATTGATGAAGTGGGTCAGGGGCAGGGCCAGCGCCAGCTGCTGCAGCCACGGGTGCAGCCCCTCCAGGGAGAACCAGACCCCGGACAGGAACATCATCGGCCAGCCGATGAAGCTCACCAGGCCGTCGGCCACCTCCTCGTTGCTGATGCGCGCGGCGATGACCAGCCCGAGTCCGAGCAGGCTGGTGGCGCCCAGCAGGAAGACCGCCGCCAGGTCGAGATAGCGGCCGTTCATGGTGAAGCCGATGAACAGGTTGGTGCCGGCGTAGACCAGCGTGGCCACCGTCAACAGCAGCCACAGCCGCGATGCGAGCTGGGCGGCGAGGAACTCCACCGCGTTCAGGGGGGTCGCCTTGAGCCGCTTGAGCACGCCGTTCTTGCGGTAGCGGACGATGACGTAGCCCACCCCGTAGAGGGCGCCGAACATCATGTTCATCGCCAGGATGCCGGGGATGACCCAGTCCACGTAACGCACCGCCCGGCCGCTGACCGTCTGCTTGCGGTAGTCGCCGCCGCCGCTGCCCCGCAGGATGCGCTCCAGCAGGTAGCCCTTGGGGGAACTGTCGTTGATCCAGTAGCTGCGGGTGGCCGGGTCCACCAGCATGTCCAGCTGGTGGCGCTCCACCTTGGTCACCGCGCCCGCCAGCGCCGGCATGGGGATGAGGTCGATGTGGCGGGTGGCGTAGAAGGCGGGGGCCCCGGCTGCCGGCACGGCGCCGATGACCCCCACCTTGTACTCGGCCGGCGGCTCGCCGGAGAAGGCGAAGGCGAAGCCAGCCACCACCAGCACCGGGAACAGGAAGCTCCAGCCCAGTGCGGTGCGGTCGCGCATGAACTCCTTGTTGCGGGCCGAGAGCACGGCCCGGAAGCGGCGCAGGGCGAGTTCGATGGACATGGCGGCGGTCGATATCCGTGCGGTGGGGGTGGATCAGGCGCGCAGCTCGCGGCCGGTGAGCTCCAGGAACAGGTCCTCCAGGGTGCGGTCGCGGATACGCAGCCGCTCCAGCGCCGCGCCCGCCTCGAGCAGGCCGCGGACCGTGCCACTGACGTCGGCGGTGGCGATCTCGACCACCCCGTTGCGGACCAGGCCCGCCTCCGGCAGCACGGCTCCGGCCGGGCCCAGATCCGCCTCCGGCAGCTGCAGGATGACATCGTTGAAGTGGGTGGCCAGCAGCTGCCGGGGCGTGCCCTGGGCGATGATCCGGCCATGATCCATGATGGCGATCTCGTCGCAGAGGATATAGGCCTCCTCCATGTAGTGGGTGGTGAGCAGGATGGTCTTGCCCCGCGCCCGGATGGCTTCCATCAGGTCCCACAGGTTGCGCCGGGCCTGGGGATCGAGCCCGGTGGTGGGTTCGTCCAGGAAGATTACCTCGGGGTCGTTGACCAGGGCGATAGCCAGCAGCAGGCGCTGGCGCTGGCCCCCGGAGAGCCGGCGGGCGTCGCGGTCGAGAAACTCGCCCAGCCGGCAGGTAGCCACCAGCTCCTCCAGCGGCAGGGTGCGCGGGTAGAGGCTGGCGAACAGCTGCAGGGTCTCGCGGACGGTGATGAATTCCTGCAGAGCGGTGGACTGGAACATGATGCCGGCTTCCTCGCGGAAACGCCGCCCGAGGGGCTCGCCCTTGTAGTGGATGCTGCCCGAGTCGGGCCGGTTGATGCCCTCGAGCATCTCCACGGTGGTGGTCTTGCCGGCGCCATTGGGACCGAGCAGGCCGAAGCAGCTGCCGCGGCGCAAGGCGAAACTGACCCCGTCCACGGCCTTGACGCCGCGGTAGTGCCTAACCAGGTTTCTGACTTCGATCAGGGCGTCCATGTAGCCGGTGGTGAAGAATCGGAGGGACACGATGATAACCGATCATCCGCCGCGCGGCTTTGACGGCTGCGGAAGCAGCAACCAGAATCAAGACGTGCCCATCTCCTGCCGGGGCAGCGGAGCCGGACTCTCAGCGCAATCCGATGATTCAACGCCAAGGCGCCAAGGCGCACAGAACAAGAAGGAGAGGGCAGCCGGGGCCAGGCCGCGCGGTGTGGTCGCGGTGTCGTTGCGCGCCGGCGCCCGGGCGGCGTGCGCCCCGGGTGGGACAGTCGTCTCCCGGGTTCGACGGGGCGCGGGAATGAACCGCCTCGTCCGGCTCTTCGGCACCTCCATCGGCCGCAAACTGATGACCGCACTGAGCGGGCTGCTGCTGGTGGCCTTCCTGGCCGGCCACGCCCTGGGCAACCTCACCCTGTTCCAGGGGCGGGAGGCGCTCAACGCCTACGCCCACTGGCTGCAGGGCCACCCGCTGCTGTGGCTGTTCCGCATCGGGCTGCTGCTGCTGTTCACCGTCCACGTGACCATCGCCGTGCGGCTGGCGCTGGAGAACCGGGGGGCCCGGCCCGCGGGCTACCGACGCCGCCAACTGCGCGAGGCCGGTTACGCGTCCCGGACCATGGTCCTGAGCGGAGGGCTGGTGCTCGCCTTCCTCGCCTTCCACCTGCTGCACCTCACCATCGGCGTGGTGGAGCCCCAGGCCTTCCTGGCCGTTGACGCGGCTGGGCGCGCCGATGTCTACGGCCGCGTCATCCACGCCTTCGGCCAGCCCTGGCTGGTGCTTCTCTACCTGGCGGGCCTCGCCCTGCTCGGACTGCACCTGCGCCATGCCATCGGCAGCCTGTTCCAGACCCTGGGCTTCAACCACGAGAGCTACGAAACGCTGCTGTGCCTGTTCTCGGGACTGCTGGCGCTGATCATCGTGGCGGCCTTCGCCACCATCCCCCTGGCCGTGGCGGCCGGGTGGGTGGGTAGCGCGCCGGGAGGCGCCGGATGAGCGCGGGGCGCGGCACTCTGGACGCCCGGATACCATCCGGTACGCTGGTGGAGAAGTGGGACCGCCACCGCGACGCGCTGCGCCTGGTGAGTCCCGCCAACAAGCGCCGTTACCGGGTCGTGGTGGTGGGCAGCGGACTGGCGGGCGCCTCGGCCGCGGCCAGCCTGGGCGAGCTGGGCTACCAGGTGGAGTGCCTGTTCTTTCACGACACCCCGCGCCGCGCCCATTCCGTGGCCGCCCAGGGAGGCATCAACGCCGCCAAGGACTACCAGAACGACGGCGACAGTGTCTGGCGGCTGTTCCACGACACCATCAAGGGCGGCGACTTCCGCGCCCGCGAGGCGAACGTCTACCGCCTGGCCCAGCTCAGCAACAACATCATCGACCAGTGCGTGGCCCAGGGCGTGCCCTTCTCGCGGGAATACGGCGGCCTGCTGGACAACCGCTCCTTCGGCGGGGCGCAGGTCTCGCGCACCTTCTACTGCCGCGGCCAGACCGGTCAGCAGCTGCTGCTGGGCGCCTATGGGGCGCTGATGCGCCAGGTGCAGGCGGGCACCGTGCGGCTCCATTCCCGCACCGAGATGCTCGACCTGGTGGTGGAGGAGGGGCGCGCGGCGGGGGTCATCAGCCGCGACCTGGTCAGCGGCGCGGTGCGCCGCCACGCCGCTCATGCCGTGGTGCTCGCCACCGGCGGCTACAGCAACCTCTACTACCTCTCCACCAATGCGCTGGCCTCCAACGTCACCGCCACCTTCCGGGCCTGGCGCCGGGGGGCGTTCTTCGCCAATCCCTGTTTCACCCAGATCCACCCCACCTGCATCCCGGCCGGCCACGCCAATCAGCGCAAGCTCACCCTGATGTCCGAGTCGCTGCGCAACGACGGCCGCATCTGGGTACCGCAGGCGGGCGGCGACGCCCGTCCGCCGGGCCGGATCCCCGAGGCCGAGCGGGACTACTACCTGGAACGCCGCTACCCGGCCTTCGGCAATCTCACCCCGCGCGACATCGCCTCCCGGGCCGCCAAGCAGGTGTGCGACGAGGGGCGGGGCGTCGGCCGCACCGGTCGCGGCGTCTACCTGGATTTCACCGAGGCCATCGGGCGCCTGGGGCGCGACAGGATCGCCAGCCGCTACGGCAACCTCTTCACCATGTACCGGCAGATCACCGGCGAGGATCCCTGGACGGTGCCCATGCGTATCTACCCGGCCGCCCATTACACCATGGGCGGGCTGTGGGTGGACTACGACCTGATGAGCACGATCCCGGGGCTGTTCGTCATCGGTGAGGCCAACTTCTCCGACCACGGTGCCAACCGGCTCGGGGCGAGCGCCCTGATGCAGGGGCTGGCGGACGGCTACTTCATCGTGCCCAGAACCATTGGCCATTACCTGGCGGCCATCTCCCGGGATCCGCCCCGCGCCGACGGGGACGCCTTCGCCGCGGCCGAGGAGCGGGCCCAGGGCCGCATCCAGCGCCTGGTGAGGACCTGCGGTCGGCGGTCGGTGGAATCCTTCCACCGGGAACTGGGCGAAATCATGTGGGAGCACTGCGGCATGTCCCGCAGCGCCGCAGGCCTGCGCGAAGCCCTGGAGCGCATCCCGCCGCTGCGGGAGCAGTTCTGGGAGACGGTGGGGGTCTGCGGCAGCAGCCTCGAGTTCAACACCTCCCTGGAAAAGGCCGGCCGGGTGGCGGACTTCCTGGAGTTCGCCGAACTGGTCTGCCGCGACGCCCTGGCCCGTGAGGAGTCCTGCGGCGGTCACTTCCGCGAGGAACACCAGACCGCCGAGGGTGAGGCCATGCGCGACGACAGCCGCTTCCGGCACGTGGCGGCCTGGGAGTGGGCGGGCGCGGACAAGGAGCCGGTCCGGCACACGGAGCCGCTGGAGTTCGAGGCGGTCAAGCCATCGGAAAGATCTTATAAATGAAAGTATTGGGTATTAGGTTTTATATGTTGTTCCGGCATGTCGGCTGCGGCATCACATGACGGCAGGGCGTTTTTGGAGAATGGAGAATGGAGAATGGAGAATGGAGAATGGAGAATGGAGAATGGAGAATGGATAAAGGATAAAGGATGCGGGTATTGTTTTTCCACACAGGCAGTTACGCTATCCATTAACCATTAACCATTAACCATTAACCATTAACCATTAACCATTAACCATTAACCATTAACCATTAACCATTAACCATTAACCATTAACCATTAACCATTAACCATTAACCATTAACCATTAACCAACGCCCAATGAACGTCACCCTCCATATCTGGCGCCAGGCCGGACCCGCAACACCGGGCCGGTTCGAAACCTACCCGGTGGCGGACCTGAGTCCGGACATGTCCTTCCTGGAGATGCTGGACGTGCTCAACGAGACGCTGGTGGCGCGGGGGGAGGAGCCCATCGCCTTCGACTCCGACTGCCGCGAGGGCATCTGCGGGGCTTGCTCGCTGGTCATCGACGGGATTCCCCACGGCCCGGTGCCGGAGACCACCACCTGCCAACTCTACCTGCGCCACTTCCCGGACGGGGCCGAGATTACCGTGGAGCCGTTCCGGGCGCGGGCGTTTCCGGTCATCCGCGACCTGGTGGTGGACCGCGGGGCGCTGGACCGGGTGCTGCAGACGGGCGGCTACGTATCGGTGAACACGGGCTCCGCCCCCGACGCCAACACCCACCTGGTGGCGAAAGAGGACGCGGAGACGGCGCTTGACGCGGCGGCCTGCCTCGGCTGTGGCGCCTGCGTGGCCGCCTGTCCCAACGCCTCGGCGATGCTGTTCGTGGCCGCCAAGATCACCCACTTCAGCCTCTTGCCCCAGGGGCAGCCAGAGCGCATCCATCGCGCCATCGCCCTGGTGGAGGCCATGGATCGGGAGGGATTCGGCGCCTGCAGCAACCACTACGAGTGCGGTGCCGTCTGTCCCGAGGGCATCCCGGTGCGCTTCATCGCCCGCCTCAACCGCGACTATCTCCGCGCCGCGCTCACCTCGCGGGAGTTCACCGAGGCGCCAGGGACGCGGGCCCACGTGGAATGACTGCAAGGATCGGAATGGACAGGATTTACAGGATGTTAGGTGTTAGGTGTTAGGTGTTAGGTGTTAGGTGTTACTTAACGCTTAAAACTTAATACCATGTTCCAATTCCTGTAAATCCTGAAAAATCCTGTTAGTCCTGTCTATTTGTTAAGGTTTCCTGGCACCGGCTCACTCCCCCAGCCGTGCGTGCATGCCGGCGTAGACGCCGCCGGCGGCGAGCAGTCCGGCGTGGGTGCCCCGTTCCACCACCCGGCCGCGGTCGAGGACGAGGATCTCGTCCATCCGCTCCAGCCCCACCAGGCGGTGAGTGATGAGGAGCACGCTGCGGCCTTCCATGAGGCGGTAGAGGGCCTCCATGAGGGCCTGCTCGGTGGGGGCGTCCAACCCCTCGGTGGGTTCGTCCAGGAGCAGGACGGGGGCGTCCTTGAGCAGTGCCCGGGCGATGGCCACGCGTCGCGCCTGGCCACCGGAGAGGGTCAGCCCCGCCTCGCCCACCCAGGTGTCGAGCCCCTCGGCCCGGGTGCGGACGAACTCCAGCAGCTGGGCCGTTTCCAGGGCCGCCTCCATGGCGCCGTCGGAGGCCTCCGGGTCCGCCACCCGCAGGTTCTCCCGCAGGGTGGTGGTGAACAGGTGGGTGCCCTGGGAGACCACGGCGAAATGGCGGCGCAGCGCTTCGCCGGGGTAGGCGCGCAGGTCATGGCCGCCGAACCGGATGCTGCCCGCCTGGTAGTCCCAGAAGCGCAGCAGGAGGTTGACCAGGGTGCTCTTGCCCGAGCCGGTGGCGCCCACCACCGCCACCCGCCGACCCGGGGGCAGGGCCAGGTCGAGGCCGCTGAGGGCGGGTGGGGCATCGGGTTCGTAGCGCATCTCCACACCGGTCAGTTCCAGGCCGTACCCTGCCGGGTACGGTGCCGGTTCCCCCGGCTCCGCCACCTGGGGCCGGGCGTCGACGATTTCGAAAATGCGCCGGGCGGCGGCCAGCGTCTGGCCCAGCATCTGGAACGCCTGGGGCAGGGGCATGACCGCCTCGAAGCTGGCCAGGGCGAACAGTACCAGCATGGCGAGTTCGGGCGGCTGCAGCGCCCCGCTCCCCACCAGGGGGATGGCGATGAGAGCCACCAGCCACATGGCCAGGTTGGCACACAGTCCCAGCGCCGCCTGGGAAAGCCCGGACAGGCGGCTCATGCGCGACTGGGCCGCGGTCAGCTCGCGGCTCACCCCATCGAGGCGCTCCGCATGGGCCTCGGCGGCGCCGAATACGGTCAGCTCCGCCAGCCCCTGCAGTCCGTCCACCGCCGCGGCACGTAGTTCTGCCCCTGCCCGCACCTGGGTCTCCCCGGGCTCGCGGCCCAGCCGGGTAACCAGCCAGGGGACCGCCACCCCCGCCGCCAGCAGCAGCGCCAGGTTGGCCAGGGCCAGCCGCGGATCATAGCGCCACAGGAAGATGCCCGCCGCCGCCAGCCCCAGGGCGCCCACCGTCACCGGCACAAGGATGCGCAGGTAGAGATTGTCGAGGGTGTCGATGTCGGCGCGGATGCGGCTGAGCAGGTCCCCGCTGCGGAATGTCTGCAGCCGTGCCGGGGCCAGGGGCTCCAGGTGCTCGTAGAACCAGACCCGCAGCCGGGCCAGGATCCGGAAGGTGGCCTCGTGGGTCACCAACCGCTCGGCGTAGCGCCCCACGGTGCGGACGATGGCGAAGGCGCGGATGGTGGCGGCGGGGGAGAAGTAGTTCATGCTCACGCCGGCCAGTCCGGCCAGGGCCATGGCGGCGATGAACCAGCCCGAGAGGGTCATCAGACCGACGTTGGCCACCAGGGTGATGAAGGAGACGAGCACCCCCAGGAGCATCCATTTCCAGTAGGGGCCGATCAGGCGGCCCAGGCGCAGCACCGTTCTCATGCCGTCCCCCCGTAGGCGGTGACCATGCGCCGGTAGAGGCCGCCGGCGGCCATGAGCTCCCGGTGGGCGCCGCTCTCCACCACCCGGCCGCCGTCAAGGACCACAATGCGGTCGGCGCCGCGCACAGTGGCCAGGCGGTGGGCCACCACCAGCAGGGTGCGGCCCACGGCCAGCCGCTCAATGGCCGCCTGCACCAGCGCCTCGCTGTCCGGGTCGAGGCTCGCGGTGGGTTCGTCCAGCACCACCAGCGGGGCGTCCTTGAGAAAGGCCCGGGCCAGCGCCAGGCGCTGGATCTGTCCCCCGGACAGCCCCTGTCCGGCCTCGCCCACGGGGGTCGCGTAGCCCTGCGGCAGCCGGTCGATGAACTCCTCGGCCCGCGCCAGGCGGGCGGCCTCCCGTACCGCCGCCGGATCGGCGTCCGGCCGGCCCAGGCGGATATTGTCGAACAGCGTGCCGTGGAAGACCCGCGGCCGCTGGGGCACGAATGCCACCTCCCGCAGCCAGGCCTCCCGTCCCATCCCGGCCAGGTCGACACCGTTGACGAGAATCCGCCCCGCGTCCGGGCGCAGGAAGCCGAGCAGCAGGTTCACCACCGTGCTTTTGCCAGCCCCGCTCGGGCCCACCAGGGCCACCCGCTCGCCGGGGGCCAGGTCCAGATCCACCGCTTCCAGCGCGGTGCGGCCGCCGGGGTAGGCGAATCCAACGCCCTCGTAGCGCACCCCGAGCGGGCGTTCCGGGGGCAGCGCCAGGGGCGCCCCGGGCGCCGGCGGGAGCGGGGTCTCCAGGACCTCCACCAGCCGCTCGGCCGCCGCGATGGCTTCCATGCGCGCATGGTAGTGGGTGCCGAGGGTGCGCAGCGGGAGGTAGAACTCCGGCGCCAGCAACAGCACGAAGAAGCCGTGGAGGAAGGCCATCTCCCCCCACAGCAGGCGGAAGCCGATGAGCACCGCCACCACGGCGATGCTCACCGTGGAGAAGAACTCCAGCACCAGGGCGGAGAGGAAGGCGACCCGCAGCACGCTCATGGTGCTGCGGCGGTGGGCCTCGGAGACCGCGGCGATGACCTCCGCCTCGCGGCGGCTGGCATTGAACAGCTTGAGGGTGGTGAGGCCCTGGATGACATCGAGGAAGTGGGCGCTCATGCGCGCCAGCTGCCGCCACTGGCGCTGGTTGAGCCGCTCGGCGCCCTTGCCGATCAGGATCATGAACAGGGGGATGAGCGGAGCGGTGCCCAGCATCACCAGGCCCGAGATCCAGTCCAGCGGAAAGACGAAGGCGAGGATGGCCAGCGGCACCAGGGCGGTGAGGGCCATGTGGGGGAGGAAGCGGGCGTAGTAGGCCTCCAGCTTCTCAACCCCGTCGGCCACCAGGCTGGTAAGCTCGCCGCTGCGCTCGCCGGAGAGATAGGCGGGGCCGAGGGCCTGCAGGTGGCGGTAGAGCCGGTTCCGCAGGGCCACTTTCACCCGGGCCGCGGCGGTGAAGGAGACCTGCTCGGCACTCCAGGCGATGGCCGCCCGCAGCGCGAAGATCGCCGGCAGGGTCAGCAGCAAGGGCCAGAGCGTCTCCAGCGGCGCCCTGTCCACCACCACTCCGCTTACCACCCGGGCCAGCAGGTGGGCCTGCCAGATGAGGAGCAGCCCGCCGGCGAGGCCGAGTCCGACGGCCAGGTTCAGGGCCGTGCCGGCGAGGTGGCGCTGGCCAGCCAGCCAGCGACCCGGGGTGGATTCCTGTTCCTTGTCGGAAGACGCCATGGGAGTCCCGGTATGATCGATACTAGCAGCCTGTCGGACTTGAGACTGATCTACTGCGCCGGCGGGACAGCGGTCCATATGAGGCCGATTCTTCGTTACATAGACCCACTATGCGCCTCAAAATCGGCCCCATCTGTCCTCGCTCTCCCACTCGGCTCGCTACGATCGCTCAAGTCCGACAGGCTGCCAGGCCTGAAATCGCCGGGCGGAGGCTGGTCGGCTGTTGCCCGGCGCCCAACTATACCAAGGGAAGCGCAGGTCGCGTCCTGACATATCTCAAACGCGGGAGTCCACATGGAACTGCTGACGAATGGTGGTGAGGCGCTGCGTCCCCTGGCGGGCGTGCGGGTTATCAATCTCGCGGTGAACGTGCCCGGACCGGTGGCGGCCCGGCGGTTGCAGTCGCTCGGGGCGGAGGTAATCAAGGTGGAGCCGCCGGCGGGGGACCCCCTGGAGAGCTACAGCCGCCCCTGGTACGGGGCGCTGAGGAGCGGACAGGAACTGCTGACCCTGGACCTGAAGGCCGAGGGCGGGTGGCTGCGGCTGGAGGAGCTGCTGTCTGAGGCGGACCTGCTCATCACCGCCAGCCGCCCGGCGGCGCTGGCACGGCTGGAGCTGACGCCGGGTGCCGTGGCCGCGCGTTTTCCTAGGCTGTGCTGGGTGGCGGTCATCGGCTACCCCGGCTCCCGTGCCGACGAGGCGGGACACGATCTCACCTACCAGGCCGCCGAAGGCCTGCTCACACCGCCGCACCTGCCGCGCACCCTGCTGGCGGACCTGGCGGGTGCCGCCACTGCGGTGACCGCGGCGCTGGCCCTGCTGCTGGGCCGGACGAGCACGGGCGCGGGCGGGTACGCGGAGGTGCCGCTGTCCGAGGCGGTGGCCGGGTTCGGCGAGCCCTTCCGCTACGGGCTCACCGCGGCCGGCGGGCTGCTGGCGGGCGCGCTGCCGGAATACGGGCTCTACGCCGCGCGCGCCGGCTGGGTGGCGGTGGCGGCGCTGGAGCCCCATTTCCGGGCCCGCCTGCAGGCGCAGCTGGGGCTGGCGGAGTTGACCCGGGAGGGGCTGGAGCAGGCGTTCAGGGCCCGAGACGCCGAGACCTGGCAAGCCTGGGCGGTGGAACGGGATCTGCCGCTGGTCGGGTTCCGGGAGTAGATGGAGTGGAATGGTGAATAGACAGGATTGACAGAAGGTATTAGGTATTAGGTTTAGGGTCGCCGAACGGGCAGGCCGGCAAGGGGTAGAGGTGAACGGCGACCGCTTGCTCCGGTTTGTCTTTACGTAATACTTAAAACATAACACCTAATCAATTGTTATTAAAAATAATAAAATCCTGTCTGACAAACAAAAAAAGGGGTGGCCGAAGCCACCCCTTTCGATACCGGACGGACCGATACGGGTCTTACTTGGTTTCGGCCTGCGGGGCAGCCGGGGCCGCAGCGACCGGGGCACCGTAGGGCGCGCCATAGGGAGCACCGTAGGGCGCGCCGTACGGGGCATAACCGTAGGGGGCGTAGCCGTAGTAGGGGTTGTTGTAGCCGTAGCCGTTGCCGCGGGCGTTGCCACGCATGCTGAAGGAGAAGTCGCCGTCGCCGTAACCGTTGCCGTTGCCGAAGAACGGGTTGCCGCCCCACCAGGCGCTGGCGGAGGTGGCGGTCAGGGAAGAGGCGCCCAGGACGGCGGCGATGGCGATGGCCTTGGTCAGCTTGTTCATGGTCTATCTCCAGTTGTTGTCTGTCGGTTTGGTGTGCAACTGGGAAGAGAGACTATCAGCAATAACTAATATTAGCAACAGCTAAATTAACTTTTTTCCTTTCCGCGCTGCGGTTTGCCAAATCCCGCACCAGACACCGCTACCCGAGGCCCGGGACAGGCGTCGGCCTGCCGGCCTCGTCCAGGGCCACCATCACGAAGTGACCCCGGGTGCAGAGCCGCCGTTCCCCGCCCAGCAGGGATTCGGAATACATGCCCACCTCGATGTGCATCGAGGTGCGGCCGGTCCGCGCCACCCGGCTCACCGTCTCCACCATCTCCCCCTCGCGCACGGGGGTGCGGAAGTCGATGCGGTCCAGCGCAGCCAGCACCACGGTGCGCCGGCAGTGGCGGGTGGCGGAGACGAACGCCGCCTTTTCCATCAGTGCCAGGGCGCGGCCGCCGAACAGGGTCTGGTGATGGTTGGTGTCGCCGGGAAAGACCAACTCGGCCATGCGGGTCTCGCCGGTATCGGTCGGGGCATTTGGCATGGGGTCCAGGGACGGCAACGGGCCCTTGCCGTCCATGGCCACCATCACGAAGCGCCCGCGGGTGCAGAGAGTGCGCCGGTCGCTCAGGAGATCCTCCGCCACCAGGTCCACCTCCACGTCCATGGAGCGGCTGCCCACCCGCAGGATACGGCCGCACAGGTCCACCAGCTGACCCTGGCGGGCAGGGGCGTGGAAGTCGATGCGATCGGAGGCGGCAGTCACCATGGTGCGACGACCGTGGCGGGTGGCGACGATGAAGGCCGCCTTGTCCATCAGCGCCACCGCCGCGCCGCCGAACAGCGTGCCGTGGTGGTTGGCCTGATCCGGAAAGACGATGTCGATGAGATGGGTGCCCTGGACGCAACGGCCCGGTTGGCGAGGGGTGCCGTCAGCCGGCTCGGATGGGGCATGCGGATTCATGGGTGATCTCCCCGATTGCGTGAAGGTCGCCGGAGCGAAAAAATTGATATGACAACCGAGTGGTGGAGCGGAGGGTAGGGGTGGGTGTCGCGGGTGTCAAACCGGGGGCGAAATGTCGGGATCGGGGCGGGCACGGCGCGGGATCCGCCCGTGCCCGCCCCGCTGGCAGGGGTCAGTCAGCGTTGGCCAGCGCCGCCTCCAACTCCGGCAGGGCCTGGAACAGGTCGGCCACCAGGCCGTAGTCGGCCACCTGGAAGATGGGTGCCTCCTCGTCCTTGTTGATGGCGACGATCACCTTGCTTTCCTTCATGCCGGCGAGATGCTGGATGGCGCCGGAGATGCCCACCGCGATATAGAGATCCGGGGCCACCACCTTGCCGGTCTGGCCCACCTGGTAGTCGTTGGGCACGAAGCCGGCGTCCACCGCCGCCCGCGAGGCGCCGATGGCGGCATTGAGGCGATCGGCCAGCGACTCCAGGAGCCGGAAGTTCTCCCCGCTGCCCATGCCGCGCCCGCCGGAGACCACGACCCGCGCGCTGGTCAGCTCCGGACGCTCGGAAACGGTCAGTTCCTGGCGGAGATGGCGGGAGAGGCCGGCAGCAGGCGGAGCCTCCAGGTATTCCACGGGTGCGCCGCCGCCAGTGGCCGGCGCCGGGTCGAAGGCGGTGGCGCGCACGGTCATGACCTTCACCGGATCGTCCGAGCGGACGGTGGCCAGGGCATTGCCGGCGTAGATGGGGCGCACGAAGGTGTCGGGAGACTCGATGGACACCACCTCGGAGATCTGCGCCACGTCCAGCAGTGCCGCAACCCGGGGCAGGAAGTTCTTGCCGAAGGTGGTGGCCGGGGCGAGCAGGTGGGTGTGGTCCCCGGCCGCGGCGACGGTCACCGCCGCCAGGTCTTCCGCCAGGGGATGGTCCAGGTGCGGGGCGTCGGCCACCAGGACGCGGCTGACGCCCGTCACGGCGGCGGCGGACTCGGCCAGGGCGCCGCAGTCGCGCCCGGCGACGAGGACCGTCACCCCGTCGCACACGCGGCGGGCGGCGGTGATCGTGTTCAGGGTGGAGGGCCGGAGGACCCGGTTGTCGTGTTCGGCGATGACGAGGGCACGCATGTTCAGATCACCTTCGCTTCGTTGCGCAGTTTGTCCACCAGTTCGGCGACGCTGGCCACCCTGGTCCCACCCTGGCGTTTCGGCGGTTCGGCCACCTTCAGGGTGGCGAGACGGGGGGTGATGTCCACGCCCAGCTCCTCGGGCGAGAGGCGATCGAGGGGCTTGCGCTTGGCCTTCATGATCTCCGGCAGCTTGGCGTAGCGGGGTTCGTTCAGGCGCAGATCGGTGGTGATGACCGCCGGCAGGTCGAGCGCCAGGGTTTCGAGGCCGCCGTCCACCTCGCGGGTGACCTCCACGCTGTCCCCGCCGAGGATCACCCCGGAGGCGAAGGTGCCCTGGGGCCAGCCGAGGAGGGCGGCCAGCATCTGCCCGGTCTGGTTGCTGTCGTCATCTATGGCCTGCTTGCCGAGAATGACCAGCCCGGGCTGTTCCCGCTCCACCAGCGTCCGCAGCAGCTTGGCCACCGCCAGGGGCTGGAGCTCGGCGTCGGTTTCCACCAGCAGGCCGCGATCGGCGCCCAGGGCCATGGCCGTGCGCAGGGTCTCCTGGCACTGGGCCGGACCCAGGGAAGCGACGATGACCTCGTCGGCCTTGCCGGCCTCCTTCAGGCGCACCGCCTCCTCCACGGCGATCTCGTCGAAGGGATTCATGGACATCTTGACGTTGGCGGTTTCCACGCCGCTCTGGTCCGCCTTCACCCGGACCTTGACGTTGTAGTCCACCACGCGCTTGACTGGGACGAGTATTTTCATGCTGCGGGCTCGCTCTGGCTCAGGGGGCGGGGGTGCCGCAGGGAGTGTTGCCGGCGCATTCCCTGGCCGGGCCCCGTCAGGTTGCATTGACAGCAGGTGTTGGCCAGTATAATGACGTTAACGTAAACGTCAACAAGGCGCCGGGTCCGGCGTTTCGGCCGCCGGTCAGTGGCAGAGGAGGAGTGCGTGGAGCGGGACGTGATGGAGTTCGACGTGGTGATCGTGGGCGCCGGTCCCGCCGGCCTGGCCGCCGCAGTCCGGCTGCGCCAGCTGGCTGCGGAGCAGGAGAGCGAGCTCTCGGTCTGCATCCTCGAGAAGGGTTCCGAGGTCGGCGCCCATATTCTCTCCGGCGCGGTGGTGGAGCCGCGGGCGCTCGAAGAACTGCTGCCCGACTGGCGCGAGCGCGGCGCGCCGCTGAACACGCCGGCCGGTGACGACAGCTTCCTCTACCTGACCCGGGAGCGGGCCGTACGCCTGCCCACCCCGCCGCAGATGCACAATCGCGGCAACTATATCATCAGTCTCGGCAACCTGTGCCGCTGGCTGGCGGAGCAGGCCGAGGCGCTGGGGGTGGAGATCTTTCCCGGCTTCGCCGCGGCCGAGGTGCTCTACGCGGGGGACGGCAGCGTGCGCGGGGTGGCCACCGGCGACATGGGCCGTACCCGGGACGGCGAGCCCGGTCCAAACTTCCAGCCCGGGGTCGAGCTCCATGCCCGGCAGACCCTGTTCGCGGAGGGGTGCCGCGGCTCCCTGACCCGAGAACTGGAGGCGCGGTTCGGCCTGCGCGAGGAGGCCGGGCCCCAGACCTACGGCATCGGCATCAAGGAATTGTGGGAAGTGGCTCCGGAGCGCCACCGGCCCGGCACCGTGATCCACACCGTCGGCTGGCCCCTCGACATCCACACCTACGGCGGCTCCTTCCTCTATCACCTGGAGGAGAACCTGGTGGCGGTGGGGTTCGTGGTGGGGCTCGACTACGGGAACCCCCACCTCAGCCCCTTCGAGGAGTTCCAGCGGTTCAAGACCCACCCGGCCATCCGCGACACCTTCGCCGGCGGGCGCCGCATCAGCTACGGTGCCCGCGCGCTGTCGGAAGGCGGGCTGCAGTCGATCCCGAAGCTCACCTTCCCGGGCGGGGCGCTGGCGGGGGACGGCGCCGGTTTTCTCAACGTGGCCAAGATCAAGGGCACCCACACGGCTATGAAATCGGGCATGGTGGCCGCCGAGGCGCTGTTCGAGGCGCTCCGCGACGGCGCCGGCGGAGGCGCCGAGATCGGCGCTTATCCCGAACGTCTGCGCGGAAGCTGGGTCTGGGAGGAGCTGAACCGGGTGCGCAATATCCGCCCGGCCTTCCGCTGGGGGCTGTGGGGTGGCATCGCCTATGGCGCCCTGGACACCTGGCTGTTCCGTGGCCGCGCCCCCTGGACCCTGCGCCACCATGGCGCGGATCACACCCGGCTGAGGCGCGCCGCCGGGATGCCCGTCATCGAATACCCGAAACCCGACGGGGTCCTCACCTTCGACCGCCTCTCCTCGGTCTACCTGGCCAACACCGCCCACGAGGAGTCCCAGCCGGATCACCTCCGGCTCCGGGACCCGGAGGCGGCCATCCGCGTCAACCTGGCCGAGTATGGCGCCCCGGAGCAGCGCTACTGCCCGGCCGGGGTCTACGAGATCGTGGAGGAGGAGGACGGCCCCCGGCTGCAGATCAACGCCGCCAACTGCGTCCACTGCAAGACCTGCGACATCAAGGACCCCACCCAGAACATCGTCTGGACCGTCCCCGAAGGCGGCAGCGGCCCCAACTACCCGAACATGTGAGGAGGGGAATAAACCGCAGATTGGCGTTGATTGACGTTGATTGACGTTGATTGAATGGGGAGCTGATGGTCCGCAGGAACCAACCTGACCCGTCGTTAAGGGTTTGCCTATGTCTTCCGCCACTTGTCTCCATGGGAAGAGTCGACTGCCCAGTCGCCGGAAAGCGGTTTAAAAAATCAACGCATATCAACGCAAATCTGCGGTTAACATTGAAGAAACCATGAACACACGTTCGTTGACATCACTGGAAGGGAATCGGCAGCGGCTCGACGGCGGGGCGATGTTCGGGAATGCGGCGCGGGGGCAGTGGAGCCGCTGGTACGCCCCGGACGGGGAGAACCGAGTGGCGCTGGCCTGCCGGGCGCTGCTGGTGCGGGAGGCGGGGCGCAACATCCTGCTGGAGACCGGCATCGGAGCCTTTTTCGAGCCGCGGTTGCGGGCGCGCTACGGGGTGGTGGAGGAGCGGCATGTCCTGCTCGATTCGCTGGCTGCCGCCGGGCTCTCCCATGAGGCGATCCACGTGGTTGTGCTCTCCCACCTCCATTTCGACCACGCCGGCGGACTGCTGGCCCCGTGGGCGGAGGGCGAGCCGCACCGGCTGCTCTTTCCCAACGCCACCTACGTGGTGGGCGTGCGGGCCTGGGAGCGGGCGCTGGCGCCCCACCCCCGGGACCGGGCCTCCTTCATCCCCGAACTCACCGGGCTGCTCGCCGCCAGCGGACGCCTGGAGGTGGTGAGCGGGGAGGGCACCGAAACCCTGGGACCGGGATTCCGTTTCCGCACCAGCGACGGCCACACGCCCGGCATGCTGCTCACCGAAATCGACATGCCCGCCGGCCCGGTGGTGTTCGCCGCCGACCTCGTCCCCGGCACCCCCTGGGTCCACCTGCCCGTGACCATGGGCTACGACCGCTTCCCCGAACGGGTCATTGACGAGAAGCAGGCGCTGTTCGCGGAGGTCCTGGAGCGCGGCGGCCGGATCTTCTACACCCACGACCCGGAGGTCGCCCTATCCGGCCTGGCCCGCGACGAACGGGGCCGCTACATCCCCGCCGATCCCCTTCCGCGCCTCGACAATCTCGCCCGGTAAGGGACTGGTTAACCGCAGATTTGCGTTGATTGACGTGAATGAGTACGGGGCCCGACAACATGAACCGAACAGTGGTTTGTCTGTTGTAGGGTGTATCGCTCATTCCCAGGGCATGGTCGCGATATCTGAGGTCCCTGGAATCGCACAAAAAATCAACGTCAATCTGCGGTTAATGAAAAATATCAGATTGCGTCGGTAGCCGTCGGCACTTCCGTCTCCAGGTTCCAGGTGGCGCGGACGGCTTCCACCAGGGCGCGCACCAGGGGATCGGCGGCGCGGCGTGAGGCGTAGCCGAAGCACAGCGGGAGCGTGTAGACGCGCCCTTCCAGCAACAGGAGGCTACCGTCGGCCAGCCCCTCGTCCGCCTCGTCCTCGCGGATGAGGGTGAGCCCGGCGCCGGAGCGGACCAGGGTGTTCATGGCCGATTCCCCGGAAGCCACCACCACCTTGCAGGGCTGCGGTCCCCCGGCGGGAAACAGGGATCGCATCAGGTCGATGTAGGGACACTGCTCGGTGGGGAAGATCCAGGGCAGTGTGGCCAGCGCCTCCCAGTCGGCGTCCAGCACGCGGTCGCGCCAGGCGGCGGGCGCCGCGATGCGCAGGCGGGCCTCCCGCAGCTTCAGCGTGGTGATGTCGCCGGCGGCGGGCAAACCGAAGAAAAATCCGGCCTCCAGCCTGCCGCCGCGGATGTCCTCCACGATGCAGCCGGAGATGTTCTGGATCAGCTCCAGGACCAGGTCGGGATGTTCCCCGGCCAGGCCGCCGTGGAGCTCGGGGACGCGCAGGTAGCGTGAGTCGGTGTTGAGACCGATGCGGGCGGTGCCGAGCACCTTGCCCTGGATGGAGCGCGCCGTCTGGCTCACCCGCCCCAGGGCATCCAGCGCGTCCCGCGCCTGCGCCAGCAGCCGCTCCCCGCCGCGGGTGAGCACCATCCCCCTGGGGGTCCGTTCGAAGAGCGTGACGCCGAGCTCCTCCTCGAGCGCCTTGATATGGGCGCTGATGGCGGGTTGGCTGGTGAACAGCCGTTCGGAGGCGCGGGTGAGGTTGCCTTCCTCGGCCACCGCAACGAACGTCCGCAGGTGATGGAAATCCATGGCTGCCTGACCGGTCGGAAAGAGGGGACAGTCCGGAATATGGCACAGGAATCGCGGAAGCGGCAATCACGATTCCTGAAGGGTGGGTTCCCGAAAAACGATTGGATCGGATCGGTCGTGCCGCCCTAGCGTAGGCCTCGAACGCAACACGGACACAGCGAGGTAGGCGCCATGAACGTTCGAGTCCTGGAAATGCAGTCCCGCCGGGGATGGTGGTCGGGCGCGGCGGAATCCGCCACGCGAGTCCTGCACCGGGGGATCGCCCTGCTGCTGGAATGGAACGAGCGCGCCCGCCAGCGCCGCCAGCTGGCCCGCCTCGACGATTATCTCCTGCGCGACATCGGCCTCAGCCGCGTCGACGCCGAGCAGGAGGCCCGCAAGCCGTTCTGGCGGGGGTGATTGTTCATTTGACCGCAGATTAACGTGAATTAACGTCAATCTGCGGTTGAACCTGTTTTATTCGGATACCACTGTGCCCGCCTGGATCAGGAAGGCGGCAGGGCGTAGGTGCCGGTGACGTGGGCGACGGGGTCGGGGCGGCCCACGGAGTAGAGGCTCACCTCCATCACCGCCAGGCGGCGGCCGAGCTTGAGCACCTGGCCCTCGGCGAGCAGGTCCACCGCCGCGGGCTTCTGCAGGAAGTTGATGGTCAGGCTGGTGGTGACGGCGCCCGCGGCGTCGGGCAGTCGACTCAGCACCAAACCGTACATGGCGGTATCAGCGAGCCCCATCATCGCCGGTCCGGAGATGGTGCCGCCCGGGCGCAGGGCGTTGTCGCGGCAGGGCATGCGCAGGGTGATGTTGCCCGGGGATAGGTGCACCACCTCCATCTCCATGTCGCTGGCGAAGGGCAGCGCCTCGTCGATGATGCGCTGGAAGGTCGCCGCGTTCATCCCGTTTTCCACGCTCATGGGGGCACCTTTCTCCAGGGGGGGGTGTGATCGGACGCCCGGGTTGTGGCGACCGTGCGAGAGTCGGGCTTTCTTCGTTGACGTTAACGTAAACGTAATGGAGAATCGGGCCTGATGCAATGCGACACGGCCGCACAAGGAGATGCCCATGCCCACCTATCGTGCCCCCCTGCGCGATATGCGTTTCGTCTACACCGAACTGCTGGAGGCCGACCGGCGGCTGACCGCGCTCGAACCCTTCGCCGAGGCGAGCGCCGACCTGGTGGAGGCGGTGCTGGAAGAGGGGGCTAAGGTCTGCGAGGGGGTGCTGTTTCCCCTCAACCAGGCCGGTGACGCCGAGGGTTGCCGGCTCGAGGAGGGCGCGGTGCGCACGCCGGCGGGCTTCCCGGAGGCCTACCGGACCTGGTGCGAGGGGGGCTGGACCGGGCTCGCCTGCGATCCCGACTACGGCGGCCAGGGTCTGCCCGAGACCCTGGGCTTCATGGTGGAGGAGATGCTCTGTTCGGCCAACGTCTCCTTCAGCCTCTACCCGGGCCTGACCCGGGGCGCCTACCATGCCCTGCGCGCCCATGGCTCCGAGGCGCTCCGCGGGCTTTACCTGCCGCGCCTGGTGAGCGGGGAGTGGAGCGGCACCATGTGCCTCACCGAGCCCCATGCGGGCACCGACCTGGGGCTGCTGCGCACCCGGGCGGAGCCGGCCGGGGGTGACACTTGGCGCATCACCGGTACCAAGATCTTCATCACCAGCGGCGAGCACGACCTGGCGGAGAACATCGTCCACCTGGTGCTGGCGCGGCTGCCCGACGCCCCGCCCGGCATCAAGGGGCTCAGCCTGTTCCTGGTGCCCAAGTTCCTGCCCGACGGGGACGGCAATCCGGGGGAACGCAATGCCGTGGCCTGCGGGGCGCTGGAGCACAAGATGGGCATCCGGGCCTCCAGCACCTGTGTGATGAACTTCGACGGCGCCACCGGTTGGCTGGTGGGCGAGCCCAACAAGGGTGTGGCCTGCATGTTCACCATGATGAACACCGAGCGCCTGGCCATCGGCATCCAGGGGTTGGGGCTGGCAGAGGTGGCTTACCAGAACGCCGCCGCGTACGCCCGCGAGCGGCTGCAGAGCCGGGCGCTGTCCGGGCCGAGGCAGCCGGAGCAGGTGGCCGACTCCATCCTCGTCCACCCCGACGTGCGGCGCATGCTGCTCACGGCGCGGGCCTGCAACGAGGGGGCGCGGGCCCTGGCCGCCTGGACGGCGATGCAGATCGATCTCTCCCGCCACCATCCGGATCCGGGGGCGCGGGAGGCGGCCGAAGACCTCGTGGCGCTGGTCACGCCCGTGGTGAAGGCCTTCTTCACCGACTACGGCTTCGAGGCCGCCAACCACTGCCTGCAGGTGCTGGGCGGCCACGGCTACATCCGCGAGTGGGGCATGGAGCAGTACGTGCGCGACGCCCGTATCGCCTCCATCTACGAGGGCACCAACGGCATCCAGGCGCTGGACCTGGTGCGGCGCAAGCTCCACCTCCACGACGGCCGGCTGCCGGAGCGGCTCTTCGCCCTGATGGAGGAAACGGTGTCCGCCCACCTCGAGGAGGCGGCGCTGGCGGAGTTCGTCGGGCCGCTGGCGGCGGAGACGGCACGCCTGCGCGCGCTCACGGACTGGCTCAAGATGCGGGCCGGAGAGAACCACGAGGAGTTGGGCGCCGCCGCGGTGGACTACCTGCGCCTCACCGCCCTGACCATCCTCGCCTGGCTCTGGACCCGCATGGCCGCGGTCGCCGTCACGAAACAGGACGGTGAGGAGAGCGGGTTCTACCGCGCCAAGCTCGCCACCGGCCGCTTCTACATGCAGCGCATCCTGCCCCAGAACCTGGCGCTGGATGCCGCCATCCGCGCCGGCGCCGCCCCCCTCATGGCCCACGACGAGAGCTGGTTCTGATTGAAAGGAACGGCCGGAAGATAACCGCAGATTAACGTTGATTAACAGTTATTTTTTCTGCGGGTTTTCAGCTGGGCAGGAACGGCGAGAGACATGGTGCGGATGCGTCCGACGTGGGTGACTGAATCCGTGAACCGTGGGCGGAACGCTGGTGAAATTCACGCCAATCAACGTGAATCTGCGGTTAAGTCGTCCTTGGTCAGGACACAGCCTGGTCGGGTTCCCCGGCCGGGCGGTAGAGCTCGGGCCAGTGGAGTTTGACCACGGGACCGTCGCTGCGCAGGGCGTGGCAGGTGTCGAGGATGGCCTTCCGGTTGCCGCGCATCTCGCTGCCTTCCTCGCGCTTCTCCCGGGCGGGCCAGAGGGTCTGGTAGGCGGTGGTGGCGAGCGGACCCAGGAGCTCGGTGACGTGGGTGCAGCCCTCGGCCCCGCCGAGCCGCTCCTTGACCTTGCGGTTCCAGCCCGGGCCGATGCGCAGCCCCACGATGCGCTGAAAGGTTGCCGTCGCCTCGGGGCAGATCCGGTAGGGTGAGGCATCCGTCACCGCCACTGCGTCATGGACATGCAGGTCGAGATCGATGGTGAGCCTCACCCACATCTCGTGGATAGCCTCCCCGGCGTTGATGCGCCCGCCCCGATCCCGGTTGGGGAAGGAGAAGGGCTTGGTGTCCACCAGCTGCCCCTCGATATCCCAGAGCCCGTCCTCCCGCTCGTAGCCGCGGCAGGTGACGGTGCGGGTGTGGGCGAGCTTGCGCGGGCTGGGCGGGGAGGGCAGCGGCATGGTTCGATTCCTGCGGTGAACGGTCAGGTTATTGCACCGCAAAATTCTACACCCGGTTTGCTCGGGATTCCATGTGGCTGGGAAACTGATACATACAGGATAACCGCAGATTAGCGTTGATTGGCGTTGATTCAGCAGCACTGGGGCTTCGGCCTATCAATATTGTCACCATTCAAGAGCCCGGCGGATTGCGATCATGCAGTGTGGTTCGACAAATGAATCAACGTAAATCAACGCCAATCTGCGGTTCATGGATGCTTTTTAACGGGAATCTGTGGTCACCTGCTCACTTCGACCTTGCGTAGGTGCCCATGAGCTCGGCCTTGCCGAGGATGTGGCCCTGCATGGCGCCCTCCAGCTTGGTCTTGGTGGGGGTGCCGAGGTCGGGCAGGGTGACGTCCAGGGCGTAAAGCTTGTGGAAATAGCGGTGGCGTCCCACCGGCGGGCAGGGTCCGCCGTAGCCGGTGCGTTTCCAGTCGTTGAGCCCCTGGCCGGTGTGGTTGGGCAGGGTCTCCTCGTCGACGGCCTCCGGCAGCTCCGTCAGGCGGGTGGAGAGGTTGTAGATCAGCCAGTGAACCCAGGTCATCCGCGGCGCCTTCGGATCGGGGGCGTCCGGGTCGTCGACGATGAGCACCAGGCTGGCCGTTCCCTCGGGCAGATCCGACCAGGCCAGGGGCGGGGAGACATCGTCGCCGTCGCAGGTGTAGCGGATCGGGATCGCCTCTCCATGGGCAAAAGCGGTGGAAGAGAGCGTGAAGGTCATCGTCGTACCTCCCTCGGGTGCGATGGCTGTGCGGCGCCGGCCGCAACGGGCGGCAGCAGGGCGCACAGGCAGGCGCAAACCTGGTTTCGCAGGGTCGCCATGTCCGCGGCTCCCGCGTCGGATATCTGTTGCCCGGCGGACTGCGGCTTGTTGACGTATTCAGGGAGGCCCCCCGATCGTGCAATGCCTGCAGTCGCCCAACCGCGAAATGTCGTTTTACCAGTTGCCAGTTATCAGTTGCCTGTTGGCAGTTACCGGCTAGCGGTTGCCAATGGCTCACTAACTGTAGCACTACCGGGAGGGGAGGGTGAGAATGTTCCGTGGCGGCTGCGAGGGGGCTCACTCCGTGCGCCAGGCGCGGGCCACGCGGGAGGCGGGCGGGCGGCCAAGGTGATCGGTGATGAAGCGGGCGGTCGCCACTACCGCGTCCAGGTCCACGCCCGTGGCGATGCCGAGTCCATCGAGCATGTAGACCACATCCTCGGTGGCCACGTTGCCGGAGGCGCCCCGGGCATAGGGGCAGCCGCCGAGCCCACCCACCGAGCTGTCGATGACCGACACCCCGAGTTCGAGCACGGCGAAGAGGTTGGCGAGCGCCTGGCCGTAGGTGTCATGGAAATGGGCCGCCAGCCGTTCCAGTGGCACCCGCTGCGCCACCGTCTCCACCATCTGCCGGGCCCGCAGCGGCGTGCCCACCCCGATGGTGTCCCCGAGGGAGATCTCGTAGCAGCCGAGCTGCGCCAGGTCGGCGGCCACCCGGGCCACGACGGCGGGGTCCACGTAACCCTCGTAGGGACAGCCGAGCACGCAGGAGACATAGCCGCGGACCCGCAGCCCCCGCTCCCTGGCCGTGTCGCACACCGGCGCGAAGCGCTCCAGGCTCTCGGCGATGGAGCAGTTGATGTTCTTGCGCGAGAAGGTCTCCGAGGCGGCCGCGAAAACGGCAATCTCCTCCGCTCCGGCCTCCAGCGCCGCCTCCAGCCCCCGGGCGTTGGGCACCAGCACCGGGTAGGCGGTGCCGGGCCGTCGGGTGATGCCCGCCAGAACCTGGTCGGTGTCGGCCATCTGCGGCACCCACTTCGGGGAGACGAAGCTGCCCGCCTCCACCGCCGGCAGCCCGGCCGCGCCGAGGCGGTCCACCAGTTCCACCCGGATGGCGACGGGGACCGCCCCGGGCTCGTTCTGCAGGCCGTCCCGCGGCCCCACCTCGACGATGCGCACCCGTTCAGGCAGGTTCATCGGCCGCCTCCCCGGTCTCCAGCACCAGCAGCTCGGCGCCCTCCTGCACCTGGTCGCCAACGGCGTAGCGGATGACGTCCACCACCCCGTCGGCCTCGGCGGTGATGGTGTGTTCCATCTTCATCGCCTCCATCACCAGCAGCGGTGCGCCCCGGCGCACCGGTTCGCCGGTCTCGACCAGCACCGCGATGATCGTCCCGGGCATGGGCGCGGTGAGTCCGCCGCCACCGCCCTCGGCGGGCAGGGCCGCGGCCACCGGGTCATGGACCCGCAGCCGATGGCTGGCCCCGTTGCAGAGGATGTCCAGTGTCTCTCCCACCCGGACCACGCCGGCGCGTACCCGCACCCCGTCCAGGTCGGCGAGCACAGCGCCGTCACCGGTCGCCTCTCCACGTACCGCCATGGGGCCACCCGGGAGCTCGAGCAGGTAATGGCCGGGGCGGAAATGGGCGTTCACCGTCACCTCGTGCTCGCCGTCCAGGAAGGCGAGGGTGTGGTGGTTGTCGTCGTTGAGCCGCCAGCCGGTCACCGCGTGCCAGGGTGACCAGGGGTCCCGGGACAGCGCCCGGCAGGCCCCGGCCCGGGCTTCCACCCGCAGCAGCTCGGCCAGCGCGGCGATGGCCAGCACCCGGTCCGGGACCGGCGCGGAGGGCTGGAACAGCTCGGCGCGGTGGCGGTCGATGAAGCCGGTGTCGAGCTCGCCCCGGGCGAAGGCCGGGTGGGCGGCGAGGTCGCGCAGGAAGCCCAGGTTGGTGGTGACGCCCACGGCGTGGCTCTCGCCCAGGGCTCGCCGCAGCCGGCGCAGGGCGTCGTCGCGATCCTCGCCCCAGACGATGAGCTTGGCCAGCATGGGATCGTAGTGGGGAGAGATGGTGTCGCCGCTCCGCACCCCCGTGTCCAGGCGCACATGGGCATCCTCCGCGGGCAGCTGCAGGTGATCGAGGGTGCCGGTGGCGGGAAGGAAATCGCGGGTCGGGTCCTCGGCGTAGATTCGCGCCTCGAAGGCGTGGCCGTTGATCTCCAGCGCCTCCTGGGTGGCGGGCAGCGGCTCGCCGGCGGCCACCCGCAGCTGCCACTCCACCAGGTCCTGGCCGGTGACGAACTCGGTCACCGGGTGCTCCACCTGCAGCCGAGTGTTCATCTCCATGAAATGAAAGTTGCCCGTCGGGTCGGCGATGAACTCCACCGTTCCCGCGCCCACGTAGCCGATGGCGCGGGCCGCGGCGCAGGCCGCCGCGCCCATCTCCCGGCGCCGCGCCGGCGCCATGCCCGGGGCCGGAGCCTCCTCCACCACCTTCTGGTGGCGGCGCTGCACCGAGCAGTCGCGCTCGAACAGGTGCACCACGCCGCCGTGTGTGTCGGCGAACACCTGCACCTCGATGTGGCGCGGCCGCTCCAGGTAGCGCTCCACCAGCAGCCGGTCGTCACCGAAGGCCGCGCGGGCCTCGCGCCGTGCCGATGCCGCCGCCGCTTCCAGCTCCGCGGCGTCGAGCACGATGCGCATACCCTTGCCGCCGCCGCCGGCGGAAGCCTTCAATAGCACCGGGTAGCCGATGGCGGCGGCCTCCCGCGCCAGGACCGCGGGCGACTGGTCCTCGCCGTGGTAGCCCGGCACCAGCGGCACGCCGGCCTGCTCCATGAGGGCCTTGGCGCGGCTCTTGTCCCCCATGGCGCGGATGGCCGCGGCCGGCGGGCCGATGAAGACGACGCCGGCCGCGGCGCAGGCCTCGGCGAACCCGGCGTTCTCCGACAGGAAGCCGTAGCCGGGATGGATGGCCTCCGCACCGCTGGCCCGGGCCACGGCCAGGATGCGCCCGGCGTCCAGGTAGCTCTCACGCGCCGCGGGCGGACCGATGAGGTGGGCCTCGTCGCACAGGGCCACGTGCAGCGCGCCGGCGTCGGCCTCCGAGTAGACGCCCACCGTGCGGATGCCGAGGCGCCGCGCGGTGCGGGCGATCCGGCAGGCGATCTCGCCGCGGTTTGCGATCAGGATGGTGTGGAACATTGGGTGTCCCTGTGGCTGTGGGCTCGTGGGTGTCGGTGGCCTACGGTTGATCTCATCGCCACTGTTCCGGCCCCGGGGGGCTCCCTGCGGGCGAGCGGCCGGCCGGCCATCTGCGGCGTTGCGCTCGCTTGAAAGGGGCCTGCCCTTGCTGCGCAAGCGCGCCTTGCATCTGACCGGCCGGCGACTCGCTGAATGGGCATCCAAGAGTGACGCAGTACACTGGATTCACTCCGGCAGCCACCTCGGTTTCCGCTTCTCCAGGAACGCGCCCACCCCCTCGCGCGCCTCCTCGCCGGCGCGGATGTCGGCAATACGCCGCGCCGTGTCGGCCATGAGCGCCGTGTCCACCGGCCGGCCGGCCACGGCGGCCACCAGGTTCTTGGCCGCGCCGAGGGCCCCCGGGCCGCCGCGCAGAAGCTCCGCGACGATGGCCGCGACCCGCGCCTCCAGTGCCTCCGGCGCAGTCACCTCGTGCACCAGCCCCACGCGCCGCGCCTCATCGGCGTCGAATCGCTCGGCGGTGAGAAAGTAGCGCCGTGCCTGGCGTGCGCCGATGGCCGCCACCACGTAGGGGCTGATGACCGCGGGGATGAGGCCGAGGCGGACCTCCGACAGGCTGAAGGCGGCCGTTTCGGCGGCCACGGCGATGTCGCAGGCGGCCACCAGCCCCACGCCGCCGCCGAAGGCCACGCCGTGGACGGCCGCGATGGTGGGGCGGGGGAGGCTGTCCAGCGTGTGCAGCAGTTGCGCCAGCCCCATGGCATCGGCCAGGTTCTGGGTGCGCGAGTAGCCGGCCATGCGCTGCATCCAGTTGAGATCCGCCCCGGCGGAGAAGCTTTTTCCGGCCCCGCGCAGCACCACCACCCGAACCCCAGGGTCGTCGCCGATCTCGCGCAGCGACTCGGTGAGCCGGGCGATGAGGGCGTCGTCGAAGGCGTTGTGCACCGCCGGGCGGTTCAGCGTCACCGACGCCACCCCCTTCTTCAACACCACCTTCACCGTCTCTTCGCTCATCTCCACCCCTCACTTCGTTTCTGATTATCTGCGTAATCTGCGGACAGTTAATAAACGTCCCCGGACGTGCGTGCACGCTACATCCGGAACACGCCGAAGCGGGTCGGCTCGATGGGGGCGTTGAGGGCGGCGGAGAGGCCCAGGGTCAGGACGGTGCGGGTCTCGGCCGGGTCGATGATGCCGTCGTCCCAGAGCCGCGCGCTGGCGTAGTAGGGATGGCCCTGGGTTTCGTACTGCTCGCGGATGGGGGCCTTGAAAGTCTCCTCGTCCTCCGCGGTCCAGGTCTCGCCGCGCGCCTCCATGCCGTCACGGCGCACCTGGGCGAGCACGTTGGCGGCCTGCTCGCCGCCCATCACCGAGATGCGGGCGTTGGGCCACATCCACAGGAAACGGGGATCGTAGGCGCGGCCGCACATGCCGTAGTTGCCGGCGCCGAAGCTGCCGCCGACGATGACCGTGAACTTGGGCACCCGGGTGGCGGACACGGCGGTGACCATCTTCGCCCCGTCCTTGGCGATGCCCCCGGCCTCGTACTTGCGGCCCACCATGAAGCCGGTGATGTTCTGCAGGAACACCAGCGGGATGCCGCGCTGGCTGCACAGCTCGATGAAGTGGGCGCCCTTCAGCGCCGACTCGGAAAACAGGATGCCGTTGTTGGCCACGATCCCTACCGGGTAGCCGTGGATGCGGGCGAAACCGGTGACCAGGGTGGTGCCGTAGAGCGGCTTGAACTCGTCGAGCTCGCTGCCGTCGACGATGCGCGCGATGATCTCGCGGGCGTCGTAGGGCTTGCGCGGATCGGCGGGCACCACACCGTAGATCTCCCGCGGGTCGTACTTCGGCGCCGCCGGCTCGCGCAGGTCGATCTGCGGGGCCTTGACAGTGTTGAAGTGGCTGACGATGCCGCGGGTCAGCTCCAGCGCATGGAGATCGTTCAGGGCGTAGTGATCGGTCACGCCGGAGACCTTGGCATGGACATCGGCCCCGCCCAGTTCCTCCGCGGTCACCACCTCGCCGGTGGCCGCCTTCACCAGCGGCGGGCCGCCGAGGAAGATGGTGCCCTGGCCCTTCACGATGACGCTCTCGTCGGACATGGCCGGCACGTAGGCGCCCCCGGCGGTGCAGGAGCCCATCACTACCGCCACCTGGGGAATGCCCTGGGCGGAGAGGTTGGCCTGGTTGAAGAAGATGCGCCCGAAGTGGTCGCGGTCGGGAAACACCTCGTCCTGCAGCGGCAGGTAGGCGCCACCCGAGTCCACCAGATAGATGCAGGGCAGGCGGCAGGCCTCGGCGATGGCCTGGGCGCGCAGGTGCTTCTTGGCGGTCATGGGATAGTAGGTGCCGCCCTTCACCGTGGCGTCGTTGGCCACCACCATGCACTCGCGGCCCATGATGCGGCCCACGCCGGTGATGATGCCCGCGCCGGGCACCTCGTTGCCGTACATCTCCCAGGCGGCGAGCTGGGAGAACTCCAGGAACGGCGAGCCGACGTCCAGCAGCCGCCGCACCCGCTCGTGGGGCAGCAGCTTGCCCCGGGCCAGGTGCTTGTCCCGCGCCCGCTCCCCGCCGCCGAGCTTCACCTGCGCCACCTTCGCGCGCAGATCCGCCACCAGCGCCTCCATCGCCGCCGCGTTGTCCCGGAACGCTTCCGAGCGGATATCCACCTTGCTCTGCAGAACTGTCATTGATGATGGCCTTTTTTATTAACCGCAGATTGACGTTGATTGACGTTGATTCCCTTCCCCGGATGGCCTGGGCAGAACGCTTGGCATCGCCTGCAGCCAGAACAGGCGCCTCCTGTATGCTGATCGCTTCGTCCCTGAAAAATCAGTGTTAATAATGCACATCTGCGGTTAACTGGTTTTAACTCACTCGTCCGCCAAAGCACGGGCGATGACCAGGCGCTGGACGTCGCTGGTGCCTTCGTAGATCTGGGTCACGCGCACGTCGCGCCAGATACGCTCCACGGGGAAGTCGCGCAGGTAGCCGTAGCCGCCATGCACCTGGATGGCGGCGGAGCAGACCTGCTCGGCCATCTCCGAGGCGAACAGCTTGGCCATGGAGGCCTCCTTGAGGCAGGGCTCGCCGGCATCGCGCAGCGCCGCGGCGTGCAGCACCAGCTGCCGGGCCGCCTCGATGCGGGTGGCCATGTCCGCGAGGCGGAAGGCCACGGCCTGGTGCCCGATGATGGGCCGCCCGAAGGCCTCCCGCTCGCGGGCGTAGGCGAGCGCCGCCTCCAGGGCCGCGCGGGCCATGCCCACCGACTGGGCGGCGATGCCGATGCGCCCGCTCTCCAGGTTGGCCAGCGCGATGCGGTAGCCCTGGCCCTCCGCGCCGAGGCGCAGCGCGCCCGGCAGGCGCAGCTCCTCGAAAATCACCTGGCAGGTGTCGGAGGCATGCTGGCCGCTCTTCTCCTCCACCCGTGCCACCTGGTAGCCGGGGGTGCCGGTGGGGATCACGAAGGCGCTGATGCCCTTCTTCCCGGCGGCCGGGTCGGTGACGGCGAAGGCGATGGCCACCTCCGCGTGCTTCCCGGAGGTGATGAACTGCTTCACCCCGTTGAGGACGTAGTGGTCGCCGTCGCGCACGGCCCGGGTGCGCAGCGCGGCGGCGTCGGAGCCGGCCTGGGGCTCGGTGAGGCAGAAGCAGCCGAGCTGCTCGCCGCGGGCGAGCGGACGCAGGAAGCGCGCCTTCTGCTCCTCGCTGCCGAACTTCAGCAGCGGGCCGCAGACCACCGAGTTCTGCACGCTGACGATGGTGGAGCAGGCCCCGTCCCCGGCGGCTATCTCCTCCAGCGCCAGGGCCAGGGAGACGAAGTCGGCCCCGGCCCCGTCCCACTCGGGCGGCACCACCATGCCCATGAAGCCGAGCTCGCCCATCTCCCGCAGCGCCCCGGCCGGGAACTCGCCCGTGCGGTCCCACTCCGGGGCGAAGGGCGCCAGCCGATCCCGGGAGAACTCCCGCGCCATGTCCCGGATCATCCGCTGCTCTTCGTTCAGGATCATCAAAGTTGTCCCAATGGCTGAGTCATGCGCCGTTTCATGTTCAACGCCAAGGCGCCAAGACGCAAAGGCGCCAGGAAGAAACCGGGTTGCAGGGCGGGTTTTATCCGGCCGGGTCGGGCATGGAACCCGGACGCTGATATGCGGATGTATCCGCACCTATAATCCTTATCCCTTATCCCTTATCCCTTATCCCTTATCCCTCCGCGTTTCCCGGCCAACAGTTCATCCTCGCGTCTTCGCGTTGGATCTTTCCGTCGTCTCAGTAACGCTCGATGGCGATGGCCGTGGCCTCACCGCCGCCGATGCAGAGGCTGGCCATGCCGCGCTTCAGGTCGTACTTTTCCAGGGCCGCCAGCAGGGTGACCATGATGCGGGCGCCGCTGGCGCCGATGGGATGGCCCAGGGCGCAGGCGCCGCCATGGACGTTCACCTTCTCGTGGGGAAGGCCGAGCTCTTCCATGGCGGCCATGGTGACCACGGCGAAGGCTTCGTTCACCTCGTAGAGATCCACCTCTGCGGGGCTCCAGCCGGTGCGCTCGAAGAGCTTGGCCATGGCGAATACCGGGGCGGTGGTGAACCAGGCCGGCTCCTGGGCGTGGGTGGCGTGACCGAGGATGCGAGCCAGCGGGGTCAGGCCGCGTCGCTGCGCCTCGGACTGGCGCATCAGCACCAGCGCCGCACCGCCGTCGGAAATGGAACTGGAGTTGGCGGCGGTGACCGTACCGTCCCGGCGGAAGGCTGGCCGCAGGGTGGGGATCTTCTCGATGCGCGCCTTGAAGGGCTGCTCGTCCCTCTCCACTATCACCTCGCCCTGGCGGGTGGCCAGGGTCAGCGGCGTGATCTCCCGCTCGAAGCTGCCGTCCTCGATGGCCTGCTGGGCCCGCTTCAGGGAGGTGATGGCGAAGTTGTCCTGCTGCTCGCGGGTGAAGCCGTACTTGTCGGCGCACTCCTCGGCGAAGGTGCCCATCAGCCGGCCCTTGTCGTAGGCGTCCTCGAGACCGTCGAGGAACATGTGGTCCTTCACCTCGCCGTGGCCCATGCGCAGTCCGGCCCGGGCCTTCGGCAGCAGGTAGGGGGCGTTGCTCATGCTCTCCATGCCGCCGGCCACCGCCACCGTGGAACTGCCCACCAGCAGCAGGTCGTGAGCCAGCATGGCCGCCTTCATGCCCGAGCCGCACATCTTGTTGACTGTGGTGCAGCCGGTGGCCAGGGGCAGGCCGGCGCCCAGGCTCGCCTGCCGCGCGGGCGCCTGGCCCATGCCGGCCGGCAGCACGCAGCCCATGACCACCTCGTCCACGTCCCCGGGCTGGATCCCCGCGCGCTCCACCGCGGCGCGGATTGAAGCGGCCCCGAGATCGGGCGCCGCCAGTGGCGTCAGCTCGCCCTGGAAACCGCCCATGGGCGTGCGGGCGTAGCCGACAATCACCACCGGGTCATTCTGCATCTCTCAACTCCTTGTCCGGTTTGAATGCTGTTCATTACGGAAAAATTTTTCACCACGGAGGCACGTAGGACACGGAGAAAGACATGACGGCAACCAACCACAGATTTGCATTGATTGAGGTTGATTTTCAGTTGGCCATTGAACGCTGTTTGCATGGATCGCTTTGAATCATCGAATAGCGCCGCTTCAACATGACCTTCCCTGCAGGGTTGTCAGAATCAACGTTTATCAGCGTCAACCTGTGGTTAATCCGGTTTACTCCGTGTCCTCCGTGCCTTCGTGGTGAAATCTACTCAGGCTGTCTCGGTGAACAGTTCGCGGCCGATGAGCATGCGGCGGATCTCGGAGGTGCCGGCGCCGATCTCGTAGAGCTTGGCGTCCCGCAGCAGGCGGCCGGTGGGATATTCGTTGATGTAGCCGTTGCCGCCCAGGCACTGGATCGCCTCCAGCGCCATCCAGGTGGCCTTCTCGGCGGAGTAGAGAATGGCCCCGGCAGCGTCCTTGCGGGTGGTCTCGCCGCGGTCGCAGGCGGCGCCCACGGCGTAGACATAGGCGCGGCAGGCGTTCAGGGTGGTGTACATGTCGGCGAGCTTGCCCTGCATCAGCTGGAAGGTGCCGATGGCCTGGCCGAATTGCTCCCGCTCGTGCAGGTAGGGCAGCACCGTGTCCATGCAGGACTGCATGATCCCGAGCGGACCTCCCGCCAGCACGGCCCGTTCGTAGTCGAGTCCCGACATGAGCACCCGCACCCCCTTGTTCAGCTCCCCGAGGACGTTCTCCTCCGGGACCTCGCAATCCTCGAACACCAGCTCGCAGGTGTTGGAGCCGCGCATGCCGAGCTTGTCCAGCTTCTGCGCGGTGGAGAAGCCCGGGAACCCCTTTTCGACCAGGAACGCGGTGATGCCCCGCGGTCCGGCCTCGGGGTCGGTCTTGGCGTAGACCACCAGCACATCGGCGTCGGGGCCATTGGTGATCCACATTTTGTTGCCGTTGAGCACGAAGCGATCGCCCTTCCGCTCCGCCCGCAGGCGCATCCCCACCACGTCCGATCCGGCGCCCGGCTCGCTCATGGCCAAGGCGCCCACGTGCTCACCGGTGACCAGCCCCGGCAGGTAACGGGCCTTCTGGGCGTCGTTGCCGTTGCGCCGGATCTGGTTCACGCAGAGGTTGGAGTGGGCGCCATAGGAGAGCCCCACCGAGGCCGAGGCGCGGCTGATCTCCTCCATCGCGACGATATGGGCCAGGTAGCCCATGGCGCTGCCGCCGTACTCCTCCTCCACGGTCACGCCCAGCAGGCCCATGTCGCCGAGTTTGCGCCAGAGGTCGGCGGGGAACTCGTTGGCGCGATCGATATCCGCGGCGCGCGGGGCGATCTCCTCGGTGGCGAAGGACTGCACCGCGTCACGCAGCATGTCCGCCGTCTCGCCAAGACCGAAGTTGAGGCTGGGGTACTGGATCATGTTTCTCTCTCTTCTCGAGCGGGTGGGCGTGGAATTCACCGTTTCCGGTAAAATTATATGACGTTTACGTAAACGTCAATATGAGAGGAGGGAGAGGCTCCTGTGGAGTTCGGGTCGGGTGTTGCGGTTGCGCGGGATGCGGGGGGAGGTGCTTGACCGGTGCTGCCGGGGCGGTGTTCGATGGCGTCCCGGGCTCCTGCGCCGGGCGGTCTCATCCGCAGGCGCCGACGGTCATGGAGCCGCGCCCGGGGCCATGCGGGGCGGCCGCTGCCTGCCGGGCGGCGGTTCAGGCCTTGGCGGCCTTGCGGGGGCGGGCGGCCGACTGCTTCTCCTTTTCACTGAGCAGGTCACGGCACTGGCGCTCCACGGCGGTGATCTCCTGCAGCACCACCTCGATATCCTGTTTCTGCTGCTCCAGGATATCCTTGCGCTCGCCGAGGATGTTGATGAAGCGCTGCAGCTGCGGTATCTCGCTCGGGGCGTTGTCGTAGAGATCGAACAGCTCCTTGATCTCGCCCAGGCTGAAGCCCAGTCGCTTGCCGCGCAGTATCAGCTTCAGCCGCACGCGGTCCCGTTTGCGGTACACGCGGCGGCGGCCCTCGCGCAGCGGCGTGAGAAGACCCTGGTCCTCGTAGAAGCGGATGGCCCGGGTGGTGACGTCGAACTCCTTGGCCAGTTCGGTAATGGTATAGGTGGTTTTTTCCATGATTTTGTTGTGATTGACCCCGACAATCATTATTTTTACCTGCCAGTCGCCTCGCCGTTTGCATGCGGTTCGCAGGCGGGCACCCCAAGACTACTTCCTCTTTACGTAAACGTAAATCCCGGATATGGTTCCTGACCCACCCAGCGGAGCAGGGATTCAGGGTCATGCCGTCCATCGATTACCCCTTTGCGACAACGCCCGAGCACGGCGACGTACTGGAAGTGGCTCCCGGAGTGTACTGGGTCCGCATGCCGCTTCCCTTCGTGCTGGACCACATCAACCTGTGGCTGCTGCGCGACGGCGACGGGTGGACCCTGGTTGATACCGGTATCGGCGGTGATGAGGTGATGGCCCACTGGGAGGCGCTGTTTGATACGGTGATGGCAGGGCGGCCGCTGAAGCGGGTCATCGTGACCCACTTCCATCCGGACCACGTGGGGCTGGCCGACTGGCTGACGGCGCGCTTCGGTGCGCCCCTTTACATGTCCCAGGCCGAATATCTGACCGCCAGCCTGGCGCGCAACGACCTGGGGCCCGGGAACCGGGCGGCTTTGGCGCGCTTCTTCGCCCGGCACGGCCTGGATCCGGAGCGGGAGGCCGCTTTCATCGCGCGGGGCAATACCTATGCCCGCGGTGTGCGCGGTCTGCCCGGGGGCTACATACGGTTACAGGCGGGCGATCGGATCGAGATCGGCGGGCGGGAGTGGCTGCTGCGGATCTGCCGGGGCCATGCCCCGGAGCACCTGACGCTGTACTGTCCGGAACTCGGCGTGCTCATCTCCGGCGACCAGGTTCTGCCCCGCATCTCCACCAATGTGAGCGTCTGGCACTTCGAGCCCGAGGCCAACCCCCTGCGGCAGTTCATGGATTCCCTGGAATCGTTCCGTGAGCTGCCCGGGGAGACCCTGGTGCTGCCTTCCCACGGCCGGGTGTTTAACGGCCTCCATGCCCGCCTGGATGAGTACGCCGCCCACCACGACGAACGTCTCGAGCAGGTGCTGGCGGCCTGCGGCGAACCGGTGAGCGCCTGTGGGCTGCTGGAGCGGCTCTTCCCGCGCCAGCTGGATCTCCACCAGCTCATGTTCGCCATGGGCGAGGCCATCGCCCACCTCAACTATCTCCACGCCGAGGGCCGCTTGATCCGGGGGGCGGGCGGCGACGGCGTCTACCGCTTCGTCCGGGTTGAATAGGGTCTCCAGGATCACTCAGCAGAGACACGCATGACTCAGTTTTTCTGAATCAACCGCAGATTTACGCTGATTGACGTTGAGGTGGTGTCAAGGGCTTTCGATGCCGCTGGCTGTCAGACCAGCTAGGCTCTGGGCGGGGGTCCGGAGGCCCCTCATGGCAAGACGGACTCCAGAGCATCGGACGAATCAACGAAAATCAACGCCAATCTGCGGTTACAGGTCGGGCGGAATTCCAGCGTGCACGGTAATGGGTTCTCAACGGGCCTCGCCGAATCCAGGCGGGCGAATCTGTGTCATCCGCGTAATCTGCGGATAAACCCGTACCTCGGACGCATGGCCGCGGTACTGCCGCCACCCGTCGCCGGGGAGGGTGGTATCATGCCGGGGTTTCCGTTGTTCCGATCGTGGAGCCCTTCCTGATGTCCGCCGCCGCCAGTCCATCTCCCGCCGGGCGCGAGACCATCCTCGCCGCCGCCGCCGAACTCTTCGCCGCCAAGGGTTTTGCGGGGGTTTCCGTGCGCGAGGTGGCGGAGCGGGCCGGGGTATCCAAGGCCAACGTCTTCCACCATTTCAGCTCCAAGGACACCCTCTACCTGGCGGTCCTGCGCAGTGCCGTGTCCCGCTTCGAGGCGCTGTTGGATGACTATGCCGGGGAGCGCGACGGTTTCGAGGCCCGGCTGCGCGGCATCTCCCGGGAACACCTGCAGAACATCCTGGCCAACGAGGGGGTCTCGAGGCTCATCATTCGTGAAGTGCTGGAGAGCGACGTGCGCCGCGGCCAGGAACTCACCGAACGGGTGCTGGGCGACGGCTTCAACCGGCTTGTTGAGGTTATCCGGGAAGGGCGCTCACGCAGTGAACTGCGCGCCGACGTCGACCCGGTCCTCATCGCCAGCCTGATGGTTGCCGCCAATGTCCACTTCTTCCAGTCCCGATCGGTGATGCGGGCCCTGTCCGGGGTCGCGTACGCCGATGATCCGGAGAGTTACTCGATGCAGGTGATGGATATCCTGCTGAACGGTATCGCCTCCCGCTGAGGCCTGCGCGCAGGTCCAGCGTGAGGGCGAGAGAGGGTGTTCCGCCAGGATAAATGTTGTAGCAATAGTTATTGGCTACCAGACCAAATCAGGAAACCTCCAGTTGCCTATTCCACACGAATCGTCCTAGATTCTAACTGATGGCTCAGATATCAATGACACTAGCTACCCGCTCCGCCCACGGGAATGACAGACGGGGAGATAACCATGTTGACCTTTGAAGACTGCCTGGGACTGTGTGACCTGACCGAAGAGGAGGTGGATGCCATCGCCGAGCATGAGCACGTCCCGGAGATGGTGGCGATGGAACTGGGCAATTACCTCGTGCATACGGAGAAGGGGGTGCCCCAGATCAGCCGCATCATCGTCGAGGACATCGAACTGGCCGAGTCCCGGGGGGATCGGGACCGGGTACTGCGACTCAAGCTGGTGTTGAAGCACTTTGTCGAAACACACCCGGCGGCCTGAACCACCGGGGCCACGATTGCCCGACCGCTGACGGCGGGAGCGTGCCGCAATAGCTCACATCCCTTTCGCCCGCACCGCCAGACTCCATCCGGATACGGTTTCTGAATCCGGATGGGGAACCACTCGACCTTCCCCCGGATTCTTCGCCCATTACCTCGCCGATGGAGTGATCCCGGCCTAGTGTACTGCTTCACTCTTGGAGGTACTTTCAGAGCCCCCCGAAAGCGCCAGGACAAGGCGCAGTGCGCAGGCAATGGTTGTTCCCTTGTCAAGCGCTGCAACGCGGTCATGGTGCTTTCGGGGGGCTCCCTTCGGGCGAGCCGCTGGCCGGCCATCTGCGGCGTTGCGCTTGCTTGAAAGGGGGCCTGCCCTTCCTGCGCAAGCGCGCCTTGCATCTGACCGGCCAGCGACTCGCTGAATGTGCCTCCAAGAGTGAAGCAGTACACTACACTTGTAGGGAGAGCGCGAGCGTGCTCCCGACGGGATGCCGGACTTGGAAAGTAGCGGTCCGAAGCATTTTGCAGGTACCCGGCAACGTTCACCAAGGTCTGGTCATCAACCACCGGCAATGACTTCGGAACACCTGAGATTGCGTGCCTGGCGAAGTCCGGCCCGGGCCGTTCGCGCTGTCATCACCTGCCTTCTGTTGTCCCTGATCCTGCCGTTCAACCTTGCCGCGGCCGTACCCGGTACCGGCATCGACGCCCGATATCCCCAGGTCCATGACTTCTTCCCGGAAGCCGACCGTTTCGGTCCGGTCACGGGAGAGCCACCCGTCGCGGCCGTCTACCGTGACAGCCGGGTCATCGGTTACATCCTGCGCACCCGGGACGTCGCCCCCATCCCGGCGTACTCGGGCAAGCCGGTGGATGTGCTGATGGGCATCGACACGGAGGGCAGGATTACCGGGGCGGAGGTGATCGAGCACCACGAACCCATCCTCCTGGTGGGAATCCCCGAGCAGCGGCTTTTTGACTTCACACGACAGCACGTGGGCAAGCGCATCACCGATCGCATCCAGGTGGGCGGAAAAGAGGCGGAGGGCAGCGTCCGTCTCGATGCGGTCTCCGGCGCGACGGTCACGGTGAAGGTTGTCAACCGCAGCATCATGCGCGCCGCCCGTCGCGTGGCGGAGGCGCACGGCATCATCGAGGCTGCGCCGGCCAACGGCGCGGGGCCCGCCCGGGTCCGCACGGATCGCTATCAGTCCGCCGACTGGACCCAGCTCACCGGCGATGGCTCCATCCGCCGGCTGCTGATCGAGCGCGAAGAGGTGGAGGCGGCCTTCAGGGGAACAGCGGGTGAAGGCCGGGGTATCTCCACGGGACAGCCGGAGTGTCGTCCCGGCGAGCCCTGCGGACCCTTTATCGACCTCTACTACGCCTATCTCAACCCGCCCACGGTGGGGCGCAACCTGCTGGGGGCGCGGGAGTATGAACGGCTCATGGGGGAACTCGGGGAGGGGGAGCACGCCATTGCCCTGATGGCCAACGGCATCTACTCCTTCAAGGGGTCCGGCTACGTCCGCGGCGGCATCTTCGACCGCGTCCAGGTGGTGCAGGAGGAGCAGACCATCCTGTTCCGGGATACCGACTACCAGCGCCTCATGGACCCGGAGCTGGCCGGCATGCCGGCCTTCGATGAGAAGGAGATCTTCATCATACGCCGGGGCTATGACTTCGATCCCGGCCGGCCCTGGCAGCTGGAGCTGCTGGTGCGGCGCCAGGTGGGCGCCCTGGAGAGCGTCTTCACCACCTTCAGCGCCGAGTACGAGACGCCGGAGCGGTATCTGCTCAGACCCGAGCCGGCGGAGCCCGCGGAGGAGCCCGGCATCTGGCAGTCCATCTGGACGGACAGGGCATTCGACATCGCTTTCCTGTGCATGCTCCTGGCCGGGTTGACCCTCATCCTCGTCTTCCAGGACTGGCTGGCGCGCCGGGCGCGGCTGGTGGTCGTCCTGCGCACTGGCTTCCTGGTGCTGACCCTGGTGGTCATCGGCTGGCTGTTCCGGGGCCAGCTCTCGGTGGTCAACACCTTCACCTTCGTCAATGCGCTGCGGGGCGAGTTCCGCTGGGAGACCTTCCTCACCGATCCGATCCTGTTCATCCTCTGGACCTACGTGGCCGCCACGCTGCTGCTCTGGGGGCGCGGGGTCTACTGCGGGTGGCTGTGCCCCTTCGGCGCCATGCAGAAGCTGGCTAACATGGTGGCCCAGCGGCTCCATGTGCCGCAGCTCAAGCTGCCGGCCGCGGTCCACGAGCGCCTGTGGGCGGTGAAGTACCTGATCCTGCTGGGGCTGTTCGGGATCTCCCTGCAGTCCCTGGCCACCGCCGAGGTCTATGCCGAGGTGGAGCCGTTCAAGACCGCCGTGACCCTGCGCTTCCAGCGGGAGTGGACCTATATCGCCTACGCCGTGGCACTGGTGCTCATCTCCGCCTTCAACTGCAAGTTCTACTGCAAGTATCTATGCCCGCTGGGGGCGGCGCTGGCGGTGCCGGCGCGCCTGCGCATCTTCGACTGGCTGAAGCGCCACAAGGAGTGCGGCCGGCCATGCCAGGTCTGCGCCAACGAGTGCGAGATCCAGGCCATCGATCCCATCGGCCGCATTAACGTCAACGAATGCCACTACTGTCTCGACTGCCAGGTCACCTACTGGGATGCGCACAAGTGTCCGCCCATGGTGGAGCGGCGCAAGCGGCGGGAAAAGGCCCCGGAGGCCCGGGCGGCAGCGGAGCGCATGGAGGCGGCGCTGGGGGGCGTCCGCCCCCTGCCGAAAGGGAAGGAGCCCTCGTAAGTCCATCGTTGGAACCGGGGACGCCGGCGAGCAACGGGCCGTCGACCTGCGCACTGAACTGAACGAGGAGGGGACTGTCATGTCACAGGACAAGAAAGATCGAGTCGGTTTCACCCGACGCACCTTCCTGGGCGCCGGAGCTGCGGTTGCGGGTGCCGCCGGGGTCGGCTACGCGAGCAGCCTGTTCCGGACGGTGGAGGATGTCCGGGCGGAGACGGAGGGGGCTCCCAAAACCCACGTGGCGCCGGGCGAACTGGACGAGTACTACGGCTTCTGGAGCGGTGGACAGACCGGTGAGCTGCGCATCTACGGGATTCCGTCCATGCGCGAGCTGAACCGCATCCCGGTGTTCAACTTCGACGGCGCCATCGGCTGGGGCATCACCAACGAGAGCCGGCGGGTGCTGGGGGAGAATTTCCCCTTCAACGGCGATGCCCACCACCCCCACATGAGCCAGACCGACGGCCACTACGACGGACGCTACATCTATATCCAGGACAAGGCCAACACCCGGGTGGCGCGGATCCGCTGCGACATCATGCGCACCGACCGCATCGTTACCATCCCGAACGTTACCGCCCTGCACGGTCTGCGGGTGCAGCGGGTGCCGAAGACCGGCTACATCTTCGTGAACGCGGAATTCCGGGTGCCCCAGCCCAACGACGGGCGCGACCTGGAAAATCCCGAGAAGTACGGCACCCTGTTCACAGCCATCGACGGCGAGACCATGGAGATCGCCTGGCAGGTCCAGGTGGACGGCAACCTGGACAACACCGACGCCGACTACTACGGCCGCTACGCCGCCTCCTGCTGCTACAACTCCGAGGGGGGGACGGTCCTGGCGGAGATGATGCGCAACGAGCGCGACTGGGTGGTCATCTTCAACACCGATCGAATCGAGGCGGCGGTCAAGGCGGGCAACTACACCACCATCGGGGATTCCGAGGTGCCGGTGGTGGACGGCCGCCACGGCTCCGATCTGACCCTGTACGTTCCCACCCCGAAGAGCCCCCACGGCCTGAACACCTCTCCGGACGGGAAGTATTTCTGCGCCAACGGCAAGCTCTCGCCCACCTGCACGCTCATCGACATCGACCGGGTGGACGAGTGGTTCGCGGGCAAGCTGAAGGAGCCCCGGGACGTGGTGGTGGCGGAGCCCGAGCTGGGCCTCGGCCCGCTCCACACCGCCTATGACGGCCGCGGCAACGCCTACACCACCCTGTTCATCGACAGCCAGATCGTGAAGTGGAACCTCGCCGACGCCATCCGCGCCTACAACGGGGAGCCGGTGGACTACATCCGCCAGAAGCTCGACGTCCACTACCAGCCCGGCCACAACCACACCACCCTCGGCGAGACCCGGGACGCCGACGGCAAGTGGCTCGTGTCGCTGAACAAGTTCTCCAAGGACCGCTTCCTGGCCACCGGCCCCCTGCACCCGGAGAACGATCAGCTCATCGACATCTCCGGCGAGACCATGGAGCTGGTCCACGACGGACCCGCCTACGTGGAGCCCCACGACTGTGTCCTGGTCCACCGCAGCATGGTCCGGCCCCTGCGCCGCTGGCGGCGCGACGATCCCTACTTCGCCGAGACCGTGGCCATGGCCGCGCGCGACGGGATAGAGCCCACCCGCGACAACAAGGTGATCCGCGACGGCAACCGGGTCCGCGTCTACATGACCACGGTCGCGCCGGTCTACGGCCTCACGGAGTTCAGGGTGCGCAAGGGCGACGAGGTGACCGTGGTGGTCACCAACGTCGACCAGGTGGAGGATTTGACCCACGGCTTCTGCCTCACCAACCATGGCGTCAACATGGAGATCGGACCCCAGCAGACCTCCTCGGTCACCTTCACCGCCGACAAGCCCGGGGTGCACTGGTACTACTGCACCTGGTTCTGCCATGCGCTGCACATGGAGATGCGCGGCCGGATGCTGGTGGAGGGCTGATGGAGGCCGGTCGTGGGCAGGAGGGGCGGTGCGGACGCCCAGGGGGAGCGAGGCGGAAATGGCGTTTTGCACTGGCCCTGCTCCTGTGCTCCGCCGCCGCAAACCTCCCGGCGGCGCAGTGGGAGGTTCCCGGCGGCGACACGGCGGCGCTGCAGGCGGCTCTGGACACGGCCGCACCGGGCGACACCGTGGTCCTCGGGCCCGGCGCCTTCGAGGTCAATCTCAGGATTGAACGGCCGCTGATGCTGGAGGGCCGCCCGGGGGCCGTGCTCGATGGCGGCCGCCGGGGGCGGGTGGTGAGCATCGCGGCGCCGGATGTCACCTTGCGTGGCCTGGAGATACGGCGCTCGGGCATCGATCTGACCGCCATGGATGCGGGCATCTTCGTCGAACGCGCGGGGGAAGGGGCACGCATCCTGGACAACACCCTTATGCGCACCCTGTTCGGCGTCTGGGTGGATGGCGCCCCCCGCGTGCTCATCCGCGGCAATCGCATCCAGGGAGAGCCGGAGCTGCGCTCCCAGGATCGCGGCAACGGCGTGCATCTCTACAATACCCGTGACAGCCGGGTGGTGGGAAACGAGATATGGGAGGCCCGCGACGGCATCTACATCGACAACAGCGCCGACTGCATACTTGAGCGCAACCGCATCCATCACCTGCGCTACGGCATCCACTACATGTACTCCCACGACAACACCGTGCGCGACAACCTGACCTGGGAGACGCGCACCGGCTATGCCCTGATGCAGTCCCGCTCCCTGACAGTGACCGGCAACCGCTCCGAGGGAGACACCAACTACGGTATCCTGATGAACTTCATCACCTACAGCGAGATCGCCGACAACCGCGTGCACAGCGTGGCCCGGGGGCAGGGTTACATCACCGGGGGATCCGATGTGCCCGGGGCAGAGGGGAAGGGAATATTCATCTACAACTCCCTCTACAATGAAATACGCGACAATCAGTTCTCTGACGGCGACATCGGCATCCACCTGACCGCGGGCTCGGAGGAGAACCGCGTTCACGGCAACGCCTTCATCGGCAACCGCGTCCAGGTCAAGTACGTGGCCAGCCGCGAACAGGAGTGGTCCCACGAGGGACGCGGCAACTTCTGGAGCGATTATCTCGGCTGGGACCTCGACGCCGACGGTGTGGGCGACCGCTATTACGAGCCCAACGATGCCGTGGACAAGCTGCTGTGGAAGTACCCCCTGGCGCGGCTGCTCATGAACAGCCCCGCGGTGCAGGCCCTGCGCTGGGTGCAACGGGAGTTTCCGGTATTCCGCTCGCCGGGGGTGCGTGACAGCCATCCGCTCATGCTGCCGTTGGCGTCATCTGAGGATTGAGATGCAAGTCCCCGTCAAACTGGAGAACCTTCACAAGCGTTACGGCCGGGTCCAGGCCCTGGACGGTGTGAATCTCACCGCCCGCGAGGGCGAGGTCCTGGGCTTGCTGGGGCACAACGGGGCGGGCAAGACCACCATCATGAAACTTGCGCTGGGGCTGACCCGGCCCGATTCGGGGAGCGTGGAGGTGCTGGGCCTCGATCCTCGCGGCAGAGACGCGCGCAAGCTCAGGCATCGGGTCGGCTACCTGCCGGAGAGCGTGGTCTTCTACGGCGAACTGACGGGGCGCGAAGTGCTGCGCTACTTCTCCCGTCTGAAAGGGATCGGCCGCGTCGTATCGGAACCGCTGCTCGAGCGCCTGGGTCTGGCCCAGGCGGCCGACAGGCCCGTGAAGGGCTATTCGAACGGGATGCGCCAGCGTCTCGGGCTGGCCCAGGCCCTCCTGGGCGAACCTGCCCTGCTGTTGCTCGACGAGCCCACGGCGGGCCTCGACCCCGACGCTACCCGCGATGTCTATTCCATGCTGGACGAACTGCGGCGGCGCGGGGCTACGGTAATCCTCTCCTCCCATGTCCTCGCCGGCATCGAGAGGCACATCGATCGGGCCGCCATCATCGGCGCGGGCCGGCTGCTGGTGTCAGGAAACCTGGAGGAGCTGGGACAGCGGGCGGGTCTGGGGGTGACCATCCGGGCGGGGGGCGACTGGGCCGACGAGCGGCGGCTGACCATGCTGGTGGAGCGAGGCGCGCTGGTGCGGCGGAGAAGCGCCACGGAAATCGAGCTCAGGGTGCCCGGTGCGGTCAAACTGGAGGTCCTGCGCGTCCTGCTCGCGATCGACGGGATCCGGGACGTGGCGGTGGAACCCCCGTCGCTGGAGATGCTCTACGATCACTACGGCCCGGCGAACCGTCCGGCGGAGGCCCCATGCGCAACATCCTGATCGTTGCCGGCAAGGAGTTTCATGACGGGCTGCGCAACCGTTGGGTGCTGTCCATCACCGTCGTATTCGCCCTGCTGGCCGTGGGCCTGGCCTATTTCGGTTCCGCGGGATCCGGCTTCGTGGGTGTCACCTCGCTGGCCACCACGCTGGTCAGCCTGGCGAGCCTGGCGGTATTCCTGATCCCGCTCATCGCCCTGCTGCTCGCCTACGATACGGTGGTGGGCGAGCGGGAGCGCGGAACGCTGGATCTGCTCCTCTCCTATCCGCTCTCCCGCTCCCAGCTGTTGACCGGCAAGTTGTTCGGCCACGGCCTGATACTCGCCGTCTCGACTACGGTCGGCTTCGGCAGCGCCGGTGTGCTGGTCACTCTGGTGGCGCGTGAGGGGGCGGATATGCAGTTGCTGTTTTCATTCGCCTACTTCATCCTCTCGGCCACCCTGCTGGGGCTCGCCTTCGTGGCCATCGCCCACCTCATCAGCGTCGCCGTGGATGAGAAGTCCCGGGCGGCGGGCGCGGCGCTGGTGGTCTGGTTCCTCTTCGTGCTGGTGTTCGATCTCCTCCTGCTGGGTGGGCTGGTGGCAACCGGAGGGGCGGTGGGCAAGTCGGTCTTTCCCTACCTGTTGCTGCTCAACCCCACCGACGTGTTCCGGCTCGCCAACCTGGGCGGATTCGAGCCGGTGAAAACCTACGCGGGGCTTGCATCCATCGTCGTCGAGGGGACCTTCACACCCGCCCGGCTGCTGCTGGTGCTGGGGCTGTGGGTGGTTGTCCCCTTCGGGCTGGCCCTGTGGCGGTTCCGGGGTCGGGAGCTCTGAGCGGATGCGGGCAACACCGCTTCCTGCACGACGCCGAAGGATCCTCTGGGCCCTGGTTGGGTTTTTCCTGCTGACGGCGTGCGACCCGCAGGTCGATACCCGTGCTCCGGGTGGGCCCCGGCCCATCGAGGCCGGGGATGAGTGCCACGTCTGCGGCATGATACTCGCCCGTTTCCCCGGACCGATGGGAGAGGTCATTGCCGATGGGCAGCCACGGGTGCTCAAGTTCTGCTCCACCCGGGATCTCTTCGCCTACCTGTTGCAGCCCGAGGCGGGCGCGGTGGTGCGTGAGGTCTATGTCCATGACATGGCGGGTGCACGGTGGGATCATCCGCTGGATGCCCCTCTGGTGGATGCGCGCAGGGCATGGTACGTGGCCGGCCATCCCCTGCGTGGGGCCATGGGACCCACCCTGGCTTCTTTCCGCGAGCGGGAGGATGCCGAGGTATTCGCCCGCCGGTTCGGCGGACAGATCCTCACCTTCGATCAGATTACCCTGGAACTGGTCGGTCACCTCGGCTACGGGGAGAGGCGAGCGGGGGAGGGTGGGACTGACCGGCCCGCGTCGCCCCCGTCCCGGTCCGGTCTCCAGTAGGCCATATGCGCCAACCGCGGTCCCTGGCGGGGGTCTGCAGGTTCTCCATAAGCTCCCATTCCGGCTCGCAATCGTGCGTCGTTCATACTAGAATGCTGCATAGCACAAAAATAGCCGGGCACGCCTCCGAAGCGTCCCGGCACACAGTCCAAGAAGTGCCGGAATCCAGCGGAGATACCAGATCCATGAGCGAGCAGACGGCCGGTGCCCAGAGCGCGCCCAATCCCATCGAGTTGTCCCAGAACCTGATGCGCATGTCGCTGCTGAGCCAGCAGTTCTACGGCAAGTGGCTGAGCCAGCAGCTGCAGCAGCGCAAGACCCTGCCCATGGACGACAGCCTGGGGCTGGGGCGGGCCTTTTCCCAACTGGCCATGAGCCTGGCCGCCAACCCCGCCGCGCTGGCGGGTACCCAGGTGAGCTTCTGGCAGGACGCCTTCAGCCTCTGGCAGCAGGCCGGCATGCGTATGCTCGGCGCGAGCTCCGAGTCGGTGATCCAGCCGGCCCGCGACGACCGCCGCTTCAAGGACGAGGCCTGGCAGGACAACCCGCTGTTCGACTTCATCAAGCAGGCCTACCTGCTCACCGCAAAGTGGATACTGGCGGTGGTCCGGGGCGCCGAGGGGCTCGAGCCCCAGACCGCCCGGAAGGTCGATTTCTACACCCGTCAGTTCCTCGACGCCCTCGCGCCCACCAACTTCCTGGCTACGAACCCGGAAGTCCTGCGCACGACCCTGGAGAGCAACGGCGGCAACCTGGTGCGGGGCATGGAGCACCTGCTCGACGATCTGCAGGACGGCCAGCTGCGCACCCGCATGACCGACCTGGAGGCCTTCACCCTGGGCCAGAACATCGCCGTGACCCCGGGCAAGGTGGTGTTCCAGAACGATCTCATGCAGCTGCTCCAGTACACCCCCACCACGGAAAAGGTGCGCAAGCGCCCCCTGCTCATCGTGCCGCCCTGGATCAACAAGTTCTACATCCTCGACCTGCGGGAGAAGAACTCCTTCATCCGCTGGGCCGTCGCCCAGGGGCACACGGTGTTCGTCATCTCCTGGGTCAATCCCGATGCCCGGCTGGCCGAAAAGAACTTCGACGACTACCTCACCGAGGGTCCCCTGGCGGCCCTGGAGGCCATCGAAAAGGCGACCGGTGAGCGTCAGGTGAACGCCGTGGGCTACTGCCTGGGCGGCACCCTGCTGGCCTCGACCCTGGCCTGGCTGGCGGCCCGCCGGCGCAAGCGCATCGCCAGCGCCACCTTCCTCACCACCATGCTCGATTTCTCCGACCCGGGCGAGCTGGGCGTGTTCATCGACGAGGATCAGCTGGTGGCCCTGGAGGAGCGCATGGACGAGGAGGGCTTCCTCGACGGCCGCGCCATGGCCACCACCTTCAACATGCTGCGGGCCAATGACCTCATCTGGTCGTTCGCCATCAACAACTACCTGCTGGGCAAGGAACCCTTCCCCTTCGACCTCCTGTACTGGAACTCCGATTCCACCCGCATGCCGGCGCGGATGCACAGCTTCTACCTGCGCAGGATGTACCAGGAGAACCTGTTGAAGGAGCCGGGCGCGTTGAAGCTGGCCGGCAGCCGCATCGACCTGGGACGGGTCCAGGTGCCGGTCTACTTCCTCTCCACCCGCGAGGACCATATCGCGCCCTGGCAAGCCACCTATCGCGGCACCCGGCTCTTCTCCGGTCCGGTCCGGTTCGTGCTGGGCGCCTCCGGCCACATCGCCGGCGTCATCAATCCCCCGGCGGCCAACAAGTACGGTTACTGGACCAGCACGGAGCTGCCGGAGGAGTCCGACGCCTGGCTCGAGGGCGCCGAGCGGCACGACGGCTCCTGGTGGAGCGACTGGGACAACTGGGTGGGCGAGTTCGCCGAGGGCGAGGTGGAGGCCCGTGAGCCCGGCAACGGCCTGGCGGTGCTGGAGGATGCCCCCGGCAGCTACGTGGCCGTGCGCGCCGGCGACTGAGCGGGCTGCGTGACCGGTCCGGACAGAAATCCTTCACCACGAAGAACACGATGGGCACGAAGTTTGTCCTGGTCCGACGGGGCCGGTCCTGCTGCCGTAACGAAACCCGGTGTTGGGGATAACCTGCATCCTGCCGGCGCATACCGCCGGCGCCATTGGTGCGCACGGCGCACCCTACGCCGCGCGCCGGGAAGGGGGCGGGAGGACCAGCCGTAGGGTGCGCCGTGCGCACCGCATGGACCGCCCCCCCAACCAACCCCTCCGTGAACTCCGTGTCTCCGTGGTGAATCAGGTCCTCCGCCCTTCCAGGAACCGCCGCGAAACACCGTAGTGATAGGCTCTGACCTCGACCGGGTAGCGGAACGCCGCGCCCACGGGGCAGGCGCTCCGTGCCGGGCAATCCCGCCTACAGGCGGATCCGGCCTCCAGCCGGTATGTCGTGCAGCGTCTCCAGTCCCAGCCCCTCGGACCGACCGCGCCGGCCGGGCAGGCGCGGATACAGGGACGATCACAGCTCGGGCAGGGGTCCACGCCGAGCGGTTCGGCCACGGCGTCGGGAATCATCTCCCCGGCGCCGGCATTCACCGCGATGAGCGCACGTACGGCCCACCAGGTGCCGAAGCGCCGGTGCAGCGCCTGCATCAGGGGCGAGGGCCGGTGCAGGCCGGCGGCCGCCAGGATCGCGACCAGGGGCGCCTGCGGTTCCTCCGCCGCCCGCGGGTAGACAAAACGGTGCCCGCGGTCCCCCAGCAACCCGCCGAGCTCGGCCCGGCAGAAGTCATCCAGGGGGCCGCAGGAGCCGGGAGCCGGATCCGCGCCGGCCGGCAGCAGTGATTCAGGGTCGTGGCCCGCGAGCCAGCGCCTCTGCACCCGGGCGCCGGTATTGCACACCAGCCACAGGTGGCTGAATCCCCCCGGCTCATCGCACCCTTCAGGGAGGCCTGCGGACGCCAGCAGGGCCTGCAGCCCGTAGCCGAGTCGCCCGGCGTCCGCGAAGACCTGCGCCAGGCCGCTCATGCCTCCGCCACCCTTCGCGCGAGCTTCGCCAGGTAGTCGAGACCGCGGATGGCGCGGCTGCCGTACCAGGAGACCATCTCCGCATCGATCTGCATCAGGCGGGCGCCGCACAGCGGATGTTCGGCCCGGAACTCCTCCAGGTCCCGTTCGCCGAATGCATAGGGTTCGCTGGCGAACAGCACCAGCTCGGCCCCGGCGAGCAGGCGCGCGTCCAGTTCCAGCACCGGATAGCGGATGGCAGGATCATCGCCGAGGGTCTGCCATCCCACAAGAGCCAGGGTGCGGGCGATGTAGGTATCACGGGAGACGGTCATCCAGGGCGCCTTCCAGATGAGGTAGAGGACCTGTCGCGGCGGGAGTTCCGCCGCCGCCCCGCGCAGCCGCTCCAGGGCGGCGGCGAAGCGCTCGCACAGCGACTCGGCCTCCGCTTCGCGGTGGAAGATGTGACCGAGCAGCCGGAAGAGCGCGGGGTTGTCGTCCGGATTGTTGGGGTGGGTGACGATGATATGGGGGATCGAGTCGGCCAGCGACGCCACCAGTTCCCGCGGGTTTTCGTCCATGTTCACCAGCAGGTGGGTGGGGCGCAGGTCCAGCAGGCGGGAGCGATTGACCTTCTTGGTGCCGCCGACGGCGGGAACCGCCCCCACCGCCGGCCGCGGATGGACGCAGTAGCGGGTGCGGCCCACCACCTGTCCATCCAGTCCCAGGTCGAACAGCAGTTCGGTGAGACTCGGGACCAGGGAGACGATCCGCGCCTCGCCCGTGGCGGATGGGTGAGCGATCCCCAGAGCATCGGTGGGAGTGGCCAAAAAAGAGTCCTCCGGCGCAGGCTGGAGGACTCATCATACCGCCGTCCTTGGCAAACCGTGTCACAGTGAAGCGGAGACCCGTCGGGGTCTCCTGGGAACCACTGCGGGATCCGGGCGGATACCTCAGTGGCTACCGGGGGCGGGCCGCCGGCCGGGGGGTGGCGGGCGGCCCGCGGAGGGGTCAGGCGTTGGCTCCGCCGGGGAGCATGCGCCGCAGTACGCTGTCCCTGGCCACGAAGTGGTGGAACAGGGCGGCGGCCGCGTGCAGGCCCACCAGGATCATGATGACTACCCAGGTGACTTCGTGGGCCTCCTCGGCGAACTCCTTCAGATCGTGGCTCTCGCCCACGAGGTCGGGCAGGGAGAAGAGGCCGAATACCTCGATGGGGTGGCCGCCGGCCATGGACATCACGTAGCCGCTGACGGGCATGGCGAACATGCAGATGTACAGAAGGATGTGCAGGGCGCCCGCCAGCTTCTGCTGGGGCGGGTTCATCGTCGGGTCGGCGGCCGGCGGGGGGCTCACGAAGCGCCAGCCGATCCGGGCCAGAACCAGCAGCATGGCGGTGACCCCGAGCGACTTGTGGAGCGCGAACATCTCGAACTTCTCCGATCCCCGGGGCATCTCCTCCATCGATTCGGCGATGAAGTAGAGCGCGACGAACAGGATCAGCATCCCCCAGTGCAGGATCTGGGCGATGGCACCATAGCGATCTTCAGAGTTTTTCAGCTTCATGTGGGCTTCCTTGATTCCCGGAACAAACAGGGACCGCCTGCGGGATGGCGGTTGTTGGGAATCCTACCCTGAAAATATGAAACGAAGCTGAATGGCAGGTGGTTTTTTCCGACGCGCCGGCGTCCGGACCGGGGGGCTCCCGCCCCGGCGGGGCCGGGGCGGGACGCTGTCTCAGGCGTTGTCGACCAGCAGCGGATAGGCGCCATTCTCGTCGTGCACTTCGGCGCCCGTCAGGGGGGGGTTGAACACGCAGATCAGGCGCATGTCCTTGCTGGCGCGCAGGTAGTGGCGCTCATTGCCGTTGAGGGCGTACATGGTGCCGTCGGAGATTGGGTGGGTGATGCCGGTCTCCAGGTCCTCGATCTCGCCCTCGCCGGCCACGCAGTAGACCGCCTCCAGGTGGTTCTTGTACCAGATGTAGGTCTCGGTTCCGGCGAAGATGGTGGTGTCGTGGAACGAGAACCCCATTCCATCCTTTTTCAGCAGGAAGCGCCTGCTCGCCCAGTTGCCGTTCTCGGCCTTGACGTCGTTATCGGTGGCGATAATCTCGTTCAGCCGCTTCACTATCATCGTACCGCTCCACTGCGCAGGGCCTGCTTGCGGGTCAGCAGGGTGTCGATTGCCGTTTCAATGATTCCGAAACCCTCCCGCAGGGTCTCCTCCTCGATGGTCAGGGCCGGGAGGAACTTCAGCACCTGATCGTCGGCGCCCGCGGTCTCGATCACCATGCCGTTCTCGAAGCACTCCTTGGAGAGCTCGCCGGCGAAACCGGTGCGCGGAAGCTCCAGGCCCCAGACCATGCCCACGCCGCGGACCTCGGACTCCAGGTCGGGGAACTTGGCGGCGATGCGTTCCAGTTCCTCCTTCATGATTGCGCCCTTGTACCTGACCGCCTCGGAGAGATCGTCGTTCTCCCAGTAGGCCAGTGCCTCGGTGGCGGCCACGAAGGCGAGATTGTTGCCGCGGAAGGTGCCCGTGTGCTCGCCCGGCTTCCACTGGTCCAGGTCGGGGCGCATGAGCAGCAGGGCCAGGGGCAGGCCGCCGCCCACCGACTTGGACAGTGTCACCATGTCGGGCTTGATGCCGGCGCGTTCGAAGCTGAAGAAGGTGCCTGTGCGGCCGTTGCCCACCTGGATGTCATCGATGATGAGCAGGATGTCGAGCTCGCGGCACAGGGACTCCAGCCCCTGGAGCCACTCGTCGCTGGCCACGTTCACGCCGCCCTCGCCCTGGACCGTCTCGACGATGAACGCAGCGGGCAGGTCGACGCCACTGCTGCCGTCGGTCAGGAACCGGCGCAGGTAGTCGATGGTGTTGACGTCCTTCCCGAAGTAGCCGTCATAGGGCATGAAGGCGGTGTTGCTGCGCACGCCGAAGAACTCGTCACGGTAGAAGTTGTTGCCGGTCACCGCCAGCGAGCCCATGGTCAGGCCGTGATAGCCGTTGGTGAAGGAGATCACTGTGGAGCGGCGCTTCACCATCCGCGCCAGCTTCAACGCGGTCTCAACCGCATTGGTGCCGGTGGGTCCGGTGAACTGCACCTTGTAGTCGAGATTGCGGGGCGCGAGGATGGTGTCGTAGAACTTCTGCAGGAAGTTTTTCTTCGCCACCGTGGCCTTGTCCAGTCCGTGGACGATGCCGTCACGCTCCAGGTACTCGATCAGCGCCTTGTTGAAGGCGGGGTTGTTGTGCCCGTAATTCAGGGTCCCGGCGCCGGCGAAGAAGTCGATGTACTTGTTGCCCTGGTCATCGTAGAGAAAGGAGCCCTTGGCGGTGTCGAAAATGGCGGGAAAGGACCGCACGTAGCCGCGGACTTCGGATTCCAGCTGTTCAAAGATACGCATGATTCAGTCTCTCGGTCTGGTTGATATCGGTTCGGTGACGATGGTTGCGAGTCGGACGCCAGAGCCTGTCAGGTTGACGGGAGCCGGGTGTGCGGCGCGGTGCCGTGGCCCGGTTCTGCATCATTCGGCCAGGTTCTGGTAAAGGTGATCAGGCGCCTCCCAGCGGCCCGATGCGCAGCAGGGGCTCCGCTTCATGGCCGCTGTCGCCGAAATGTGCGGCCTCCAGGAAGGGGCGTTCCTCCAACCGGGCTCCATGGCGCTCGGCAAACCGCTCGAAGAGCCGGCGCGAGGCGCGGTTGGAAGGCGAGACGGTGGTCTCCAGCCAGCGCACGCCGGCGCATTCCGTCCGCGACACGATGGCGTCGAGCATCCGCCCGGCCAGGCCGGTACCGCGCTGCGACTCATCCACTGCCACCTGCCAGACAAAGACGGTGTCCGGCGCCGCGGGCTCCAGGTAGGCGGAGATGAAGCCGGTGATGGCGTCACCGGACTCCGCCACCACGCTCGTACCGGCGAAGTGGCTGCACAGCAGGAAGTAGCAGTAGCAGGAGTTCACATCCAGGGGCGGGCAGTTGCGAATCAGGTCGCAGACAGCGGCGCCGTCTCCGAGCACCGGCTTTCGGAATTCGGTGTTCACGGGGGTGGTGCGGTGTTCGCTTGTCTGTTTCTCCGTCATGAGTTCTGTCCATGAGCGCACCCGGGTGCGCTTTCCGGTTGTTTTGAGTGCCGCACGGCGCGCAATGCCGGCGGCATGGGATTGTTCATCCCGGGGAATCAGCGGGGACGGCCGCGTCCTGCCCATGAGGGCGGGCGAGTGCGACTGAAGGCGGGGACTGCGTAATGCCGGGTTGCATCGCCTGCGTTGGGCGCTGCTGTCATGTTTCTGTAAATAAACATCTTTTTTACCATACCGGTCTCGGCCCGGCATTTCAAGTCCATAAGTTCATTCTGATTGAGCAGTCGCTAACCTGTTGCCATGGTTTATGGGTTGCCCCGCTGGCATGCGGCGAGACCGGCGGGCCGGCGCAACAGCGTGAGCCGGGATCTCCACCGCGTATCCCTCCCCGTGTGATTGCGCGCTATATTGACGTTTACGTAAACGTTATGTAGCTTCCTTTCCCCACCGGGACGCTTCGTTTCCAGCCCCGCCCGGGCGAAGGTCGACCCACTTCCCGTGCGGGGCGGTATCTGTCGGCGGGGCATGGAGATCGGTGGAATTGAACAAGGACTCGGACCGTGGCTTCCGACATGGGGCGGACCACGGCGCGGAGGGAAAGATGCCAGACGATGTGCGCCCGCAGGCGAGTGCGGAAACCGGTCACCAGGCCCCGCCCGGGCCGTTGCGGTTCGTGACGGCCGCGAGCCTGTTCGACGGACACGACGCCTCCATCAACATCATGCGCCGCATACTCCAGGCCGGTGGCGCGGAGGTCATCCACCTCGGCCACAACCGCTCGGTGGAGGAGGTGGTGGACGCGGCCGTCCAGGAGGACGTCCATGCCATCGCCGTGAGTTCCTACCAGGGCGGTCACGTGGAGTACTTCCGCTACATGGTGGACAAGCTGCGCCAGCGCAATGCCGGCGACATACGGGTCTTCGGCGGTGGTGGCGGGGTGATCGTCCCGGAGGAGATCCGGGCTCTGCACGAGTACGGCGTCGCACGCATCTACTCGCCGGAGGATGGGCAGCATCTGGGGCTGCAGGGGATGATCCGGGACATGCTCGACCGGGCCGGGTCGGATCTCAACCGCGGCACCGGAGTGGATCTCGACCGGCTCGAGGTGGACGGCTGGCGCGGCCTGGCCCGGCTCATCACCCTCCTGGAGTCCGGGACCGCCCCCGAGCCGCTGTGCGCGGACCTGCGGGAGCGGGCTGCCCGGCGCCGGGTGCCGGTGCTCGGCATAACCGGTACCGGCGGAGCGGGCAAGTCCTCCCTGACCGACGAGATCATCCGCCGCATCCGTCTCGACCAGCAGGATCGGCTGCGCATCGCCGTCATCGCAATCGACCCGAGCCGGCGCAAGAGCGGCGGCGCGCTGCTGGGAGACCGTATCCGCATGAACGCCATCGGCGGCGGCTCGGTCTACCTGCGCTCCCTGGCCACCCGCTCCGCGGCCAGCGAGGTGCCCTCCTGCCTGCCCGAGGTGGTGAACGCCTGCAAGGCGGGAGGATTCGATCTCGTCATCGTGGAGACGCCCGGCATCGGCCAGGGCGACGCCGGCATCGTTCCCCTCGTGGACCTGTCGCTCTATGTCATGACGCCCGAGTTCGGCGCCGCCAGCCAGCTGGAGAAGATCGACATGCTCGATTTCGCCGACCTGGTGGCCATCAACAAGTTCGACCGCAAGGGCGGCGAGGACGCCCTGCGTGACGTGCGCAAGCAGTACCAGCGCAACCACGAGCGTTTCGGCGAGCCGGCCGAAACGATGCCGGTGTACGGGACCATCGCCTCCCACTTCAACGATGACGGTGTCACCGCCCTCTACCAGGGGCTGGTGCAGGGCCTGCGGGAGAAGAGGCTGGCGGAGTGGGAGGTTCGCGGTGCGACCGTGACCACCCGCCACTCGACCGGCAGGACCGAGATCGTGCCGGCCTCCCGCGCCCGCTACCTGGCGGAAATCGCCGCGGTGTCGCGCGGCTACCGCGAGCATGCGCGGGCGCAGGCGCAACTGGCCCGCGAGCGTCAGCAGCTCCGGGCCGCCGCCGCCATGCTGGAGGCGGAGAAGGCGGGCGATCCGGCCGCCCTGGAGCGCCTGGCCACGGGCCGGGAGCAGGCGCTGGAGCCCCGTTGCCTGCGGCTGCTGGAGCAGTGGCCGAAGGTGCGCGAGAGCTACTCCGGGGATGAATACGTGGTGCGCATCCGGGATCGCGAGCTGCACATCCCCCTGACCACCTCCACTCTCTCCGGCACCCGTCTGCCGAAGGTCGTGCTGCCGCGCTGGGACGATCACGGCGAGCTGCTGCGCTGGCTGCTGCTGGAGAACCTGCCGGGCAGCTTCCCCTATACCGCCGGCGTGTTCGCCTTCAAGCGCGCGGACGAGGATCCCACCCGCATGTTCGCCGGGGAGGGTGACGCCTTCCGTACCAACCGCCGCTTCAAGTACCTGTCCCGTCACTCCGAGGCCAAGCGGCTCTCCACCGCCTTCGACTCGGTGACCCTGTACGGTTTCGATCCCGACCGGCGGCCGGACATCTACGGCAAGGTGGGCAACTCGGGGGTCTCCATCGCCATCCTGGACGACATGAAGGCTCTCTACGACGGCTTCGATCTCACCGATCCGATGACCTCGGTCTCCATGACCATCAACGGCCCGGCGCCCACCATCCTGGCCATGTTCTTCAACACCGCCATCGATCAGCAGCTGGCGAAGTTCGAGCGTGACAACGGCCGGCCGGCCACCGACGACGAGGCGGAGAAGATCCGCGAGTGGACCCTGGAGACCGTGCGCGGGACGGTGCAGGCGGATATCCTCAAGGAGGATCAGGGCCAGAACACCTGCATTTTCTCCACCGAGTTCGCCCTGCGGATGATGGCCGACATCCAGGAGTGGTTCGTTCACCACCGGGTGCGCAACTTCTATTCCGTCTCTATCTCCGGCTACCACATCGCCGAGGCGGGCGCGAACCCCATCACCCAGCTCGCCTTCACCCTGGCCAACGGTTTCACCTACGTGGAGGCGTACCTGGCCCGGGGCATGCACATCGACGATTTCGCCCCCAACCTGTCGTTCTTCTTCTCCAATGGCATGGACCCGGAATACTCCGTGCTGGGGCGGGTGGCGCGGCGCATCTGGGCGGTGGCCATGCGCGAGAAGTACGGCGCCAACGAGCGCGCCCAGAAGCTGAAGTACCACATCCAGACCAGCGGCCGCTCCCTGCATGCCCAGGAGATGGACTTCAACGATATCCGTACCACCCTCCAGGCGCTCATCGCCGTCTACGACAACTGCAACAGCCTGCACACCAACGCCCACGACGAGGCCGTCACCACCCCCACCGAGGATTCGGTGCGCCGGGCGCTGGCGATACAGCTGATCATCAACCGCGAATGGGGGCTGGCCCAGAACCAGAATCCCAACCAGGGCAGCTTCATCATCGAGGAGCTGACCGACCTGGTGGAGGAGGCGGTGCTGAAGGAGTTCGAACGGATTGCCGAACGCGGCGGGGTGCTGGGGGCCATGGAGACCGGCTACCAGCGCGGCCGGATCCAGGAGGAGTCGCTGCACTACGAGACGCTCAAGCACGACGGCCGCCTGCCCATCGTCGGCGTCAACACCTTCCTCAAGGAGAACCCGGAGCAGGCTCCGCAGGCCATCGAACTGGCCCGCTCCACCGAGGAGGAGAAGGAGAGCCAGCTCCGCCGCCTGGAAGAATTCCAATCGCGCCACGCCGAGGCGTCTGGACCCATGCTGAAGCGCCTGCAGCAGGCCGCCGTGAACCATGAAAACCTCTTCGGCGTGCTGATGGACGCCGTGCGCTGCTGCTCCCTGGGGCAGATCACCCAGGCCCTGTTCGAGGTGGGCGGGCAGTACCGGCGGAACATGTGAAGGGTGAAGGGATAAAGGTGAATGGTGAATGGATAAGGGTGAATGGATATGGGCACCATTCACGCATCCACGCATCCACGCATTCACGCATTCACGCATTCACGCATTCACGCATTCACGCATTCACGCATTCACGCATTCACGCATTCACGCAGTCACGCATTCACGCATTCACGCAGTCACGCAGTCACGCAGTCACGCAGTCACGCATTCACGCATTCACGCATTCACGCAGTCACGGAACACGGAACACGGAACACGGAACAGCCCTTCATGTCCTTGGCGCCTTGGCGTTAAACATTTTATGTGATGAAAGAAGAAAAAAGAGCGGAGATAAGGATGGAGATTAAGAGCGTAGGGGTGGTGGGCGCCGGGACCATGGGTCACGGCATCGCCCAGGTGTTTGCGGCCCACGGCTTCGACGTGCGCCTGGCCGATACCTCGGACGCCGCTCTGCGGCGCGGGTTGGCGGGCATCGAGAACAGCCTCGAACGGCTGCTGGCCAAGGAGAAGATCACCGCCGCCGACAAGGCCTCCACCCTCGGGCGCATCGGTGTCACCACCGATCTGGCCACCCTGGCCGGAGCGGATCTGGTGGTGGAGGCGGTGACCGAGAACCTGGCGGTGAAGACCGAGCTGCTGCAGAGCCTGGATCGCGTTTGCGGTCCCGGGGCGATCCTGGCCTCCAACACCTCCTCCATCTCCCTGACCCGCCTGGCCGCGGCCACCGGGCGGCCCGACCGGGTCATCGGCATGCATTTCATGAACCCGGTACCGCTGATGGAACTGGTGGAGATCATCCGCGCCCTGCAGACGGCTGAGGAAACCTACCGGCGGGTCCACGATCTGGCGCTGCGGCTGGGCAAGACTCCGGTCTGCGTCAAGGACAGCCCGGGTTTCGTCTCCAACCGCGTGCTAATGCCCATGATCAACGAGGCGATCTTCACCCTCCACGAGGGGCTGGCCACGGCCGAGGACATCGACACGGTCATGAAGCTCGGCATGCACCACCCCATGGGCCCCCTGGCGCTGGCCGATCTCATCGGCCTGGACACCTGCCTGTCCATCCTCGAGGTGCTCCAGGACGGTTTCGGCGACCCCAAGTACCGCCCCTGCCCGCTGCTGCGTCAGATGGTCGACGCCGGCTACCTCGGCCGCAAAACCGGCCGCGGCTTTTACCGGTATGACTGATTTGTCCGCAGATTACACAGATTACGCAGATGCCAAATACGATCAAACCGCAGATTTGCGTTGATTTTCGTTTATTGGCCCGATGACTTTCTGGGTTCAAAGACAAGCCACAGGCAGTGCCTGCGCTCGCTTCTCTCCAGTTGGAGATTTCTGTCCTACAGATAAATCAACGAAAATCAACGTAAATCTGCGGTTTAACTAAAAGAAGGTATCTGCGTAATCCGCGTAATCTGCGGATAAATAAAAAAACAGAGATGGAGGTGAGCATGGCCTACGATAACGTGCTGCTGGAGGAGGTGGAGGCGGGTGTCTGGCGGCTGACGGTGAACCGGCCGAAGTCGCTCAACGCCCTGAACTCGGCGACGCTGGAGGAGATCGGCGCGGCCGCCACGGAGGTGGGGCGCAATCCCGGGGCGCGGGTGCTGCTGGTGACCGGCAGCGGCGAAAAGGCCTTCGTGGCCGGGGCCGACATCAGCGAGATGCAGGCTTTCACCGCCGACGAGGGGCACCGTTTCTCGGAGCGCGGCATGCGCGCTTTCCGAACCCTGGAGACCCTGCCCATACCGGTCATCGCCGTGGTCCGCGGCTACTGCCTCGGCGGCGGACTTGAGCTGGCCATGGCCTGCGACTGGCTGCTGGCGGGGGAGAGCGCGGCGCTGGGCCAGCCGGAGGTCACTCTCGGCGTCACGCCGGGATTCGGCGGCAGCCAGCGCCTGCCGCGCCGCATCGGCACCGCGATGGCCATGGAGCTGATTCTCACCGGCCGCCGCATCGACGCCGCCGAGGCCCTGCGGCTGGGCCTGGTCAACCACGTCCATCCCGACGACCGGGTCATGGACGAGGCGCTCGTCATGGCGCGGGCGATCGCCGCCCGGGGCTCCATCGCGGTGCGTCTGGCGAAATCGCTGGTGGTCCGCGGCCAGGATCTGGATCTGGACAACGCCTGCGCCCTCGAGAGCCAGGCCTTTGGACTATCCTTCTCCACGGAGGATCAGAAAGAGGGCATGGCCGCCTTCCTGGCCAGGCGCCCGGCGGCATTCAAGGGCCGCTGAGCCGCCGTCCCATTGAACGGTCATTTTTCACCACGGAGGCACGGAGAACACAAAGAAAAGAAAGGAACAAATGAACCGCAGATTGATGCTGATTTTCTTTGATTGTTACGGAGATTCAGGTGTGCCTCCTGCCGGAACCGGGCGTGAATCTTATCGGGGCGCCTGCAATGCCTGAAGCAAAATCAGCGCTAATCAACGTCAATCTGCGGTTGAAGATCTTTTGCCTTTCTTCGTGTCCTCCGTGCCTCCGTGGTGAATCCAGGCTTGAAAACATGAACAGGGGAAAGCAATGGCGCTGAAAGACATCCTGGTGCACGTGGACAACACGCCGCCGTGCAAGCGGCGGCTGGAGTTCGCCTTGGCGGTGGCGCGGCAGCACGACGCGCACCTCACGGTGCTGTTCGCCAGCAACATCTCCAACCTGCAGGGCTTCGGCAGCCGCAGCGAGAGCGTGCTCAAGGCGGCGGAGGAGGCCCAGGCGCGGTTCAAGGCGATGGCCGCCGACAGCGGCGTGACCGTGGAGTGGCGGCAGGCTCTGATCCCCGGCTCCGACCAGGCGCTGATTCAGGAGGTGCGAACCCACGGGCGCCATGCCGACCTGGTCGTGCTGGGGCAGCAGGATCCGGAGGCGCGCAGCGATGTCATTCCCCCCGATCTCCCCGAACGCCTGGTGCTAGAGCTCGGCCGTCCCGTTCTCGTTGTGCCCTACGCCTGGCGGTTCAGCGGCCGGGTCGGCAGGGCGCTGGTGGCGTGGAACGGCGGCCGCGAGGCGGCACGCGCGGTCAACGACGCCATCCCGTTGCTGCAGAAGGCCGACTGGGTGCAGGTGCTGGCGGTCAACCCGGCCGACCGCGACCGGGAGCACGGCCCCATTCCCTGCGCGGATATCTGCCTGCACCTGGCGCGGCATGGAGTGAAGACCGAGTCGAGCTACCTGGTCGCCCACGACATCGATGTGGGCAACATGCTGCTTTCCCGCGCGGCGGACGAGGCGGCCGATCTGCTGGTCATGGGCGCCTACGGCAGGGCCCGATTCACCGAGCTGGTGCTCGGCGGAGCCACGCGGCACCTGCTCCGGCACATGACTTTGCCGGTGTTGATGTCGCACTGACGTTCCGGGCCCGTGACAGGGTGAGAAACCATTGACCCAGTGCGCCAGTTAATTTAACGTTTACGTAAACGTAAGATAAGCTTCCGTTGACGTGCACGAAAGATGCACGGGGAAGCGCAGCGATCGGTGGACCACCGCCGGCACTGAACAGACAAGAGCGAGAGAGGGCGGGACTGTGATACGAGTGACAGATCCCCATCCGGGACAACTGCTTGTCCGCGGATATGGGCAGTCCGGCGTTGCGCTGCCGGGTCAACTCTGTGCCTGCGCGCCGGAGGTGAGCCCATGAACGATGCGGCACCGCTGCTGGAAGTAAACGATGTCTCCCTGGTCTTCGGCGGCGTCCGGGCGCTGACCGACATCAATTTCAGCGTGGGTCGGGGCGAGCTGTTCTCCATCATCGGTCCCAACGGGGCCGGCAAGACCTCGATGCTCAACTGCGTCTCCGGGCGCTACAGCCCGAACCAGGGCCGGATCCTGTTCCAGGGTCGCGACGTGACCCGCCTCAGGCCCAACCAGCGCTGCCAGCTGGGCATCGGGCGCACCTTCCAGAACCTCGCCCTGTTCAACCACATGACGGTCCTGGACAACATCATGGTGGGCCGCCACCACCTGATGCGGAACAACTTCTTCACCGGCTCCCTGTACTGGGTCACCGGGGCCCAGCGGGAGGAACTGGATCACCGCCGGGCGGTGGAGGACATCATCGACTTCCTCGAAATCAGCCATATCCGCAAGGCCGTCGCCGGGACTCTCTCCTACGGCCTGCGCAAGCGGGTGGAGCTCGCCCGCGCCGTGGCCCTGAAGCCCGACCTCATCCTTCTCGACGAGCCCATGGCGGGCATGAACCTGGAGGAGAAGGAGGATATGGCCCGCTATGTCATCGACCTCAACGAGGAGTGGGGCATGACCGTCATCATGATCGAGCACGACATGGGCGTGGTGATGGACATTTCCCATCGGGTCATGGTGCTGGACTTCGGCAAGAAGATCGCCGACGGACTGCCGGAGGAGGTCATGCGCAACGAGCATGTGCGTACCGCCTACCTGGGCGATGAGGCGGCGAGCGATGCCGACCGGAACGAGCGAGTGGCGTGATGGCTGATCAGAAACCCGACTACGGCGACATCCGGACCTTCGACACCTTCCCCCGCCTGCTGGCCCACAACGCCGCGAGCCATCCCGGCGCGGTGGCCATGCGGGAGAAGGACTTCGGTATCTGGAATGAATACACCTGGGCCCAGTGCAACGAACGGGTGCGTCTGTTCGCGCTGGGCATGCACGCGCTGGGCATCCGCCGCGGCGAGGTGGTGGGGATCATCGGCGACAACCGGCCCCAGTGGCTGTTCGGTGAGATCGCCGCCCACGCCCTGGGCGCCATGAGCCTGGGCATCTACCAGGACTCCATGAACCAGGAGGTGGCCTACCTCATCAACTACGCCCAGGCGCGCATCATCATCGCCGAGGACGAGGAGCAGGTGGACAAGCTGCTCGAGATTACCGAGGAGTGCCCGTGCGTCGAGCATATCGTCTACTGCGATCCCCGCGGCATGCGCAAGTACAAGGACGATCGGCTGATGAGCGAGGAGGATCTGGTGGCGCTGGGGCGGAACGCGGAGGAGACCGAACCCGGCCTCTACGATCGCCTGCTCGGGGAAGGCAGCAGTACGGACGTCGCGGTTCTCTGCACCACCTCGGGCACCACCTCGAATCCCAAGCTCGCCATGCTCCAGGCCGGTCCCTTCCTGGATCACTGCAGCGCTTACCTGCGGGCCGATCCCAAGCTGCCGGGCGACAACTACGTCTCGGTGCTGCCGCTGCCCTGGATCATGGAGCAGGTCTATGCCGTGGGGCAGTGGCTTATCGCCCGCACGGTGGTGAATTTCGTGGAGGAGCCCGAGACCATGATGGCGGACCTGCGCGAGATCGGTCCCTCGTTCGTGCTGCTGGCGCCCCGGGTCTGGGAGTCCATCTCCGCGGACGTGCGCGCCCGGATGATGGATGCCACCCGTTTCAAGCAGAAGATGTTCGAGCTCGGCATGCGGCTCGGCATGAAGTCCCTGGAGGAGGACAGGCCCTCGCGCCTGGCCCACTGGATCCTGTTCCGCGCCCTCAAGGACCGCCTCGGCTTCACCTATCTCCGTTCCGCCGCCACCGGCGGGGCGGCGCTCGGTCCCGAAACCTTCCGCTTCTTCCAGGCCATGGGAGTCCCGCTGCGCCAGCTCTACGGGCAGACCGAACTGGCGGGCGCCTACACCATCCACGCCGCCGACGACGTGGATTTCGACAGTGTGGGGGTGCCCTTCGACAACGCCGAGATCCGCATCGACAATCCCGACGAGAACGGCGTGGGCGAAATCGTCGCCCGCACCACCGGCATGTTCCTCGGTTTCTACAAGAACGAGGAGGCGACCCGGGCCGATGTGCGGGACGGCTGGATGCACACGGGGGATGCCGGCTATATCAAGCAGGAGAACGGCCACCTGGTGGTCATCGACCGCATCAAGGATCTGGCCACCACCAGCGGCGGCGCCCGGTTCTCGCCCCAGTTCATCGAGAACAAGCTCAAGTTCTCGCCCTTCATCGCCGAGGCGGTGATCCTCGGACACGAGCGTCCCTATCTTTCTTCCATCATCTGCATCCGCTTCGGCATCGTCGCCAAGTGGGCGGAGCAGCGGGGCATCAGCTTCACCAACTACACCAACCTCTCCGCCAACCCCCGTATCTACGGGCTGCTCGAGGAGGAGGTGCGCAAGGTGAACGCCACCCTGCCGGAGGCCCAGCGCATCCGCAAGTTCCTCCTGCTCTACAAGGAGCTGGATCCGGACGACGGCGAGCTGACCCGTACCCGCAAGGTGCGACGCGGGGTCATCAACGAGAAATACGCCGACATCATCGACGCCATCTACACCGACCGCGGTTCCGTACACGTGGATACCGTGATCACCTTCCAGGACGGAACCAAGTCCCGCATCGAGACCGATCTACCGGTGGTGGACCTGCTTCCCGGTCATGGCGGCGGTGCGACGGAAGAGCAGGCCCCGCGCCAGCGGGCGGTGGGCTGACAACGACATGGCCGCGGGTCATTCCGGGCTGAGCAGTACCGATATCAGGGGCGCGGCAGCGAGCCCCCCCGTGGCAACCGAACCCGGCCGGGAGATGAATGCATGAATCTGGAACTGCTGCTGCAGCTGGTGGTGAACGGGCTCATCGTGGGCACCCTCTACGGTGTGGTGGCCATGTGTTTCGTGCTGATCTACAAATCCACCCAGATCGTGAACTTCGCCCAGGGCGAGTTCCTGCTCATCGGCGCGTGGGTCTGCTGGTGGCTGATGACCAGTTTCGAGGCGCCCATCTGGATAGGCTTCCCGCTGACTTTCCTGTTCATGCTGATCTTCGGCGTGCTGCTGCAGGTGGTGGTTCTGCGGCCGATGATCGGCGAGCCCATCATCTCGGTGATCATGGTCACCATCGGGCTGTCCATATTCTTCCAGAGCCTGATGGGCTGGATGTTCGGCGTGTTCGCCAAGCCCTTCCCGCGGGTATTCGAGACCGAGTCCATCAACATCCTCGGATTGCAGGTGCAGACCGCCTACATGATGAGCCTGGTGATCTCGCTGGTCATCATGGTGGGCTTCTACTACTTCTTCAAATACTCGCGCCTGGGACTGGCCATGCGGGCCACCGCTTTCAACCAGCAGGTGGCCCAGAGCCTGGGCATCTCGGTGAAGCAGGTCTTCGCCATGTCCTGGGCCATTTCCGCCATGGTCTCGGCGCTGGCCGGGGTGGTGGTGGGCATGGTCAACGGAGTCTCCTCGGCGCTCTCGTTTTTCGGCATCAAGGTTTTCCCGGCGGTGATCCTCGGCGGACTCGACTCCATCGTCGGCGCCATCGTCGGCGGGCTGACCATCGGGGTGCTGGAGAACCTGGCCGAGTATTTCGACGCCCAGTGGCTGCACCTGGGCAATCTCTACACCGTGGCGCCCTTCTACGTGCTGGTGATCATCCTGATGATCAAGCCCTACGGGTTGTTCGGTACCAAGGATATCGAGAGGATCTGACCCATGGCCGGACACGCCACCATGCGCTGCGGCGAATTCCGCACCAGCTACCGTGCCGACACCACCATCTTCCCCACCCCCATGTCGCGCAACTTCGCGCTGGGAGGGGTGGTCGTGCTGCTGCTGGCGCCGCTGGTGCTGAACGCCTACTACCTGAACCTGCTGATCCAGATCGGCTACTACGGCATCGCCGCCCTGGGACTCAACATCCTGGTGGGCTTCACCGGCCAGATCTCGCTCGGCCATGCCGCCTTCTTCGGCTTCGGCGCCTTCGCCTCGGCCTGGATCAACAACAGCTTCGGCATTCCGGTCATCCTGTCCATTCCGCTCGCGGGCGTGCTGACCACCGCCGTGGGAATGATCGTCGGCGTGCCGGCCGGACGCATCAAGGGGCTCTACCTGGCCATCGCCACGCTCGCCTCCCAGTTCATCCTCGAGGATTTCTTCGCCCGTGCCGAGTGGTTCACCGGCGGCTCCTCCGGTTCGCTGGCCAATTCGATTTCCCTGTTCGGCTACCAGATGAGCTCCGACCAGAGCTATTTCTACGTGGTGCTGTTCTTCGTGGTGGTGATGTTCCTGTTCGGCGCCAACCTGCTGCGCACCCGGGACGGGCGTGCCTTCGTGGCGGTACGCGATCACTATCTCTCCGCCGAGATCATGGGCATCAACCTGACCAAGTACCGCATCCTCTCCTTTGGTATCTCCTCCTTCTATGCCGGTATCGGCGGGGCCCTCTACGGTCACTACCTCGGCTTCGTCTCCGCCGAGGGCTTCACCATCCTGCTCTCCATCCAGTTCCTGGGCATGGTGATCATCGGCGGGCTGGGATCGGTCATGGGAGCACTGCTCGGCACCGCCTTCATGGTGCTGCTGCCCGAGGTGATGACCAGCCTGGTGAGGACCGCGGGCGACATTCTGCCCGGACTCAGCCAGGGGGTGGCCTACATCAAGCAGATGGCCATCGGCCTGGCGATCATCCTGTTCCTGATTTTCGAACCGGATGGCCTTGCCCACCGCTGGAAGATGGTCAAGGCGTACTGGAAGCTGTATCCGTTTTCCTACTAGCAGCCAGTCGGACTTGAGGCTGCCAGCAGCAGAAATCTCCCGCCGGCCGTGCACGACGCCGGTCCGGGAGCGGAAGGACTCTCGGCAACAGAGAGCCAATACAACCGAAGGAAGCAGAGGAGTGATGGATATGAACAAGCGCGTTATCCCGGCTGCCATGGCGGCGGCGCTGGCCGGCCTGATGGCGGGTCCCACCTTCGCCGCCGACATGATCAACGTGGGCCACCTGGCCGCCTACACCGGGCCCACCTCGGACGTGGGCAAGCCCTACGGCCAGGGCATCGCCGATGCGATGAACTACATCAACGCAAACGGCGGCGTTGGCGGCAAGCAACTCCAGTTCGAGACTGTCGACTACTCGTACAACGCACCCCAGGCCATCGCCACCTACAAGCGGTGGATGGCCTCCAACCCGAAGGTGCCGGTGGCCATCCAGGGCTGGGGCACGGCCGATACCGAGGCGCTGGTGAAGTTCGTCTCCAATGACGAGGTCTTCTTCATGTCCGCCTCCTACTCCGGCCACCTCACCGACCCCATGGGCAAGTCGGAGCGCACCAAGGCCGCCGCGCCCTACAACTTCTTCTACGGCCCGTCCTACTCCGACGGCTGCCGCGGCGTGGTGCAGTGGGCGTCCGAGGACTGGAAGTCCAAGGGCGGCGAGGGCAAGCCCAAGTTCGTGCACATGGGCGACAACCACCCCTATCCCAACGCCCCCAAGGAGGCCTGCGCCGCCTATGCCGAGGAGCTTGGCTTCGAGGTGCTCAATCCCATCGTCTACTCCCTCAAGCCCGGCGACTTCAAGGCCCAGTGCCTGTCCCTGAAGGAGTCCGGCGCCAACTATGCCTACCTGGCCAACACCTCCGGCTCCAACATCTCCCTGGTGAAGTCCTGCGCCACCGTGGGCGTGGACACCCAGTTCATCTCCAACGTCTGGGGCTGGGACGAGAATGCCCAGGCCGCTGCGGGTGAGGCCGGCTACGGCATCGCCTGGGTGGTGGGCGCCGCCGGCTGGAACTCCGATGCGCCCGGCATGGAGACCGTGCGCGCCGTGTCCAAGATGTCCGATTCTTCCGGCAGCGAGGCGCGTCCGCTCCACTACATGCGCGCGGTCTGTGGTGTCTTCTTCATGCGTGACGCCATGCTCGCGGCCGAGAAGATGGACGGCGGCGTCACCGGCACCAACATCAAGGCGGCCATGGAGCAGATGACCGACCATGTCCCGGCCGAACTGGAAGGCGTCTGCCTGCCCTCCACCTGGACCCCCGAGGATCATCGCGGCACCAACCAGGTGCTGGTCTACAAGAGCACCCCGAACGGCTTCGAGAATGTCTACACCGCGACCCTCGAACGCCGCCCCGAGTGGCTCGGCTGGTAAGCGACCGGCGGGCGGCCCCGTGCCGCCCGCTTTTGTTTAGGGATCTAACCGCAGATTTGCGTTGATTTGCGTTGATTGGTGTTTGCATGGTGGTGTCCGCGAGAACTGTGGAAGAGAGACAGCTTCCGGGGCTGGTTGGCGTTGTCCATCGCCATGACAGGACAAGCGGCCTACGTGTGCCGGGCGAGGATCCGGCAGCGGCCCCGTTTGAAGCGAGTGCAAAATCAGCGCAAATCAACGCCAATCTGCGTAGATCGATTTTTCCCCAATCTGCAGTTTGCGGTTGGATCAGAACCCACTGAGGTGGCATATGGCTGAAGCGGCGACCCGGGCGGAGACGAAGGAGCCGATCCTTACCGTCAACAACATCGAGGTGGTCTACGACGAGGTGATCCTGGTGCTGCGGGGCGTGAGCCTGGAGGTGCCGGAGGGAGCCATCGTGACCCTGCTCGGTCCCAACGGCGCGGGCAAATCCACCACGCTGAAGGCCATCTCCGGGCTGCTGCGTACCGAGGACGGTGAGGTGACCCGGGGCCAGGTCACCTTCATGGGCGAGACCATCAACAACCGCGCTCCCGAGGAGATCGTCCGGCGCGGCATTTTCCAGGTGATGGAAGGGCGGCGTATCGTCGAGGACATGACCGTCATCGAGAACCTCCGCCTCGGCGCCTATACCCGCAGGGACAAGGGGGTGAAGGACGACATCGAGATGGTGTTCGACTACTTCCCCCGGCTCAAGGAGCGCACGGGCCTGGCCGGCTACCTCTCCGGCGGCGAGCAGCAGATGCTCGCCATCGGCCGCGCCCTCATGGCGCGCCCCCGCATGATCCTGCTCGACGAGCCCTCCATGGGCCTGTCGCCGCTGCTGGTCAAGGAGGTCTTCAACATCATCCGCACCATCAACCGCGAGCAGGGCATCACCATGCTGCTGGTGGAGCAGAACGCCAACATGGCACTGCGCCAGGCCAGTTACGGCTACATCATGGAATCGGGCAAGATCGTCCTCGACGGCACCCGCGAGGAGCTCCTCAACAACGAGGACGTCAAGGAGTTCTACCTCGGCGGCGGCGACGACGAGCGCAAATCCTTCAAGAACCTCAAGTCCTACCGCCGCCGCAAGCGCTGGCTGTAGGGAGGGGCTGACCGTTGGTGATCAGGAATTAACCGCAGATTGGCGTGAATTAACGTTGATTCTCAGGGTGTGCCTGCCAAGCATGTTCAAGGCTGAAATTTCAGTGAATCAGCGCTAGTCTGCAGTCTGCAAGACCTCTCACCGGCATCCAAGGATGGATGGCATGGCACGGGACGAACAAACCTATGCAATGTCGGCGCGGCAATGGCGGTACATGGGGAACTGGGGGCGGGTTTTCTCGAAAGCGTTTATCAGGATGCTCTGGAAATAGAGCTGACTCAGCGCCAGATACCGTTCAGACGAGAGGCAACTCTGCAGGTATTCTACCGCGGGAGGCCACTGCCCAGCCGCTATCGGGCCGATTTCCTCTGCTATGAGCAGATCGTTGTAGAGCTAAAGGGCAGCAGAGGAACCGGTGATGCGGACATGGCCCAGGTGCTGCACTATCTCAAATCGACAGGGCTGAAGCGGGGGTTGTTGTTGAACTTCGGCAGGGAGTCGCTCCAGTTCCGACGATTTGTCCTCAACCCGGGATAATCAACGTCAATCAACGCCAATCTGCGGTTAAAAAAAATGACCGACTTCTATGACGAGCTCGAGACGCGCAGCCCGGAGGCGCGCGAGGCGGCGCTGATGGAGGGGCTGGCACGGCAGGTGGCCCATGCGCAGGCCCATGCGCCGGCGTTCGCCGCATCGCTGGCGGATATCGACGCCGCCGCCGTGGCGGGCAGGGAGGCGCTGGCGAGGCTGCCGGTGCTGCGCAAGGCGGAGCTGTCGGCGTACCAGGGGAAGGCGCCGCCCTTCGGCGGTCTGGCGGCGGTGGGGCCGGGACAACTCACCCGGGTGTTCCAGTCGCCGGGGCCCATCTACGAGCCGGAGTCGGGGCGGGCCGACTACTGGCGCTTCGCGCGGGCCCTGTACGCCGCCGGCTTCCGCCGCGGCGACATCATCCACAACTGCTTCAGCTACCACTTCACCCCGGCCGGATCCATGGTGGACACCGGCGCCCATCTCCTCGGCTGCGGCGTCTTTCCAGCGGGGCCCGGACAACTGGAACTGCAGGTGCGGGCCATCGCCGATATCCGGCCCGCCGGCTACGTCGGCACCCCCTCGTTCCTGAAGATGATCCTGGACAAGGCGGCCGAAACCGGCGTGGACACCTCCAGCCTCCACTGCGCCCTGGTATCGGGAGAGGCCCTGCCGGTATCTCTGCGCGAGGCGTTCGCGGACCGGGGCGTGGCGGTCCTGCAGTGCTACGCCACGGCGGACCTGGGACTCGTCGCCTACGAGTCGGAGGCCCGTGAGGGGCTTATCGTCGACGAGGGGGTCATCGTGGAAATCGTGCGTCCCGGCACCGGCGATCCGGTGCCCGCGGGCGAGGTGGGGGAGGTGCTGGTGACCACCCTCAATCCCGACTATCCCCTCATCCGCTTCGCCACCGGCGATCTCTCCGCGGTGCTGCCGGGTACGAGTCCCTGCGGACGCACCAACCAGCGCATCCGCGGCTGGATGGGACGGGCGGACCAGACCACCAAGGTCCGCGGCATGTTCGTCCATCCCTCCCAGGTGGCCGCGGTCGCCGCCCGCCACCCGGAGATCCGGCGCTTCCGGCTGGTGGTCGACCGGGTGGAGCACAACGATGTCATGACCCTGCGCTGCGAAACCGGGGAACGCCCCGCAGGCCTGGCCGAGACCGTCGCCGCCAGCGTCCGCGAGCTGTGTAGGCTCCGCGGCGAAGTGGAACTGGTCGAGCCCGGCACCCTCCCCAACGACGGCAAGGTCATCGAGGACATCCGGACCTACGAGTGAGGGTGTGTATTAACCGCAGATTATCGTGAATCCACGTCAATCAACGCCAATCTGCGGTTGAAACTGTTCTTTTCGATGGAAACACAGGAGTGGAGTATGAGCGAGCCTCTGTGGCGGCCGAGCGCGGAGCAGGTGAAGCGGGCCAACCTGACGGCATTCATGGAGCGGGTGAACGGGGCGCACGGCACGGCGCTGGCGGATTATTCCGCCCTCTACCGCTGGTCGGTGGAGCATCCCGCTGACTTCTGGAGCATGGTGTGGGAGTTCGGCGGGGTCGTCGGCGAGCGCGGTGACGGGCCGGTGCTGGTGGACGGCGACCGGATGCCGGGCGCGCGCTGGTTCCCCGACGCCCGGCTGAACTTCGCCGAGAACCTGCTGCGCCGGCGCGATGAGACCCCGGCCATCCTCTTCCGCGGCGAGGACCGGGTCCGGCGCGAGCTGACCTGGGCGCAGCTCCACGACCAGGTCTCGCGCCTGGCCCGCGCCCTTGAGGACATGGGCGTGGGGGAGGGGGACCGGGTGGCGGGCTACCTGCCCAACATGCCCGAGGCGGTCATCGCCATGCTCGCCGCCGCCAGCCTCGGCGCCGTCTGGTCCTCCAGTTCCCCCGATTTCGGCGTCCAGGGCGTTCTGGACCGCTTCGGCCAAATCGAGCCCAAGGTGATCTTCTCCGCTGACGGCTACTTCTACAACGGCAAGACCTTCGACTCACTGGGAAAGCTGCGGGAGATCGTCGCCCGGCTGCCCTCCGTGGAACGGGTGGTGGTGGTGCCCTACGTCTCCGCCCAGCCCGATGTCTCCGGTGTCGAGCGGGCGGAGACCCTGGGGATGTTCATCGCTCCCTGGCCCGCCGGGGAGCTGGCCTTCCGGCGCCTGCCCTTCGACCATCCCCTATACATCATGTACTCCTCGGGGACCACCGGGGTGCCCAAGTGCATCGTCCACGGGGCCGGCGGGACGCTGCTGCAGCACCTCAAGGAACACCGCCTGCACACCGACATCCGTCCGGGCGAGCGGCTGTTCTACTTCACCACCTGCGGCTGGATGATGTGGAACTGGCTGGCCTCCGGGCTGGCCTCGGAGGCCACGCTGCTGCTCTACGACGGCTCACCGTTCCACCCCGACGGCAACGTGCTGTTCGATTACGCCCAGGAGGCGGGGATGCATGTCTTCGGCACCTCGGCGAAGTACATCGATGCCTGCAGCAAGGCGGGGATCGAGCCGGTTCGAACCCACGATCTCTCCACCGTGCGGACCATGCTCTCGACCGGCTCGCCCCTGGTCCCGGAGAGCTTCGACTATGTCTATGAGCGGGTTAAGCCGGACATTCAGCTCGCCTCCATCTCCGGCGGCACCGACATCATCTCCTGCTTCATCCTCGGCTGCCCCGTCCTGCCGGTCTGGCGCGGCGAGCTGCAGAGCCGCGGCCTCGGCATGAAGGTGGAGGTCTACGACGAGTCCGGCCGGCCGGTGACGGGTCGGAAGGGGGAACTGGTCTGCACCGCGCCGTTCCCGTCGATGCCGGTGGGCTTCTGGAACGATCCGGACGGGAGCCGCTACCGCGCCGCCTACTTCGAACGCTTCCCCGGCGTCTGGCACCACGGTGATTTCGTCGAGCTCACCGGGCATGACGGCATCATCATCTACGGCCGCTCCGACGCCACCCTCAACCCGGGTGGCGTGCGCATCGGCACCGCCGAGATCTACCGCCAGGTGGAGCAGCTCGAAGAGGTGATCGAATCGCTGGTGATCGGCCAGCGCTGGGAGGGCGACGTGCGCGTGGTCCTGTTCGTGCACCTGCGCGAAGGGGTGGCGCTGGACGCCGGACTCGAGCAGCGCATCCGCGACCGCATCCGCCGCAACACCACCCCACGCCACGTCCCGGCGCGCATCGTCCAGGTGACCGAGATCCCCCGCACCAAGAGCGGGAAGATCGTCGAACTCGCCGTCTCCAACGTCGTCCACGGCGAGCCGGTCAAGAACCTCGAGGCCCTCGCCAACCCCCGGGCCCTCGAACAGTACCGTGATCGCCCCGAGCTCGGGGTTTGATAGTTTTTATAACCGCGGATTAACGTGAATTAACGTTAATTCACGATAATCCGCGGCAGAGAAACGTCTTTTCCAACAGCCCGGGAATTCAGCTGCCGGCGTCGGCGGCGCGGGTGTCGATGCTGCGGGAGAGGTAGCGTTCGGCGTCCTGGGGGGAGAGGGGGCGGGAGAAGTAGTAGCCCTGGCCGAAGTCGCAGCCCAGCTTGCGCAGGGTGTCGGCCTGGGAGTCGCTCTCAACGCCCTCGGCGATGACCGGCAGGCCCAGTTCGTGGGCCAGGAGCAGGCTGGTGCGGACCATGCCTGTCTCCGTGCGGTCGAGATTCAGCCCGGCGATGAGGCTGCGGTCGATCTTGACCGCATCCAACTGGTTCTGGCTGAGCATGCTCAGCGAGGTATAGCCGGTGCCGAAGTCGTCCAGGTGGATGTGCACTCCGAGCGCCTTGAGCTCGCTCACCACCTGGGCCGCCGACCTGCTCTCATGCATGAGCGCATTTTCCGTCACCTCCAGGACCAGCAGCCTGGGCTCGTACTCCGTTTCCCACAGGGTCTCGGTGATCTGCTGGACCAGGCTGCCGTCCAGCACCTGTTTTGCCGAGAGGTTGATACCGACGCTCAGCGGCGGATCGAGGTGGTAACGTTCATTCCAGGTCTTGACCTGGCGGCATGCGTCCACCATGACCTGGTGGCCCATCCGCTCCAGCTGACCGGTCTCCTCGGCGACCTTGAGGAAGGACTCCGGGCTCAGCAGCCCGCGCTCCGGGTGCTGCCAGCGCAACAGTGCCTCGAAGCCGGTGATGCGGTCGCTCGCCAGCTCGATGATGGGCTGGTAGTACAGCAGGAATTCCCCTGCTTCGATGGCGCGCCTGATCTCGCCCTCGAGACCCTTGCGGGAGACAATCTGCTCACGCATACCCACATCGAAGAGCTCGTAACGGTTCTTGCCCAGGTTCTTGGCCCGGTACATCGCCACGTCCGCATCGCGCAGCATCAGCTCCGGCTGGCTGTAGTCCGTGCTGCTCAGGCAGATGCCGATGCTGGCCGAGGTGGTCATGGTCTTGCCCTGGAAGGTGACGGGTGCGGCGATGAGCGAAAGGATGCGTTCGGCGGCGACGCCGATGTGCTGGAATTCCTCCAGGTCCTCCAGCAGGATCACGAACTCGTCGCCGCCCAGCCTGGCCACGGCATCCACCGTGCGCAGGGATTCATTGAGCCGCTGCGCCACCTCCCGCAGCAGGTGGTCGCCCGCCTCGTGGCCGAGGTTGTCGTTGATGCGCTTGAACCCGTCCAGGTCCAGGAACATGACCGCGAAGAGGTATTCTCCCCGCCGCTTGTGGCGTTCGATGGAGTTGTCCAGCCGGTTGATGAACCAGGCCCGGTTGTGCAGGCCCGTCAGAGGGTCATGCAGGGCATCGTGGCGGAGCTGCTCCTCGGTGGTTTTGCGATGGGTGATCTCCGTGAGCGAACCGGCCATCCGGTAGACCTTGCCCTGGGCGTCGCGTACGGCGAGGCCCCGGCCCAACAGCCAGCGGTAGACGCCGTCCTTGTGCAGCAGCCGGTGCTCGCTCTCGAAGTGGGCGCGCTGGCCCGACATGTGGGCGGCCAGCTCACTCTCGACCCTTCCCCTATCCTCGGGATGGATGCGCCCGAACCAGGAATCGGGAATGTTGCCCAGCTCCTCGTCGGTGAATCCCAGCATGGCCTTGAAGCGCGGCGAGAGATAGAGCATGTCGGTGCGCAGATCCCAGTCCCACAGGCCGTCGTTGGCTCCGCGCACCGCGAGGCTGTAGCGTTCCTCGCTCTCCCGCAGGGCCGCCTCGGAACGACGCTGAGCGGCGAGCGTTTCCATGAACGCGTTGAACCATTGCACCAACTCGCCCACCTCGTCGCGGCCCGGCGGCTCCAGGCGGGCATCGAGGTTCAGGGCGCCGGCGCGGAACTGCTTGAAACTCGCGATGATGGTGCGGATGGGACGGACGACGTTGCGGGAGTAGAGCAGTGCCGTCAGCAGCATGATGAACAGCGCGATGAACAGACCGATTGCGGTCGCCTGGGTGATGAACCGGGTTCCCCGGGTCAGGGTGCTCACGGGCACCACGCTGGTGAGGCTCCAGCCGAGCTCGGGAAGATGAATGTGGTTCAGCACCACCGGGGTGCCGTCCCGGTCGACCGCGTTCCAGGTCGCGGACTGGTGCTTGGCCTCGTGTCCGAAGTCCGCCTTGAGCGGCTTTCCGATGCGCATGGGGTCGGGGTGGTAGATCACGCGATTGTCCTGATCGGTGACCAGCAGGTAGCCACTCCGCCCCAGGTTGATTCTGTTGAACTGTTCGTAGAGGTACTCGGTACTGTAGTTGACCACTATCAGCGCCAGGGGCTGTGACTGCAGTGTGTCACGGTCCACCCGGCGCACCAGCTTCGCCGCCGTGATGACGTAGTGGTGGCTGGAGTTGAGGTTGACGTTTTCCTGCACCCCGGCCCAGTTGATCAGGCGATCGCTCTCCAGTGCCTGCTGGAACAGGGCGTCCCGGGTTTCCACCCGGATATGGGCCGCGTCGAGGGTGTCGCCCACGTGGTAGTGGCGGCCGTCCACGGAGAAGATGTCGATGGAGACCAGTCCGTCGAGATTGGTGTAGTTGTTGAGGATGTAGCCGATGCGGGCCTGGGTGGAGAGTTCGGTGAAGCGGTCGCCGGGTCCGGTGGGTGCGGCGAGGGAGTTGATGATCTCCTCCATGCCCGAGATGTTGGCGATCAGGTTCTCCACCTGGGTGAGCTGGAGCAGCAGGTTGGACTTTTGTGCCTCGAGAAGTTCGACCTGGTAGTCGCTCGCCTGTTTCTCCAGGGCCTGGCTCGACACCTGGTGGGAGACGATGCCCAGCAGCAGCAGCGGAAGAATGCTGATGAACACCAGAAAGACGATGTACTTCAGCGTAATTCCGGGATGCCACTGCATTCGATTCATGGCGTCGGCCGGTCGGTGGTGTTCCGGTTGACCAGGCGGGTGTCCACCAGCGTGACCGGGGGATACGGCTCGCCCCGCAGTGCGCGGACCGCGTACTCCACGCCGAGTTTTCCCTGCAGCGCGGCCTGCTGGTCAACCGTGGCCAACAGATGTCCTTCCCGGACGGATTCCAGCGCCTCCTGCAGGGCGTCGTAGCCGGCGACCAGCACATCCTGCCGCCCGCTCTCCTTCAGGTAGCGCACCGCACCCAGCGCCATCATGTCATTGGCGCAGAACAGGGCGCCGATGTCGGGATGGGCCCGGAACAGGTCGGCCGCGACGGTATAACCCTCGTCGATCTTCCAGTGCGCGGTTTCCAGGGCCACCACGGTGGCATAGGGGTTCTCGCTGAAGGCCCGGAGGGCGCCGCGCTTGCGCTCCTCGGCATTGGAGGCGCCCCGGATCCCCTCGATGATCGCAACGGCCGTGGGGCGGGTGATGAACCGGTTCAGGTGGCTCACCGCGCTGTAGGCGCCCTGCTCGTTGTCGACGCTGATGTAGGCTACATTCCTGAGCCCGAGTTTTTCGGAGAAGCCGGGATCCAGGCGATTGTCGATGTTGACCACCACGATACCCGCGTCCTGGGCATTTTTCAGCACCGGGATCAGTTCGAGCGAGTCGCCGGGGGCGATGACGATGGCATCCACCCCGTCACGAATCAGGGCATCCACGATTTGAATCTGCTGTTCGATGGAGGTTTCCTGCGCGGCGGTGCGGACCAGCAGCTTCACGTCCAGTTCCCGTTCCGCCTCCCGCGCGCCCCTTTCCATCTCGATGAAGAAAGGGTTGGTCAGGGTCTTCATCACCAGCGCGACGGTGGGCCTGGCGGCCCGGGCGGCGGGTGGTGCGGGGCGGGATATGTCCGCAGCGGCGGGCTTGCCGTCCGGGTCCGTGAGCGCGGGGGCTGACGAGTCCTCGCCGCAGCCGGCCAGGGCGGCTGCGGCGAACAGCATCAGCGTGAAAAGCAGCCGCGGGATTGTCTTCTGTTCAAGCATGGGAATGACCTGGCAGGTTCCTGTCCACACATTACCTTATTTCAACCGGGGTCGCGGAACCTTGCGGGAGGTCATAAAACAGTGCGGCGAGCATTGGGTGGCCGCGGTCAGGGCGGCTGCGTCTGGTCCCGTCTCGAATGCCATCGCGCCGGACAGGGCGACGGTGAATCATGGAATGGCCAGGGGCGGACGCGGCGGGAGGGGTGCGCCTTCGGCGCCGTTCGCGAGCGGGACCTGCAGGACCGACCGTGTGACCGGCCACTGGCCCTTGAGCTCATTGCGCCCGTCGTCGTTGCCGAAGGCGAGGTAGCCGTACTTGCCGTAGTGGGGGATCCTCCGCGCCAGCCCTTCCACCATGGCGGCATCGTCGCTGCCGAGCCAGCCGAGTACCCGATCCGCGCCATCCTGGGCGGTGAGAACGAGACTGTGGCTGGACAGGGGATAGCGCCGTCCATCCACGCGCAGGCCCTCTTCGTTCAGGGTGGCGCCACTCAATGCTTCCCGGAAAGCGGGCAGGAAGCGGTTCTCGCGGCCGAACAGGAACACCGCGCTTCCAGCCGGCAGCCGTTGCAGATCGGCGTCCTCGATGATCCGCACCTGCGACTGCCCCTCCGCCCAGTCCCGCGCCAGTGCGCGATAGGCCCCGCGCAGCGCTTCCGGGGCCGCCGCCGGCAGCACCAGCAGCAACCGCTCGGCGCCCAGCACACGGCCCAGGGCCGGCGGACGTTCACTGGGCGCGAGTTGGCGGAAGAGGTCGAAACGGGGGTCGACCGCCAGGAACAGGGGGCGTTCGGGCAATTCCAGTCGCACCGTCGCTTCGGGCCCCGCCATCTCCACCCGGCCGGTGCGCGGGGCGGCTTCCCCCGCCAGGGTGAGCGCGTAGGGCACCGTGAGCCGGTAGGCAGTCCCCGCCTGGGCCTGGCGCAGCCGGAAGCGCAGTTCCCAGCCGGCCGCCGCCGGCTCGGCCACAATCCGATCCAGCACCAGTTGCGGCGCGCCACTCTCTGCCACCCACTGCCCGAAGAACCCGGAAAGATCCCGTCCCGAAACCGTCTCGAAGGCCTTCTGCAGCTGCGGAAAGCCGGCCACGCGGAAGCGGTTGTCGGCGTAGAAGCGGCGCAGGCCCGCCACGAATGCCGAGTCGCCCAGCTTCAGGCGCAGCATGTGATAGAGCATCATTCCCTTGTCGTAGCCTACCGCCTGGGTGGAGCCGCCGTGGCGGCCGCGGAACTCCGCGAGGGGAAAATCCCGTTCGCCCGCGGCGGAGTCGGCGTAGCGTTGCAGTGCCGTGCGCCGGTACTCCGCGCCCTCGCCCCGCTCTTCGGCCAGCCAGTGATCGGCGAGGTAGGTGGTCAGGCCCTCGGCCCAGTTTCCGTGTGCGTAGTCGATGTAGACGCTGTTGCCCCACCAGTTGTGGAGAATCTCGTGGGGGTAGGAGGTGTGCACGATGAAGGGCAGCCGGATTACCCGCGATCCCAGCAGGGTGAAGGAGGGCATCCCGTAGCCGCTCTGCCAGAAGTTCTCCACCAGGGCGAACTTCGCGTAAGGGTAGGGGCCGAGGAGCCCGCTGTAGCGCGACAGGTAGGCATCCGTGGCCGCCAGGTAGGTCTCCGCCAGCTCCGGGTCCGGTTCCCGCAGGTAGACCTGGGACTCGGCCACGTCGCCGGCACGCCGGTAGAGAGTCCACGGGGCCGCCACCAGGTAGATGTCGTCCTGGGGCCGCTCCTCCCGCCAGTGGACCCGGACCCGCCGGCCTTCGGTTTCCGCATCCGGCCCCGCGCCCTGGCTGACCGCCAGCCAGCCCGACGGCAGGTCCACCTTCAGGGTGAAGGATTGCAGCGTGTCCGGCAGATAGGGATACCAGGCCGCCGCTCCGTCGAGGAATACCCCTTCCGGGCCGATGTTGCCGCGGCTCGAAGCCCGCTCGCGCCCCACGTCCTCGTTGCCGCGGGTTACGCCGTGGCGGATGCTCCCGCCGTAGCGCAGGGTGATCCGCCGGACCCCGGGCGGCAGCTCCAGGCGATAGTGCGCCACCGAACCGTCCGCGGACAGCCGGGTCCGGGTGATGCGCGCACCGGGCGTCTCCGGCTGCGGGTCGAGACCGGCATGGAGCACGAGCCCGACCCGGTCGCCAAGCGCCTCGGGCAGGCTGAGCGCGGCGCGCACCTGCAGGGTGCCGGCCTCCGGCTCCAGCCGCACTTCCAGCTCGTGGTGCACCACCTCCTGTGCCGCGGCGGGCGCAGCCGCCAGGGCGAGGCTGATGATCAGGATCAAACGTGCGAGCATAGTGATAGACAGTACACTACGGCAAAACCCGGATTGTAGCTGTTCGCCACGGAGACACGGAGCCCACGGAGAACACCTGGTGAACGGCATTGCCGCTCATCAGCCGCCGCAATCAGGCCTGTAGATGGCGCACTCACCCGCCCCGCTACTCTCCGTGTCTCCGTGGTGGATACGTTTGACTGCGCGGTTCACGCGCTTCGTAAGGAACGGCAAGCCGCGTTCGGCGGAGCGTTGGACATCCCGCCCGCCGGTCATCGGGCGGCCACACGAACCGCGACCATGGTCTGTTGTCTACAGTTCAGGTGACGATCCTCATTACTGACCGCAACCGGGCCCGTTAGTGCGGCCCGTACAGGAGACCGGTGTGTCCCGAACGATACCTGCAACCCTGGCTGTCCTGATAGGCGTGCTTTCCAGCACGCCCCTGTTCGCCATGCCCGGCGCCGCCGCGGAGGAGAGCGGGGCGGAGGTGCTGACGCCGGACGTGAATCCCGATTTCGAGGCGCTGGCCGCGGGACACCTGACCCGGGCCCTGGATCTCAAGAGTGTCACCACGCTGGACGGCATCATCTGGCCCCTGTCCAAGGTGCGGGTGGTTTTCGTGGGCGAGGGCCATGATCGCTATGAGCACCACCTCAATCAGCTGGACATCATCCGCAACCTGCACCAGGGCAAACCGGACCTGGCCATCGGCATGGAATTCTTCCAGTGGCCGTTCCAGTCGGTGCTGGATCGTTACATCGCCGGGGAGATCGACGAGCGCACCTTCCTGCGGGAGACCGAGTACTACAAGCGATGGCGCTACGACTACCGCCTCTACCGGCCCATCCTGCAGTATGCCCGCGAGAACCGCATTCCGGTCATCGCCCTCAACGTTCCCTCCGAGCTGACCCGGAAGGTGGCGGAGGGCGGATTCGAGTCGCTGACCCCGGAGGAGCGCGCCACCCTTCCGGCGGAGATCGACCGCAGCGACACCACCTACCGGGAACGGCTGCGGAAGATCTTCGAACTTCACGCCCCCAGCGACGAGCGCAGCTTCGAGAACTTCGTGAGCGCCCAGCTGCTCTGGGACGAAGGCATGGCCGAAACCGCGGCCAGCTGGCTGCGCGCAAACCCCGGCCGGAGCATGGTCATCCTGGCCGGATCCGGCCACGTCATGTATGGGTCCGGGATTCCCAACCGCCTGCAGCGGCGGGTGCCGGACAAGCACTTCATCGTGCTCAACGGGGTGGAGGCGGCCCTGACCCCCGAGGCCGGTGACTATGTGCTCATCCGCCCCGAGGAGGAGCTTCCCCGCGGCGGACTCATGGGCGTATTCCTGGATGACCGGGACAAGGGCGTCTATGTAGGCAAGCTGGACACCGGGAGCGGCGCCGCCGCCGCCGGCATCCACAAGGGCGATCGCATCCTCAGCGTGGACGGTTTCGACGTCAACGACTACGCGGACATCAAGATTGCCCTGCTCGATCGCAAGCCCGGCGACCGGGTCGCGGTGAGCGTGGAGCGCGACGGCCTCTTCTCCTCCTCTCACCAGCTCGATTTCGAGGTGGAGCTGAAGTAGGGGAGGGATAAGGGTGAATGGATAAGGGTGAATGGATAAGGGTGAATGGATAAGGGTGAATGGATAAGGGTGAATGGATAAGGGCACCATTCACGCAGTCACGCAGTCACGCAGTCACGCAGTCACGCAGTCACGGAGTCACGCAGTCACGCAGTCATGCAGTCACGCAGTCACGCAGTCACGCAGTCACGCAGTCACGCAGTCACGCAGTCACGCAGTCACGCAGTCACGCAGTCACGCAGTCACGCAGTCACGCAGTCACGCAGTCACGCAGTCACGCAGTCACGGAACACGGAACACGGAACACGTAATCCCGTTGCTACACCACCTGACGAGGCGAAAACCCTACAACTGCACTGGGACTTGCGCCCGTTCCCCGAATCGGCTTAATGTTGCGCTATGCAACTGCGTCGCAAGCTGTTTCTGGTCCTCGGTACGCTCACCCTGGTGCCCCTGCTGGTGCTCCAGTTCGGTGTCGTGGAGCGCAACAAGCGCTCCCTGGAGGAGCGGGCCGGACGCGAGGTGCTGGCCGGGCTGGACAAGCTGGCCGGCGAGCTCGACACGCTGATCAACGCCCAGAAATCGGTGGTCCGCGGCCTGGCGGCAGTACCTTCCGTGCAGCACTTCGCCGAGGTGCTCGGCGAGCCGGGCGACTCTCCCCGCTACATGAATCGCAAGGAGGAACTGGAGCGCTTCTTCCTCAACTACCAGGCGGCCGTCCCCAGCATCCAGGGGCTGCGGGTGTTCGACACCTCCGGCCGCACCCTGGCCAAGGTCAAGGAGGGCAAGATCATCCCGCCCGTGACCCACGACGCCCAGGGCCGGGGAATCATCGCCCACCAGGGCGAGCGACCCTTCTTCCAGACCGTGGCGACGGCCCTGCGGCCCGGCGATGTGGGGATGTCCAACTTCGAGCTGGGCCAGGTCGCTCCGGAGGCGGAGTTCTGCCCCTCCATGGTTCGCTACCTGACGCCGCTGAACGTGGAGGGCCGGCTGGCCGGCTACCTGGTGGTGAACATGTGGGGCAGCCGCATCGACGAGATCATCACCAGCACCCTCGGAGCCTATGACGGCCGGGTGCAGATGGCCGAGCTTGCTCCCGCCGACCCCGAACGCGACGGTGTCTACCTGTTCCACTCCGACCTCAACAAGCGCTTCGGCAACCAGATCGGGATCCCGGACCGGCTCTCCGCCGACCTGGGCAAGGCGGCCTGGGACGAGATCGCCGCGGGTCCCGCCGAGGGCATGTTGCAGCTCGGCGAGCGGCTGGTTTTCTATCGCAAGGTCCAGCCCTACCAGGACCGCGCGAACCAGTGGCTGCTGGTGGTCCAGCGCGACCGGGCCGAGGTGCTCGCCCCGGTCATGGAGGTGAGCCAGACCATCTGGGCGCTGCTGGGCGTGGCCGTGCTGCTGTGCCTGCTGCTGGCGCGCTGGGCGGCCGTGCGCATGGCCCGGCCGGTACAGCACCTGGCCGAGATCATCACCCGCTACGCCGACGGCGAGCGGGTCCGCTACCGGGACAGCCGCAAGGACGAGATCGGCCAGGCGGGACGGGCCTACAACTATCTCATCGATACCCTCGCGCGGGCCGAGCAGGATCGGGAACGGGCCGAGGCAGTGGCCTGCCAGGCGGCCAAGATGGCCACGGTGGGCGAGTTGGCCGCCGGGGTCGCCCACGAGATCAACAACCCCCTCAACAACATGACCGGGCTGTCCGAGCTGATGGAGCAGGCGGTGAAGGAGGGGGTCGATCCCCGCGTCCTGCTCGAGGATCTCGAGGTGCTGCGCCAGGAGCAGCGCCGCTGCGCCGACATCGTCCAGGGACTGCTGGACTTCGGGCGGCCGCGGCCGCCGACCCTCACCCGGGTGGAGCTGCCGCGCCTGGTGCAGGAGAGCATCCGCCTGCTGGCCCGCCGGGCCCGCAGCGCCGGCGTGCTGCTGCGTTTCGCACCCCAGGGAGACCTGCCGCCGGTGGAGGGTGACCCGGGCCAGCTGCAGCAGGTGCTGGTGAATGTCCTGCTCAACGCCATCCAGGCCACGCCCTCCGGCGGCTGGGTGGAGGTGTCCCTGGCGCAGATGGACGGCCAGTTGCGCTGCCGGGTGGAGGATACCGGCGAGGGCGTTCCCGAGAGCCAGCTCGCGCGGATATTCGAACCCTTCTACTCCACCAAGCAGGATCGCCAGGGCACGGGGCTCGGGCTCTCGGTGAGCTATTCAATCGTCCAGCGCCATGGCGGCCGCATGAGCGCCGAGCCACGTCCCGGCGGCGGCCTCTCCATCTGGTTCGCGCTCCCGCTGGCCGAGACCGGCTCCGGGCACGAGCGCCTGTCGGAGGCGGTGAATGCCTGAATGTCCGCTGCTCTATTTCGTCGACGACGACACCGTGGCCAACCGCCTGTTCCTGCGCGCCGGCGAACGCCTCGGCTACCGCTGCGAGGTGTTCACCTCCGCCACCGCGTGCCTCGATGCCCTCGAGCGGCAGGTGCCGGCACTCGTGCTCACTGATCTCAACATGCCCGGCATGGACGGCTTCGAGCTCATCCGCACCCTCGCCGAGCGGTACTCCCAGCTGCCCATTCTCGCCATCACCGGTCAGAGTACGGTGGAGCGGGCCGTACAGGCGATGCAGGCCGGCGCGGCCGATTTTCTCAAGAAACCCTACGAGCTGCGCGAACTGGACATGGCCATCCAGCGCACCCTGCGGTTCTCGTCGGTGAGTGCCGAGAACCGCCGCCTGAAGCAGCGCCTGCAGCGGGAGAAGGGGGCGCGGGACATGACGGGGGAATCCCCGGCCATGGACGAGGTCAACCGCATGATCGACAAGCTCGCCGGCGTGGACTGCTGCGTCATCCTGCAGGGCGGTTCGGGGGTGGGCAAGGAGCTGGTGGCGCGGGCCATCCACGAGCGCGGGCCGCGCAGCGACGAGCCATTCACGGTCATCGACTGCGGCGCCATCGCCGACACCCTACTGGAGAGCGAGCTGTTCGGCCACCGCAAGGGCGCCTTCACCGGGGCCGAGCGGGACCGTACCGGGCTGCTGGAGTCGGCGGGGGCGGGGACCGTGTTCCTGGACGAGATCGGCAACATCTCCGACGCCATGCAGGTGAAGCTGCTGCGGGTGCTGCAGGAGCGCACCGTGACCCCGGTGGGCGGTACCGAGGTGATTTCCATCCGCGCCCGCTTCATCGCCGCCAGCAACCGCGATCTCGCCACCCTCGTGGCCCGGGGAGAATTCCGGCACGACCTCTATCACCGGCTCAACGTGGTCACACTGGCCATCCCCTCGCTGGCCGAGCGGCGCGAGGACATACCGCTCCTGGTGCGCCGTTTCGCCGAGGAGTTCGCCCACAAGTACGACCGTCCGGTACGCCACTTCACCGGACCGGTCCTGCAGCGGCTCCAGCAGCGCCCCTGGGAGGGCAACGTGCGCGAGCTGCGCAACTTCGTCGAACGCTGCGTCATCATGTCCGACGGCGATCACCTCGAGCCGTTGGACGAGCCGGCCGCGCCGGCCGCCCGACCCGTCAATGCCTTCCGTCTCGATGGCGGGTCGCCGAAGACCCTGGAGGAGATGGAGCTGCGCTATATCCGCGAAGTGCTCGAAAGCGTCGGCGGCAACCAGCGCCAGGCCGCCGAGATACTGGGCATCAACCGCACCACCCTCTGGCGCAAGCTGCGCACCGTGGAAGAGGCCTAGTGTAGTGCGTCACTCTTGGAGGTACTTTCAGAGCCCCCCGAAAGTGCCAGGACAAGGCGCAGTGCACAGGCAATGGTTTGTTCCCTTGTCAAGCGCTGCAACGCGGTCATGGTGCTTTCGGGGGGCTCCCTGCGGGCGACTCGCTGAATGTGCATCCAAGAGTGACGCAGTACACTAGCAGCCTGTCGGGTCCCTTTACCCGACTCCCCGCCTTTCTCTCCTGCTGAAATCTGCACACCTGCTGCAACCTGCAACACCCGGCGAATGCGCTATCCAATGCCTGGTGTTTCAACTCTCTGAATATGCTTGATTAAAAGCCTGGCATGTCAATTGCTTCAGTGGTGGTGTCGCATTCAGTAAAACAGACAACGAGCAGTTCAACTGCCAGACGGAGGAGTAACCATGACCCGAGTGATGACCCTGCTGTTCACCGCCGTATTCCTGCTCACCGCCGGGACCGCCGCCATCGCCAACGAGCGCTATGGCAAGCAGAAGGTGGTCTACCACATCAACTACGACAACCAGAAGCAGCAGATCGGCGCCATGCGCAACATCCAGAACCACATCAACGCCGTGGGCGCCGAGAACATGGAGATTGCGATCGTGATGCACGGCAATGGCGTCTCCCTGCTGAAGTACGCCAAGGAAGACGCTGACGTGGAAAGCAAGGTGGTGAGCCTCAAGAGCCAGAACGTGAAGTTCCAAGTCTGCAACAACACCCTGGTGGGCCGGAAGATCGACTACAAGACCGACCTCTTCGACGTCTATGAAGAGGATATCGTGCCCAGCGGCGTGGCCGAACTCTCCCGCCTGCAGTCCATGGGCTACACCTACATCAAGCCCTGAAGGGCGGTAACGATTCCTTAGCGATTGACAGCAAGCTGCTGAGAGCCGGTCACCGTAAAGCGGATGGTGGAACCGCAGGTGACCGGCCTTTTTTTGCTGTCGCGTGAATGCGTGAATGCGTGAATGCGTGAATGCGTGAATGCGTGAATGCGTGAATGCGTGAATGCGTGAATGCGTGAATGCGTGAATGCG